>LWDU01036202.1_pt3 | contig 47084 bp, 35 predicted proteins | sample 727161 | NCBI WGS metagenome assembly LWDU01 (sample SAMN04566230, study PRJNA314399) | hydrothermal vent metagenome | isolation source: deep sea hydrothermal plume seawater | place: Mexico: Gulf of California, Guaymas Basin | collected 2004-07-11
TGCCGCTGTTTGCACAAGACCCGCCACTATGCGGAACCGTTGGCCTAACCGTAGCGCGATTAGCGTGATGTTCTTCAGGAGAATCCCATGCCAGTGTTCAGAGGTGTTTTTTCGTTCAGTGAGACGGATGATTATGTCCACGTCAGCATTGGAGATGCATTTGCCGAAGGGGCATGGTCCTCTCTGGAATCCGTTCTGCGTGACCTGATTGGTCAACTGCTCCAGTCAAAGTCTCAGGCCGTACTTCTGAATCTCTCTTCGCTGAGCAATACGAACAGTGCGGTCGTCACAGCGATCGTTCGGATCTGGAAAAGAATTGTTGCCGTTGGCGGTCGCTTGGTTGTTTTTGAGCCGACGGAAGAAACTCGCAGTCGCGGAAGATGCCGGTGATGCGTTGCACCAGTTGGGAGTTTCCAGAACAGCACGGCTGACACGTCGAGAAACGATGCTGCTAAAATGGATTTCTCCTGTTGCGGCCGCGGCCGCTGTCGTCTCGCTGGTTGCCATGCTTCTGTCTCTTAGCCCGCCGGAACGTCAATCGTCGATCCTGTTTGTGCTGATCATGAGCGCTGTGATCGCCAGTGGCGGCGGGTGGCTGGCGGCCGTTCGAGAAATTGGCGCTTTCCGCAATCTCTCGAGATTTGTTTCGGCCACGGGTGTCGTTACGTTGATTGCGGCCATTGGGCAGTGGTCTATCTGAAGAACCGAGACGGCACATCTTTCTGGTAGCGGAACACCGCAACTCAGCCACGGCGAAGTCAGGAAGTTTCTATTGTCGTGTTGCCACTGCATTCAATTGGCTGATGGTACTCCTGCTGGCTGCTCTGGAATCCACTCGGGAGAGTCTGCTGGACCGGGGCATCGAATGGCAGGGAGATCCGATCTCGGACATGGATTGTGACAATCTGGACCGTTGCCAGGAGAGCGACTTCGACTGCGTCGGCGCAGTGTGGTCATCATGATCGATCGACGTGCGCCTGAATTACACCTGCATTGGGGATTCTTGCGGCGAATCATCACTCGACCGGACGTCACGATCAAAAGTGAACACGCTTTTAGGCCCGTACATCAAGAACGGTGCTTCAATTTTTCCTGAAATGTAGATAGTTTTGTTGTTTCGCAAAAATAACGTGTCTGCTCATGTTCTCCAGGTTTAATTTCTTGCAGCCATTGAACTCAATTGGGTGAATTCCATAGCAAACTGTGGATTTCACGCCCCTTTAGGCCACAATTTTGAGCCTGAACATCCGCGTCTTGCGGTTGGAACGGATCACCACCAGTTTGACGGGCCTGTCGGAGCGAAATCAGTGCAAAACTTGTCTCAGGATGCCTCATGGGCTTCCTTCGATAACACGATTGAGGATGAACAGAGTCTTGACATATGGGGCTTAGGGGCACGGAGTCGGGGCTGAATGCAGAGTCGAAGCTTGTTGGAGTACCTGAACGTCGTTCGTTTTCTTACACTGTATGACCTGACCTGGGGTTGCGAAGGACGCGTTCTCGCCCAGGAACGCGGTGTACCCACGACTCAGGACGGTTTACGAAAACAAGTATATTGGTCTAATCATTAGAGTTTCAGAAGTGGATACTGACTCCAAGGTCTACATTGCCGGACACCGGGGAATGGTTGGCTCGGCCGTTGTTCGTCGACTCATAGAACTCGGCTGCAACGACCTGGTGCTTCGCACAAGCGGTGAACTCGATCTGATTTCGCAGGCCTCGGTGAACGATTTTTTTGCGGAGCAACGACCGGATGTGGTCGTATTCGCGGCTGCCAGGGTCGGCGGAATTCATGCCAATAGCACTTATCCGGCGGAATTCATTTATCAGAATCTGGCAATGGCCACAAATGCCATTCACGCAGCCTGGCAGCACGGCACACAGAGGTTTTTGTTTTTGGGCAGCACCTGCATTTATCCTCGAATGGCACCGCAGCCGATCCCCGAAGACGCGCTGCTGACGTCTCGGCTTGAGCCGACCAATGAAGCGTACGCTGTCGCGAAGATTGCAGGTTTGAAGCTCTGTGAGTTCTATCGAAAACAGTACGGAGTGCTGTTTCATTCCGCGATGCCAACAAATCTCTATGGTCCTGGTGACAACTACCATCTGGAACACAGTCATGTCCTGCCGGCCCTGATTCGACGGATTCATGAAGCGAAGATGTCCGGCGCAAAGTCTGTCACAATCTGGGGGACCGGCAATCCTCTGCGTGAATTCTTACATGTCGATGATCTTGCCGCCGGGATCACGCATTTATTGTCACTAGATGATCCGCCGGACATGGTCAACATTGGCAGCGGCGAGGAGATCAGCATCCTTGGTCTGGCCGAGACTATTGCTCAGACCGTCGGATTTACAGGCACAATTGACACGGATCCGAGCAGGCCAGATGGAACGATGCGAAAACTGTCCGATATCAGTCGTATTCGCGACACTGGCTGGACTCCTCAAATCAGTCTTTTGGAGGGACTCGGAAGTGCCTACGATTCCTTTCTTCGGGAAGCAGAAAACAACACACTTCGCGCTGTGTGAGAACGGCGACACGATTGAATAGGAAATCAGAAAATCTACCCATGACGAAAAAAGCACTGATCACAGGAATTACCGGACAGGATGGATCGTATCTGGCCGAGCTGTTGATTGAAAAGGGCTATGAAGTCCACGGCATCGTAAGGCGATCCAGCACCTTTGGAACAGAGCGAATCGACCACATCTATAAGGATCCCCATAATATTGATGCCAAGTTGTTCCTGCACTACGGTGACCTGACCGACGGTCAGAGCATTACTAACCTGGTTCTGGATATCGAACCGGACGAAATTTACAACCTTGGTGCTCAGAGCCACGTTCGCGTTTCCTTTGAGCAGCCGGCGTACACGTTTCAGTCCACGGGTGGTGGAGCTTTGAATGTTCTGGAAGCGGCTCGGCAACTGAATAAAAGGAAAACCACCAAAGTTTATCAGGCGTCTTCCAGTGAGATGTTTGGTGATGTACTTGAGATTCCTCAGACCGAACTGACGCCGTTTCGTCCGCAGAGTCCGTATGCCTGTGCCAAGGTGTACGCCTTTCATCAGACTGTCAACTATCGTGAGTCCTACGACATGTTTGCCGTGAACGGCATCCTGTTCAATCACGAAAGTCCCCGTCGTGGCGAGACGTTTGTGACTCGCAAAATTACGCGAGCGGCCACACGCATTAAGCTGGGCCTGCAGGACAAATTGTTTCTCGGAAACCTGGAAGCCAAACGCGACTGGGGGTATGCCAAGGATTATGTCGAAGGCATGTGGCGAATGATGCAGCATGACGTGCCGGAAGACTTTGTGCTGGCGACTGGTGAAACTCAAACCGTTCAAAAATTCGCTGACCTCGTGTTTGAACAACTGGAACTGAACTCGGCCGATTACATCGAAATCGATCCCCGCTACTTTCGCCCTGCAGAAGTCAACCTGCTGTTGGGGGATCCATCAAAGGCCAGCGAGAAACTTGGCTGGACCGCGACCACCTCTTTGGAGGAACTGGCCCGACTGATGGTTGATCACGACCTGGAGCTCGCGCGGCAGGAAGCCGTTGTGCTGAGCAGTCGTGAAGTTTGATATTCCGGAAACATGTGGCCGCAACTGGCGTTCATGGCATGGCGAGAAACATGATTTGGTATCGCCATTTGCCGACTGATAACTACTCACTGATAACTACTCACTGAAAACTGCCCACTTTGGCTCGCACCGCACTTGTCACCGGGATCACCGGACAGGACGGTTCCTACCTGACGGAACTGCTTCTGGATAAAGGATACGAAGTTCATGGTCTGGTGCGACGATCCAGTACCATGGAGCGTTCACGGCTGCAGCATCTGTACGCTGATTCCGAGGTTTACGGTCAGCGTCTGTTTCTGCATTACGCGGATCTGGACGACCCCACGACGATTCGTCGTGTGGTCACCAAAGTGCAGCCTGCGGAGTTTTATCATCTGGCCGGGCAGTCACACGTGGGGCTCAGTTTTGAGATTCCCGAGAGTACGTGTGACATGACTGCGATTGGTACGTTGAGAATCATGGAGATTCTGCGTGACCAGCCGCAACCACCACGTTTCATGCATGCCAGCAGCCGTGAAATATTTGGTACACCAGCTGTCAGCCCACAGGATGAGGCGACCCCCATCAATCCCAACTCGCCCTATGGTTGCGCGAAGGTGTTCGCGACGCAGATGGCGAAGATTTATCGCGAAGCGCATGGTCTCTTCTTCTGCAACGCCATTTGCTACAACCACGAATCACCTCGCCGAGGTGAGAATTTTGTCACACGAAAGGTGACGCTGGCGGCAGCGCGGATCAAGACGGGGCAGCAATCCAGTTTATCACTCGGTGATCTGGACGCAGCCCGTGACTGGGGTTATGCCAAGGATTACGTAAACGCCATGTGGCTGATGCTGCAGCAGGATGCACCGGATGATTATGTCCTGGCCACCGGCATTTCTCATACGATTCGGGAGTTGCTGGAAGCAGCTTTCACGCACATTGGTCTGAAGTGGCAGGACTATGTGAAGATAGACGAACGCTTCAACCGCCCGGCCGATGCATGCCAACTGCTGGGCAATCCCGCCAAGGCAGAAGCGACTCTGGGGTGGAAACGCAGCGTCGATTTCCGGCAGCTTATTCAGTTGATGGTTGATTCTGATCTCAAACGAGTGAGCGACACATCTTGAAGATTCTGATCACCGGTATCTGCGGATTTGTTGGCAGCGAGATCGCCCTTCAGCTGCGCGAAAATTTATCGGTGGCGGATCTGCAGGTTATCGGCATCGACAACCTTTCGCGGAATGGCAGCTGGCGCAACAGGGAACGCCTGGCGGCGTGGGAGATCGAAGTTGTTCACGGTGATATCCGACTGGCAACTGACCTGGATGCCGTTGGTCCCGTCGATTGGGTCATTGATGCCGCTGCGAATCCAAGCGTGCTGGCGGGCGTGGACGGCAAGTCGAGCAGTCGTCAGCTGATCGACTACAATCTGCTGGGAACCGTCAATCTGCTGGAATACTGCAAGCAACACAAAGCCGGGTTCGTATTGTTGAGCACCAGCCGGGTGTATTCGATTCCACCTCTGGCCGGTTTACAGGTCGAACCATCTGGTAAGGCGTTCATCCCGGCGGGTCACAATCTTCCAGTGGGGATCACAGCCAGCGGTATTTCGGAAGGCTTCTCGACCACAGCTCCTGTCTCACTGTATGGGGCGACTAAACTTGCTTCCGAGCAGATCGCACTGGAGTATGGGTATACCTTTGACTTTCCGGTCTGGATTAATCGTTGTGGCGTGATGGCCGGAGCCGGGCAGTTTGGCAAAGCCGATCAGGGCATCTTTGCTTTCTGGCTGCATAGCTGGAAGGAACAGCGGCCGTTGAAGTACATCGGTTTTGGTGGTCATGGGCATCAGGTTCGCGATTGTCTGCATCCTCGGGATATTGTTCCGTTGCTGCTGAAACAGTGTGCCGCCGGGAACGGGGACCGACCTAAAGTGGTTAATGTTTCCGGTGGCGTCGAGTCGGCGATGTCACTCGCCCAAATGAGCAACTGGTGTGCGGAACGCTGGGGCGATCGAGACGTCGCGGCGGACACGACTCCCAGGCCTTTCGACCTGCCATGGATCGTGCTGGACTCTTCACTGGCTGCCGAAGAATGGGGTTGGGAACCCGCAACTTCGGTACAACAGGTACTGACGGAAATTGCGACGTTTGCGGAAAGTCAGTCTGACTGGATTGGGTTCTCGAATTAGTTGCCCAGGGCCGATGAAGATGACATGAAGAAACTACTTGTCACCGGTTCGTCCGGACTGATCGGGTCAGAGGTTTGTCTCTACTTTGCGGCGGCCGGTTGGAAGATTCACGGCGTCGACAATAATCAGCGAGCCGTCTTTTTTGGACCGCAGGGGGACACTCGTTGGTGATCACATTTGCTATTACAGCGATCTGGCAAAAATGCGGCAGCACTATCCTGGCTGGGATATCTCTCAGGGGCTGACGGATACGATCGGTCAGATTGTCGAAGCGTGGTTACAGAGAACTGCACGCGTCAGCGGAAAGAGCATGACTGACGGACACAATGCTGACACCTGCGAGTTGCGGAACCAGACGCAAACGACTCGTTGATATCTGACCGAGATAGCCTCTGGACGGAATTTTACCTACATTTCCGGTCAGAGAATGCTGATCTGTCTTTGGTTCGCAATATCGGCGATGCTTATCATCTGAGTGAAACCGACTGTAACGAACTCTGCGGCTTTCCCGCCCCGGTTTTGAAGCCCACCGAGTAACGACAGGAAGTCCATGACTGCAATTCTCGGTATCTCTGCTTTCTATCATGACTCAGCCGCAGCGCTGGTCATTGATGGTGAGATCGTGGCGGCCGCTCAGGAAGAGCGGTTTACTCGGAAGAAACATGACTTCGAGTTTCCAGTCAACGCGATCGACTTCTGTCTGCGCCAATCTGGCGTCGCGGCGAAAGATCTGGATTACGTTGGCTTCTATGACAAGCCGTTCACCAAGTTTGAACGCCTGCTGGAAACTTATCTGGCGTATGTGCCCCGAGGATACCGTTCCTTTCGGCGGGCGATTCCGCTGTGGCTGAAACAGAAACTACATCTTCCGAAAGAGATCCGCAAAGGTCTGGGTGGAGAGTACAGCGGCAACATTGTTTTCACCGATCACCACGAATCTCATGCCGCCAGCGCATTCTTTCCTTCGCCATTTGAATCTGCGGCGATCATGACGCTGGACGGTGTTGGTGAATGGTCCACGTCCTGTCTGGGCGTTGGAAAAGGCAATCGCATTGAACTGACGGACGAACTGCGTTTTCCGCACTCACTGGGCCTGCTGTATTCGGCTTTCACCTATTACACCGGCTTTCGAGTGAATAGCGGTGAATACAAGATCATGGGACTCGCTCCCTACGGAGAGCCGAAATATCGTGACTTGATACTTGACCACGTGATGGACCTGAAAGAAGACGGTTCATTCCACATGGATATGAGCTACTTCAATTACTGCCAGGGACTCACGATGACATCGGGCAGGTTCCACGACCTGTTCGGTGGACCGCCTCGAGCTCCTGAGTCCGAGTTAACTCAGCGGGAAATGGATCTGGCGGCGTCCGTGCAATCGGTTACGGAAGAAGTGATGCTGCGATCGGCTCAGCATCTGCACGAAACGACGGGCGAAAAAAACCTGGTGATGGCAGGCGGAGTTGCCCTGAACTGTGTCGGTAACGGACGATTGCTGCGGGAAAGTCCGTTTGAGAATATCTGGATCCAGCCTGCCGCCGGGGATGCGGGAGGGGCTTTGGGCACGGCCATGTTTATCTGGCATCAGTTGTTGGAACGCCCGCGGCAGGTGGGGACTTCGGATGTTCAGAAAGGTTCGTACCTTGGTCCGGAATTTGATGACGTCACCCTTGCTGAGTTTTTGACTTCTGTCGGTGCGGAATTCGATACCTGTTCGACGGATCGTGAACTGTGCGAACAGATTGCCGACCTGATCGATCAGCAAAATGTGATCGGCTGGTTTCAGGGACGCATGGAATTCGGGCCGCGTGCACTGGGTGCTCGCAGCATCATTGGTGATGCTCGCAGCGAAAAAATGCAGTCGGTCATGAACCTGAAGATCAAATTTCGAGAATCATTTCGGCCGTTTGCGCCGATTGTGCTGCAGGAACACGTGCATGAGTATTTCGATCTGAAGGATGGCCAGGAATCGCCGTACATGCGGAACGAACTGCCGGACGACTATGAGCAAAGCTTCGGCATCGAGAAACTTAACTATGTGCGGTCATCCGTACCGGCAATCACTCACGTCGACTATTCGGCGCGTATACAAACGGTGGGAGCGGACAGGAATCCATTGCTGCATCAAATGATGACGCAGTTCTATGATAAGACCGGCTGTCCTGTGATGATCAATACGAGTTTCAACGTTCGCAGCGAGCCAATTGTCTGTACTCCGGAAGACGCCTACCGTTGTTTTCAGATGACTGGCATGGATGTGCTGGTACTTGGTCGTCACGTTGTCCGAAAATCACAACAGTCCCGTCAGATGGATGAAGCTCAGCGGGATGAGCATCTGAAACAGTTTCAACTTGATTAGGCGGGGCGGCCCGCCAGCCGAGTCGAGCTGCCGCTCGGAACCCGATGATCCGCTCGAATTCCACACTCAAACGGTGCTGTTAAAACGAAATCAATTATGGCATTAGTCGAAATCAACTGGAAGCCCACTGATCGTCAGCTGAGACAGTTCGGTGGCATTGCTGTTGTCGCGCTGCCAATGTTGGCGCTGATCTGGGGGGCCTCGACGCCGGTCATTGGCACGATGGCGGGCATCGGTGCTGTGGTTGGTGTGGTTTCTTTTTTCTTGCCCAAAGCTGTCAAACCGTTGTTTATCGGGTTGTCGGTGGCAGCGATTCCAATCGGACTTGTGATGGCCGAGGCAATCCTGTTTTCGGTTTATCTGTTCGTCTTTGTGCCGATGGGTATCGTGTTCCGGCTGATGCGACGGGATGCTCTGAAGTTGCAGAAAGCCGAGACTGACTCGTATTGGCAGAAGAAGCGTCAGCCCCGCAACGCAGCCAGCTATTTTCGACAGTCCTGATTCCCACGGCTTGTCCAGGTCTCTGCGGTTCGCCACCAGGCAGGAAAATACAGAATTATTTGTTCAGCTCAGGATGTCATGGATCACGTTGCCGTGGACGTCGGTCAGACGGAAGTCACGTCCAGCGTAGCGAAACGTCAGCTGTTCATGAGCCAGACCCAGCAGGTGCAGCATTGTGGCGTGCAGATCATGCACGCTGGTTGGATTCTGTTCGGCTTTGAAACCGATCTCGTCCGTGGCTCCGTAGACTGTGCCGCCTTTGATACCTCCTCCGGCCAGCCAAACGCTGAAGCCGTAGTGATTGTGGTCGCGTCCGTTGATCGGTTTGCCATCGCTGGCCAGCTCTACCGTCGGCGTGCGTCCGAATTCGCCACCCCACAGCACCAGCGTGTCTTCCAGCATTCCGCTTTGCTTCAGGTCCGTCAACAGTGCGGCGATCGGCTGGTCGATCTGACCGGCAAGTTTGCGGTGCTCTGTCTGGATGTTGCTGTGATTGTCCCACGGTTGACCGGCCCCGTGCCACAGCTGTACGAAACGCACTCCGCGTTCCAGCAGGCGTCGGGCAATCAAAGTCTGGCGACCGTGAATACCCGTGCCATACATTTCCTGAACGTGCTTTGGTTCCCGGGAAACGTCGAAGGCTTCAGCCGCATCCTGCTGCATGCGGAACGCCAGCTCGTACGATTGAATTCGAGCCTCCAGACGGTCGTCGTAACGGTCAGCTTTGTGGCGTGCATTCCATTTCGCCAGCAGGTCCAGCTGTTTCCGCTGGGCCCGTCGTGAAATGTGAGGGTGTTCGATGTTCTCAATCAGGCGGTTCAGTTCTTTGTGCTGCGAATCGACGTACGTACCCTGGAACGAACCTGGCAGAAAGCCCGCCTGCCAGTTTTCTGTGTCCTTGATCGGCAGTCCTCCGGGACACATCGCCACGAAGCCCGGTAGATTCTGATTTTCCGTTCCCAATCCGTACAGCGTCCATGCTCCAAAGCTGGGCCGAGTCTGCACGGAATCTCCACAATTCATCAGCATCAGCGAAGGCTCATGATTCGGCACCTCCGCGTGCATCGATCGAATGACGGCGATGTCATCGATGTGTGCAGCCGTGCGTTGAAATATTTCGCTGACTTCGATTCCCGACTGTCCGTATTTGCGGAAGCGAAAGGGAGATGGCAGTGCTGCTCCCGTCTTGCGTTCGGTGGCCGGATTGTCAGAGACCGTCCGTCCGGAGAAACGCTTCAGCATTGGTTTCGGGTCAAACGTGTCGACGTGAGACGGGCCACCGTTCAGGAAGAAGTGAATGACTCGTTTGGCTCGCGGAACAAAATGCGTAGGTCTTGAACTAAGTGAAGTTGCCAGCGCCTGCGATTCAGCGGCGGTCGTCTGTTCATGCTGTAGAAGATTCAGCAGTCCCAGCGAACCAACACCCAACGCTGAACGTTGCAGCACCGATCGCCGCGACGTGCCGATGTTGTCTGTTGAAATGGCGTGTTGGTTGATTGGTGGTTGATGCATGGTTTTGTACAGGCGGGAACCAGCGGTGCGCAGTTGCGGTAGGGCAGGGGCGTTGTCTTAGTCTACAAACATGAATTCATTTGTGCACAACAAAACGTGTGCCAGCTGCTCCCATGCAGAAAGCTTTTCCACTGTGTTGCGCGCGAAATCGGCCTGAGCGTTCCAATGCGAATGTGCTGAGTCAGCCCCGTCGTTGTCGGTAATCGAGATTTGCCAGAGGAACTGATCGTTGTTCAGCACTTTGTCGATGTCCACAACAAAGTCGATGATGTCGCCCGCTTTCACTGTCACGGCATCAGTGTTCAATTCAATTGTATTCTGATGAGCTTTCGCTGCGTGCAGTTCCCGCTTCTGTGACGTCAGCACGAACGCTCGAATTCCGTCTCCCGCAGCGGGTTCGTGGGTTAGTTTCGAAATGATGTTTACGGTCATGTCGCGGGGAGCCGTCCAGCGGCGGACGCAGGCGTGCTGTCGAGTATTTCCCGGGTGCCCGCCCACTGCGGTCAGGTTGACCCAGCCAAGCTTCGCATCCGGCCATTCTGTACCGCCCTGCCACGCAGTGCCCGTGAAATACGGTGCTGGCTTGAAACCGACCAGCTGATGTTCGGCTTCGTTGACTTCGCCGTATCCGTAACTCCAGTCCGCGACCGTTGGTGGCACCCGCTCAACGGTTGTTTCCTCTGCGGAAGAGACCAGCTGCAGGGCATCACCGATCTCAGACGTGGTCGGATCCCGTTGCAGGATGCGTTGGAACAGGTGACGAACACGATTCGCCGTTTCTTCGATCTGTGCCGACTTCGTCGCCAGCACGCGTACCTGTTCAAGCACCATTTCATGATTCATGAAAAACAACGCCTGCTGCGGAACTGTTGTTTCGGACCGCTGAGCGATGTGCAGATCGGGATTTGCAAAATCAAACATCCGCAGCGTGCCGGGCAGGAACTGGCGGTCAATCGTGCCGTACACCGTTCGTCGTGGAATCTGTCCGTCTTTCCTGAACAGATCGAACGACTTGCCTCCCATCGTTGTCTGCAATTCGCCGGATGCCTGCAACAACGAGTCCCGTGACTCTTCAAAAGTCAGCCGACGTGGTGTCAGGTGCCACAACAGTCTGTTGTCCGGATCAATCTGCTGAGCGGCGTGAACCACATCGTCGTGTAAACCACGCGTCGCCTGCTGGAAGACGGCGGAGGTCAGAAGAAGTCGATGCAGTTTCTTCAGACTCCAGTCATTTTCCACAAACCACGACGTCAGCCAGTCCAGCAGCTGCGGATGCGACGGGCGTTCTGCACGCAGGCCGAAGTCACTGGGCGTACTGACAAGGCCTCGACCAAATACGTGAGCCCACACTCGGTTGACCATGACTCGTGCCGTCAGGGGATTGCCGGGATCGATGATTGCATCGGCCAGCTCACGTCGGCCGCTGCCCACGGTGAACGGTGTCCCGGAGTCCGGTGACAGCCGAGAAATGAATTTTCGTGGCACCGGTGCGCCCAGACTGGTTGGGTTGCCTCGACGAAAGATTCGCGGCTCGGACGGAGCAGTGCGATCGACGAGTGTCAGGGCGTACGGGACGTCGTACTTCGTCTGAATAATCCAGCGGTCGACTTCGCCCTGTTGTTTCCACAACTCATTCACGTGTCCGGAGCTGAACAGTGTTTCTGTGTTCGCTATATGTTCTTCAGGGATCACGCACGGAGAACCCACACCGTACAGCACCTGCCGCAGCTGTTCTTCGTCCGGGTTCTCCAGTGATCGTGGCACCGACTGCTTGCGATCAACTGCAGATTGCAGCAACGCGATCCATTTGCTGTCAATGTTCGACAACAGGTCTGCATATCGGTCGACAACCTCGTGAAATGATTCGGGAACTGTGGAAAATGCAGCGGCGACCAATGGGTTGAGCTGTTGGTCGGGCAGTTTCGCCAGTTGCCCGGTGACCGATATTGCGGCCTCAGAAAAGGACTCTGGCGAAAGTCGTTCGAATTCGTGCCATGCGCGAAACACTGGATCGTTGCGCCGTCGTGCGTTGTACAGCCATGTCTGCCATTGCGACACGATTCTTGGATGCAGATCGTCCACAGCGATGATCTGATCGAAACCGGCCGGTGGATATTTGTGCAGTTCGGTCTGAGCGAGGAGATAATCGCCGACGCGATTGCGAATCCGTGCTGACGTTTCTTCGCATCGTTTCTGCCGTGTACTTACCAGAGTCTCCACCCGTTTGGCCAGTTCATCGGCGAACCCTTTGTCGTCAACCGGATCATGGTTCAGCGGCACTAATTCTTCGGCGCAGCTGTCGAAGACTCCGTACAGTGAATAGTAGTCAGCCGTCGGAATCGGGTCGTACTTGTGGTCATGGCAGCGCGCGCAGCTGACGGTCAGTCCCATCGTGCCTCGACAGACGACGTCAATGCGGTCGTCGATAATGTCGTGCTTCAATCCCAGAAATCGTCGTCCCAGAGTCAGAAATCCCATGGCTGCCAGATCGCCTTCTGCGCGGTCTTCGACCTGGTCAGCTGCCAGTTGCAGCAGCAGAAATCGATCATATGGCATGTCGGCGTTAAGAGCGTTGATGACCCAGTCACGGTATGTCCATGCGTGTACCCAGAAGCGTTCCTCGCGAGCGTAGACGTATCCCTTTGTGTCTGCGTATCGAGCGACATCCAGCCAGTGTCGTGCCTGGTGTTCGCCGTAGTGCTGAGAACTCAGCAGACTGTCGGCGGCTTGCTGCCACGCGTCCGGTCGTGGATCATCCGCAAAGTCCGCCACAGCTTCCGGTGACGGCGGCAGTCCGATGATGGCGTAGCTGGCACGCCGCAGCAACGTCCGCCGATCTGCTGTTGGCGCGGGGCTGAGACCGTTCGTCTTTAAGGCTTGAAGAATAAATGCGTCAACCGGCGTGTTGCCCCAGTCGCCTTCATGCCGGGGCACGTTTGGTTTGCGAACCGGCTGAAACGCCCAATGATCTTTCCCGGAACGATCCGTCATCGATTTCAGCTGACCGGCGTTCTTTGGCCATGGTGCTCCAGCGTCGATCCATTGTCGCAGTGCGTCGACCTGTTGCTTTGTCAGTGGTTTATCGGGCGGCATCGCCAGATCCTCGCTCCGCACAACGGCTTTCATGAGCAGGCTCTGACGCGATTGTCCCGGCACAATGGCCGGGCCGGAATCTCCGCCTTGCAGCAACGATTTCAGCGAATCGACGCGAAGTTCGCCGTTCTGTTTCTTATCGCCGTGACATGCGGAACACTGTTCGACCAGAATCGGACGAATCATGCGTTCAAACAGATCCCCCCGTTCGTCTGCGGCGCAGCTAAGCATCGTCGCGGCCAGAACCGTGAGCGGCAGAATTATTTGCTGGATCGTCCTTCGCGACATTCGGTCAATCCGATTGCTCTGTGGTGCACCAGTCAGTTGCAAATCAGCTGCCAATCAGTGTACTCGCAGGTCGTGCTGAATTGAAGAGGCGGTCGCTCCGGGCGCATACGCCACGACATACCGGCGGCGGACACCGACGGCCCCGTAGCTATAGCGCTGCGATTCGCGTCACCGCCTGAATACCAGCAAAAAGACTTGGTTCAGCTCTGCAGTTCTAACAACAGGGCCGTGTCAATTGGTGCTGGAGAAATGTCATGTAAGCACAAAGTTGCCGAACCGACTGGTCTTTCACCATTGAGCCGCGCCTTAGTCACCAGTGCAACGCTCGAATCGGGATTGCACTAGTTCCGTGGACGACCTATTTTCCTTTGTCAGCCTGTCGTCGCTTGAATACTGCGCCATGTTGGAGTGCCGATTTCGTCATCCATCAAGCGTATGAAGTGGACAATGTGTGTGTCCAGCCCCCCTGGAGTCTCGTCCATACGCAGGATGCCTCATCTTTGGCATGGCGGACCATCACCGGTCGCTGCGTGTGCCGATGGACCCTTGTTGGAGATCCCCACGTGAAGAAGCAGGCTCAGGCAAATCTCAATTTTGCCTTCTATATCATTTTGATAACAATCGGGATGCTGGGGCTCTACGCGTCTGCCGCAACAAGTACGGGCACAGTGTTATCCAGTGTTTATACGCTGAGTGTGGCCAGCTATTTCGGCGGGGCGCTAATCCTTGCCAGTGTCGTGCTGTTGCCGACGCGTCTGTTTTCCTTCAGTCGCTGGCTGACGCCGTTGCTTGCGGGGGTCTGGTTAGTCTACCTGGTAATCGATTTCGCCACTTTTAACCTGTATCGTTTTCACGTCAACTGGCTTCTGGTGGAAATGTTTTTTGAGGATTTCCGTGGTATGGGTGTCCCCCCTTTCCTGCTTGGCCTGGCCGGAGGGGCTGTCATCGGCATCGGTGCACTGGTCCTCTATCTGCACCGACTTTCGTATCGTACGTCGGAGAAATATTACCGGGTTTTTGCGGGACTGCTGTTGCTGCTGATCCCAGCCTTGGGGGCCAACGCGGTGATTCATATTTGGGCCAATTATTACGACCGCGAAGAGATTACGCAGATCAACCCTCTTTTCCCACTTTACTATCCGGTGACCAGTCACCGGAACGGCCCACGCATCAGCACATGGTTGCCTGCGTTGTTTCCCGCAGAGCGTGGCGAGGGCCTGAAGATGAGTGGGAATAAGGGCGGCACTGTCCAGTACCCGCTTAAGCCCCTGGTCTTCAAGAGGACGGAAACGCCGCCATCGATCCTGTTCGTGCTGCTTGAGAGCTGGCAGGCTGACAGCCTAAAGCCTGAAATCATGCCGAATCTGTGTGAGTTTGCCGCCACAGCTACACGTTTCGATCAGCACATGGCAGGTGGTTCCACCACTGTTTCAGGTGTGTTCAGTCTGATGTATGGATTACATGCCAGCTACCATCATAATTTCAGGGCCTCGCCCCAAAGTAATCCCAGCACGCTGACGGAAACGTTGCACGCCCAGGGCTACCGTTCCCGAGTATTCACAGAGAGCAATCTGGATCGTTTTTCGCTGCGGTCGCTGATTTTTTCGCGTGTGAAGTCGGACGACTATTTCCAGGGCGATGATGAGCAGGCGGTGGATCAGTATCTGGCCACCCTGAAATCGACAGACACCAGTCAGTCGCCGCGTTTTGACTTCCTGTTTCTGACGTCTCCACATTCACCGTATCGATATCCACCGGAATTTGCCCGCTTTAAGCCGCTGCCCGTTGTCGAGGGTGGCTATGCTTTGAACAAAATGGCGGACGCGACGCCCTACAAGAATGACTATCACAACAGCTTGTATTACGTGGACGCCTTACTGGATAAGGTGTTTGCTGAGCTTAGGCGACAGGGCCGGCTGGACAACACGATGGTGGTCGTCACCGGCGACCATGCCGAAGAGTTCAATGAGAACGGTTTGGGTTATTGGGGCCACGGCAGCAACTTCACCCGCTGGCAGACCCAGACTCCGCTGATCGTCAAAATGCCGGGGCAACGTAAGGGCGCCGTGGAGACCCGGCTGTCACTGCATCAGGATGTGGTCCCCACAGTGATGCACGATGTGCTGGGATGCGAATCTTCCACTGAACAGTACGCCAACGGCAACAACCTTTTCAGTTTGCCGGAAAGCAGGGGCACGGTGTTCTCGTCCTATTTTACGAGCGCTTATTGGGCGGATGGCGTGATTCTTGAGAGTCTTACCGGCAGGAAATACTCGTGGGAAGACATGAACAAGAAAAAGTCGCTGGGTGATCTGAAGGTCGTGAAGGCACTCATGGTCGAAGAACGACGGTTTCTCCGCTGATCACAGCAAACTTCGGCCGTTCCTGCATTCAGTCAACAGCCGGTCGATTTCGCATAATATCTCCATGCGGTCTCCAGGACCAATCGTGACTGACTGCAGAGCAGTCCACCAGTTCCGCGGGTGAGAACTCAAACGGCTCTGCGGATCAGCGCTTATGGAAGACGCTCCGCGCAGGAATGGCCCTGCTGAATTAAAGACAACCGTCCTGCAGAATTCGCAGAGTCAAACCCAGTGAAGCGGGACTGCCGGGCATACGTCGTCTGGCCGTTGTTTCCGGCCTCCCCGTGCGCTCATCGTATCACACAAGTATTCATTGGATTGGGAGAACCGGTTCCTCTCAGGGGCTGATCTCACCTGGGTAAATGCCGGCCGCTTCTGTGGCATTTATGGTGCTGGTCTGTTTGAACAGGAGGGCGCAGAGGAAGCCCAGAAAACATGAATCGTGAACTCTGCTTTCTCGGCTGTGTCCGCCTATTCGTGGTGACGATTGCTCACATCGTTTCCAGAGCAATGATACTGGTGTCTTTTGACGATGCCGGCATGACTTCATCGGGCACTGTGCTGCTACGCCACTTTCTTTATGACGTCCGTCTGTACAAGTCTGCCATACTCCGGGCTGCTGACCATGAGCTCCGTGTGAGTTCCTTCGGCAATAATCTGTCCGGCCTCCAGCACGACGACTCGGTCAATGAGGTCCACAAACTGTTGATTGATGACGTGCGAAATAATGAATACCGTACGCCCCTTGGAGAACTCTTTCAGCACATCATAGATGATGGCTTCACTTTCTGCGTCGATGGCAGAAGTTGCTTCGTCCAGGATCAGGATCGATGGATTCCGCACGATTGCCCGGGCCAGTGAAATACGTTGCTTCTGTCCACCCGAAAGCTTCTGACCTTTTGCGCCGACGCGTGTGCTGAGGCCCTGCGGCAGCAGTGAAACAAAGTCGGCGGCGTGCGCCTGTTTGATTGCTTTCTCAATTTCCGTTGCCGTTGCCTGTGGGTTACCGTACAGCACATTGTTGTAGATCGTATCGTCGAACAGCATGGTGTCCTGAGTGACGAGGCCAATCTGTTTGCGAAGATCTTTGAGCGCCAGATCTTTTGTGTCGATCCCATCGATGCTCACTGTACCTTTTGCCGGATCGATCAGTCGAGGCAGCAGGCTGATCAGTGTGGACTTGCCGGAACCGTTTCCGCCGACCACCGCAACGACTTCTCCAAAGTTCACTGAGAGGCTTACGTTCTGTAGCGTCGGAGGATTATCCAGAAATGTTTCACCGCTGTTTTCGTAGCGAAACGAGATGTTGTCAAAGCGTATGTGCTTCGAATGAGTCATGGCCGATATTGGTGTCTCTGTGTCCGGGACGCGAGAAACTTTGTCATCGACGGAGAAAATACGATCTGCGGCCGCAGATGCGCGTTTCATGGTCGGAAAGACGCCTGATAGCTTTCGGACCGGATCCAGAACTCCGGCCATCAAAACATACAGCGTCGTCAGTTCGGCAATTCCCAACGGGCCGGATGCCAGCTTGATTCCCGCGATCTTGTCGGTGTTGTTCAGCACCAGATAGGCTCCTGGAACAAGGATGCCAATGAAGCCGATGATCCCGAGAAGTTCCGTGGCCGGCTTTATCAGAGCACTCACACGGATCAGTTTCATGGATGTGTTGTAATAGTCCTGGTTGGCAGATACCAATTGTTCACGATGGCGCGACTGCCCATTGAATGCGATGACGACTCGTGTCGACTCGAAAGTTTCAGCTATGCGGTGATAGATATTCCCCATCGTTTCCATCGTTTTGGTGGCAGTCCGTCGTAGCGCCCGTCCGGCGTGGTAGAAGACAAGTGAATGGAAATACAGGTCAACCGCCAGTTGAACAACATGGCCGCCAGGATACAGCAGCTCGCCTTCATGGGTTCTCGAACCAGTACCGACCCACACAGGCGAAGACCGTCACTGAGAATAGTGACATCGTTTGTCAGGCGTGAGGTCAGTTGAGCGCTTCCGAGTGACTGAACGGACTGATAATCAAGGCCCATGACATGTTCGAAGGTTTTGCGCCGTATGTCGTTTGAAGACGCGAACACGAAGCTCCCAACAAGAAGCTCCTGAAAATACTGAAAGACACCTTTAAGGATGGTGGCCGCGATCACCAGGCTGAGTATTGCGAGGACAGTATTGAATTTGTTCGAAGGAACCCACGGAAGTACCCAGGTCTTGAGCCGTTGCTTGAAGAGCAATTCCTGAGAAGCGTTGTGCAGCTTCCGCCGTATGTCGGCGCCGTGCGAAACCATCGATTCATCGGTTGTCGACAGGACGTCGGATAATCTGTCGATCTCTGCCTCGATGCCCTCGATCTCGGTGTCGACATAGGCGTGCAGGCTGTCGTTTTCGAACAGCACGCGGACAATCGGGTAGGTGATGGACAGGTTCACGGCCCATAGCGCAGAAATCAGAAATGCACAGATGACTGACAGAAAGACCCGCTTGCGATGCGGCCAGAGAACGCCGCCGATACGTAGTAGAGTGCCCATGATGAATTTGTGTCGTTGGAACCACGGTGGAAACGAAGCGGCACGTCACCCCCGTCACCAAAAACCGTAGTTGCTCGGTAAAAGTTCAATGGGTTTTTGCCGCAGATGCAGTTGATCCAAGCTCAGAAATCTGACAGAAACTGCAAAACCGCACAATATCGATAATTCCACGATCATCGCTGTCTTGTGGCTGCCGCGCTATTATCGGCGTCAAACACGGTGCCGATGCCACCAAATACATTGAGAACGTACTGCTGGTTCAGGAATCTGCGATTGCCGTGTTCGGTAAATCGTCGCTTTTGGTGACAGTTGACCCTCTTCGCAGGCAGTTTCGAGTGACAACCATGCAGCTGCCGATTGTCAGCCATGGGTCCAGCAGATAGTCCCAGAGATTTGCGGATTCAACGATTCGGAATTGCCACGCGACAACGGCCACGACCAAATAGCCTGCGAAAACACGGTCGCGAACGAAGACCGCGGCTAATGAGCCCAACAGTACGACCCACGCGGCCGGGGGAAGATATCCGACGGCATACACATCTGACCTCCAGAAGCCCAATGCGGACGCCAGCAGGAGGGTGCCGGCACAGGCCCAGAACACTGTCGCGGCGAACTGTTCGGCTTTGGTGTACGGTACGATATCAGGCTGAATTCGGCGTAGAATCATCAAGCACAGCACACACACGCTGCCAACGCTCAGGCTGCCTGTGAACGGCAGCAATCGTCCGCAGATGTCAATTCCATCTATGCGGACCAGTCCAATGGCAAACGTACAGATCCCCAGCAGCAGGCATGCGCGTTTTGTTGTTTTTCCGCCGATGCTCGCCACGACCAGTGCAAATGACAGATGTGTCCAGATCCAGGGGCCTGCAGTCATTGCTGTGCCTCCAGCCATGCGTCGTTAAATGTGGCGATTCGCATTCGTTTGCGATTCCATGTGTAGATCACATGGTAGTTGCCATCGCTGCTTCTGATGGCATACGGATAGGAAAACTGTCCTTTGCCGGATTCATTTTCCAGGTCCTTGATAAAACGCCAGTTCACGCCGTCGTCTGATATCGCGAGGGCCAGTTGTTTCCGTCCCGCCTCTGTAGGATTGGCTGCCATCAGGTAGCCACCTCCGTTTCTGTGGATCACGGCCGTCGCAGAATTCGGATTCGGTACATCGATCGACTCAGGATCGGTCCAGGGCCCCGAAAGTCGGTCTGCTGTATTTGTCAGAACTCGATTCTCAGGATGTCCTGATTGTCGATAGTAGGCGCGAATCTGCTGTTGATCTGTCGGCACCAGCCAGGGTTGCAGTGTGCCAGTGGTCGGTGAGATCTTGTTCTTGTAGACCAAGTCTCCATCACGGTTCAACCACAGAAGCTCGCCGAATTTCTGAACGAATTCATGATAGACGGGCAATACCAGATGCCCGGATGTGGTCTGCAGTGGACTGCCCTTAAGCAGTGTACTGATGTTGAGGAACGGCGAAGTGACCAGACGTTTGGCTGGTGTCCACGTCCGTCCGTTGTCGTCGGAAGATTTTACGACAATGAAGCTGCCGGACCAGCCTCCGATTGAGACGGCGACGTAGAACAGCCAGACACGATCTTCGGAATCACGATAGATAACGGGGTTGCCAAGTTTTCTGATATAGCGTCCCAGACTTTCACCGGTGTCCTCGCGAGTGGCGATTGCCTCAGGGTGTGACCATTCGCTGCCTGGCGAGCGTCGAGACGCATAGATCGCGACATCCCGTGCGCCTTCTCTGGTGCCTCCAAACCAGCCAGCCAGCAGTGTACCGTCCGCGAGTTCCGTGATGGTTCCTGCATGCACCGAAGGAGTGCCGGGCGAAACGTGCAGAAAATCGCATTCGAAGTGTGGTGTGGCTTCGAATGTTTTTTCCGCCAACTCAGTGTCGGCCAGGGCGTCATCCAGAATTTCGGCAGGCGTATTCCATAACAATGACGCAGCGGCTGCTATGAACAGCAGGCTGTACGTTGCAGGGAATGCCTTTGAAGATACTGACATTTATTGAGCTCTCATGAGCGGAATCAGCCCCGTTATGCATGCAGCCAGCGAGTTGAGATCGGAATGACGCTGACTTCCCCGACCGGGAGCACGCACACCCGTTTCGGAGGATGCCTCTACAGCAGTTTTCAAAATCACGCGGTCGTTCTGTAGCGGAATTCGCCCAGAATTTCGGCAGGGACAGGTCGAAAGCCTGGGCGGCTTTCGCTACGACAAAAAGTAAAATGCTCTAGCGTTCGAGTAAAGCCGCGACTGCGTTGCAAACCCGCGCCTGATCATCGTCGGTCAGTGATGCGGACGACGGAAAACTTAGTGAGTTGTCAGCGATCGAATCTGCGACACCGGTCAATACGGATTGACACTCCATGTAGGGAGGGTTCGTATGCATCGGTCTCCACAGCCGTCGTGTCTGAACGTCCTGTTCGTGAAGTCCCAGACGCAGGGCTGTGGCCGTTGTTCCTGAGGACAACGGGTCGATCATCGCGGTGGACAGCCAGTACGTCGAAAACACGTCCGGAGACTCGCGGAACCAGTCAAATCCCGGCAGGTTCAACTGGGAATCGTAGGTTGCCGCGATTTCCCGTTTTCTGGCAATGACCGCATCAATCTGTTCCAACTGAGCCAGCCCCAGAGCGGCCAACACGTTGGACAGGCGATAGTTGTAGCCCACTTCGTGGTGCTCATATTCCACCGGATCGTCTTTGGCCTGCGTCGTCAGATACCGAGCACGTTCGGCAACGTGGGAGTTATTGGTGACCAGCATGCCGCCAGCCCCCGCAGTGATGGTCTTGTTGCCGTTGAAACTGAAGCAGGTCACGTCGCCATCACAGCCGACTCGGTTTCCGTGATAGGCCGCTCCGAGTGATTCGGCGGCGTCTTCGACGACAGCCAACTCGTATTTTCCGGCCAGTTGTCGTATCTCATCCATCTGGACCGGGTGTCCCAGAACATGCACGGGCATAATGGCGCGGACGCGGCGGCCGGTCGACCGATTGCGCAGGATCCCATTCTTAAAGACACACTCCTGTGACAGATAATGTTCCACCAGATTCGGATCCATCTGCCAAAAGCGTGGTTCTGCATCAATCAGAACCGGGTGTGCGCCGGCGTAACGAATGGCGTTGGCTGAGGCGATGAATGTCAGTGTTGAGACCAGCACTTCGTCGTCCGGTTCAACACCCACGCACAGCAGTCCGGTGTGCAGGGCGGCCGTTCCGTTGACTGTGGCGACGGCGTGGTCGACTCCCGTGTAGCGCGCGACTCCGGTCTCAAAACGGTCGACGAAACTGCCGACGGACGAAACCCATCCGGTATCGAGACACTCTTTGACATACTCCCATTCGTTGCCCCGTAAACAGGGCTCGCATAACGGGATGAACGAATTCTGTGAGGTCGCAGCTCCGGACGAGCTGTCAGACGTTGTAGACATCGGCACGGTATCCAGACAGGTTTTCCCGGAACCATTCGATGGTTCTTTCCAGGCCTTGCTCCAGCGTGAACAACGGCTCCCAGCCGATCAGTTTTCTGGCCAGCGTGTTGTCCGCCAGCAAGCGTTCCACTTCGCTCTTTGCCGGACGAATTCGCTGTTCGTCAGATTCGATGGTGATTTCCCGACCCGTGAGCCGGGCAATCGTTGCTGCCAGATCGCCGATGCTGATTTCCCGGCCCGACCCAATATTCAGGGTGTGTCCCAGAGAGTCCGGGTGGTCGCCTGCCATCATGAAGCCGTGAACGGTATTCGCCACGTAATTCAGGTCACGTGTTGGTGTCAGGCTGCCCAGTCGAATTTTTGTAACATCCGGTTTCAGGCATTGAGTAATGATGGTCGGCAGAACAGCCCTCGCTGACTGGCGTGGACCGAATGTGTTGAACGGTCTGACGGTGACCACTGGCGTGTCGAATGAGCGGTAGTACGATTCCACCAGTTTGTCGGCTCCGATCTTGCTGGCCGAGTAGGGAGACTGTGCCTGCAGAGGGTGCTCTTCGGAAATGGGAACGCTCAGAGCCGTGCCGTAGACTTCGCTGGTGGACGTGTGAATGATGCGTGACGTGCCCAGCCGTCGAGCGCCTTCCAGAACGTTCAGTGTGCCGACCACATTTGTCTGCACATACGACGCCGGGGCGGTGTAGGAATATGGGATCGCGATGAGAGCGGCGAGATGGAAAACCGCGTCGCAGCCATCCATCGCGTGCAGCACCGAGCCGGAATCGGTAATGTCGCCAGCGACGATTTCCATGTTCTGACGCATTGGCGATTCGTCCAGCCACCCGGCTCGCCCGCTGGAGTTATAGTGAACCATTGCGCGCACCGTTGCGCCGGCTTCCGTTAATGCTTCCGCGAGATGACTGCCAATGAAGCCGCCGGCTCCCGTGACCAGTACTGATTTTCCACTCCACGTCATGCTGCCCGCCTGTAGCGATGGATGTCTTTCTGGGCCTGCTGAAAGTCATCGTGCTTGCCGATGTCCAGCCAGTATTCGGTGATCGGGAATCCGACGACCGTTTCGTTGTTCTGCAGCAGCGCGTCGATGAGGTCCGTCATGTCGTAGCGTGTGCCGTCGGGAATGTGCTGTCGGACGGAAGGCTCCAGCAGATAGATGCCGGCATTCACCAGAAAGTTGAAACTCGGTTTCTCGCGAAGACCGCGTACGATTCCGCCGTCCGCTTCGATGACGCCGTACGGAACCTCAACGTCGTACTGCCGCACGGCGACCGTCATTGCTGCGTTGTTTTCCTGATGAAACTTCGCCAGGGCTCGGAAGTCGACGTCCGTCAGGATATCGCCATTGATGACCAGCAATGGTTCATCCACGTCACTGATCAATCGTAGCGCTCCGGCTGTTCCCAGCGGTTCGTCTTCTGAGACGTAGTTGAGTTCAACCCCAAATCGATTACCGTTGCCGAAATGCTGCGTGATCTTCTCAGACAGGTAGTGTGTGGTCACGTTAATTCGGTGGATCCCGGCACGCTGAAAGTTCTCGATGGTTCGTTCCATCAGTGGCTTCCCGCCGATCTGCAGCATCGGCTTTGGAGTATCCTCTGATTACGGCCTGCAAAGGCATCGGCGCGGGGGTAAGCTCCTCTGCCAGCGCCAGGTCGGCCAGCGTGCCGTCCCTGTTGAGCAAAGGCAGATGTCGAATCGTTTCCCGCTGCATGATCGCCAGTTGTTCGCTGCGCGGCGTTGCTGACGGAGCCGTGACCGATGGCTTCTTGCGCTGCGGCAGTTCACTGAGCGTTGCGTTCAGGTTATGTCCATCAAGAATCGCTCGTCGCAGATCGCCGTCCGTGATCGTTCGCAAAAACCGTTCCTGTGCATCAACCTCAATCGCGATGCCCAGGCTGCCGCGGTCGATGAACTGCATCACCTCGCGAAGAGTTGTGGGTTCAGCGACGCACAGATTTCTGAAGTTGTCGCTCATGAATTCGGCTTTCGAATGGGACGAGCCGGCACGCCGACAACAACCGTGTCATCGGGGACGTCAGTGACGACGACCGCTCCGGCGCCCACAAGGGCGCGAGCACCAACTGACAGATTCTCGTTCACAACGGCTCCCAAGCCAATATGACTTTCATCTCCGACACGGACGCCACCGGCCAGGCAGGCCTGAGGGGCGATATGGGCATGACTGCCGATGATGCAATCATGTTCGACGACAGCAGCCGTATTGATGATGACGTTTTCGCCGATTTCGGCACCGGCGTTGACCACAGCACGCGCCAGGAACTGGCAGCCATCGGCAAGAACTGCCGATGGCGAACATTCGCACGACGAGTGTCGGACGGTGTATGGCCTAAGTCCGATAGCCTGAGCGTCGTTGTACAGCCGTCGCCTCAACGAGAAGCTGTTGATCCCTCCGATCGCAACGACAAAAGAATCGCATTCCGTCGTGTCGTAGAGCGACTTCAGGTGATCATCGCTACCAACGATCGGGATTCCGGACAACGACGTGCCCCACGTTGATGCATCGTCGTCCACGACTGCGGACACCGTTGCTGACGTATCGGCAGCGATGGCTTCAATCAATACGCGAGCGTGTCCACCCGCTCCAATGATGACAATTCTGTTCATGGCTCAGGCTGCAGCCATCTGAGAGGACAGGGGCGGCAGATCGTGAAATCGTTTCAGCAGCAGCTGTTCGTCCAGGGGCACGGACTTCAGGCAATCCGTGATGATCGATGCCGCATTGCCCTGGCCGTAGATGTTGTGCAGATCTTTGATACTGTTTCGAAACGACGGGGCAGACGCTTTTTCAGTCGCTTCCGTGATGGCACGGACCGTGCAGTCGACATCGATAATGTTGGCGGATCGTGGTCTGCCGGCCTGACGCAGGCCGATGTTGACAACCGGCAATCCAAAGGACGCGGCTTCAATGATGCCACTGGACGAGTTGCCGACCATTACTCGTGCTTCACGCATCAGACTGAAGTAAGCCTGAGTTCCCAGGCTGCTGACGAGGCAGGCGTTATCGCGCTGACGGCAGAAATCCTCCAGCCGATCTGTGACCAGAGAATGCCGAGTGTCCGCATTGGGACGTGTGATGATGAACGGCCCGCTGATATTTGCCAGCGCCCTGATCACCTCTGTGATCTGAGCCTCCGTTTCAGTGGGCTGCAGGGTGACTGGGTGAAAAGTGACCATGACGGGCGCATCGCTCAGATCAAGCTGCACCCGTTCGGCCAGCTGGTCCCGGTTCAGGAACGACATTGTTCGCAGATTATCAAGCGCTGGTGCGCCGCTGACAGTGATCCGCCATGGTTCTTCGCCCAACTGAACGATTCTGTTTGCGTGTTGTTGCGTTGAAGGAAAATGCAGGTGACTGTACTTCGTGATGGCATGGCGAAAAGCATCATCGATAGCACCTTGAGTGACTTCTCCGCCGTGAATGTGTGCGATGGGAATTCCGAACGGGACGGCCGCCAATGCGGCGGAATGCATTTCAAAGCGATCGCCCAGCAGCAGCAGGATGTCCGGTCGATTTCGTTGGTAGACGTCAGCAAAGCCCATCGTGCCAAGTCCCATTGATTTGGCGATGGCAGCAGGACTGTCGGCCGATAACAGCATGTCGACCGTGTCATCGACGACAAATCCGTCGCCCGTGATTTCGTTGACCGTGTAACCCGCATCCGGAGTTGTGTGCGCACCGGAAACGATCAATCTGAGATTCAGAGCACAGTTATCCCGGATCTGCTGCAGCACCGGGCGGTAAATGCCCCAATCGGATCGTCCAACAGTGACGGCGGTGACGTTTCTCACGCAACGTCCTCCAATCTGAGAAGATGACCGGCGGGCAGCGTGGTGGTTGCCCGCCGATTCAGGATATGCGGCTGCATCGCTGGCGGAAGTCCTGTCCCAGGCCGTTTGATGGCGATCAGGTTCGGCGTTATTTCCGTCCCCGCCGGAATCTCTATGGCCGTCACCAGACTCTTTCTGGCGGCGCGGGCGGTTTCTTTTTCGGCAACTGTTGATTTCTTGATTCCGGTCCCCATCGCCGATTCGACCGTCCGAATGCTCTTCATCAAATTGTGCAATTCGTCCGGTTCCAGTGATGCCTTGTGGTCGGGGCCAGGCAGGGACCTGTCCAGTGTGAAGTGCTTCTCCAGTACACATGCACCCAGCGCGGCGGAGGCCACGCCGACTTCGATCCCCATGGTATGGTCGGAATAGCCGACCGGACGACCGAAGGCGGCTTTCATGGTCGCCATCGCTCGCAGGTTGACCGTGGCCGGATCCGCCGGGTAGTTGCTGACGCAGTGCAGCAGGACGAAGTTGTTGTTGCCGGCCTTCTCGATTGCCTCAACCGCAGCCTCGACTTCACCCAGACTGCACATGCCGGTTGACACGATCAGCGGTCGACCCTTTGCGGCGACGTATTTCAGAAATGGCGTGTTGGTCATTTCGCCGGACGGAAGTTTGAAGACCTTGACACCCAGTTCCGTCAGCAGGTCTGCGCTGAGGTCGTCGAATGGCGTCGACATGAACAGAATGCCGCGTTCCTGACAATGGTCCATCAACTTCTGATGATCCGCATCTGAAAGTTCCAGCTGTCGGAGCATGTCCAGTTGAGACTGTTCGGTGCCAAGATTCTTCTTCTGATAGGCTGCCTGTTTTGCGTCTTTGGTGACCAGTTGTGATGAGTTAAACGTCTGGAACTTGACCGCGTCTGCGCCGGCGTTGGCGGCGCAGTCGATCAGCTGCAGGGCACGATCGACGGAACCATTGTGATTGACGCCCGCCTCGGCAATGACGAAGCAGGGGTGGCCATCTCCGACAGTACGATCACCGATTTGAATGTTGGAATATTGTGAGGGCATTGAGAACTTCCTTGATAACAACACGACCACAGGTTCACGCAGTTTGAATTCTTATGCCGCTTTCATGTTGCGTTGTTCGGATTGCTGAGCGTAAAGGAACTCTGCCAGCTTCAGGTCGAAGTTCGTATCGATATCAACAGCCCTTTCCTCCGGGACTTCGATGGCGCGGGCGTCACTGTCAAAAATGGAATCGTAATCGAAAATTGAGTCTCGTCTGGCGGCGTACGCGACAGCCGTGAGTTCATAGACGATCGGTGCGTCCTGACGTCGGGTAATTCGATCATCCGGCTTCGAAGCAAGTTCCGCCGTACCTTCTGGGCCGATCGTGATCATGTTGAAATACGGATTGCACTTTGATTCCGTTGCCGACAGCACGATGTCTCCGTCACTGGCCAGCAGGGCTTCGACGGCACGGTCGATGTCGTCAGGCGACCGCAGCGGGCACGTCGGTGGCACGCTGACGAAGATATCAACCCGGTGGCCTTCGAGTTCTTCCATCTGCTCAATGGCGTGTCGCCAGGCAAGTCTTTCCATGACTGTATCCGTGGCCAGTTCCGCCGGTCGCATAAAGGGCACTTCGGCGCCATACATGCGAGACACGTTGGCGATCTCAGGACTGTCGGTGGATACGATAACCCGGTCAAGGCTCCGGCATTCCAGTGCCGCATCGATGGCGTGGGCGATCAGAGGTTTGCCTCCCAGCAAACGGAGATTCTTGTTCGGAATCCCCTTCGACCCGCCTCGAGCAAATACAAATCCAAGTGTGTTGACCATGTCAGTTTTTCGAAGGCGTCAGGCGGCGATTTCTAACTGTTGCTCCGCGGGAACGCAGAAAATCTCGGTCGTTGTTTCGACACTATCCCCCAGAATCGGTTCCAGCCGGTAGTCCATTGACGCCAGCATGCGACAGCAATCCGCATGAGCTCTGTCACCGTGGGTTGAAAGAAAGAGCACTGGACGATGCTTTTGCAGTGTGTCCTGTGCTCCGGTGAGGACGTCGACTTCCGCGCCCTCAACATCGATCTTGATGTGTGTCGGGCAGAGATTTCGACGGCGAACTTCGTCATCCAGTGTCACCAGTGGAACCTGCACGTCGCCGTTTTCCGCAATATGTCCCGTCCCGGTGCCCGTGCCCTTCGAGAATCCCACAGTTCCAGCTTCTGCGCCAACGGCCGATTCAACGATCTCGACCTGATCAAGACCATTTGCCCGAACATGTTTGCGCAGAAACGCGATGTTTTCCTGGTCTGGTTCAAACGCCACGATCCTGGCGCCACCGCCAGACACACGCGACGCGATCAGCGAGTAATACCCGTGGTGAGCACCCACGTCGAAGAAAACGCTGTTCTGGCGGAAGGAATTCGCCATGAGACGGGTTTGCTCATGTTCGTAGCTACCCAGAAATACGCGGGCGATCTTGCCACCGCTGGCGGGGGACCACCACGTGCCTGCAAGTGTCCCTTTTATGATCGGCAGGCACGGAATCAGGGTGGCCCGAATTCCAGGTTTGTGTGACGTGGTTGTGGACTTATCGACCATTGAAAATCCCATTTGCTCAGTTCACGACCGCTTGCCGCGTGCGAACGAGAGCACCTCCTGAATGGATTCCATAAGTGAAAAACGTAAGTAAAGCCTGCAAAACCAACCTATCCTCCGAGGTTCGGTCACTCATCGTCCGGACGCAGCAGTGGAACTTCATGTGCTTTGCTGAATGCACACCATTCGATCGATGAACGAATTGCCGGACAGGCCCTCGATGTGGGGCTCAGTGCCTGTGTTTTCCCTTTTTCCAGTCTGAAGTCCCCGTCCGTGATGATCTCCAGATAAGTCCTGCCACGCTGCGCTAAATGACTTTGTTCATGCGGCGCAAGCACCACGCGTACTAACAGAATACCGTTGATTGCGACAAGAGCATTGTGGTGCGATCGCAGGACGGCCTTGCCGCACACGCCCGAGCAAAAAACCATCACGCTGGTTCGTGATGCGGCAGAAGCCTCGGGGAGACGAACGAGACGTCATTGGGCGCCTTGGCCGGGCGACAGGCCCCCCGACACTGTCGGGCCATCAGTTGGGAATTCGTGCTTTGCAGTGTTTTTCGGCGTTTGCACGTATCTCCGGTCGACTGTCGATAGTGCTGTGGCCGATACAACCGCTAATTTCTGTACTTACGCAATGCGTCTTCGAAGTCTGATAATGGGCTTGATCTTGAACACGGATTGGTCAGAGTTCCGGATTCACTGTGTCGAAGACGCAGTATTCACGTGCCAAACTGCTGGAAGAATAGTCGCGGAACGGCCATGACTTGTGTTACCCGAGCAATCGCGACTGCACTTCGACAGGAAACCTCAATCAAGAGTTTACGATGAGCACTGTACGCGTCATTCCGCGGCTTGATATCAAAGGCCCGAATCTGGTGAAAGGAATTCATCTTGAGGGTCTGCGCGTGATGGGAAGTCCTGAGGACTTCGCGAAATATTACTACGAATCCGGTGCGGACGAGCTGATCTATCAGGATGTCGTTGCCAGCCTGTTCGAACGAAACAGTCTGAAGGAGTTTATTTCGCGGACTGCGAAGGATACTTTCATTCCGCTGACTGTTGGTGGTGGACTGAGGACACTTGATGACATTTCTGCGGTCCTTGCCGCCGGGGCGGATAAGGTTTCCATCAACACTGCGGCCATTCGCAACCCCGATCTGATCAGCCAGGCAGCTCTGCGATTTGGTTCTTCCACCATTGTTGTGGCCATTGAAAGCATTCGTCAGCCTGAGGGAACGTATCTGGCGTACACGGACAACGGCCGTGAGCATACGGGAGTCGATGCGATCGAATGGGCGCGAACCGCGGAAAAGCTTGGTGCGGGAGAGATTCTGGCGACGTCCGTGGATCGGGACGGCACCGGCGATGGTTATGATCACGAATTGACAAAGAATATTGCCGACGCTGTTTCCATTCCGGTGATTGCTCATGGGGGAGCAGGTTGCCCTGACGACGTTGCGGAGGTGATCAGGAAAACGGGTGTGGCCGCCGTGGCGGTGGCCAGTGTTCTGCACTACGACGCTATTCGATCCCTCGTGTTCTCCAATGAAGACTCATCTGAAGGGAATACGGAATTCCTGAGAAGCGGTAAAGGCGTTGCCAGAGTCGATGCCGCCGGGATTGCTGCACTAAAACAGCATTTGCTGGCGAACGGAGTGCCGTGCAGGATGGAGGTGACAGCGTGAGCGTCGCCCCAAGAATTCAGATCATCGATTACGGTCTCGGCAACATTTTCAGCATTCGGCAGGCATGCGAGCGCGCCAGCATGACTCCCATTGTGTCAGCGGCACCGGAGGAAATCGACAGGGCTGATGGTATTATTTTGCCGGGCGTGGGAGCGTTCGGAAATGCAATGGACAGTCTCCGGAACCTGAATCTGGTTGGTCCGCTCTGCGACGCCGTCACGGCTGGCAAGCCCCTGATGGGGATCTGTCTGGGAATGCAGTTGTTGTTTCAGGAAAGTGAAGAGTTCGGCACACACACCGGGCTGGGTCTGTTACCAGGCACGATTCGGCGAATTCCCGATCAGGTCGATGGCAATCGAAGGCTGCGTGTGCCCAACGTCGGGTGGAATCAGGCGTGGATTGCAGAAGGCGTGCCGAATCGCGAGATCATGCAGGGAATTCCAGACGGTGCCTACATGTATTTTGTGCACTCGTTCTATGCTGCTCCGGCAGATACGGCCGATTTACTGTTGACCACAACCTACGGGGATTTGTGCTATTGCTGTGCCACGCAGCGAGACCATATCCTTGGGGTGCAGTTTCACCCCGAAAAGAGCGGTCCCGTTGGACTGAAAATATACGAAAACTGGGCGCGGTCGATTTAGTATCAGAACCGTCGAACGGTGTTGAGAAAGGATTCTCGGATGTCAGTTAGTCTTGAGGCGTACTACGGCTTGCCAACAGAAGTCAGGTTTTGTAGCCAATGTGTGATGTCAAATCAGCGGCCCGCGTCAGCCGTCGAATTCAAGCATACTATTAGCTCGAAAAAGACGACGATTGCATTTGACGAAGAAGGTGTCTGCGATGCCTGTCGTTTTGCAGAACAGAAAGAAAAACTCAACTGGGAGGAGAGAGAGCAGGAACTGGTCAGTCTTCTTGACCAGTACCGCAGCAAAGATGGCAGCTACGACTGCATCGTTCCCGGCAGTGGTGGTAAGGACAGTGCCTATCAGTCGCACGTGTTGAAGTATAAGTACGGGATGAACCCGTTGACCATCACCTGGCCACCGATCCTCTACACTGAGTATGGTTACCAGAACTGGAAGAACTGGATTGACGTTGGCGGCTTCGACAACATTTCCTTCACACGCAACGGTCGTGTGATGAACCTGTTGACCAAACTCTCCATTGAAAACCTGTTTCATCCGTTCCAGACGTTCATGCTGGGCCAGAAGAACATCGGTCCGAAACTGGCGGCACGTCTGGGAATACCGTTGGTGTTCTACGGAGAAAATGAAGCGGAATACGGCAATCCGATTGCGGATACGACCACAAGTCTGCGGGACAATTCGTATCACACGTTTAACAACCTGGATGAAATCTATCTGGGTGGAGTTTCACTTGCCGAGCTCATCGACAGCTATGGTGTCTCGCTCAGCGATCTGATGTGTTTCCTGCCAGCGCAGGACGAACAATTGAGTCAGACTGATGTCAAGGTCCACTATCTCGGATACTATCTGAAGTGGACGCCGCAGGAAGTTTATTACTACGCCGTGGACAATTGTGGATTCAAGGCGCGACCATTTCGAACTCAGGGGACGTACAGCAAATACAACAGTATTGATGACAAGATCGATGACCTGCACTACTACACCACGTTCATCAAGTTTGGCATCGGTCGAGCGACCTACGACGCTTCCCAGGAAATTCGTAACGGGCATATCACTCGGGAAGAAGGTGTTGCCCTGGTTAATCGCTTCGACGGTGAATTCCCCGACCGGTATTTTGACGACGTGATGAAGTACATCGGGATGGAACCGGAACACTTCCATAAGTTGGCGGATAAGTTCAGATCTCCTCATCTCTGGGGCCGTGACGCCAGCGGAGAACCAAAGCTGCGTCACACCATCTCCGGTCAGGGACTGGATGACGCTGAGCAGGCTCAGCGCGATGCTGCTTGATATGGGTCCGGTCAGGTGAATTTCTTCTAAGTCTTCAATCATGTCCTCTGTGGTTGTCTATCTTCCGCCCCCGATGCGCAAGCGGTCATTTTACATGATGATTGCGCGCGCGAAAGAAGTGCAGGAGGACGGCGAAGATGTCATTCTGGCCTACTGCGCCCTGAAAGCCGGCACCTGTAGTAATAATCTAGCCGGCAGCCGATTGGTTTGTACCGGGTGCCGCATGAGTAGTCGCCTCACTGCGAAGGCCAGCGGGCTGCCGTTCGTTGAACTCGGGGCCGAACCGACAGGCGAGAATGACGAATCAGAGAGCGAGCGACTGACGTATGAAGATGCGTCCGAAATCGCGTTGGGCGTTCAGAGTTGTCTGGTCACGCACCTTCGCGTCATGACTGCAGACCTGAATCGTGTGCCCGAACTTCGTGATGTAAAACGACGCTACTTCGCGGCAGCGGCGTCGCTGTTGCGTGCGTTCATGCAGCTGATGAAGCGAAATGAAGTCAGTCGTGTTGAGGTGCTCAACGGCAGGTTCTCCTGTGCAAAAGTGGGCATCATGGCGGCGAATGCGTCCGGGGCAGGATTCAATACTCTGGATTTTAATGCCTACGGCAGGCCAATGTTGTTTCCGGGGTATACGCCCCATGATCGTATTGCTGTGCAGGAAAGAATTCGACGGAACATTGCTGACAGGGAAGTGGCTGCCGAGTATTTTGCGTCTCGTCGCGACCGGTCGTTCAATAAATATGCCGCAGCACACAAGCGGTTTGAGCCTTCCCGGAATGCGGAGCAATATCGCAGGAAGGTGACCTTCTTTCTGAGCAGTCAGGACGAGTGTGAGTCGCTCGGGCCATCCTGGCGATCTCCTTTCAGAAACAACGTCTCTGTCATTCGAGAGGCGTGCCAACGGTTCCCGGACCATTTCTTCACCGTCAGGTTTCATCCGAATCAGTCCAGCATTGTTGGTGATGTCATTGGACCGTATCAGTCGCTGCAACTCGACAACCTGCAACTTTTCTATCCTGAGTACGATGTTGACAGTTATCAGCTAATGGAATGGAGCGACGTGGTTGTAACATTCGCATCCACAATCGCGATCGAGGCCTGTTGGACAGGTAAGCCGGTTATTGAACTTGGGCCGTCATACTTTGATCACCTGGGCATTTCGTACACTCCACAGAATACGGCAGAATTCCTTAACCTCCTGCAGACGGACCTGCAGCCCCAATCCGCCGAAGCGGCAGCTCGTTTTGCGAACTACGAGTTGAACGATTACGACAGTCTTCGTTATCTCAGGCACGGCGCTCGTCGAAATCTGAAGCTTGTTGGGGTGCGACGGAGAGGCGTTCTGTTCGCAAAGTCTGCCAAGGAAATCAATAAGCTTGCGACGTTCGCGCTACAGAGAGTTTCTCAGCGTCTGTTGTCGACCACATCTAAATCTGCCTTAACGCGCGTGTCAGTGAACCAGGGATCGCGAAATGGCGCTTCATTGAGTCAACCCACTGAGAAAAAGAACCGTGCGAACATGTCGCCCATAATTATTACCGGCTGTCCTCGAAGCGGAAGCCTGATGATGGGGCGGGTGTTTGCAAATCTGCTTGATGATTTCTGTTTGATTACGGAGCATCAGGACAAGCATTCTGACATTCCAGAAGACCAATCCGGTGTGGAAGATCACCGGCTTTGGTGGGAGCACTTTGATTACCAGGCATGGAACTCCGTGCGCCAGCGGCCACGTGTTGACGTGCCGCTGAGCAACGCGGATTCGATTGACAGAATTCGTCAACGGTATCTGGAGGTGGCAGACGGTCGACGAATCGTAATCAAGAATCCATCTCACATTCTGTACCCGGACCTGATTCGTTGTGTTTTTCCGGATGCACAATTCGTCTACTGTGCACGAAGCCCGTGGGCGACATTACAATCGATGATCAGGAACGGTCGGGATAGCTTTGTGCTGCGGACTCCGCGATTGGAAGGGCAAAATGGCAGTTTGCTTCTGCAGGCCGCCGTTGGCTGGCACGATGCCATGGATGCTTATTTTCAGTTCCGGGACCAGGGATGGGTTGTCGCACAGTATGAACGGATCGTTGAGTCCCCAAGGGAGGAGATCTCGGAGATCTGCCGGGGACTCGGCATCAATCCAGGGCGTCGTTTTGAGGAGGCGGTGAAGATTCCGCAACCTTCTCCAAACAGCAACTACTATTTTGTGAAGCAGGCTTTTCGGCGGTCGCCGGAAAAAGACAAAATCCTGCAGGAGCTCAGGGCGGGGTGCGAGCATTTTGGCTATCCGCTGTCGCCGGACGATCTGGAAGGAACTCTGGTCGCCAATCTGGTTCAGAAGGCGGTCAAGGGCGTCAGGAAAATTGCTGGTTGATGGGCACTGTGTCCCGGCACAGTTGGCTGAATCAGGCCGATTGTGATGAGCAGCGTCCGCAGACATCGACGAAAGAAGTCCGCTGTTCGTGCCGTCACCGCCGCGACGTTCCGTGCGGCCGAAAGGCTGAACCGTGATACGCAGCCCCGATCGAACGACGAGACATACGGGGAGTACCGCTGAGCTGTCGCATCGCCGCGAAAGATCTATTTACCTGCCTGGACGCAAGAAGTTATGGTTGTGGTTCTGTGATCGGACATCGTGGAGTGAACGCAAGTTCCGGCCGATCTGATTGCCATCAATGCAGAAACTGCAAATCCTGCTGGTACAGACATGGAAGATCGCGGCAAGGAATCTGAGTCAGGGAATGACCAAACACGTGAGAAAGTCATCGTCCATCTGGCCTACCCACTCTGGCGCAAGCACACTCTGATTGCCGTTGCGCGTGCCAAGGAGCTGCAGGATGACGGTGCCGACGTTCTGGTGACCTACTGTGACAGCCGGGGTGGCACATGCGCTGTTAACTACTGCGGCAGCCGTGTGACCTGTCATATCTGTCGAAACAATGCACGACAGACGGCAGAAGACGCCGGGTTGAAAACCATTCCTCTGCGTCTGCCCCCCGCAGACAGCAGTACTGATCCACAGCCACCATGGCACGAACTGAAGGATCTTGCGGAAGGCGTTCAAAGTGGTGTGACAACTACGTTTCGTCAGTTGCAGGGCGACAGTTCCCGCAACATGCTTGTTAAAGGGATTAAGAAGCGTTATTTCCGAACGACGTTGAGGTTGCTGCAGTCGATGAAGTCTGTATTGAAGCGTGTGCGGCCCGCCAGAATTGAGGTCTTCAATGGGCGACACGCCTGTTCGCGATTCTGTCTGATTGCTGCTCGCGCTGAGGGAATTGCCTTCAACACGCTGGAAGTGACGACGCGCATAAAGCCGATCGTCTTTCAGGGGCATACTGCTCATGACCGCCTGAAGATTCAGCAGCGCATGTTGACCCATGCTGCGGACTTTGAAGTTGCGAAGGAGTACTTCGACGATAGACGCCGACCGAGCACCAACAAGTACGCGAAGAAGCATGCCGCGGCTTTTGAACCGCCCCGGAGTGACGAATTTCGGAAAAAAGTAAGTATCTTCCTGAGCAGCCAGGATGAATTCGAATCGCTGGGGCAGGAATGGAAGTCGCCCTTTCCGGACTATGCTTCGGTGATCGACCAGGCGTGCCGCGAGTATCCGGAGTACCTGTTCTGCATCCGGTTTCATCCCAATCAGGCGGATATGGCCAGCGATATTACGACTCCCTTCGCGGGCGTGAACAGTCTGCCTAACACCGTTGTCTATTACCCAACGGATACTGCCAATACGTATACATTGATCGAATGGAGCGATGTCGTTGTTACTTTTGGTTCAACGGTCACGGTGGAGGCCTGTTGGATGGGAAAGCCTGCCATCATGCTCGGACCGTCGTTCTTTGACCAACTGGACATTTCCTATAATCCGTCGACATCAGTCGAATTTCTTCGGTTACTTGGGCAGGATCTGGCTCCGAAAGATCCTCAGAATGCTGCTCGTGTGGCCAGTTTTGAAGTGTTTGATTTTGACCCGATGCGGTACGTGGGGCACAACGGAAAAACCCTTGTCCCCAATGGGATTCGACTTTACCGGCCCTGGCTGAGTCGTATCGCGCGAACCTCTGAAAATGTGTTTTGCCGCATGGTTAAGACCTGCGCATGGCTGTCGAACAAATACCGCCAACGTGCCGCGTAATTCGCTGAGCACATCACTTGTCGAAACTATGCACAGGTTATCCGCATCCGGAGACTCTGAGACGACTCCAGCCGATCACGGCCCGAAGTCCGACAGCTCACCGTAATCTTATCTGCACAGCTCATTTGCAGGGCGTCGTTCCAGCATGCTGAACCGCTGAAGGCATTCCTGATGTTGTTTAATTCAGTCGATTTTGCAGTCTTCCTGCCCATTGTCTTTCTGCTCTACTGGACTGTCGCGAGTCGACACGTTTGGTTGCAGAACCTGTTTGTTGCCGTCGTTAGCTATGTCTTCTATGGATGGTGGGACGTTCGGTTTCTTTCTTTGATCGCCATCAGCACTCTGGTCGACTACGGCGTCGGGTTGGGCCTGGGGGCCACAAACGCGCCGGGCAGAAGAAAGGTGCTGCTGTGGACAAGTCTTGTCACGAATCTGGGCATCCTTGGCTTCTTCAAGTACTGCAATTTCTTTGCAGACTCACTGGTCTCTTCGTTTTCCTTCCTGGGGGTCGAACTGAGCATTCACTCGTTGAACATTGTTCTACCCGTCGGCATCAGCTTCTACACACTGCAGACTCTGAGTTACACGATCGATGTCTATCGCGGGAAACTTGAACCGACACGTGATCTGCTGGCGTTTGCAGCGTTCGTGAGTTTTTTCCCTCAACTTGTGGCGGGGCCGATCGAACGTGCGGGACACCTACTGCCTCAGTTTTTGACCAGCCGCCAGTTTGACTGTGCCAAAGCGTTCGATGGCCTGCGACAGATTCTATGGGGTCTATTTAAGAAGGTGGTCATCGCAGATAACTGTGCGATTTGCGCGGGCGAGGCGTTTTCCGGCTATGAAGAATACAACAGTCTTTCATTGCTGCTGGGGGCGTTCTGCTTCTCACTGCAGATCTACTGCGATTTTTCAGGCTATTCAGATATTGCCATCGGCACGGCAAGACTCTTCGGCATGTCGCTGAAACGCAATTTTGCCTTTCCTTACTTCTCCCGGGATATCGCTGAATTCTGGAGACGCTGGCATATTTCGTTATCGACGTGGTTTCGCGATTACGTCTATTTCCCAATGGGAGGCAGCAAATGCTCAACGGCCCGAATGATCAGAAACACATTCATCGTTTTCATCGTCAGCGGCCTCTGGCATGGGGCTAACTGGACGTTTGTTGTGTGGGGCTTTCTGAACGCATTGTACTTTCTTCCTCTACAGATTCTCGGGATCAATCGGCGGTTTGTCGAAACGGAAGGCTCCTCGCCTGCACTGCTGCCTACATTTCGGGAAGTGTTTCAGATTGGCACCACTTTTGGACTGACGGTCCTTGCGTGGGTTTTCTTTCGCGCGGAATCGCTGACTCACGCCTTCGCGTTTCTAGGGCGCATATTCGCTTTTGACATGGTGTCAAAAAGCATTTACGTGCCAAGTGGGCTGTTTGCCATCATAGCCGGATTTCTGATCACCGAGTGGGTGCAGAGAGGGCGGCAGCACCCGCTGGAACTACCTGCGAAACCGCTACCGCTTCCCGCAAGGTGGGCAACCTACTATGCCGTTCTCCTGCTGATTCTGATCTTTGGCGGAGAACAGCAGGACTTCATTTATTTTCAATTTTGAAATGCAACTTCGATGACCTGCGACAATCACCTGGCGACAGTCCTGCAGAAGAATTCGCTCCGAGCCTTTGTGCGACGGAATTTGATTTTTCTGCTGCCGATTGTGATTTTGTGTACTCCTCCGGCCATCATACTGGCGTGGTCAGGTGAGAGTTTCTGCGACCTCGAAGAAGTGATTTCGCAGCTGAACAGCAGGCCAACGCTGATCGGTTTTTCTTACAACGAACAGAACTATGGTTATCTGAAGCATCGCCGTCTCACGACGCTTCCGCGACAGTCGGTTGTCGCGCTGGGATCATCTCGCGTTCTGGCCTTCCGCAAGGAGATGTTTGTCAGTTCGTTCTACAACGCTGGCTACACCGTTTCCCCGATTACGGAGTTTCGTGAGTTCCTGACAGTTGTTCCCACATCACATCATCCGGATATATTGCTGATCGGACTTGATCAGTGGATGTTCAACACGGAGTGGCTAAGCAGACCCACAAGCCGAACGTCAAGCGACTGGACTGAAAACACGTCTCAAAGCCTGCAGAAGGGATTCAAGTCGATCCGTAAACTGTACAAAGATGTGGTTCGTGGAAAAGTGCGGCCGGCTCAACTGAATGCTGAAGCTTCGATCACGTGTGTTGGACTGAATGCTGTCTGTAATCGGATTGGATTTCGAAATGACGGCTCGTTCAGCTATGGCAACCACGTTACGAAACTGCTGCAGGCGGGTTCGACGGGGGAGGATTTTCAGTTTCCACAGATTAGACGATTCGTTGGTGCCGATCGTGTCGATTCACAGGCCGTGGAAGAGGTTCGGGAACTGCTGAACTACTGTGCTGAAAACGGAATCTATGTGATCGCTTTCGTGCCGCCGTTGATGGACGCCCTCTATGACCAGATGGAACAGTCGGGAGAACACGGCTACCTTGCTCAGATTGGCGATGAAGTCAGGCCGTTGTTTCTGGAACACGGGTTCGAATACTACGAATTCCAGTCGATGGCATCATGTGGCTCTGACGATACGGAGGCGATCGACAGTTTTCACGGAAGCGATGTGACCTACTTGAAAATGCTGTTGCGGATGCTGGACCAGCGGTCACGTCTGAACGAATTCACTGACCGGCAGCAATTGGTTGATGACCTGGACGACCGCCGGAGCCGCTACTGTGTCTATGCCGACTAATCCGGCATCTGTTCTTTCTGCTGATGCTGTCTGTTGAACACGCGGTATTGACGCAGGAACGCGTGTCGCACACGTCCTGGTTCAGTTTCTGTGATGTCAGGCTGAAGGCGAATTGCCCGGGTGCGGCGCTATTCCCCAATGACGCCGTCATTATGTATATTCTAAAGCGTAATACGCTGTAATTGATAGGTGACGGGCAGTTCATGACAGCCAGAATTGACATTCGCGATATTCGCACAATTGCTCCAAACTTTAAGCGGCGATTGTCAGGCGTGACATCGACGATTGTGCAGCTAGTGCCCAGACAACGTCAGTTGGGATACCCGATTGCAGCACTTGGCCCCGGTCTCCCTGCAGAGTTTCCTCGGATTCGTTTTCGTGATCTGTGGCGTCTTTGGAAGTCGCCTCGCGGAGCTAAGTATCGGGTGTGGCACGCTCGGCGGAATGTCGAAATGCTCCCGGGTATTATCCTGCGCGATATTCTGCGAATGAAACTCAAGGTCATGTTTACCTCGGACGCCCAGCGCGAACACAAGGCCTATACTCGCTGGCTCATCGCGCGCATGGATTATGTGGTGGCTGGGAATTCCCGTTCCGGCAGCTATTTGAAAGTGCCACACGACGTGATCTGGCACGGTGTCGATGTCGACAATATTCGCCCTGCCGATTCTGCTGAGGACATCAGCGCCGGTCAGCAGTTCCAGGGCCAAAAGCTCATTGGCTGTTTCGGTCGCGTCAGAGAACAAAAGGGGACGGACCTGTTCGTTCGCGCAATGATCAACCTCATTCCTAAGTATGTGGGCTGGACCGCCGTGATTGCCGGCAGAACCACTACGGAACATGCGGCGTTTCATAGGAAGCTTCAGAAAGAAGTCGATGCGGCGGGACTTCACGATCGCGTCGTGTTTCTGGGTGAGGTCGATGACATTCAACCGTGGTATCAGCGCATCGACCTGTATGTCGCGCCGTCGCGGAACGAAGGATTCGGCCTGACGCCCCTGGAAGCTATGGCTTCAGCAACGGCCGTGGTCGCATCGGATGCAGGTGCTTACGAGGATATGATTACTCCCGGAAAAAACGGTCTGCTTGTGCCGGCGGGCGACGGCCCGGCATTGCAGGATGCGATCGCCACTTACCTGGATCACCCGGAACGAGTCGAATCACAAAAACAGGCAGGGCTGGACTTGGTGCGGGCCGAATTCTCTCTCGAACGCGAAGCCACATCTTTGATCAGGCTCTACGAGAAACTGCAGGACAGCGCATGAACACACTTTGACCGTTCCTGTTATACCAATTCCGGCATGGGAGTCGTCTTCTCCAGCAGATATTGAGGTCGCCCAGTGAGGTCGTTGAGCTTCAACGCGTCGGGATCAATTCCAAGGTGACGGTACAATGTGGCGATGACTTCGGAAAAATGAACAGGACGCTCGGCAATTTCTCCACCCAGGCGATCGGTCGCTCCGATCACCTGCCCCGTGCGGAAACCGCCTCCGGCCAGCAGTCCACCACCGACCTGGGGCCAGTGGTCTCGACCGGCGTCCTTGTTGATGCGAGGCGTGCGACCGAATTCGCCCCACGCCACAACGGCCACGTCGTCTGCCATGCCTCGATTGTGCAGATCTTCGATTAACGCGGACAGGCCCTGATCGAACTGCGGCAGGTGAGTGTCCTTCATGCCGTTAAAGTTGTTGCTGTGAAAATCCCAGCGGCCGAAGTTCAACGTGACGACTCGGCAACCGGCTTCTACCAGGCGGCGTGCCATCAGGAAGTGCTCCAGATTACGCGGGGCTCCGTCGCCGTAGCGTTTGGGGTCGCCCTTGCCGTACCGTTCACGCACTGCGGCAGGTTCTTCTGAGATGTCCAGAGCGTTGGCCAGCGATGTCGATGTGAGAATGTCGAAGGCCTGCTGAGTCAGCGTGTCCATGCCTGCCAGCGTTCCACTGGCATCGATGTCCCGACGCAGACTGTCTACGCTGGTCAGCAGTGCTCTGCGATTGTCCAGCCGTGATGTGTCGATGCCCTGCAGCTTCATGTCGTTCTGCGCCGGGCCCGACGGTCGGAACGCGGAATGAGCGATGCCCAGAAATCCGGGATGGCCTGGAGAACCGTACGGCGGATGGCCGGCATCCGGTGACAGGCCCACAAACGGTGGCACGGCTTCGTTCCGCGCACCCAGGACTTTTGAGGCGACACTGCCGACTGACGGCCAGCCGCCCGCTGGTTGATTGGGTACCTTCCGACCGGTGTAGCAAATGAACGAATCGTGAGCACCACTGGGCGAGCCATACATGCTTCGCAGTGGCACGCATTTATCCATGATACCGGCCAGACGAGGCATGTGTTCACAGATTTCGATGCCTGGCACATTGGTAGGAATCGGTTTGAATGATCCACGGATTTCCGTTGGAGCATCCATCTTCAGGTCATACATGTCCTGATGCCCGGGAGCACCGCACATGTAGATCATGATGACCGCCTTCTTCGAATCGCGAATCCCGGTTGCCCGTTCGGCCTGCAGAAGTTGAGGCAACGTTAGGCCACCAACGGCCAGTGTTCCAGCGCGAAGAATGTCACGGCGCGACAGGCCATCACAGAGTCTGCTCGCACGTCCCTTCAGTGGACGGCCAGTGATCGAAAGCATGGTGGGATCTCCGTCTGGCGTGGCGCGTGAGGAGGGGGGGGGTGAGGTGGGGTGGGGAATCAGAATCTAAAAGTCTACCACAGGTATCGGCACGCTGGAATCATTCGTTCAGAAAACGTGATTTTGACAGTACATTCCGCATGCCTGGACGTACCCTGCAGGCCTGCGGAAAATCAGTTTCCGATTGCGTCGGCCAGTTGCGTGAACAGCAGTTTTGCCCGGTCGTGTCGGCGTTCGTGGCTGTCATTGCCGATTTCTGTCCGAGTGTAAATGAAACCGTATTCCCACTCCTCGTCTTCTTCGTGTTGAGCGGCCAGCACGACGTAATAACGCCTCTCCGCATTTTCATCTCCTTCGCTGCCGACAATGCTCTCTTCGATGCGGCATGTTGTTAAGGCACCGAAGGGCAGCGTCCAGCGATTCTTGTTGCCTTCAAATCTCAGCCGTCGTTGCTGTCGACCAATTTGCAGAAAACCGAAGTCGTTCTCCGTGATGGCCATGGATGTCCACTTGTCACGTGAAAACAGTTCCACGGTGACGAGGTCCTCTTCCAGGCCACTGAACATCGATGTGCCTCGCCGTTGTAGTGATGCTTTCGCCATTCGGATGCCATAGGCCGCAGAGATGAACTGGCCGATCTTGATCATGTACAGGAACGACACCGCCAGTCCTGCGAAGGCTCCGCCACCGATCACGCACCTGTTCAGCAACGGCACATCGGCCCAGTTTCGGAACAGGTAGACTCCGGCGATCACAGCCGCGATCAACGCCAGCAGCAGTGGACCAAGTGCGATGCTCAGTTGCATCGCGATCTGGACTGGTGAGAGAAGTGCCTTTTCGACGTCTGCCAGCGATTCATTGTCGATGTTGCCAACGGCTCGTTCGGCTTCCAGAGGAATCTCGTCTTTGACCTGATGTCGTGAATCTCCGTCGCTAAATCCATGCGGTACAGGATGTTTGCCAGGGTTTCCAGCGACACCTTGTGCGGTATGGCCACGAGGAAAAAGTCGTCGTCACCATGATCAATCAGCATGCCGTTCACGGAGTAGTTCCATTCTTCGGCCCGCATCAGCTCAACGGATTCGATGTCCTGAAGTTTGAAGATCGAGTGCCACGTCCTGCCCATGGCACTGCTAATGCTGATGCTGTCTTTCTGGACGCTGACTTCCCGTTGCAGATTGCCCTTGTCCAGCAGCAGCAGGGTTGCCAGTCCGCAGGCAAGACTGAGTAAACCTGCTTCGACGAGTCCGAACCGTCCGTCGTCAAAAAAGTACGTGGACAGAAACATCACTGCCACCACGACAAAAGCTGTCGCCACGCGCGGCATCCACCCGACTGCCGTGCGAATGCGAATCAAGAAGAACCATGGTTCACTCCATGAAATCTGCGTTGACGAAAACAGTGCCATCATGTGCTCCGGCGAAAGAAAACAATATTGCCTGATTCGCCAGTGTGAGCACGACAGCAGTTCGATGCAACCATTTCGCAGTCGGTCAGACGGCCTTAGGATTCCTCCTCAGGCCTCTGGTGTGGGAATTATCAGGCGGCATCCGGGTCATGCCCGGCGCCCGCAAAGGCGTCATGGTCTGAGGTGACTCGCTGACGTCCGCCGGCGTCGCGGTCCCCTTCTTCACCGTCTCTGAAAGGCAACTCCGCTATCAAACACCGGCAATAATCCACACCGTCGTCGCGACGTCGCCGACACTGACAGACTTTGCGTACCCTGGGGATGTCGTACTGAAAGCAATTCCATCTGCCAGAGTTTCTCCGCAGATGTAGTCGCCCCATTCGGCGACCATGGCCTGGACAACGTTGTCTTCAGAGTGGTATTCAATGCGAATGCGGTCCTGAATGTTTAAGTCGGCGTCTTTGCGAAGTTGCTGGACGTGGCGCACGAAGTCTCGGGACATGCCTTTGCGGATCAGGGTCTCGGTCAGCACGGTGCTGATGGCGATCTGCACTCCGGATTCATCTCTGCACACCCAGTCGTCTGCCTGCTCGGTGCTGATGAGCACATCTGCAGGTGTCAGTTCGATACTGTTGCCGTCGATATCGATGGATATGTCTTCACCGCGACGCAACGGGCCGAGCACGGCGTCACCGAGTTCCGGGAGTCTGGTTCGTAACACACCGAGCAGCTTGCCGTATTTTGGACCGAGTGTCTTCAGGTTGGGCTTGTAGCTGTAACCGACCAGGTCGTCGAGGTTGTCCTGCTGTGTGACTTGTTCGATATTCAGCTCTTCGCTGATGACGTCTGTGAGTTGAGCAATTGCTGCAGCGGTCGCGGCATCGGCAGTTGCGAATTGAAGTTCGGCCAAAGGCTGACGAACTCGCAAGGTGTTTTCTTCTCGCAGTTTATGTCCCAGTTTCACCACCAGCTGAGCGGCCGCCATGCGTTTGTTCAGCGCTACGTCCAACAGAGATTTGTCAGGCGTTGGATAGTCGCACAGGTGTACGCTGACGGGTAGAGAAGTTGAGTCGGGGAAGGCAGCGGTGGAAATGTCGGTGCCAAGGACGAGGTTGTGGTACATGCGTTCGGTCAGGAACGGGATGCACGGAGCCAACAGTTGGCAGAGCGTGACCAGCACTTCGTAGAGTGTTTCGTAGGCGGCGGTTTTGTCGGTGTCGCTGGCGTCTTTGCTGCGCCAGAAGCGGCGGCGGTTGCGGCGGATGTACCAGTTGCTCAGATCGTCGATGAACTGAGCGGCGGCCTCACAGAATCCGGCGACATTGTAATCTGAGAATTCCCGGCGGGCGGTTTCGACCAGCGACTGCAATTTGGACAGCACCCAACGGTCGATTTCCGGACGGTCTGCAATAGACGTGTAGCCATCGCCATCCCAGTGATGGCTGTTTTGTGTGACTCGCTGACGCAGTGCATCAGACGCTTCGAACCCATCCGCAATGGCATAGTCGATGAAGAATTTGTAGCAGTTCCACAATGGGATCAGAATCTGACGACGAGTTTCATCGGCCGGACCGCTGGTGACTGTTGCCGTGGGAACGCCTTCTTTGGTTTCGGAGATCGGGCCCTCCGGCGTATTCAGCGTGACTGGCTTATCCGCATGCCGCGTGCCGAATCGCAGGTCGGTGGCGGGATTCTGAGCAAGGTACATCCACCGCATGGTGTCAACGCCGAGTTGTTCAGCTGCTTCTTCGAACCAGATTGCTGAACCGTCCGACTTGTGCATCGGCTTCCCCTGTTCGTTCTGCACGAGACGATGTCCCAGCAGTGTGCTGAACGGTTTCTTTTCTTCCGGCGTGCGCTTGCCGTCCGCGACAGCATGGAATAGAACCAGTTGCGGAACTGGCCGGGAAAACACTCCGTGACCAGGTCAACTGGATACCAGTCGGCCCAGTTCAGTTCGTCAGTACTGTAGCGTTCGTTGAAGTTCATCGTGCTGAACGGAACGATCCCCGCGTCCAGCCACGGATTGCCGACGTCTTCGATGCGAGTCATCACGTTGCCGGTCTTTGGGTTGCGGATCCTGACTTTGTCAATCCACGGCCGGTGAGGTGTGTGGCCCTCGAATTCATCCCAGCCGTCTTCGACGGCCCTTGCATTTTTGTCATTCCCATCTGCTCGAAATGCAGCGGCGTCTTTTCGGACTCGTTCTTCCAGGCTGCCACCGTCATCGCCCGGTCGTTCGTGAAGCGCCCCCATTACTTCAAAGTCGCCGGTTTCTTCGTCGACCCAGACGGGCAGGGCGAGTCCCCAGAATCTTTTCTTGGAAATCATCCAGTCGCTCATGTTGGACAGCCATTCGACTTCGCGATTTTGGCCGTCGATGCTGTCCGGCAGCCAGCGAATCTGGCGAGTCACGTCTTTGATTTCGTCCCGCCAATCCATGTTGATGAACCATTCGTCGACCAGTCGGAAGACCAGTTCGTCGCCCGTTCGCCAGCAGTGCGGGTAAACGTGTGGATATGTTTCAACGGCAACCAGCAGGCCTTTCTCTTTCAGCTTCTCGATGACCAGTTCCGCGGTTTCCGGTGCGATGGCTTCTTTTCCGGAAAAATCGCCGAAGGCGTCACCGTAGGTGCCGTTTTCCTTCAGCGGTGCGATGATGGGCATGCCGATCGACGAACCGATTTTGTGGTCGACGTCGCCACAGCCCGGAGCCATGTGGACAATGCCCGCTCCTTCGCCCGCCACCACGTGCGCGGCGCCGCGGGAATCACGGCCGCCGTCGATAACTTTGTGCCAACTGGCACCGTTGACGCCGAGGTTGTTTTCATCGACCGGATAACCGCCGTCCAGCTGCTGAGCGGGCAGGTCGTCGAACGGACCTTCGTACGCCCAGCCCACCAGGTCTGCCCCCTTGACCGTTCCGAGTTCTTCGAAGCCGCCCTGTTCCTTGAAGATCTGAGCGATCGTTTTCAGCTTGCCAACACCGTCCGGCCACTTCCATTCCGGCCGACCAAATCCGTCTTTGAACTCTGTTGCCAGTCGCTGGAAGTTCAAATTCTCTTTGGCGAAATAGTAAACGGCGTCGTCTTTATTGGCCTTCAGTCTGACGTAGTCCAGATCCATGTTCACGGCAGCCCCGACGTTACTGGTCAGGGTCCACGGAGTCGTTGTCCAGATCAGCAGGAATTCGTTGTCAACAACCCCCTCACCCTGGCCCCCTCCCCCTCGGGGGAGAGGGGACTTTGATTTGATTGGGAATCGCACAAACACTGACTTGTGCGTCGTCAGTTTGCGGCCTTCGGCGATTTCCATCTGCGAGTACGCACTGCCGCCTCGGCCGGACCACGGCATCACGTCATGACCCTGGTAGATTTTTCCCCGATCAAAGCACTTCTTCAGGAAGTCCCAGATCGTTTCATTGTTCTCTGTGCTGAACGTATAATAGCTGCCGCCCCATTCCGGATTGCCGAGTTTTTCCACCAGCTGATGCGACCTGGCGGTTTCTGTCTTTCCGCTGGGCGCGGTGAATGTGACTTCTGTGTCCGTACCCAGATGTTCGGCCAGAGTGCGCAGTTGATCCGGGTCGTCCCAGTCCATCCAATAGCCCAGTCGCTGTGACTGTTCCGTCTGTCGAGCCGCGAAGCGGAGGACTCGGCGCTTGCATTCGTTCACGAATTTGTCGATGCCGTATTCATTGACGGCGTTCTTTGTGCCAAGCCCCAGCTGCTTTTCCACTTCGACCTCAACCCACAACCCCTGGCAATCGAAGCCGTTCTGGTATCGCTGGTCATGGCCAGTCATCGCGAAGAAGCGTTGATACGTATCTTTGTACGTTCGGCCCCATGCGTGATGCACACCCATTGGATTATTGGCGGTAATGGGCCCGTCCAGAAAACTCCACTTCTTCCCGCCGCGATTTTTTTCCCGCAGCTTGCGGAAGGTGTCGTGCTGAGTCCAGAAGTTGAGGACGAAGTGTTCGCCAGGAACGAAGTTGCTGTCGGAAACGGGTTGAAACATTGGTCAATTGCAGTTCAAGCGACGGCACAGGCCGCGTGGTGATACGTGATGGGTTCTGAAGCGGAGGATTCTAGTTGTCTACATGGCGAGTCGCAAAGTGCGGGACGCTGTTTACTGGGCGAAATCGTACCTGATTTATTCCGCAAACCACCAGCTTTGCTGGTGAGCACTTAT
>LWDU01039476.1_pt1 | contig 47077 bp, 40 predicted proteins | sample 727161 | NCBI WGS metagenome assembly LWDU01 (sample SAMN04566230, study PRJNA314399) | hydrothermal vent metagenome | isolation source: deep sea hydrothermal plume seawater | place: Mexico: Gulf of California, Guaymas Basin | collected 2004-07-11
AGGCGGCGGCAGCCGCGGAACATGAGCCTAATGCCAGAAAGGCATAGGTCGCGTGATCCGTCCGCAGGCCCATGTAGACCAAAGCCGCGGGGACAACAAAGGCGCCGATCGAAGCAATTCCGATAATCAGTTCAAAGGTGTTGATTCCAGTCGTTGTCCAGCGGGTCAGCATTGTTGCGATGAGCAGCGCTATCGAGGCAACGCACAATCCGACCACCCAGGAAGAAACTGGGCGCGACGGCAACGCGCTCGTCGTTTCGGGCGGAGCTGGGTTCATCGCGGGTCCCGATCGGGCGCGGGGCCGGCAATGCGGCCTCTTCTTTCTGCCCGCTTGCCCATGAAAACTCTGTTCCCGACGCCTGGAACGGCGCGACTCCTGAGCGCGCCGTGGATTGACCCGCTCGATGACACTTCGACTGCGCGGCAAGGGTGGTGATCCGTTCGATCCGTGGTCAGGCCGCGGCGGAGAGGGAAAGCGGGCAACATTCCGATGAACGCGCCCTTCGGAAACTCAGTAGCTTTTAGGTACAAATGGTCTCCCTCGCGTTCAATCCACTGTGGCTTTCATGCAAGCCGACAGAGTGCGACGAGACAACGGGATTTGTGGCCAAAGACAAAGCCCCAACGTAGAAGATCCGTGTCCACTCAATGCGAATTGGCACGGGAAATTCTATAAAACATCCGGTTCAGTCTATATGAGGGGAGTCGGAAAAAGCAGGCCCCTTTTCTCTACCACCCGTCAATATGGATATGACAACAAGATTCAGATCGAGGCAAATTGCCCCGTTTCGGGCCTGAGCTCTGCGAAGATAACGGAGTGCCCGCGGGTATTGTTATTTCGAACGCCCGAACGATGGCCGAACTAGGTGCCCTCACACGAATTTCACGTGAGCAAGTCAGAGGCCAATCCCTCTACAGATGTCACTCGCCGGCCCCTTCATACGTGTGCATGAGTCGGCAGGCTTGCACACTGTATTCTTCTGCTGACCCAGAGCTGATCCGGGCGGCTGCGCCCTCCCCCTCGCGCCTGACGCTGGGGCTCTCGGTATGCTGAATAGGCACACGCTTGTTCTGATCGAGGCGATCGGCCGTGGTCTGAAGCGCTTCTCTTCCTGATTCTCGGGATGCGCACGGACCCTGTAGATCATTTTCCAGGTAGCGTTCTCGTCCTGCTGACGTCGGAAGAGTTCACGAATCACTTGCTCATCTCGCCCGACCGTCGATACGAAATATCTCCGCGCCCAAAAGTCCTGTCCCGAGAAGTTGCATTCCCTATCGCCTAACGTCCTTACTATGTGGATGGCGACATTCCCCCTTGACGCACCCGGCAACCGATGACCCCGCATTCTTGGACGGGGATCATCATGTGAACGTGATCGGGCATGACAGGCCCTTCTTCGATCCGGCTGGCCTTTTTATCCAGGAGCCGAAGCCGGATCACCGGCCTCCCGGCGTCTTGCGTCTATTCAGAAAGGCTCTTCTCGATCCAGCGTCGATAGAGGGCTTCGGGATGTGCACCGACGATGACAGCTTCGTTGTCCGCTCGTCGGAGCGCCGGCACACCGGTTGCGCCCAGTTGACGCGCCTCTTCGAACTCTCGAAAAATCTGATCACGGACGTCATCTGCATAGGCGACATCGAAAGCCTCCGCCGGTAGATTTTCCCCATCCCAGATCGACCGCAAGACCTCGAAGGAAGAGATGTCCCGGTTCTCTGCGAAGTAGGCGCTCAAGAGTCGATCGTGAATTTTTCGAAAGGCCTCGAGCGATACCCGCGCTGCCGCCTTGGCCACTTGGTGCGGGGGGAGGCTATGTGTCGGCGGCCCCTCTTGCGAATTCCAGATCTGGAATGCTCCAGAGTCGGGTTCGGCGCCCGGACGCATCCATGACTTCGTGTACCGGCGAAACTTCTCGAGATCGCGCCCCAGCTTCTCTTCCGGGCGCAACAGATAGCTTCGCCACTCGATCTCGACACGACCTTGGTATTCATCGACCAATGCCTCGAGCCGCCGAGAGGCATTCCAACACCAGGGACAGAGATAATCCGAATAGGCAATGAAGCGAACGATGTCCATTACACCCTCACAACGAAGCGACGCTCAGTTCGCCGACTCGAAGTGGCCATAGCCGCCGCGGAAAAAGACCAAGGGCTCGCCCTCATTGATCTGAGCATCAACGATTTCGCCTACACAAAGAACGTGATCGCCAGCGTCGTGAATCGCAACAACCCGGCAATCAAGATTGACGAGCGCCTCGCGAAGTAGCGGAGCACCCGTCTTGGCTTCATAGGTGTCCACACCCTCGAACCGCTTGAACTCATCCTTCTTCGATGCAAATTTGTTGGAAAGGGTATCCTGATCACGACGTAAGACATTCACACCGAAGCAGCCACCTTCCTCGATGAGCCCTGTGGTCACTGAAGTCTTGGACGCGCAGACTAACGCCAGCGGCGGGTCGAGGGAAACACCACTGAAGTCGGAAACCGTCATGCCATGAATTTCTTCGCCGACCCGCGACGTGACAATCGTGACGCCGCTTGGCCACGAACCCATGGCCGCCCGAAATTGTTCGGCATCAATCGTCATTCAATTCCTTTTTTCTCAATCTCTGCGCCTCGTCGAGTTGTGCGAAGCTCATTAAAGATCCTTACGCTACCACGACCGTAGGTTCGACGCGTAAAGGCATTCGATTCTCACGCGTCTTCCGCCGGCTTCATTTGAAGAAACTCCAGCACATAGGGTCCAACGATGTCCAAGGGCCGAATTCCGGGTGCGAGTTCTGCGGCAAGGCCGTAAAGAAGCGAAAAGGCCCTCCCCCAGGCGACCAGCCCATCGGGAAGCTGGAAGCTCTTGAGCATCCACAAATGTCCGCGCATCTTCGCGAAATAATCACCGAAATCGAGTTCCGTCATCTCCTTCGGTGTGAGGTTGTAGTAGGCGGGATCGAAAGAGATCTGCGCCAGTTCGCGAGCCGGCTCTCGATCCTCTGGTCGAATGATCCCGACCGTAATCATGCTATCGACCCACATCTCCTCGTTCCGAGTCACGGCCGCCAAGACGTTCTTGCGAATCCCATCCATGAGTCGGCTTTCGATGCTTTGATTCATGCCAAAATCGATGATCGCGACTTTGCCGTCCTCGTCGACGAGAAGGTTTCCGGGATGGGGGTCACAATGGAAGAAATAGTCGCGAAACATTTGATGCAGGAAGGCGCGAGTTGCCCATTCGACCACCTCTTGCACATCGATGCCTCGCGCCGCGAGCGCAGGCCCATCATTGATCTTGTCGCCATCGATGAAGTCCATTGTCAGAACCCGCCTCGATGATGTCTCCCAGTGGATCGCAGGAATTCGAAGATGCGCGTAGAGCTCGGGATCTCGCGAAAGGTTCTCTCTGACGCGCTCTGCCGCTCGCCCCTCTCGCTGATAGTCCATCTCGCCGCGCAGGGAACTCGCGAGTTGGCCGTAGATGGACATCAAGTTTGGGGGGACGAAAGGATTGAAGAGCCAGAGCGCGAGCTTCACCATCTGCAGATCGATGGCCACGGACCGTTCGATCCGCGGATAGAGCACCTTTACGGCTAGGTCCTGGCCGGAAAAATCTCGCGCTCGATGGACTTGTCCAAGGCTGGCGGATGCAACCGGCTCTTCGTCAATGCTCGCGAATAGTCGTGCAACGGGCTGGCCCAGCTCGCGCTCGATTTGGAAGGCGATTTCCTCGAAGGGATGAGGCGCGACGCGATCTTGCAGTTTGACCAACTCCGCCGTCATGGAATCGGGAATCACATCGATGCGGAGACTGGCAACCTGACCCAGCTTGATCAGCCCACCGCGATAGATCATCGCGATCCGAACGAATCGCGCGGCAAAGTGGATAAATCGCGACTCCACCCATTCATCGCTGCGCCTCAACCGGCCCGTACGTACTAGGCGATGAAGCCAATAGATCCATGCGCCATCAACGATCAAGGAAAACAGGACGACGGCACGGGTCGTCAGCGACAGGATCGACGATTCGCGAGGTGCGGCCAATGTCGGGCTAGTTCGACGGGGTCGAGTCTGTGGGCGCGAGCGGCTCCAGGCGGATTTCGATTCGGCGATTTCGTGCCCGATTCTCGACTGAATCATTGCTGACGACCGGATCGTTCTCACCCATCGAGACCGCGGCCAAGCGATCCCCAGGCACACCATGCTCCTCAAGCAATCGGACGACGCTGGCCGCTCTCGCGGCCGCCAATTCCCAATTCGACGGGAAGCGCTTCGCAAGTGCACCACTCATCGGGCGATCGTCGGTATGACCGCGAACTTCGATAAAGTCGTCCAGATCCTTGAGCCGTCCGGCAACCTTGATCAACACATCGCTCCCAATCCGGTCGAGTTTTGCCGATCCAGATGCGAATAACACGTCCTGGGAAACATTCAGGCGTAGCCCCTCGCGTAAGCGCTCGATCTCGATCTGCCCAGCCGACAATTCAGACTCGAGATCCCCAACGAGTTCTCCATAGGTGGATTGGATCGATGTGAGTTGATTCTCCCGCTCGGCCAGCGCAGTTGCCGCAGCGATTCGAGCCAGGCGCTCCGCTTCCAGATCGGAATCAAGCCGGGTCGCTTTCCTTTCGACTCGTGCCAGATCCCCGGCCAACTTTGTGCGCGAGATCCTTTCGTCCTCGTAGGATTCCTGAGCATCGATGAATTGAACCTCGAACGTGTCTCGTTCTATCTGGAGTCGTCGACGACTCTCAACAAGCTCATCTCGTTCATCGACCGTCTGGTCATGCTGGTGCTGGAGTGCATCAAATGAAGACTTCGTGACGCATCCAACACTCGTCAGAACAAAGAATGTGGACAACACGAGACAAAATTTCCGAGGCAATACGCTCTCCTGCCCTAGGCCTGCTCAATGACCCGTCGATTCAAAAACGGCCAGGCCTCAATGACGACACCCCGACCAGACGCCTAACACCGGTGGCTCTTTTCAAGTCAGTCTAAATCAGGTCGCCTGAGCGTCGACCAACGTGAACTGAAGCGCCTCGTCGATCGTACCCACAAAACGCAGATCGAGTCCGTCCAGCAGCCCAGGAGAAATCTCCTCGATGTCTCGACGATTCCGTTCGGGCAAGACCACCCGTTCGATGCCCGCGCGCTTGGCCGCCAACACCTTCTCCTTGATGCCTCCAACCGGAAGCACCTTTCCGCGAAGGGTAATTTCGCCGGTCATCGCGACGCGTGGCACCGTCGTGCGACCGGTCATAAGAGACGCTAAAGAAGAAACCATGCCAATTCCGGCCGACGGCCCATCTTTCGGGACCGCGCCCTGCGGAACGTGAACATGCAGATCATGCGTATCGAACGACTCAGAGTCGAGGTGGAATGAATCAGCGTGATTGCGCAGCCAGGATCGAGCGGCCTCGACGGATTCCCGCATCACATCACCCATCGAACCCGTCAGCTTCAGCTCGCCCTTCCCCTCCATCTGAGTCGACTCGATAAAGAGAATATCGCCGCCACTCGGTGTCCAGGCCAGGCCGACGGCGACTCCGGGAACCGCATCATCCTCAGCCAATTCCGGTTCGGCCTTAATCGGGCCGAGCAGCTCCATCACGCCCGCTGCATCAATCACCGCATTCAGATCCTCGTCCGCCTCCGCCTCCGCAACCCGTCTTGCGATCTTGCGACAGACGGCGCCAATCTCCCGCTCGAGATTCCGCACGCCAGCCTCTCTCGTATAGCTCTCGATGATCTTGCAAAGCCCCTCGTCGGTGAGCTCGAAGCCGGACGACCCGATGCCCGTTCGCTCGATCTGCCGTGGAATCAAATAGCCTCGTGCGATCTCAAACTTTTCTTCGAGGGTGTATCCGGGCAACTCGATCACTTCCATCCGATCTCGAAGTGCCGGCGGAACCGTGTCCATCACATTGGCCGTGGCAATAAAGAGCACCTGGGAAAGATCGAAGGGGACTTCGAGATAGTGATCGCTGAATTCCGAATTCTGTTCCGGATCGAGTACCTCGAGCAAGGCCGAAGACGGGTCACCTCGTCCATCGGCGCCCACTTTGTCGATCTCATCGAGAACAATCACGGGATTCTTGGTTCCAGCCTTTCGCAGTCCTTGCACGAAGCGACCAGGCAGTGCCCCGACGTAGGTCCGTCGATGACCGCGAACTTCAGCTTCATCTCGAACACCGCCTAACGAGATACGAACGAATTTTCGCCCGAGAGCCCGGGCGACCGATTTGCCAAGCGAGGTCTTCCCGGTTCCGGGGGGACCCACGAAGCAGAGAATGGGGCCCTTCAGATCGCGCTTGAGTGAAAGTACGGCGATGTACTCGATGATTCGATCCTTGATCTTCTCGAGACCGAAATGATCTTCGTCGAGCACTGCACGAGCCACCTTGACGTCGAGTTTGTCTTCTGAAACTACACTCCACGGAACGGCGGCAATCCATTCGAGATAGTTCCGAATGACCGCGTGCTCCGCGGCCGCCGATGGCGTCTGGGCAAAACGGTCGAGTTCTCGAGTGGCCTGTTTGAGCGCCTCCTCGGGCATTCCAGCGGCTTCGATTTCCGCACGTAGCCGCTCGACCTCTTCCTCGTCGTCCTCGCTCTCCCCGAGCTCGCGACGAATCGCTTCGAGCTGTTGACGCAGCATGTATTCACGCTGGGTCTTGCCCATTTCGTTTTGGACCTTCTGCTTGATCTCGGTCTCGATTTGAAGGGCTTCGGTTTCCTTCGAGAGCTGATCTAGAACAAATCTGAGACGAATCCCGACATGATTCGCTTCCAGAATCTGTTGCTTGCCCGCAACGTCGAGATCCAAGTTCGATGCGACCAGGTCTGACAATTTCGAAGGGTCGGCCAGATTCGCGACCAGCACTTGGAGTTCATCCGAAAGCCGCGGGCTTTCCGAAACAAGTCTGCTGAATTGCTGAGCGACGCTTCGAACAAGTGCCGTCATTTCGACGGAGTCATCGTCATCTCCGGTTTCTTCGATGCGCACAATCTCTGCGCGCATGAACGGATCCTCTGATGTAAAGCGCCCCAATGCGACGCGCGCCACTCCCTGAACCAAAAGGCGATAGGAAGCATCGGGGAACTTGAGCATCTTCACGATACGCAACACGGTTCCGACGGTGTAGACATCCTTTGCACCCGGTAGACCCTGTATGTCCCGCTTTACGGCGGTACACACCATCAGCCGATCCGGTCGCGCCAGCACGTCATCGATGAGGCGCTGAGAAGCAGGCGTATTCACGAGCAGGGGCGACAATAGATACGGATACAACACCGTATTCTTGAGTGGCAGAACTGGTAGCTCATCCGGCAGCTCGGTCAGTTCTTCCGAGTCATCCTCCTGACCGCTTCCGACCGCGATCTCCATCCCGCCGCCGCCCAGCTCTTCTTCGATCTGTCCTTCGTCTTCTATCAATGTTTCTGCCTCAAGCTAACGCGTCCTAATCTTCTGTTTCGATTTTGAGTGTTCGGCGCTCGGAACTCCGCTTGGGAATACGAACTTCCAGAAGGCCGTCTTCCAGCCGCGCTCTCACGGCCTCGCTGTCGAAGACCGCTTGAATGGCGATCTCCCGCTCAAAGGGTCCGAACGAGATTTCCATCTGCTGCAGCCGGTCAATGGCGCCGGAACTCGGCATGCGACGCACGCCGCGCAGGCGCAGCACCGTCCCCTCGACGTTGACCCTAAGATCTTCTCCGTGAACGCCCGCCACTTCGAAGCGAACAATGATCTCGCTCGCTGTCTCGAAAACATCCGCTGCGGGCTGCCAACGATCACCGCGCAGGCGATCGGGGAACTCGCCGTAGAGTTCGACGAGAGGATGTAGACGGCCTTTCTCAGGAATCGTCCTTCTCCTGGGTAAACTCGGCGTCGATGACATCTTCATCGTCGTGTCGGCCGCCGCCTCCCGAAGCACCTGGACCGTCGACATCCGGCGCCGCAGCCCCGCCTTCGGGACCCTCGGCCTCGCCCTGATACAGCTTCTCCGCGATCTTGTGTAGTTCAGACTCGACCCGCTGTTTCGCCGCATCTAGCTTCGCGGCGTCACCCGACTCAAGATCAGCCTTTGCATCCGAGATCGCGGCCTCAACCGCCGCCTTGTCCGCCTCGTCGAGCTTCTCGCCGTTCTCTTCGATCGTCTTCTCCGCTTGATAGATCAGACTGTCGAGCTGATTCTTCTTTTCGATGACCTCTCGACGATTGGCATCGTCGGCTGCGTTCGACTCGGCATCCTTCACCATGCGATCGATTTCGCTCGTATCGAGCCCGCCACTGCCTTCGATCCGAATCGTCTGCTCCTTGCCCGTCGCCTTGTCCGCGGCGGCCACAGACAAGATTCCGTTCGCGTCCATGTCGAAGGTCACCTCGATCTGGGGTACGCCGCGCGGTGCGACTGGAATCCCGTCGAGAATGAAACGCCCGATCTCGCGATTGTCCTCCGCCATCTCGCGTTCGCCCTGCAGAACTCGGATTTCGACCTGCGGCTGATTGTCTCCGGCCGTCGAAAACACTTGCTGTGCCTTGGTCGGAATCGTCGTATTTCGTTCAATCAACTTCGACATCACACCGCCCAGGGTTTCGATGCCGAGGGAGAGCGGCGTTACGTCGAGGAGCAGAACATCTTTCACATCGCCAGCGAGAACCCCGCCCTGGATTGCGGCGCCAACCGCCACGACCTCATCTGGATTGACTGTCTGGTTCGGATCTCGACCAAAGAGCGCGGCCACCTTCTGCTGAACCAGTGGCACTCGAGTCGTTCCCCCGACGAGTACAATCTCATCGATCTCACTCGCCGACAGTCCCGAATCGCTGAGCGCTCGGCGACACGGCTCGAGACTTCGCTCAACGAGATCCTCGATCAGCTGTTCAAATTTGGCCCGTGACAGCTTCAGAGTCAGATGCTTGGGACCCGTCGAGTCGGCAGTGATGTACGGAAGATTGATGTCTGTCGTCTGTGCGGTCGAAAGTTCGATTTTCGCCTTCTCAGCCGCCTCGCGCAGTCGCTGTACGGCCATCGGATCATTTCGCAGATCGATGCCCTGATCTTTTTTGAACTCATCCACGAGATATTCGATGATCCGATGGTCGAGGTTGTCGCCACCGAGGTGCGTGTCACCGTTGGTCGCCTTGACTTCGACCACGTTCTCCCCCACCTCGAGGATCGAGATGTCAAAGGTCCCACCACCGAAGTCAAAGACGGCGATCTTCTCGTCGTCTTTCTTGTCGAGGCCGTAGGCGAGCGCGGCCGCGGTCGGCTCGTTGATGATTCGCTTCACGTCGAGACCGGCGATCTTGCCGGCATCTTTCGTGGCCTGGCGTTGGGCGTCGTTGAAATACGCGGGCACGGTCACTACAGCGCCGGTCACAGTTTGGCCAAGATAGGCTTCTGCGGCGGTCTTGAGCTTGGCGAGGATCATCGCCGAGATCTCCGGGGGCGCATAGGACTGATCGTCGATGGAAACGGCGACCGATCCATCCTTGCCCCCAACCAGCTTGTACGGAACCAGGCTCGTTTCTTCCGGTACCTCGGAGAGTCGTCGCCCCATGAAGCGCTTGACCGAATAGATCGTGCGCGTCGGATTGGTCACGGCCTGCCTCTTTGCGATCGCGCCAACGAGTCGTTCTCCGTCGTCTGCAAATGCCACGATCGAGGGGGTCGTTCGCCCGCCCTCTTCGTTGGCGATCACGGTCGGCTGTCCGCCCTCCATGACCGCAACGACCGAATTCGTCGTTCCAAGGTCAATTCCGATGATCTTTCCTGAGTCTGCCATGAATCCTCGCCTCATTTTTGGTGTTCGCAGCGGTCCGAAATGGCTCATCGCTGCTTTGAATTGACGGCAAACCTGTGTCCGAGAGTCGCCGTGTCAATCCACGAGCGTCGAATTTTGGCGTCGAAGGTGCGCTGGTTCACGAATTCCCGGTCGAAGTCGCGGGTATTCCCCACCGAGCGAGCTGACTGGACAAAAATTGCGGCCCAAGGAACATCATACCGGCCGTCGGGGCCCACAAGTTAGACCCCCTGTACGCCGATAAGAATCGCGTGTTCCCGATGACGCTTCACCAGTAACCGCTTGAAATTTAGAGGGTTTGACCGTGGTTTGATTGGAGATGGCGTTAAGGTCTGGCTATATTGCCAGCGCGCGCACTTCCGGAAGCCAAGTCTTGGCGTACCTCCGGGTCGAATTCACACATGATGTGACCTGACGGGCTACCCCCAGACCCGGCAGACTGAGAATTCAGACCGGATTAGATCGGAAACTTGGACACCTAACATTCGGATCGGACGGGGGTAAGAGAGCACGATGGGCGCGTGGTTGATCATGGCATTGAACGGAGCGTTACTCGGCCTATGCTGCTTCCTGGTGGCCAGTGTCGTCACCGAGATCGGCTCCGAAGCGCTCGAACCCATGCAAATCGCCGCCGCGGGCCCCGTAGAAGACAGTCTCGATGCGCGCCCGGCCCCACCGGCCTTGATCCTGGACCGCAACCTCTTCGGGGCGCAGCTCGTTGGCGACAGCCAGCCAGATCCAGTCAAGCCAGACGAGAAACTCACAGCCACCAAGCTGCCCCTGAAACTTCTTGGCACCGCGGCCGCTAGCACGATCGAACGATCCCGCGCGGCCATCGAAGACACGAAGACGCGCAAACATATGATCGTCGCGGTCGGCGACCAACTCAAGGGACATCGGCTTGTTCGAGTGAAGCGAATCGAACGCACGCGAATCGTCCTGGACAACGCCGGCCGTTCCGAAGAGCTCGCATTGAAGGGGGGCGCCTTTACGCCGCGCGCCAAGAAGCGCGGCAATGCCAACGGCGCAAAGAGGGATCGTCGCGCCAATCGAAAAACCTCACTCAATGAACGATTGAAAAAGCTCGGGGGCGAGGGGGGAGTGGCCAATATCTTGTCCTCGGCCCGCATCACGCCAGATTACAACGAAGGGGAAATGCGAGGAATGAAGGTGGATTCGATTAAGCCCGAGAGCATCTTCGAACGCATTGGGTTCCAAAACGGAGACGTCATCACCGAAGTCAATGGAATCGTCGTCGATCGAATCAGTGCGACCAACGCCATCTTCGAAGAACTCTCATCCGCCGACGCCATCGAAACCGCAGTTCTGCGCGGTGGTGAGGCACTCACTTTGTCGGCCAGCGCCGAACAACTCATGGAGCAGCAATAAGCGTGCGCTCGAATACTGCCAATAGCCGACCCGGCCCGATTCATTCCATCGCCGAGGTCGCGAGGGGCCGATGCTTTGCGCAAGGCCTCGCCGGGCTCCTCACGTCGAGCCTTCTGCTCGTCCTTCTGCTCGTCATTACGCCCGGAACGAACTCCGCCGCCGCGCAGGATCTCGCGTCTGACGAAGAAGAACTCGTCTCCCTGGATTTCAGCGAGGTCGAACTCCCGGTCGTCATCGACACGATCTCACGCATGACCGGCTACAACTTCATTTACGATGACCGGGTACGCGGTCGAGTCACCATCGTCTCGCCGACGGAAGTCACCATCGATCAAGCCTTCGCCGTCTTTGAATCCGTCCTCAAGGTCAAGGGATTCTCTCTCGTACTCGGCCCTGGAGACACCTACAAGGTCATCCCAATTCGCGACGTCAAAGAATCCAGCATCGATACGATCAAGGACGGACGGCCCTCTCGAAACCGGGATCGCTTCGTCACTCGCCTGGTCCCGCTTCGCTATATCGACGCCGCTGGGCTGACCCAGACGATCAAACCCCTGATCTCGAAGGACGCCTCACTCGTCGCCTACGCGGCAACCAACACGATCATCGTGACCGATAGTGAAAGCAATATCCGTCGCCTCTTGTCCATTCTGGATGCACTTGACGTCGAGAGCTACCGCCAGGAATTGGCCGTCATCAAGATCGAATTCGCCGATGCCAATACGCTCGGCGAACAGCTTTCCGAGATCTATGGCGCAGAGATTTCAGCCGCCTCCGGCGGTGCCACCGCCGCGCAGCGCCGCAGTCGAGCCCGGAGCAGAACCTCCAAAGCCGCGGCCACACAGACCGCGAGCGCGAGCGGCGCGAGTCCAGCCGTACGAATTCTCACCGACGAACGAACGAACTCGCTGCTGATTCTTTCCTCACGGCAGCAACTCGCCGACATTCGATCATTGGTGCGAAAGCTTGACATCCCCATCACTGGCGGCGGGCGCATCCACGTCAACTATCTGCGTCACGCCGACGCTGAAAAGCTGTCAGAGACAATCAACTCCCTGCTCAGCGGTGCCGGATCGCGCGGCAGAGGCCGAGCAGGCGCTGCGGGCGCTGCGGCAGCCAACGTCCAAAGCCTGCGATCCGCCGTGACTCCGCTTGCCGAAGGCATCACCGTCACCGCGGATCCCGCCACGAATGCCCTCGTCATCCAAGCCAGCAAAGAAGCCTACGAAACGCTCCGACTCGTCATCGAAAAACTCGACGTCTCTCGACCGCAGGTATTAGTTGAGGCTTTGATCGTCGAGGTCGACGTCACGGACAATCTCAATCTCGGTTTTGATGTCGCGTTTCGCCTCGTCAACGGCGACACCGACCTGCTCTTTACGACCGGCAGCTTTGCCATCCCCGGCGCTGGCGCGGGCGCCGGACTGCTTGGCGCCGCCATAAGAAACGCGATCTCAGACGACCCCGAAGACGCCTTTATACCGGGCACACCGACCAACGGCAACGGATCCAATTTCGGTGGCGCGATCCGGGCGGCGGAAGACAATGCCGATGTCAACATTGTCTCTGCCCCCCACATTCTCACCTCGGACAACGAAGAAGCCGAGATTAAAATCGGCAACAACATCCCTATCGTGACCGGAAGAACCGATGCTGCGACCGGATCAACTGCGGGCCTCGCTTCTTCCACGAACGTCGAGCGTCAGGACGTCGGCATTACTCTCCGTGTCAAGCCTCAGATCAGCGAAGGCGATACAGTTCGCCTCGAGATCTACCAGGAACTCACTGAAGTCGCTCCTACCCTGGCCGGAGACATCGACAACGTCGGCGTCACTCTGACCAGCCGCAAAATCGAAAACACGGTGGTCGTCAACGACGGCGAAACGGTCGTGATCGGTGGACTCATCAGCGAGTCGTTTTCGGATAACGTTTCCGGTGTTCCCTACCTGATGGACATCCCCTACCTCGGATGGCTGTTCAAGCAGAAGAGTGAATCTCTACGCAAGATCAATCTCTTGGTCTTTCTGACGCCCCACATCATTCGGAATGCGGAAGATCTCGAGCAGCAGACGATCCTCAAGCGACTCGAACTCGAGAATTCCATCAGTGACAACAACGATTTTCCCGAACTCGTGGATTACGAGCATAAAACAAAAACCTCCCGCTATTCCGCCGCACGAGAGCTCTCCGACCACGGTGCGCGTTATCCGGTCGAACGCATGCGCGAACTCGAAGAGCTGCGCGAGGCTGAGCGGGCCGATCGCACGCGAGACGCGGAGGCCAAATCGGTTGCGGACATGCAAAAATATTTGGTCGTGGTCGCGACTTTCCTCGATGAGAAGCGAGCCACAGAGACGCTGACCAGCTTGATCGATGCCGGGTATGACGGAACGCTCATCTCGAACGATATGGGCGGACAGCTCATCTTCAGAGTCGAGATCGGCCCCTTTGAAGATCTGTCCGAGGCGGAGAGAACCGCAAATACTCTCGATTCCGCCTACGGCTACAGCTCGATCGTCAATGCCCAACGCAGAGGCGAGCCGTGAGTACGCCGGCCACGGGCCCAGCCCTCGCTCACGGCGATCTTTCACAGAGCCTGGAGCTTGGCCACATTCTCGTGCGTGAGACACGGCTCTCCCCGGAGCAGCTCAAGCAAGCTCGCAGCCTACATCTCGAGACCGGAACGCGGCTTACGGACGTACTGGTCGAAGTCGGCTTCCTGAACTCGGACGAGATCCTTCAGGCGATCGGCCATCAGCAGGGCCTGACCGTCGTATCCGATATCGATGCGGATGAAATCGACGAAAGCCTGCTGCCGAACGTACCCATCACATTCGCCAAGCAACATCGAATTCTGCCACTGGCCTGGGCTGCAGAAGGCGTGCTTCGGGTCGCGGTGGCAGACCCCCTCGACATGGCGCCCATAGATGATCTCCACCTGCTCTTCGACGGCGCCGAAATCGAATTGGTCCTGGCTCGTGAATCCGTCATTCTGCGCGCCATCAATCTCGTCTACGACCGAGGCGTGACCTCGACCGACCAACTCGCCGAAGAAGCCCATGACGATCTGGATGCGCTGGCCACCGAGATCTCTCATGAACCGAAGGATCTTCTCGATTCGACGGATGACGCTCCGATCATCAGGCTGGTCAACTCGCTCTTGCAGCACGCGGTCAAAGAGCGAGCCAGCGATATCCATATCGAACCCTTCGAAGATGAAATTCGCGTCCGTTTTCGAATCGACGACGTGCTCTACGAACCCATGAAGCCACTACCGCGATCGCTACAAGCTTCGATCGCCTCGCGCATCAAGATCATGGGTAATCTCGACATCGCCGAAAAACGACTTCCCCAAGATGGTCGCATCCGACTGAAGATTGCAGGATACGACTACGACGTCCGCCTCTCTACTGTGCCGATCGCCCATGGTGAACGACTCGTGCTTCGCCTGCTTCCGGACACCCAGGAACTGCTCGACCTCGAAAAGATCGGCTTCAGCCCGAATCAGTTGGCGGGGCTGGACCGCATCATGCGGCGCCCCAATGGAATCTTCCTCGTCACAGGGCCGACCGGTAGCGGCAAGACGACGACCCTGCATGCCGCGCTCGCCAAGGTCAACGGCCCAGACAAGAACATCATCACGATTGAAGACCCGGTCGAGATCACGCAACAGGGTGTCAGCCAGATCGAGGTCAATCCGAAGATCAACCTTTCCTTCGCAACCGGTCTCCGCGCAATCTTGCGACAGGATCCGAACGTAGTTCTCGTCGGTGAGATCCGCGACGTCGAGACCGCGGAGATTGCTATCCAGGCGTCCTTGACAGGCCATCTCGTCCTCTCGACCTTGCATACGAATGACGCGGCCAGTGCCCTCACTCGGCTCGTCGACATGGGTGTCGAGCCTTTCCTCGTCGGCTCGTCGCTGGTGGCCGTACTCGCCCAGCGACTCGTTCGCATTCTGTGTCTCGAATGCCGCGAGGCCTATACGACGACGGACGACGAACTTCGCGAGATTGGCGTTAGGCCGCCCGGGCGACCGGTCACCCTTTACCGCGCGGGCGACTGCGCAGCATGTAGTCATACCGGATACCACGGCCGTCTCGGCATCTTCGAACTGATGACGATCGATGACGAAATCCGTGGCCTGATCAGCCAGAACATCGATTCGAAGTCGATCAAGGCCGCCGCAACAGCGAAGGGGATGGGCACGCTGCGCGCCGACGGTGCACGCAAGGTCTTGTCGGGGATCACCTCGGTTGCCGAAGTGATCCGCGCGACCGAAGAAGAAGGCGCAGTCAGTCAGATCTAGGAGCGTCGCATCGGACCCGTGAACCCCGGCAACCGAGCCATGCGAATGGTCATTGCGCGAGTAACGAAGAGTGAACCGTGAGTCAGCAAGTCAGCAAACCGGAGACGACCCTTGCCAGTATATGCCTATAAGGGCGTGAATCAGTCGGGTCGGCCCACCAAGGGTACGATCAGCGCGGAGGGTGCCCGGGCGGCTCGCGTCCAGATGCGTGCCGGCGGCGTTTTTCTTACGGAAATTACGGAGACCAATACCCAGGCGGGCGCAGACGGAAAGCCAAAGACCAGCGGCCGCGGTCTCAATATGGAGATCAACCTCCCCGTCCGCATTCCACCGATGGAAATCGCGATGTCCACACGACAACTCGCGACCCTAGTCGGTGCGGGCGTGCCGTTAGTCGAGTCCCTCTCCGCACTCGTCGAACAAACGGAACACCGAGCCTTGAAGGGCGTCTGGGCACAGGTCCGGGATCGGGTCAACGAAGGCGGTTCTCTGGCAGAGGCTCTCTCGGGAACCGGACGCTTCGACAATCTCTATACCTCGATGGTGCGCGCGGGTGAAGCCAGTGGCGCTCTCGAAGCCGTGCTGGCCCGAGTGGCCGATTACTTGGAAGACCAGGTCCGACTGAACAATCGTGTCCTTTCGATCCTCACCTACCCACTCTTCATGCTCGCCTTCGCCGCAGTGGTCGTCGGCGTCATGGTCACCCTCGTCCTACCCCAGATCACAGAACTCCTGATCTCGCAGAATCTCGAATTGCCATGGTATACGGCCGCTGTCATCGGATTCTCGGATCTGCTTCGCGGTTATTGGTGGCTGATCATCGTGGCCATCGTCGGCCTGGTCGTGCTCTACCGAAGCATTTGGCGCACCAAGAAAGGGCGATTCGCACTCGACCGATTCTGGCTGGGCTTTCCTGTGGTGGGCCGCGTGATCCGTTTCCTCGCAATCGCTCGCTTCACCCGCACACTCGGGTCGCTGCTCGCGAGCAGTGTCAACATCGTTCAGGCGCTCAATATTGCACGGCATGTGGCCAACAATGCGATCTTTGAACAGGCGGCTGATGCCGCGCGTGACGCGATTCTCGAGGGTGCCCCGCTGGCCAACCCGCTTCGCCAGTCCGGCGAGTTTCCGCCACTCGTCACGACCATGGTGGAAGTGGGAGAGCGTTCCGGCGATCTTGAAGGAATGCTCATCAAGGTCGCAGACACCTATGAAGAGCAGGTTGAAACCAGTATCACCCGGCTGACCTCTCTACTAGAACCCGTACTCATCTTGGTGATGGTCGGAGTCGTTGGCATCATCATCATGGCTGTCCTGATGCCGATGCTTCAACTCACCGAGAGCATCGGCTGAAAAAGAAAGAAACACGCGGCGGCCATGCCGCGCGCCATCCGGAGACCCCAATGAAGCGAACCAATCTACGAATCAAAAAAATGACGCAAAGCGCCGGATTCACCCTCATCGAAATCATGGCGGTCGTCGTCATCATGGGCATGCTGATGGCCACTCTCGCCGTCGGTATCAGCGGCCAGATCGACAAGGCCCGTGTCGCGACGACGCGAACGAAAATCGTTCGCATCGAACAGGCCCTCGAGTTCTACCAAATGGACAACGCGCGATTCCCGACGGCGGATCAGGGCCTCGAGGCGCTTTCGAACAAACCTTCTGCTCCTCCGGTCCCCCGATCCTATACCCCGGGCGGATACATCAAGAACGACGGCCTCGAAGATCCGTGGGGCCAACCTTTTCAATACCGCATTCCCGGTTCGAATAATCCACATTCCTTCGATCTCTGGAGCGTGGGCCCAGACGGTGTCGAAGGCACCGATGACATCGCGAACTGGACGGTTCAGGAAAGCGCCTAAGGACGACGATGGCGGCGCAGCAATATGCGTCTAAACCCCGGACGACCGCGACACGAGCAAGCCACATGATGCAGCTCCTAAAGAATGGTCGAGCGCCCTCCACACGCGGATTCACGCTGATCGAATTGATCGCCGTGATCGCGATTATGGGCATGATCTTCGCGATCGGCATTCCCGGACTGAGTCGCTCCCAGCTTCGAGGACTCAAGGTCGAAGCCGAATCCATCGCGGCGAGTCTCGAGTTTGCGCGACAACGCGCGATCATGACGGGCATCCCGCATCGCGTCTTGATCGATCTCGAAGAAGGCGGCTATCGCATCGAATGGCTCGTCACGGAAGACCGCGCCTTCTCAGCGCTTGAGGATCGCGACGGCAACCCGAGCGCCTTACAAGAACCGGTCGGTGGCATCGAAGACGACTCCGCCGGTGCTGGCGCTCAACTGGTTAATTTCCATCCCCCGGCAAAAGAGGAGAGGGACTATTATCCGATCGCGAATCGCCAGCTGGGATCATTCACATGGCTCGACGACTCTCGATATTTCGTCGGCCTGAATAGCTCCTCTGGATGGATCGAAGGCGGCGATGTCGAAATTTCCTTCGACATCGATGGAACAACGGAATATTCCCAGATCGAAATTTCCGATTCAGACGACAACCATCTCACCCTCGAGATCGAACCCATTCTCGATCGCATTCGACGTCGAAGTGGAGGAGCCCGATCATGATCGCCGCGAATGCCCTAAAAGTCAGGTCGGTAAAGAGGCGCAATGAGCGGGGCCTAACACTTCTCGAAGTCCTGGCCGCAGTCATGATCTTCGCAATGGTGATGACCGTGCTCATTAGTACGAGTACGAATGCGGTGCACCATGTCGGACAATCCGCACGGCGCCTCGACGCCGATCTCGTGGCGGACACACTGCTCTCTGATCTCGAGATTCAGATCCGACAAGGACTGGCCCCGGGAGTCGAGGACGGCGAGTTCACGCAGGATCAATATACGATCCGCTTAGCGATGACTGATCTCATCCCGAGCGACTCCATCTCCGGATCTGGCGCGGCATCGGGTGCCGCAAGCGAAGTATTTGCCGGTGACGCTCTGTCGTCGATTGGTGGAGCACTCCCGGAAGTCGCCGCCTATCTCCGGCAATACGACATCGAAGTCAGCTGGCTCACACAAAGCGGTCCACAGAGCGTACTCCGCACCACATTTGCCTACGACTGGCCGGCCGCCCAGATCGAACTCGCCAGCCTGATCGAAACCGCGTCATCGGCCAGCGCCTTCGGGCAAGGTGGTCTCGAAGGCAGTGGTCCCGGAAGTGGGCCTGGTAATGGTGGCGGCACCGGCGCTAGTGGCGCTCGTAGTCGTGGCGCCAGCGGTAGCGCCCCCCCCACTCCCTTTGAAAAGTGTGGCGGCCGCAATGCTGGCGACTGCCAACGGAGAAACTTACAGGCCCGCCAAAAACGATGAAAGTCCGCCCCGACTACTCGCGTCGGATCGCGCCTCGGCGAGCCGGATTCACGCTGATCGAGATCGTGGGCGCCTTCTTTTTGATGGTCGTAGTCCTCGTGTTCATGACGGGCATCTTTGTCGAGAATCGGCGCCAGCGAGACGCAGCGACCGAGATGATGAAGGAGCGACTCTCTGCGAGCAGCGCACTCGCACTCATGGCTGCAGATATCGAGGCGGCTGTCCTAGTGACCCCGGCTCCGGGCGTGGACCCTGGGAATCACCCATGGCAGTTCCTCGGCGAAGACGACGGCGAATTCGGTTCGACCTCGATTCGCTTCGTCACCCAGAACGCACCCGCAATGAATGCCTCCGAGCACGCTTCTAGTTGGGTCGAAGTCTCCTATTTCCTAGAAGAAGACGAAGAAGGGCAGCTGGAACTCTGGCGCTGGCGCTCGGCCCGCCCACCGGCAGAAGCGACTCGGGGATTTCCAGACTCCCTGGATGCGGGTTCGGCGAGAGTGGCCGTAGGCATCAGCGACTTCGGGGTGCGATGGCTCGACAGCGAAGGCGAATGGGTCGATTCTTGGGACTCGACCTACCAATCAATGAGCAAGATGTTGCCCGACGCTGCGGAAATCACCATTTCATTCTTTCGGGCTGCGCGGCGCGGGGAACAGGCGGATGACGAAACGGCATCCGAGTTTTCGACCGTGGTCCCGGGACTCTTGCGGACGCAACGAGTCACACTCGTCATGCGACCGCTCGACGTCAATGCGCTGATCGAACTTGCTACGGGCGGTGGCGGCGAACTCGACTGCTTCACTATCCAACAATGCATCGAAGTGAGTGCGGAAGAAGGTGATCCGCAGTGGTACGACGCAGCCTACGAGGATGCGTGTGAAGGGGGTGCCGACGACTTATGTGACATGCTCGGCAGTCCCTTGAATACCTGCTGGAGTTCGATCGAAGATTCGCTGGGCGGAAGCGCGCCGGAAAGTTGCGCATCATGACTTCCCAACTCGGTTCAATCGCTGCACCGCTTCGACCACGTACTCGGCGCCGGAGTGGGATCGTACTCGCCGTCGTACTCGTCCTGATCTTCGTATTGGTCATCGCGATCACCGCCTTCCAGCGCCGCGCCATCATCGATACGACCATTGCAAGCAATCGACTCCGCGCGGCCGAAGCAGACACCCTGGCGCGGGGGGGACAGCGCCTCGCTGCCGCCATGGTCTACGTCATTCACCTAAAGGAGAAGGCAGACTCGGCAGGCATCGCGACCGACGATGCGCCCCCAATCCAGAATTCCCTATCCACGGCCGGGTCCACTCCGATCGATGAAATCTGGACTCGAATGGGCGACTACGAAGTGGATCTCGGGAACGACCGCAGTCTTCGGATCACGATCGAAGACGAGGGCGCGAAACTGAACCTGAACGCGTTGGTTCCACAAGAGGTCCCGTCCGATACTCCGGACGACGACGCGTCCTCGGCGGCAGCCACCACCAACGACACCACGTCTGCGGACGACGAAGAGGCAGAGAATTATCTAACAGAAGTGCTCGACTACATTGTCGATGGTATTGAAACATCCGCCGGCGAAAAGACATACGACACACGCGGCATCGCCCGCAATCTCCTCGACTATATGGACGCCGATGGCGATTCGAAAACGGGCCGCGCAGAAGACACCTACTATCGCGAACAGGACCCGCCCTACAGTCCGAGAAATGGACCATTCCTCACGGTGGGTGAAATCGGACTGGTCGAGGGCGTCGATCCCACCCTGCTCAAAGCCATGCGCGACTACGTCACGGTCCATCCCATCGGCAGCACCGCTGGCATCAACCTCAATCGCGCAAAGCCCTGGGTCCTATCCATCGTCTACTCAGGCATCGGCGGAGATCGCGAATTCATCGACGAACAAACGGTGCGCGATATCTGGACGTTGCGAGAAAAATCGAAGATCCTCTGTGATAATACCGCCTACGACCCCACTCGGTGCGTCGCAATCGGCGAGGTCGGAAACCGCTCTCTTGCCGAGGGATCGATCTACCCGGAGACCCCACTGCCCGCTGAAGTCAGCGTTTTTCGCGTGGTTGCGGAGGCCAAAGTCGGGAATCTCACGCGACGAATCGAAGCGATCTACGACACGCGGTCATTCACAGGGCCTCAGGTGCTATCCTGGCGGCGCCTGCGGGGGCCCGGTTGATGTTGCGGGCTGATGGAACGAATTGCATAGGCTTCGACGTCTCGGGGACGAATAGAGATTACTCAGCGCAGACCGCTCGGGCCGTGCATTTCACGCACGCGGGGAAAAAGGAAAGTAGATTGAGTCGATGGTGATGTTCGAGCGCAGCGTGCTCGGCCTGGATATTGGAAGCCAGAGTCTGAAGGCCGTCGAATTGCGGATTTCGCCTCGAAGCCTCGTGCCCGGGCAATTTCGCATACACCCCCGTCTGGATACCGACACTCCCGTCGCCGAACACATTCAGCGCTTCGTCGCGATGCATCAGCTGCCCACCAATCAAGTCGCCTGCGCCCTCCCCGCGCGGCAGTTGTCGACGCGGCGGCTCGAATTTCCATTCAGCGACGCGCGTCGGCTTTCCCAAGCCATTCCATTCGAGATCGAAGCCGAAACGCCCTTCGACCTCGACGAGATCTTCGTCGATTGGAATATTCTGGATGGCGATCGCGGCCACGCCAGTGTGTCAGCCAGCCTCGTAAAACGCAGCCAAGTAGCCGCTACCCTCGACTTGCTTCAATCGAGTGGATGCGATCCGCATGTGCTCGAAGCCGGCGGTCTCGTCCTGGCCAATCTGGCGCCGATCTTCGAACTCACCGGAAACCACCTGATCGCAGATATCGGTCACGAAAAAACCACGTTCTGTGCCATCCAGAACGGCAAACCGATCCTCTCCCGAAGTATCCCTGTCGGCGGTCGCGCCATGACAGAGGCCATCGCCAGCGAACGAGGTCTTGCCTTCGACGAAGCGGAGCTGATCAAGATCGAAAGCGTGGGCGTCGACTCTCCCGGGGTGGTCGCCATTCTCGATCGCATCGCGCGCGAAGCCGTGCGCACACTCGAATCCGCCGAACCCAGGCAGCGACACGCCAACTCTGCGACGGACGAAGGCGATACCATCGACCCGGAGGACGCGCTCGGCTACAAGACCGTAACCGCGCAGAACGCCAGTGCGGCCGATACGCGCGTGACGCTTGTCGGCGGCGCCGCTCGCCTGGCGGGTATCGACGCATTTCTTGCGAATCGCACGGGTTGCCGAACGGAACGGCTGCATCTCCCCCCAGACTCGGAACATGCAAGCCTGGTCGAGGGCGTCGACCCGGTCTTGTTCGGTCCAGCCCTGGCACTCGCATTGCGACTCTCGGGCGAACCCGTGACGAAGATGAATTTTCGCCAGGGCGACTACGCCTTCCGGCAAGATTTCCGGGAAATCTTCAATCGACAATTCAGACCCACCGCGGCGCTGGCAGCGATCCTCCTTACGCTCTTCACCATCAGCACGATCACGACGATCTCGCTCCAGCATCGACGCTCCGGTCGTAATCTGGACGCGGCGATGCAGCTCTACAGTGAGGCCTTCCCGAATCAAAAAGGCTCGCTGGACAATCCCGTCAGTGCCATGAGTAGCAAGCTGCGCAGTGCCCGGGATCGAGCCGATTTCCTCGGCCTGTATCGCGGCAATCGCTCCGCCCTCGACTTGCTCGCCGAGCTTTCACGAACCATTCCCACAGACCTCTCCGTTCGGATCACCGAGGTCAACATCGATCGAAACGTGATCCGACTCGATGTCGAGGCCGAAGGCTACGAGGCCGCTGATCGTCTGACCGCCGTGCTGTCCGCCACGCATCCCTTTGAAGCGGCCAAGGTGGCCGGATCCATCAAGACTGATCGCAAGACCGGCGGCGTCAGCTTCAATGTCAGCATCCCGCTCGCAGTCGCCGGGGGGGACGCATGAGCGAACTCCTTGGAAGAATTCAGGCGCTTTGGAATGGCCTGGCGCCCCGCGAGCGACTTCTCGTCGGACTGGCTGGAAGCGCCGTGGCCATCATGATTCTTTTCTTCGGCATCGTTATGCCCGTCATGGCTGCGACCCAGAATGCTGCTTCGGCTGCCGAAAACGCGGAACGCGAATTCGGCATGATGCAGCGCATGCGACGCGACTGGGACGGACTGAACAGTCGACTCCAAACGGTCGAGAATCAGATCGAAGCCAACCAAGACGGGCGCAACCTGCTCACACTCCTCGAATCCCTCGCATCGAACGCCGGCGTCAAGCCGACCTCGATGGAGAAACGCCAATCTGGTGAGAGCGAGCGCTACGAAGAAACGAAAGTCGAAGTCAGCTTGAAGAGCATCTCACTCCAACAGGCCATTCAATATCTCGCCAGCATCGAAAGTGCGGACCAGCCGCTTTCGGTGAAGAGCCTACGCATCAAACGGAGGCCCGGACGAGTGACCTCAAAGAACAAGGCGCCGGCAGATTTGATCGACGTCACATTCTCGGTTTCAGCATTCAAGCTTCAATAGACACCGGTTCATCAACACCCGCTCGATCCACGGGCGCAGCATCGCTCCTACAAGACCGGTAGAGTAGACCCGTGACCGAATCGCCACCCTCGATCAGCTCCCGCGGGCCCCAGACTCTTTCGAAGCCCGTACTCATTGTTGCCGTCGTCGGCCTATTCCTGTTTTTCATCGCCCTGCTCTTCCCTTGGGACAGCCTTGCCCGCCGCGTGGCGTGGGAAATATCCACGGCGAGCGGCGGACATGTGACGATCTCGACCCTCGCCCCGGCCGTCACCGCGCGCGGCCCGGTCCTGCGCGCTCGCGATGTCGTCATCGAGCACCGGTCGATCGATCGCCTGCAACTCTCGGAACTCCAAATCGCCCCACGACAACTCGTCGGCTGGCTGACGGGAACACCCAGCGTGCGCGTATGGGCGGCGACGGAGCTTGGTGAGATCGATGGTGTCCTCAGTTTCGGCGATTCAGCGGGCTACGTCGGAAACATGTCGCGAATCGAACTCGCGCGCCTACCGCTGCGCCTGGACGCCAGTGGAGTCAAGCTCGCTGGCCAACTGGATGGCACCGCGGATATCACCCTCGATCCGAAAGGAACCCTGGGCGGGCGGATGACATTTCATTCGACAAGCCTGGTCGTGACTTCGGCGCTTCTGCCGGTTGAACTCGCCTTCACGAAAGCGGAGGGCGTCATCGTCATACTCGAAAACGGCGCCACCCGACTCGAAGCGCTTCGGGTCGAAGGTGAAATCCTCGAAGGCGATCTCTCCGGTGAGATCGGGCTCGCCCATCACAGCCAATCGCCACCCATCGACCTCAGTGTCGACGTGCGCATTCTCGACCCTCGCCTTCGACAGCTCGCGGCGGACGCTGGCATTCCCATTTCACACGATGGCCAACTCAAGCTTCGGGTTCAGGGAACCCTTGATGCCCCGAGTTTTGGTGAAGGGCTGGCTCCCGAGACCACGAAAGCGCGTGCGAGTCAGCGTGCCCGCCCCCCGAAGAGTCGATGACGACCCCGGCCGAATCGCTTCAGAAAGTCTTCAAGACGCTCTCTGATCCGACCCGCATTCGCATCCTGCGGCTACTCGAACAAGAAGAGCTGATCGTCGGTGAGTTGATGGACATCCTCGGGATGGCCCAGTCTCGCGTCTCGCGACATCTCGCGGTGCTCCGCGAAACGGGGCTCCTCGCCGATCGCCGGGACGGAACCTTCGTGGCCTATCACATGATCTTGCCCGAAGAGGGACAGTGGCACGATGCCTGGACACTGGCACGGGAGAGCCTGGCATCCGATCCAATGTCGGAGCGAGACGACACTCTTCTGCGTCGCGCCTTGGCCGCTCGAAAGTCGAGTAGCGGCCGAAATTTCTTCGACTCCGTCGGACCGGAATGGGATGCGCTTCGAAGGGTCTTTGGAGACGACCTGCTCCGTGCGCGTGCAACGACGATGCTGGTACAACCGGGGCTTCGCGTGGCGGATATCGGCACCGGCACCGGTGTGCTCGCCCTCGAATTGGCCGATCTCGGCCTTGATGTCGTCGGCATCGATCGTTCCGAGGCCATGCTCGAAGCAGCCCGCCAGAAATGGCGAGCACTCGAACAGGGCAAATCTGGGTCGGTCGAGTTCCGAGTCGCCGATGCCCACGACCTTCCACTCGAATCAAATAGCGTTGACGCGGCCTTCGCCCATATGGTTCTGCATTCTCTCGAAGAACCCTCGCGCGCGGTGGCCGAGATGGCTCGAATCGTCAAACCCGGTGGTCAAGTCATTCTCGTCGACTTCATGCTGCACGATCATGTGTGGATGAAGCAGGAACTCGGCCTGCTCTGGCTGGGCTTTGCGCCGGATACATTGACCGAGTGGCTCGATGCGGCGGGCCTCGAACGCCCGCGCATCACGCAACACGATCCCGATTCCACCAGAGATCTGCCGGCCAGTTTCGTTGCCGTTTCGCGCAAACCCGAGACGTCGGCCTCGTGAACGTCCGTGCCATCTGTTTTGATGCGACGGGAACCCTGATTGAAACCAGCGAAAACGTGGGTGATGTCTATCGTCGGGCCGCCCTTGACTACGGTGTCGACCTCCCAGCGTGGCGTCTCGAAGATGCGTTTCGACGGATCGTCGGCGGCGCGCCACCTCGTGGGACCGAAGGAAATTCGATGAGCGCGCGACGCAGCGGCGAAGTCAACTGGTGGTCCGAGCGCGTCCGCGAAACCTTTCAGGCAACGGACAGCACCGCGCGTTTCGAAGACTTTCGGGGCTTCGCGAAGACGCTCTTCGATCACTACCGCTCGGCCGATGCTTGGCGACTGCGTCCCGGCACGTCCGAAATGCTTTGCGAAATGCGGCGCCGCAATCTGCCTTTAGCAATCGTCAGCAACTTCGACCATCGCTTGCCAGAAATACTCAAAGGTATTGAAATTGCTAATTTTTTTGAATTCGTCGCCATCCCGTCCAAGATTGGTCAGGCCAAGCCGGACGCGCCGCCGTTCGAAGCCGTGGCCGCCCGACTCGACGTTCCGCTGACCGAGCTCGTCTATGTAGGAGACGACTCGAAAGAGAGCCTACGCGCCATCGAAGCCCTCGGACTACAAGTTGTCGATATGCGGGACGTCGAAGATCTGAAGACGCTGCCCGATCGTCTCGGCCCAACCGCTACGCTTGTGCACGACCCAATGCTGGACGAGTCGGATTGTCTGTAAACCGAATACAAGTCCGGATGCGATTCGTTCAATCCCCGGATCGACGCTATTCGAGAGAGGCCCTGCCCCAACATGAGTCAGTCGGACAACACCACGGAAGCCACGGAAGCCACCAGCGATCGTGCGCTCGAGTTTTTTCAGGATCGCTTTGATCTCGACGATCGAAGTCTGGCGACGGCGCTCGACACGGCGCTTGAGCGCAATGTCGATTATGCGGATCTCTATTTCGAATATACGACGACGGATTCCGTGTCCCTCGAAGAAGGCATCGTCAAGTCCGGCGACCGCCATCTCGAGCAAGGTGTCGGCGTTCGGGCAATTCGGGGAGAGCGGCAGGGTTATGCCCATTCCGATGACCTGAGTCTCGACAGTGCGAAATTGGCCGCTGGGACCGCCCGCGCAATCGCGGACGAAGCCAGCACGCAATCACCGGTTGCCATTCATTCCCCTGCGCCCAGCCACGATCTCTATCCTGTCGACGTCGCGCCCACGGATGTTCCCGTCGCCACGAAGGTCGACTGGCTGGGTGAAATCGACCGTTATGCGCGAGCCAAGGATCCACGTATTACACAGGTCATGGCCAGCATCGTCAGCCAATACAAACACATGTTGGTTGTCGCCAGCGATGGCACGCGGGTGGCTGACATCCTCCCGCTGGTTCGCATCAACATCCAGGTCATGGCCACCGACGGCACCAGCCGTGAAATCGGATACCAGGGTGCCGGGGGCCGATACGATCTCGAAACTCTTCGAGACCCCGCCCGCTGGCAGGCACTCGCCGATGAGGCCATTCGGAGCGCGCTGCTCAATCTCGAGGCGAAACCTTGTCCGGCCGGATCCATGGATGTCGTGTTAGGCCCCGGCTGGCCGGGAATACTCCTTCACGAAGCCATCGGACATGGCCTTGAGGGCGATTTTAATCGCAAAAAGACCTCAGCCTTCTCAGACAAACTCGGACAGCGTGTCGCGGCGGAAGGGGTAACAGTCGTAGACGACGGAACCCTTCCCGGGCGACGCGGATCACTCAACGTGGACGACGAAGGCACCCCGACTCGGCGAAACGTCCTGATCGAGAACGGTATCCTGGTCGGCTATATGCAGGACCGTTTGAATGCTGACCTGATGGGCGTCGCTCCGACCGGCAACGGGCGTCGCGAAAGCTACGCCCATCTACCACTGCCACGCATGACCAATACCTTCATGCTGGCCGGGCAAGACGATCCCGAAGAGATTCTCAAATCCGTGGACAACGGCCTCTATGCGGTCTCCTTCGGTGGCGGACAGGTCGACATCACGAGCGGGAAATTCGTCTTCAGCGCAAGCGAGGCGTATCTGATTGAAAACGGTCAGATCGGCGCGCCGGTCAAAGGCGCGACATTGATTGGAAACGGCCCGGACGTACTGACCCGCGTGAGTCACATTGGACATGATCTCGAACTAGATCAGGGGGTCGGCACCTGTGGCAAGGACGGACAGGGCGTGCCCGTTGGCGTGGGACTTCCAACAATTCGCATCGACGGACTCACGGTCGGGGGGACAGAGGGATGAGTCAAACCATCGACGCAACGACAATGGAAACCGTCGTCACCCATGCGCTTGAATCGGCAAAGCTGGCGGGCGCATCCCAATGCGACGTCTTGCTCGTCGAGGGCAATGATCGAGAAGTCCGGGTTCGCGGCGACGAAGTCGAGTTCGTGAAACAGGCCCAAGAGCGCGGGCTGGGCATTCGCACCCTGGTGGCCGGCAAGGACGGACTCCAGACCGCCGTCGTGTCGACCAGTGATCTGGCACCGGACGCCGTCGAACGCATGGCCCAAGAAGCGGTGGCGCTCGCTCGGGCCACCGCGCCCGATCCATTCGCCGGAATCCCAGAAGATGGCTTTGCAACGGAGCTACCGGATCTCGGTCTCTTCGACGAGAGCGATTTCGGCGTTTCGCTGGATGCACGGATCGAAGACGCAAAGCGCGCCGAGGCTGCGGCCCGAGCGACGGACAAACGAATCGACAATTCACAGGGCAGCCAAGCCAGCTCGGGTTTCGCACGCATCGTCTACGGCAATCACCATGGTTTCCTGTCGAGTTATCAATCCGCCTCCCACGGCCTTTTCTCAGAGCCCTTGGCCCGGGACGGCGATTCGATGCAGCGCGACTATTGGATGACGGCGGGCCGACGCCTTTCGGATCTCGATGATCCTGCGATCGTCGGTCGGAAAGCAGCCAACCGAGCACTCCGTCGCCTCGGTGCAAAACGCGTCGCGACCTGCGTCGTCCCCGTCCTCTTTGACGGCCTCACGGCGCCCAGCCTGATCGGCCAACTGACCTCGTGTCTGAGCGGCTATTCGATCTATCGCGAATCGAGCTTTCTCGCGGACAAAATGGGGGAGATGATCGCGAGTTCGAATGTGACGATCATCGACGATGGACGCCTGCAAGGCGGCCTCGGGAGCAAGCCCTTCGATGGTGAAGGTCAACAGACACGACGAAATGTCCTGCTCGAAGACGGCCAATTGAAGTCCTGGCTTCTCGATCATTATTCGGCAAAGAAGCTCGGCCTCACCTCGACAGGCAGTGCGAGCCGCGGAACAGGCTCCGCGCCGCATGTAGGAACAACGAATCTCTGGCTCGAACCCGGAGAGAAAACCCTCGACGAACTCATCGCCGAAATCGATCGCGGCTTGCTCGTCACGGAACTCATCGGCATGGGATTCAATCCGACGACCGGCGACTACTCACGAGGTGCGGCGGGGCTCTGGATCGAGAACGGTGAGATCGTTCATCCCGTCGAAGAAATTACGATTGCCGGCAATCTCGGCGAGATGCTCAAACAGATTGATCGCGTCGGCAGCGAACTCGTCTGGCGAGGACGAACCGCCTCCCCTCCCGTGCGTATTTCTCAAATGACCATCGCAGGAGAATAGGAAAGGCGACAGGAAAGAAGATGACCAGCGACACCCAGAACCCGGCCGTTCTCGAAGGCACGAAGCTCCCGGACATCGATGTGCTCTCGCCTCGCGTGTCCGTCGCCCTCGGACAGAACCCAAGTCTATTCACGGGACCGGGGACCAATACCTTTCTCGTCGGCACCGGTCCGAAGCGCTTCCTCCTCGACACCGGCTCGGGGCACGACGAATACATGCCCGTTCTTGAAGAAGCCATCGCACGCGTGGGATGCCGCGAACTCGAAGCCATCATCCTCACTCATGCGCATCCCGACCATATAGGCGGAGTCAATCAGGTGCGTGCGCATTTCGGATCGCTGCCTGTCTACAAGCTGCCCTGGCCTAGCAACGTCAAGATGGGATCCCCGAAAGCAGACCCGTCCCTCGAAGACTCCAGCGAGGACCAACGCAGTCCCGATCAACTCGCGGACGGACCGCTCGAAACGCTTCAAGACGGCGACGTCATTGAGACCGAAGGCGCAAGCTTGCGAGCCATCTTCACACCCGGCCATGCCCCGGACCATCTCTGCTTCCTACTCGAAGAAGAGCAAAATCTATTCAGCGGCGACAATGTCCTCGGAATCGGGACGACTGTTATTCCTGCTGAATCCGGGGACCTCGGCGACTATATGGACTCCCTCGAACGCGTCCTCTCCGAGCGTCCGGCCGAGATTTATCCCGCCCATGGACCGCGGATCAAAGACGGCTGCGGCAAGATCGAAGAGTATCTCGCGCATCGGCGTGCCCGCGAGGAACAGGTCCTGGCGGCGGTCAACGCCGGAGATCAGGACGCCATGACCATGGTGAAACGAATCTATGTCGGATATCCCGAGAACCTTCATGCCCCGGCCGCCCAATCCGTCACGTCGCATCTCAAGAAACTCGAGCGGGACGGGCGAATCAGGATGATCGAATCAGGCCCAGGCCTGATGCAGTGGGAACCGATCTGATCCCCCGCGAGACTCAACTCGACGAGCCGATGTGCAAAACGCGTGATTGATCATGCATCGTGGCGCACTGAGGACGACCGCTGGCGGCGGAAGATTCGAGCCAGTCGGGCGCCGGAAGGCCCTTTTCTTTCAGAAAATCAGGATTCCACATTTTGCTTTGATACCGGGTGCCGGAATCCGCGAGAATCGTGACGATGGTATGGCCGGGTCCCAACCTATCGGCCATGCGAAGTGCACCCGCCACGTTCACGCCGCTCGACCCACCGAGACAGAGTCCCTCTTCCTTCAGGAGTCGAAAGACGATGGGTAGCCATTCTGAATCAGCGATCTGATAGGCGACATCCATGGGCGCACCTTCGAGGTTGGCGGTGATACGGCCCTGCCCGATTCCCTCGCTGATCGAGGTGCCCTCGGACTTCAACTCACCGTGTTCATAGTAGTTGTAAAGTGCCGCACCCTCTGGATCGGCGAGCCCGATCAAGACATCTGGGTTTCGCTCTTTCAGCGCCATCCCCACACCCGCCACCGTGCCACCGGTCCCGGCCGCGCAGATGAAGCCATCCACCTGCCCAGCGGTCTGATCCCAAATCTCGACGCCCGTTGTGAGCCGATGTCCCTCGCGGTTGGCGACGTTGTCGAATTGATTCGCCCAGATGGCGCCTTCGGGCGTCGACTGGGCCAGTTCCTCAGCCAGTCGGCGGGAGACGTGAACGTAGTTTTCGGGATCCTTATAGGGCTTCGCAGGCACCTCACGTAGGTCTGCGCCACAGAGCCGAAGCATGTCCTTCTTTTCCTGGCTCTGGGTATCTGGAATAACGATAACGGTCCGATAGCCAAGTGCGTTCCCGACCAATGCGAGTCCGATCCCCGTGTTGCCCGCGGTGCCTTCGACGATGATGCCGCCGGACCGGAGCGCGCCGCTCTTTTCCGCTTCTTCGACAATGGCGATCGCAGCGCGGTCCTTGACCGAGCCGCCGGGATTCAGAAACTCGGCCTTGCCGAGTATTTCACAGCCCGTCTGCTTCGAGGCCTGCTGGAGTCGTATCAGCGGCGTGTGGCCGATCGATCCAAGAAAACCGTCGCGCGTATCCATCAAGTCCATTCCGTCCCGCGAACTCGAAACAAAGGTCCGAAGGTCACGACTCAAGTCCCGAGACGAAGTTCCGTGGCGGTCGCCAACCCGTCGCCTGTTGGTTGATAGACCACCCGAACTTCCTTCGGAATCGTGGCGAACTCCTCGAGCGCATTGGGGCTCGCCATCTCGAAGGTATCGAAACCACTGCGCAACATGAAGCCCAACTGTTCCGCGAGAACATCGCCCACGGCACGCAATTCGCCCCGATAGCCGTAGCGTTCACGAAGCAGCCGAGCGGAGGAATATGCCCGACCATCGGAAAAAACCGGAAAGTCGAGGGCGACGAGTTCAATCTTGCCGAGATCGTCGGCCAAACCGCTCGGCGACTGATCCGAACGCAGCCAGACGCCCACTGAATCAGCTCTCGCGAGCAGGGACTCCCGCTCCGCTTCGAGTCTTTCCAGTGAAACCAGTACGTCCCCTGATTCGGGAGTCGCTGCGTCCTCTTCGACTTTCGAATAGCGATCCACGATCAAGACCGCGCCGGAGTCGCGCTTCTCAAGCAGTGCCATAGACCTTCTCCTTGAATGGGGCCTGTCCGACGCGTCGGTACGTGTCGATGAATCGCTCATCACCTTCTCGCAATTCGACATAGACATCGACGAGTTGCTCGACCACGTCGACGACCTGATCCGCCGAGAATCCACGGCCCAGAATCTTGCCGAGCGACGCATCTTCACTCGCCGAGCCGCCCAGCTGAATCTGATAATGCTCTTCGCCTTTACGATCGACGCCGAGGATCCCGATATGCCCAACGTGATGATGGCCGCAGGCATTGATGCAGCCTGAGATCTTGATCTGCATTTGGCCGACCAGATCGAGACGGCCCTGGTCCGCGAAGCGCTCCGAAATCTGTGTCGAGATTGGAATGGATCGCGCGCTCGCCAGCGTGCAGTAGTCGAGCCCGGGACAACAAATGATGTCCGAGAGGAGACCCACATTCGCTGTGGCAAGTCCGGCCGCGAGCAATCGATCGTAGAGTTCCGGAAGTCGGCTTCGCTCAACATGAGGCAGCACGAGGTTCTGTGTGTGCGTTACGCGAATCTCACCGAAGCTGTATTCGTCGGCCAGGTCCGCCACCAGATCCATCTGTTCAGATGTTGCGTCGCCGGGAGGCAGTCCGACGGGTTTGAGAGAAATGTTTGCAATCGCGTACCCCGACGCCTTGTGCTCGACGATGTTATTTCGAACCCAGCTTGCGAACGCCGGATCACCTGCGGCGCGCTCTTCTTCCGCCGTGGCACGCGACTCAAGGGCGCGAAATTCAGGCGGCACAAAATGCGCAGCGATCCGGTCCATCTCAGGTTTCGGAAGCTTGAGTGACGACTCCTTGATCTCCGCCCACTCCTCCTCGACCAGTCTTGCAAACTCTTCTGCCCCGGTCTCATGAAGGGTCACCTTGATGCGGGCTTTGTATTTGTTGTCGCGGCGCCCGAGCATGTTGTAGGTACGCAGAATGGCTTCGAGGTAGGAAAGCAGGTCCTCCTTGGCCAGAAAAGGTCTGATCGTCTTTCCGAGAAATGGCGTGCGTCCGAGCCCACCACCCACGATGACTTCAAATCCGACTTCGCCCGCTTCACCAGCACCCTCGCCGTCGCCGTGCTTCATGATCAGGCCGATGTCGTGGACACGCACTGCAGCGCGATCATTCTCGCTGCCCGTAATGGCGACCTTGAACTTACGCGGAAGAAAGGAGAACTCGGGATGAAGAGTGGACCATTGACGGACAATCTCGCACCAGATCCTGGGGTCTTCGATTTCATCCGCCGCAGCCCCGGCATATTGATCCGAGGTCGTATTGCGAATGCAGTTCCCACTGGTCTGGATGGCGTGCATCTCGACTTCGGCAAGTTCTGCCAGAATGTCTGGGGTTTCTTCGAGCTTCGGCCAATTATATTGAAGGTTCTGACGCGTCGTGAAATGGCCGTAGCCCTTATCGTAACGACGGGCGATATAGGCGAGCTTTCGAAGCTGCCTTGAGTCCAAGGTCCCATAGGGAATCGCAACGCGAAGCATATAGGCGTGCAGCTGAAGGTAGAGACCGTTCATGAGCCGCAGCGGCCGAAACTGCTCCTCGGTGAGATCCCCGGACAGGCGACGCTCTACCTGCCGACGGAACTGTGCCACGCGATCCTTCACCAATGCATGATCGTATTCATCGTAGTGATACATCTTAGTTCCCCGCCGCGAGAGCACGTTCAGCCAAGGCAAGCTTCCCGAGATCGGGTCGGACCGTCGGACCGAAGCATCGAATCGCTTCGCGTGCTTTCGTCGGGCGAAGCTGTCCGGTCTCTTCCTCAACCTCGATGAGATAGATGTCAACCACGGACTGAATCGCTGCGCCGTCGGCTTCCCCAAGCGCGAGAAGCTCTGCCGCTCGCGAATCATCATCGGCCACTTCTGCGTCAGCCAATTGAAGGACCCAGTCCGCACGCCCGTTTCCAGCGCCGCCCGAAGGGTCCGCCTTGTCACGAAGAAAAACGACGAGCCCGTCCGACAATCGACTCGCAATCACAACCTGTCCCATAATCCTGAAGATCCTTTCCCGCCACGCGAATCCAGGCACGAATGCCTAGTCTTCCCGCATGGCGGACATTTTCGTTGCCCGACCCGGTTCACCGATCGCTCGCCGTCATCAACCACTTCTGCGACTCGATGGCTCGGCCTATGCGACCCGATTCAACCCGATCCGGAATTCCGTTCTGACCGCCGCTCGTCTCAGCTTGCCCTCACCTGCACCGACATCGACACGGTCGGCTCAGCACCCCCGCGATGCAGAAAACCCAGTTAGGATTCCCCCTGATCCAATGACGATTCAGAACAGCTGTTGGCGGGGAAGCACGATGGCCGAGCAAAAACTTGTAAAAACCCTTCAAAATCAACACTTTGAGCTGTAGTTGCGGATCGTACTCAAAGCCACCGACAATGGCAAAGGACTCCCTACCCAAGATGTCAAGATTGCGGGCATCGATTCATCATCTCGGTGACATCCAAGCACGTCGCCCAATCTACGACGACCCCAAATAGAAGCCGTACCAATCGGGTCACGCCAGCGAGTTCGTGCCAGCTTGACGCATTCGACCAGCGTCGTTACATCGCCAGCGTGACGACATCATCCAACTCCTCCCAATTCGCTTCCGACAAAGCGGCCTCTTCCACCGCCGCGGCGGGCTCTGTGCAGCTGGTTCTCGCCAGCGCCTCGCCGCGCCGCCGTGAAATTCTCTCGAACGCAGGACTGCGCTTTGTGATCCAGCCGTCGACGATCGAGGAAAAGACCCGCGCCGATGAATCACCCGAAGCGCTCGCGGAAAGACTGGCTCAGGAAAAAGCGCTCGACGTAGCCGCGCGCTTATCTGGCAAGACCCCGGTTCCCGTACTCGGTGCGGACACGATCGTCGTCATCGACAATGATGTACTGGGAAAACCACGTGACGAGACCCATGCTGTCGAACTTCTCACACGGCTCATGGGCCGGCAACATCGCGTCATGACCGGGATTGCGCTCGCCTGGAGCGATGGGCGCGAGGTTCTCTCGGAAGTCGTGACGAGCCATGTCGAGATGCGTCCAGCCACCCGGGACGAACTCGTCGAATACGTCTCTGTGGGCGAGTCCCTCGACAAGGCCGGAGGCTACGCGTTGCAAGGCGCCGGCCAACGCTTCGTCGTCGAAGTCGTGGGAAGTTCGAGCAACGTGATAGGACTGCCGCTCGAAGAAACCCTGGCCCTTTTCGAACGCGCTGGCGCGCTCGAAGCCGTCGGTCTCAAATGAGCTCGGCATCCCTCGATCAAGCACGGATGCCCTCGGTCGAAGAACTCGCCGAAGGAAAGCGACGTTATGCCGCGGTCCAAACACGGATCGCCCAGGCGGCCGAACGTGCCGGGCGTTCCCCCGAAGACATCACGCTGGTCGGCGTGGCCAAGAAACAGCCTCCCCAGCGAATCCTGGCCGCTATCGCTGCCGGCCTTCGCGTCCTAGGCCAGAGCTATATTCAGGAGGCCCGCGAAATTCGCCCCCTCATCGAGGCCGCGCTGGCGAGCGACGAAGCGATGTCCGAGATCCGACTCCGCTGGCATATGGTCGGTCAGCTGCAGCGCAACAAAGCGGGCCTGGCCGCGCGACTCTTCGAGACCATCGAAACCCTCGATCGCCCGAAGCTCGTTCAAACTCTCTCGCGCAAAGCCGGCGAGGAAACCCGAACACTCGACGTCCTGATTCAAGTCAGCCTGTGCGGTGAACCCCAGAAAGGCGGATGTGAGCCCGAGGCCTTGGTAGACCTGGCGGAGCAGATCCTCATCGCCGATGGGCTGCGACTTCGCGGATTGATGACGATCCCAGCGGCGCCTTCCCAAGACGAAGGGCGTGAAGAACACGCAATCGCCCGACAGGCCTTTCGAGAACTTCGAGAACTTCGCGCAACGCTCGCCCGGCTCGATCCCGACCTACACGACACAGATCTGTCCATGGGCATGTCCGGGGATTTCGAGGTCGCCATCGAAGAAGGCGCTACTCTGGTTCGCGTTGGGACCGCGCTCTTTGGCGAACGAATCGTTCCCACGAAATCCAGTTGATCGAAAGACCAAGGCGAAGAAAGAAGGAGGCAAGTTCGGCGATGTCCAAGGGCCCTCTCGAAGAGAGCAAGATCGGTTTCATCGGGTGCGGTGCGATGGCCCGAGCACTGGCCGGCGGACTGGTCGAAGCCGGTATCGCACCCTCCCAGATCATTGCCTCCGACCCCTTTCCCGAGGCCCGCGGCCAATTCAAGCAGGCCATTGCGGCCGACGCGGTCGAGACCAATGCGGAAGTCGTCGCCCAGGCCGATCTCATCGTGCTGGCCGTGAAGCCTGGGGCCGTCGCCCGGGTCCTGAGCGAACTCGATGCCAGCGCAGCGGTCCGGCCGCTCTGGATCTCCATTGCCGCTGGTGTGCCCCTCGACCAACTCGAAGCGGGATTGCCAAAGGGAGCCCGAGTCGTTCGCAGCATGCCGAATACGCCCGCCCTGGTTGGGGCTGGAGCCACCGCCTACTACCCCGGGCAGGCGGTGGATGAAGAGGATCTCTTGATGGTGGAAGCGGTTCTCGAAGCGGCCGGTTGGTGCTGGCGCGCACCGAACGAAGATCTCCTCGATGCAGTAACGGGGTTATCGGGGAGTGGTCCGGCCTATGTCTTTCTGATTCTCGAGGCGTTGGCTGACGCGGGGGTTCGCCAGGGGCTACCCCGAGATGCGGCCCAGAGTCTGGCCACACGAACCGTTTTCGGAGCAGCCAAACTCGCCCTCGAAAGCGGCACCCATCCGGGTGTTCTCAAGGATCAGGTGACCTCCCCCGGTGGCACCACGATCGCCGGGCTCGAGCAGCTCGAAGCCCACGGTGTGCGTGCCGCACTCTATGCCGCGGTTCGCGCTGCCACGGAGCGCTCAAAGGCGCTGCGGGACGACTGAACCCAACGCCTACACCAGGCGCCTACACCACGCGTTTACACCACGCACCCACCGCGGTCGCCGACACCCACCAGCCCGAAAAGCCCAAACCCTCAAGTTTTCCGGACGTCTGGCCGATTTTCTGCCGAGAGAAGACATCTCTTGCGCGCCCCAGCACGATCTATACGACGGGCTCGGACCGCCAGAAAACCGGAGAAGCGTTGCCATGCGCATGACACCCCTCGATGTTCAGGGCCATCAATTCGCTCGTCGATTGCGGGGTTATGACCCTGACGAGGTCGACGCCTTCCTGCGCATCGTCTCTGAGGACTACGAGGCCCTGGTCCTCGAATCTGCCGGCCAGAACGACTGCATTCGACGCCTGGAGACCCGGATCGCCGAGCTCTCCGCCCAGGAAGATCTACTCAAAGAAACACTACTCAGCGCCCAGGCGATGACCGAAGAATTGCGCGGGTCGACCGAGCGCGAGGCGGAACTCCGTCTGGCGGAAGTCGAGGTGCGCGCCGAGAAAATCCTGGACGCCTCCCATCGTCGAGCCGCTGGCCTGGCCCAGGACATTCGGGAGATGCGGGCGCTTCGCGTCCGACTGGCCGAATCCTTCCGCAGTGCGGCGGAAACCCACCTCTCGCTCCTCGAGACCCTCGAGACCGACCCAGAGAAGGATCCTCTCGCCGACGGTCTCGTCGAGGGAACCGTTGCCTATCTCAAGCGAAAGACGCGACATTCAAAGCCAGGTCCGAACGAAGATTCCAGCTGCCTGATCGCCCGGGAAGAGTCCGAAACCGGCTGATTTCCGCCGAATCAGGTTTTCGCCGATGCTTGTGGCTCCGGCCCGTTGGCAGCCCGCGGCCGATGGGATATCAAAGGCGCCGTCGCGGATCCTCGCGAGGAAATCAGGGCGATGCCGACCTACGACTATCAGTGCCAGAAATGTGACTTCGAATTCGAACGTGAGCAGCGCATCACCGAGGATCCGATCAAGACCTGTCCCAAATGCAAGAGCCGCCGAGCCAAACGGCTGCTCTCGGCCCCGAACTTCATTCTGAAGGGTGGTGGCTGGTACGCGGACGGCTACGGCAGCAGCGGCGCCGGGAAGAAGTCGTCTGAGAGCGGCGACTCGGATTCCAGTTCGAGCGACGCCAAGTCGTCCTCTTCGCCCAAGTCAGAGGACTCGAAGAGCGGCTCATCCAAATCGAAGGATTCCGATTCTTCGGGTGACTCGTCCTCGAAGGACAAGTCGTCTGGGAAATCCGGCTCGAGTCAATCGAAGAAGTCCTCGTGAGTGACATCGAAACGATCGTGGTCGATGGCCTCGAACTCGCCAACGAACTGCGCGATGAAATGAAACGCGAGATCGAAGCACTGACAAAAGCCGGGCATCGCCCGCCTCAGCTGAGCGTTGTCCTCGTCGGTGACGATCCGGCCAGTCGCTCCTACATCAAGGGCAAGCAGCGTGCCTGTGCACGGATCGGCGCGGAGTCCGCGGAATACCTGCTACCCGAATCGACGACCGAAAGGGAACTCCTCGACCTGGTCGACAAATTGAATCGAGATGACGCCGTCGACGGCATTCTCGTTCAGCTGCCGCTTCCAAAAGCGATCTCTCCCGAAGTCATTGCAGAAGCCGTCGACCCAGCCAAAGACGCCGATGCGCTCAACCCTCTCAACTTTGGCCGGCTACTATTAGGCACCGCGAAGTTGGTTTCCTGCACACCGCTCGGTGTCATGGCCATCCTCGCCCGTCACAAGATCGAAATCGCTGGTGCCCATGCTGTTGTCATCGGGCGAAGCAATATCGTCGGCAAGCCGGTTTCAATCCTGCTTCAACAACAGAACGCGACGGTTACCATGTGCCATTCACGCACACGTGATCTCGATGCTGTGTGTCGATCTGCGGATATCCTGGTGGCCGCCGCAGGTAGTCCCCGCATGGTCAAAGGCGATTGGATTAAATCCGGCGCGGCGGTCATGGACGTCGGCGTCAGTGAGGTCGATGGCAAGCTCGTTGGCGATGTCGACTTCGAAGCCGCCCGGGGCGTGGCCGGATTGATCACGCCGTCGCGTCGAGGCATCGGGCCGATGACGATTACGATGCTGCTTCGTAATACGCTGAACGCCTACGTGTCGCGGAAGCGTTTATGAGCGAGTTACGCCGGACACCGCTCTATGCAGCGCACGTCCGGTTGAAGGCGAGACTGGTTCCCTTCGCCGGATTCGAACTGCCCATTCAATACACATCGATCCGTGAAGAACATACGGCCGTGCGCGAGCGAGCCGGACTCTTCGACGTTTCCCACATGGGACAGATCTATTTTTCCGGCGCCAAAGCCTGCGAAACCCTCGAACGATTACTCACCTGTGCCGTCGACTCGCTGAAAGTCGGCTGCGCGCGCTATGGCCTCCTGCTCAACGAATCCGGCGGCTGCATCGACGATGTCATGCTGACCCGCGAAGCCGAAGACCTCTACTTCCTCTGCGTCAATGCATCCAACGTTGAATCGGCGCGGGGATGGATCGAATCCCAGGTGGGAATAAAGGTCGGCTTGACACCTGAAGCGGAATCCGGATCCGACCTCCAACTCGAAGACCGCAGTGACCAGACAGCGCTCCTCGCGCTCCAGGGCCCTGCGGCCAAAGCCATTCTGACGAAGCTCGGCCCGGATGAATCCGAACTTCCCAAGCGCTTTCGTGTCGCTCGATTCAACCTCGCTGGCGCGGACACGCTGGTCTCAGGAACCGGTTACACGGGATCGCCGGGTTATGAACTCTACGTCTCGAACGCCGATGCTGAGAAGGTCTTCGAGGCCATTCTCGAAGTCGGCGCGACCGACGGCGTGTTCCCCGCCGGACTTGGTGCCCGGGACACGCTCCGACTCGAAGCCGCCCTCGCCCTGCACGGCCACGAACTCGACGATCAGACGACCCCGTTCGAAGCCGGACTGGATCGCTTCGTCAAACCCCTCGACTCCGGCTTCATCGGCGCAGAAGCTCTTGCCTCCAAGGCCGCAGCCAATGACCCGAATGCGCGAAGTCTAATCGGATTCGAAATGACCGAACGGGGCATCGCTCGCGCGGACTATGAAATCGTCTCCGCGGGCGAAGTCATTGGCCGGGTCACCTCGGGAACGCCCTCGCCAACCCTCGGAAAGTCAATCGGGCTCGGCTACGTTCCGCGATCCCAGAGCGAAGTTGGCCGGATGCTGGCAATTCGAATTCGAAACAAGGACGTTGCAGCAAAGATCGTCGAACGGCCGTTCGTATAGACGGCCACGGGCGCTATAAAAGGCCGCTGCCGCAAGCCGGAGCGGACTTCACGCTGAACGCATGGGCGCGCGTCGTTCGGACAGATAACGAGGGAGAGACCAGCCGGTGGCAGACTACGAGTTCCCCGATGAGCTTCTATTCACTTCGGACGACGAATGGATTCGCGTAGAAGGCGACTCTGTCGTAATCGGAATCAGCGATTTCGCCCAGAATCAACTCGGCGACATCGTTTTCGTGGAGCTGCCCGATGCCGGGGCGATCACCGAAGCCGGCGCTCCCTTCGGCACCATCGAATCAGTCAAGGCGGTCTCCGATCTTTGCGCCCCGCTCTCCGGCGAAGTGCTCGAGATCAATGAGGCGCTTGAAGACACTCCGGAGCAGGTGAATGAATCTTGTTACGGAGAAGGCTGGCTGATCAAGCTCCGCCCTTCGGATCAATCCCAGCTCGGTGGCTTGATGAATGCAGGCGCCTATCGCCAGTCTGTCGAAGAGCGCGATTCTGACTTTTAGGCGTCCGCCTGATTCGACGCCGACTGTGACTGCGCCCTTGGCAGAGTCCAGAGCAGAGTCCGAGGCAAAGAGCGAAGCGACGGCTTGGCGCTAGGCCTGGTCCGATTCCAGATCGAGCTTCCGTCGCGCAACGTCCGACCAGGATCCATCGGGCTCGATCTGCAGATACCTTCGCCAATGTTCCAGGCCCGGGCGCGGCCGTCCGAGCTTCTCATAGAGCAGAGCCAGGTTGACATGCAGGTCCGGGTAGAGCGGGTCCGATTCCAGTGCACGCCGGTAGTGGGCCAAAGCCGCACCGTCCTCGCCCACCTCCTCGAGAACATTCGCAAGATTGAAGTTCGCCTCGACGTGATCGTTCTGGCATTCAAGACATGTTTCGAAGGCCTGACGCGCGGCCGCACGCTGGCCCTGGTTGTACCGAATCGCACCGAGATTGCAGTACGCATCGGCGTAATCCGGGAAGAGTTCGATCGACTTTCCGTAGGCTTCGATAGCCTCCGACCAATTTTCAGAGTCCGCATCGAGTTCGCAGCCACGTTCGAACCATGAAATCGCATCGTCGGGCGTCGCTGACCCGTCCGCCCCGGCCTTGCCCGCCGCCCGGCCAGTCGTGGATGCCGAGTCAAAATCGAGCAGACTCGTCTCGCCCTCTTCGTCGTCCGAATCGGATTCCCCAAATTCGAGCAAGAGTTGTCCGCCGGTTTCCTCGAGGCGTCCAGCATGTCGAATGACGAGTCGGTTGGGCTCCTCGCCAAACACGCGCAGAGCGGCGACGGGATCGTCCAACTCCGGCAGGCGATCGCGAAGCGTTTCGAGATTACGGCGAATCCGCTGAAGCGGAATACCCTTGTCGACCAGGGAGAGAATCGCTCTCAGTACGACAAGATCGCGAAATCCGTAGCCGTCCCCGGCCGCACCTGTGGCAAGGCTCTCGACCAATTTGGTTCGCTGCCAATAGCGCAATCGACCGGGCGAGACTTTGAGGATTCGCGCGACGTTGCCCAGCGAGTAGCCCGGTGAATAACCCGGTGAACTGTCCAATGAATTGTCCGACACGTCACAAGCATGGCACGTCCACCCGTGCCTGGGAACCAACAAAACGTCGAGTTGGTTGGAAGCAGCGATTCAACCCGGCGGCGACGCTGCTAGGCTCGGCCGCGGCGAGGTTCCCGCGGCTGGTGCCCGGCCTCGACTTCAAATCGAGTGTGGATTGCGTCGCCGCGCCGCCACTCTCTGCACGCGGATACGATGTGACGTGGCGGAGCTTCGCTGCATCTTTGTCTAAAGGCGGGATTTACCGAGCGCGGCGTCACCCGACAGCGCCCCGCCGATCTGTTCGATGCGCTCGATGTAGTGGCCGGCGTCGAGCATCTGATGCCCGGACGCTTCGCTGTCGACCGACAGCTTCGATTCAGTGGATTCGTGAACGCTCACGACCTTCGCATCGGAGTCCAACTCGGACTAGCTGAGGAGAATTCTATGCTCCATAGATTCCGCTAGAAACTTGCCAGTCAGAGAACCAGAAACAGCTGCTACTGCCGCCGGAGACCCCTCAGCGACAATTCGCCCCCCACCCGGTCCCCCGCCGGGGCCCAGATCGATGACCCAATCTGCCCGCGCAATCACATCCAAATCGTGTTCGACGACGATCACGCTGGCCCCCGCCTCGATCACCTGATCGAAACATTCGAGCAAGACGTGGGTGTCCGCCGGGTGCAGACCCGTCGTCGGTTCATCAAAGACGTAGAGCGTTCGATTTGCCCCTTCAACAAGGGCCTGCCCCAATCGAAGTCTCTGGTTCTCGCCGCCAGAAAGGGTCGACAGAGGTTGCCCCAGTCGCAGGTACCCCAGGCCCACACGAACCAGGGGAGATAAGCGCGAAACGATCTTCGCGTCCTCTGCAAAGACCTGACAGGCTTCCTCGAGACCTAACTCGAGAACGTCTGTGATCGAACGTCCGTCGATTCGGATATCGAGGACCTCACGTCGGTATCGACGGCCCGCGCAGGTATCACAGGGCACGCGCAGGTCATCCAGGAATTGCATATCGATCACGACGACGCCCGCGCCCTCGCATTCGTCGCATCGTCCGCCCACCACGTTGAATGAGAATTTCCCCGGCGACCAGCCGCGTGCCTTGGCTTCGCGCGTTGCTGCAAATCGCTGGCGAATTGCATCGAAAGCCTTCGTGATCGTCGCCGGATTCGACCGTGCGCTCCGGGACGCCGGTGACTGATCGACGACGACCACTTGATCAATCCACTCCTTGCCCTTTACGTCACGCCACGGTGAGCTCGATGCGTCGAGCGACGCAATCGGCGCAAGCGCCGGCACCAACACATCACGAATCAGTGTCGACTTTCCTGCCCCGGACACCCCCGTGATGGCAACGAGACCATGAAGTGGGATCTCAACGTCGAGGTCGCGAAGATTGTTGGCGTTTGCTCCGATGATTCGGAGTCGAGGCTCATCGGCGAGCGACCGCAAGACTGATTTTCGCTCGCCTAGCTCGCCGCGAAGAGCAGCCCCGGTCTTCGAATCCTTGGTCCCTCGAATCTCAGCAACAGAACCCGCCGCGACGACCTCCCCCCCGCGACTGCCTGCGTCCGGTCCCAGATCGATGATGTGATCGGCGGCCTCGATCAGTTGTGTGGCGTGCTCGACGACCACGACCGTGTTGCCCTGATCACGAATCGCCTGAAGCACCCGAAGCAGCCGGGCGAGATCGGCTGCATGAAGACCGATCGACGGCTCGTCCAACACGTAAAGCGTTGCGCAGAGATTTCCGCCAAGTGCTGTGGCGAGCTGAATGCGCTGTGCTTCGCCACCGGATAGGGTGCGCACCGTTCGGTCCAGATTGAGATAGCCGAGACCGACTGCGTGAATCGTTCTCAATCGCGTCTGGAGACGATCCATGAGTCGGACGAGACTTTCTCCGCCCACTCCGCGCGAGATCAAGTCATCCACCCAGCGAAGCGTCTCGGCGATCGACTTGCGACCGATATCGGCGATCGACTGGCCCTCGATTTGAACCGCCCGGGACTCCTCCGACAGACGCGTCCCGTCACAATCGGGACACCGGTCATAGCGACGGTGGCGCGCGATCAGCACCCGCGCCTGAATCTTGTATCGACGCCCGGCCAACCAGTCAAAGAACGCGCGCACGCCATTCCAGTTTTCGCCGTCGCCCTCGAATACAAAATCGCGCTGTGAGGACGTGAGTTCCGTGAACGGTCGATCGGCATCGATCCCGACCACCTCACACGCTTCGAGCAAACGATTTTTCATGCGTCGGGACGTCTTGGTGCCAAAGGGCGCAATCGCGTCGTCATTCAGGCTTCGCGACGGATCGGGAACGACTCGATTCCAGTCGATCTCCGGAATTCTGCCGAAGCCTTCGCAGGTCGCGCAGGCCCCGACCGGATGATTGAAGGAGAAGAGACCGGGGCTGGGGTCGGGAAATCGTCGCCCACAGCCATCGCAGACCCGCCCTTCCCGGTAGCTCGAGGACTCGGCGGGCTGGACACCCTTCGGGCACACAAGCACTTCGCCAGCGCCCCGCGCGAATGCGAGGGACACAGCCTCGATGATGCGAGTTCTCTGGACTTCGCGGTCTTCCGCCCTTCCGACTAGGGACAGACGATCGATCAATAGCCACCAGGGTTTCGATTTCGAGGGCTTGGTACGTGGAGTCGATTCAAGTAGGTCGAGAATCTCAGCGTCGGCTTCGAGCAGCCGCGTATGACCGTCCCGCACGAGTTCGTCGCGAATCGGTCCCGCGCGACCGACACCGCCTCGAATCGGCGCAACGACCGAAACAGCCTGCCCCGCGTACTCAGTCGCGATGCGATCCGCCGTCGCCATGATGCCTCCGGCGCCGACGACCTTCTCGCAGTCCGGACAAATCGTTTGGCCGATTCGGGCGAAGAGATGTCGCAGCTGATCGACCACTTCGCTCGCACTGCCCACCGTCGAACGCGAACTCGTGACTGAATTGTGCTGTTCAATCGCGATGGCCGGAGGCAGATTTGAAATATGATCGACTTCGGGTCGCGCCAGACGCTCCAGGAATTGTCGGGCATAGGCGGAGAGCGAACTCACATAGCGACGCTGACCCTCGGCGTAGAGGGTGTCGAAAGCGAGCGTCGACTTGCCGGACCCGGAAGGACCCGTGATGACCGTCAGCGCGCCCAGCGGAATCGCACAATGAACCCCGCGCAGATTGTTGGATCGGGCATTTTCGATCTGAATCTCGCGCGGCAAAATCAATTCACCGTCATCGGGATCGCCGTATCGCGTCGGCCGAGTCAGCCACCAACCGTCGCGAGCCTCAAAGCGGTCTCGGCGTCTCGTTCCCGTCCGAGCCGAGTCGCCGTATCCGCGAGCGACTGCCAGACATCACCCGCCGGTTCATGATCGAGCGCCCGACTGGCCGAGCGCATCAAGAAGACGTCGCCCTGTTCGACCGCGATCGCTTGCAGGGATTCGAGTTGAGTGCGCGCGTCGACACTTTCGGCAGCGAGCGCTGCCTCGAGAAAGTCGATGGCCTCGACCTCCCGCCCCGCCTTGAGATAGAGCTTCGCCAAGTCCATGGCCTTCGAAGCCTCAAGACCCCCCTCGAGGAGATGTCGGCGAGAAAGAGCATCAGGTAATTTTGTCGAAGCCAAGGGTTTTCTCCGTGTTTCGGTGATGTCCGGGTTTTAGGTGTTGCTGAGTATTGTTCGGTTTAGTCGGGTTTAGTCGGGTGCCGGCAGCGTCCAAAAATGGCCGACGCGGATACCAGCCGCGTCACGACCTATCCAGCGAACCACAACCTCGGCCGTCTGTCACGACCCTCCGCCATAGCGGGGAATAGAAGCGTCGACGGTCAGCGACCAGGCTTCGATTCCCCCATCGAAATTCTCGACATTTGAAAATCCGAGTTCTTGCAAGAGCCGCACCGCCTTCGTACTCCGACCCCCGAGATGACAATGGACGATGATCACTCGACCCTCTTCCCCTTCGAGCTCATCGCGTCGCGCTTCGAGTTCACCAAGTGGGATCCAATGCGCACCTTCGATGCGCGCCGTCTCGACTTCGTCCTGCTCCCGCACGTCGAGTAGAAGCATCGAGTCCCCGGCGTCGCGGCGCTCTGCGTAATGCGCCGCCGAACACTGCTTGATCTCGCCCAGTGCCTCGCCCTCCCGAGCCGGCATGCCACAAAATCCCTCATAGTCGATGAGTTCGCGAATCTCTGGATTGTCGCCACAGAGGAGACAACCCGGATCCTTCTTCATCTTGAACTCGCGCCAGGCCATTTCGAGTGCGTCGTAATGCAAGAGTCGCCCATAGAGTGGCTCGCCGAGTCCGGTCAGGATTTTCAGCGTCTCCGTCGCCTGCACCAGCGCGATTGTACCGGGCAGGATGCCGAGTACGCCGCCTTCCGCACAAGAGGGGACTGCGCCGGGCGGTGGGGGTTCTGGATACAGACAGCGATAACAAGGCCCCTTCGACGCATCGAATACGCTCGCCTGACCTTCGAATCGAAAGATCGAGCCATGCACGTTCGGCTTGCCTAACAAAACACAGGCATCATTGGTCAGATAGCGTGTCGGGAAATTGTCGGTGCCGTCCACGATGACGTCGTAGTCCGAAAACAGCTCGAGCGCGTTCGTCGAATCCAGACGCAGTGGATGGATGTCGATCTTCACATCGGGATTCAGTCCCGACAGGCGTTCGCGTGCCACCTCGACCTTGGGTCGCCCGATATCCGTCGTCGAGTACAAGATCTGACGTTGGAGATTCGAGGCAGAGACGACATCGTCATCCACCAGACCCATGCGGCCCACCCCGGCCGCCGTCAGATACTGCGCGGCCGGGCAGCCAAGCCCACCCGCACCAATCAAGAGCACTGAGCTCAAGAGGAGTTTCTGCTGCCCCTCGAGGCCGATCTCGGGAAGTGCCAGATGTCGGCGATAGCGATCGAATTGGTCGGGGCGAAGCGGTGTGCCTTCGGATTGCATGAAACCTCCGTGCCCATTTCGCTGGCCTCGTTTTCCCGCTCGACTTACGGGGCCACTTGATCCGCTCGCCCCGTCGGGTCTATCCGTCGAGACGACACACGCGGAGTGAATCGCGCTCAAGATCAGGGGGCAGCGAGTCGAGATGGTGCCGGAGGCGGGATTTGAACCCGCACGGCCTTGCGACCGGGGGATTTTGAGTCCCCTGCGTATACCAGTTCCACCACTCCGGCGCGGCGCGCAGCATACCACGCGATTGCGTATGCGGTGCCCCATCCTGAGCGTTGACGATCAATCGCAGACCGCAATTCGGCTTTGACAGGCCTCGCCCTCACCGGTAGGATCAGCGCTCCTGTGGGGCCGTAGCTCAGTTGGGAGAGTGCTTGAATGGCATTCAAGAGGTCGCGGGTTCGATTCCCGCCGGCTCCACCACAAGGACGTTTCATCCGGTCGCATAAAATCCCAATCCTCCTGATTTTGATCTCTTTTTGGCCCTTTCCAGTCCCATTTAGTTTCATAGCGTTTCTTGACATCCCGGATCAACTGGTGGCACATACGGGGGCACATCTAGTATTGCCAAAGGCGATACCCCCAAAATGCCACTGAGTGACCGAGCGATTCGCAGCGCGAAACCCAAGCCCAAGCCGTACAAGATTTCAGACGGCGAAGGCATGTTCTTGCTCGTACACCCGAATGGCTCCAAGTATTTCAGGCTCAAGTATCGGTACGCCGGCAAGGAACGAACGCTGGCGTTAGGCGTCTTTCCCGCGACGACTCTCTGT
>LWDU01034861.1_pt1 | contig 47069 bp, 39 predicted proteins | sample 727161 | NCBI WGS metagenome assembly LWDU01 (sample SAMN04566230, study PRJNA314399) | hydrothermal vent metagenome | isolation source: deep sea hydrothermal plume seawater | place: Mexico: Gulf of California, Guaymas Basin | collected 2004-07-11
AAATTCATTTTAGAGATACTATGCGGGGTGGAAAAATGCTTAATAATTGGAAAATGGCTGAAATTCATGCAAAAAATTCTCCTAAAAGAGTTAGAGAACTAGAGCACTGGGGAGCTGTATTTGATAGGACAAAAAAAGGATTAATTAATCAAAGAAATTTTGGAGGTCATAGGTATCCGAGGCTAGCACATGTTGGAGACAGAACTGGACTTGAAATGATTAGGACATTGCAAGATCATGGAATTCATCAAGGTATAGATATACAAATGGAATGTACTGCTCTTGATATATTTAAAGATAAATCAGGAAAAATTTCAGGAATAGTTTGCATGTATAGAGAAACAGGAGAATTTATAATTTTTGAAACAAAATCTCTAATTTTTGCTACTGGAGGAGCTGGAAAGGCATGGGAAATAACCTCAAATAGTTGGGAATATACTGGTGATGGATACGGAATGGCGTATGAAGCAGGAGCTGAACTATTAGATATGGAATTTAATCAATTTCACCCGACAGGAATGGTATGGCCACCATCTGTAAAAGGAATCCTTGTAACTGAAGGAGTTAGAGGAGAAGGTGGTATTTTAAAAAATAGTGAAGGAAAAAGATTTATGTTCGACTACATTCCTAAAAAATTCTCAAATGAAACTGCTGACACTGAAGAAGAAGCAACTAGATGGTTAAACGGTGACAAAAATGCTAGAAGACCACCTGAACTTCTCACAAGAGATGTTGTTGCTAGAGCTATAAATAATGAAGTTAAAGCTGGTAGAGGATCAAAACATGGAGGAGCATACCTAGATATTGCTACAGAAAGAAATTCTGAAGATATTAAAAAGAAACTACCATCAATGTATCACCAATTCAAAATACTTGCTGAACTTGACATAACTAAAGAACCAATGGAGGTTGGACCAACATGCCATTATTTCATGGGAGGAATTAAAGTTGATGCTGAAACTACTATGACTAATGTAAATGGATTATTTGCTTGCGGAGAAGCTGCTGGAGGAATGCATGGAGCAAATAGATTAGGAGGAAATTCTTTATCAGATCTTCTAGTATTTGGAAATTTATCTGGTATTCAAGCTTCTAAATATGCTAAAAAAATTAGTTCCATCCCTAAAATTGATGATAATGACATAAGAAAAATTATACAAGGAGCAACATCTATTTTATTGAGAGAAAATGGTAATAACCCATACCTCATTCATGAAGAACTTCAAAAAATTATGCAATATAATGTGGGAATTATACGAACAAAAAAAGAAATAGAAAATGGTATAAAGGAAATTGATATATTAAAAAGTAAATTTAAAAATGTTAAAGCACCTGGATCAAGCCAATTTAATCCTGGATGGCATGAAGCACTTGCTTTAAGAAATCTTCTTATATCTGCAGAAAGTGTTGCTAAATCGGCACTTATAAGAGAAGAAAGTAGAGGGGCACACACTAGAGAAGACTTTCCTTCTGAAAGAGAAGAATGGATAAAATATAATATCATCAATAAAAAAGGAAAAGATGGTAAAATGGAAACTACTAAAATTCTACGATCAAACCCTGATCAAGAATTAAAAAGAATAGCGTATTCTAAACTTGATGCATTAGAGAAAGAAGTAAAAATTGATCATGATAAAATAAAAATTTCATAATGAATAAAAGGAATTTTAAAATTTATAGAGGAGACGATGAAAGAGGAGAATTAGTAAACTACAAATGTGAAGTTACTGAAGGAATGGTTGTTCTAGATGTAATTCATAAAATTCAATCTAATCAGGCTAATGACCTAGCATGTAGATGGAATTGTAAAGCTGGAAAGTGTGGGTCTTGTAGTGTTGAAATTAATGGAAAACCAAAACTTGCATGTATGACAAGGATGAATGAATTTGAAGAAGAACAAGCAATAGTTATTACACCTTTAAAATCTTTTCCTGTAATTAAAGACATAGTATCAGATGTGTCTTGGAATTATAAACAGAATGAAAAAATAATTCCGTTTTCTCCTTCAGAAAAAGATAAAGAAAAAGGCTTTGTTATGATGCAAAAAGATGTTGATAGAGTACAACACTTCAGAAAGTGTATAGAATGCTACTTATGTCAAAACGTTTGCCATGTAATTAGAGATAATGATACTAAAGAAAATTTTGTTGGCCCACGATTCATGGCAAGACTTGCTAGTCTAGAAATGCATCCATATGATAGAGCTGATAGAATTCCTAATATAAAAAATGATCATGGATCTGGTATGTGTAATATTACAAAATGTTGTACTGAAGTCTGTCCAGAAGAAATACAAATTACAGACGATGCAATCATTCCTTTAAAAGAGAGGGTTGTAGATAGATTTTATGATCCAATAACAATACTATTCAGAAAAATATTTGGTAAAGGAAAGTGATGCTTTATTAAAAATTTATTTTTTCAAGTGATATTCCTTTTGTTTCTGGCATCATCTTTATTACAAAAATCAATTGTAAAATCATCATTATTCCAAATCCATAAAATACCATTCCTGGATTATTTCCAAGAATATTAATTACAGTAGGTGTAACTGCTGTTATTAATGCTGCAAAAATCCAATGAACTGCACTTCCAAATGATTGTCCCCTAGCACGCATATGATTAGGAAAAATTTCAGATATAAAAACCCATATCACTGTTCCTTGACCTATAGCATGGGATGAAATAAAAATGAGTATAAAAAATAATAACACAAAATGGTCAAGTTGATAAATAAAGCATATAGCTATTGTAAAAAGGCTTATAATATATCCAATGGAACCTATAAACATTAAATTTTTCCTACCATAATTATCAATTAATCTAAGTCCAACCAAAGTAAAAATTAAATTTACAAATCCAATTGATATCGAACTCATAAGAGAATCTGAAGTTGCAAATCCAGCTGTTTGAAGAATTTCTGGAGCATAATATAAAACAAAATTAATTCCAGAAAGTTGATTAAAAAATGCTAATAAAAATGCTAATTTAATTTGATGATTAAATACTCCCGAAAATAAGTTTTCTGACTTTTTATTATTTATTGAATTTTGAATCTGTTCAATTTTATTTTGAATTTCCTTTTTATCATAAATTAAAGTAAGAACTTTTCTTGCAGAATCTATATCGTTTTTAAAAAGAATAAGCCATCTAGGACTTTTTGGTACACCTAAAACTGATAATATATATATAAATGCAGGTATAGCTTCTATTCCAAGCATATACCTCCAATCTAAATCTCCACCAAATCCTATTAATAAATAATTAGAAAAAAACGCAATAAGTATTCCAAGAACAATATTAAACTGATAAAGAGCTACTAACTTTCCCCTATTTTTTCTATTCGAAATTTCAGAAATATAAGTAGGCGAAGCTACTGAAGATGCACCTACTCCAACGCCACCAATAAACCTAAAAAATGAAAAAGAATAAGGATCTGGTGCTATTGCAGATCCTAATGCAGAAACAAAAAATAAAATTCCTATCCAAATAAGTGTATTTTTTCTTCCAATTTTATCACAAGGAATAGATCCAAAAACTGATCCTAAAACTGTTCCCCAAAGTGCCATTGACATTATAAATACACCATGAAATATAGGTGATGTATTCCAAAGCTCTTTAATTGGAAGATTAGCTCCAGATATAACAACAGTATCAAAACCAAATAAAAATCCTGCCAATGCAACAGATATAGACCAAGAAAAAATTTTTTTATTATTCATGAAAATAATATTTTTGCCAAGATAATAAAATTTTATATTCATTATGATATTAGGGATTGATTTAGGAGGAACAAAAATTGAAGGAATAATACTTAAGTCAGATAAGGAGCCAATAGAAATAGAAAGATTAAGAATCAATACAGAAGAAGATAAAGGTTACAAGAAAATAATTAACAACATCAAAAGATTAGTAGATACTCTTGAAAATAAAGTAAATTATAAATTCAAAAAAATTGGTATAGGTACACCTGGAACTCTTGATCCTGAAACTCAACTTCTAAAAAACTCAAATTCACAGAATCTTAATAAAAAATCTATAAAAAATGATCTAGAAAATTTATTAGGCAAAAAAGTAAACATTGAAAATGATGCTAATTGTTTTACTCTAGCAGAAACAAAATTTGGAGCTGTAAAAGACCAGATGCCTTACGCTAAAATAGTATTTGGAGTCATAATGGGAACAGGTGTTGGAGGCGGCATAATAGTAAATAATAAAACATTGTATGGAAAACAAGGAATAGGAGGCGAATGGGGACACACAATTATTAAAGATGATGGAGAAATGTGCTACTGTGGAAAAAAAGGATGTGTAGAATCAATAATCTCTGGTAGAGCACTTCAAAAATACTATACCTCTTTATCTGGAAAAAAATTACCATTTAAAGAAATTTATAAGAATATAGAAACTGATTCAAATGCAAAAAAAACATTGAAAAGAATGATTAAATATTTTGGTAAGGGTCTTAGTAATGTTGTGAATATAATTGATCCAGATATAATAGTATTAGGTGGAGGTTTAAGTAATACAAATGAATTATATGATCAAGGATATGAAGAACTAAAAAAGTATGTTTTCAATCCAACATTTAAAACTAAAATAATAAAACCTAAACTTGGAGATAGCGCAGGAGTTTACGGTGCTGCACTCTTGTAAAACTAGTGCCCATATCTTGATTTTGTTGCATTATAATTTTGTGTAACTTGATCTAAAGATAAATCAGTGTTATAGAAATAAACTGCACCAATATCACCAACATATCCTGAACTAGCACTATTATTCCTGTAATCCCAACCAATAACTAAATTATTATTATCAAAGGTTTTGCTATCCTGACCAGTCCTTGTAACATCTAAGCTATTATTTATATAGTATTTGTATGTACCTAAATTTCTTACTAAGGTTATAAACTTCCATTCTCCAACATTTACATTTGTCGAAGAAGAACTACCCAAGTATACACCAAATTTACCACTAGTTAGCCACATCACCATTTGATTACCATAACAACAAGATGCTCTTGCTACCGAAATTAATCTCCCAGTTGTTTGTGTTGTTTTTATCCACATTGATACAGTAAATGTATTTCCTGAGAAATCTGAAAATGTTGCCTTTCTAAATGCATCATCATTAAAATTTATTATTCCTCCATTATCAGAAGAGAAAGAAACTCCACCAACTACTAAATTTAAATCATTATTACTTGAAGATAAATCATTCCATACTGTAAGATCATTAGAATCAAAAGAAGAAGAATTACTTGCATCTAGATGAAGAATGAGATTAGATTCTATAATCTTTTTTTTAAAATAAATACCTTGATAAGAAGGAAGAATCTGAGAGAACGATTCTGTAAACATTAGAATAAGAAAAAGTGATATTAAACTAAATCTTAATAAGATAAAAATACCCATATCTCTAATTTTTAATAATTAAAATTTCAGATTTATCATTTATTTTCAAAATATAAATTCCAGATAATACAGAAGGTAATACTTTTAAAAAAGTAACTTCATCAAAAGAATTATATCTTTTTTCAATAATTTCTATTTTTCTTCCTGTTAAATTATATAATTTGAATTGATCAAGCTTATTAGTATTTGAAACGTAAATTTCTTGATTAGTTACTGGATTTGGATATATAACAATTCTATTATTTTTTTCAATAATATTTAATGGTTGAGTATTAAAATAAGGAAGTGCAAATTCATAAGCTTCATTTCCAATTCTTTCACCAATTATTCTACCCGGAATATCATCAGCTGGTGGATGAATTCCTCCCCAAATTCTTGATAAACTACATTGATCAGATGCATCGCGATAAGTTGCAAATTGTAATTTAATATCTACAGATGGTCCCTCTTCAAAAACTAAAAAATTATTATTTTTAGCAATAAATTCACCATATCCTCCAGGAAAAAATTTATTACCAGTTAATAAAGTTAATATTTCAGCGCCAGCACGAGAATAAGTTGAATGACCTGAAACAAAACCAGCAAACGGTGGTGTAACAAAACTAGGTCTCTGATAAGGCAACCAACTTTCAGCTAATATCCATCCAACTCCTGCTTGATCTATATCTGGATTATTTATATAATGATGTCCACGCCATGTATATAATTTAATTTTACCAAGATTTTCATTATTTCTTCCAGATAATGGATCTCCTTCTTTTACTAATTCTATATAACCCTCGAATAATGGTATGCCTGCTACATTATAATTTTCTAAAGAAGGATTTGAACTTTGTCCATTTTGAGCCATATAACGAATAGCTGAAACTGGCCTAATGTAATCATACCATCCTTTTATGCTCCAAGCAGAAATAGCTGCATCATGCATAGCACCACCCAATATGAAATAAGACTTAATATCCCATTCAAGAACATCTAATAATTCACCTTCACCTCCTAATCTTCTCTCAATTAAAGGGCTATCATTAATATAATTTAATATGGTGAACCAATGACCAGGTGGTAACTCAGAATCTGGACCATCTGCCCAATATTCAGCAATTACTCTTGTAAAATCTCCCCTGGGAACCATTTGTATATCATAAGATTTTTTAGTATATGGGTTAATATCATAACCATTACCTATATCTCCACCTTCAATAAAATTATAAAAATTTGGATAATCTTCATATGCTAATGGAAAAGAGTTTATATCAATATTTCCCATTGAATTTGGAGAAATATCCCACATAACTCCATCATTTTGATCCAAATGGGATCCCCAAATAGATACCATTGAAAAACCCCATTTATATGCATTACTAGAGCTTGTTTGTTGTAAAGTATCCAAATAAGGAGGATTGAAAGGATCATGATATACATTATAGTTATTTTCATCACGCAAAAAGCTAACAAGACTATTATTTTTTAAAGAAAATGGATTTACATTTCCCCATTCTGGACTTAAAAAATCTGTAACAGTACTTCCTATGAAGTTTCCACTCTGATCAACAAAATTTTTAAAACTCAAAGGTTGCCAACGATTAGGATCACTTAATAATAAATTACCAAGTTCTCTTGGATCTAACGGAAGATTAACTGGCTTATAATAAATATTTTCATAATTATTTGATTCATTAGATCCATCAGATAATCCATAATTTATAATGGTTTCTGCAATATAATTTCCCATGTCTGCAGCATCACCACTCTTATAATCCGTAGAAGTATAATTAATATCATAACCCAATTCACTTATCAAAAAATTCATTTTTCTTTGTAATGATTCAAAATTTGGAGAGTTTTTAAAACGATAACTCAATAATCTATAAACTGCATAACTTAATGCTTTTTTTACACTTTCATCTAAATTTTCAGAAGGTACAAAATCCTCAAAATCACTATTAAAATTATAAACCTGATTTCCAATAAGATAAGTCTTAGCATATTTATCATAAATAGCCCAGGCATCATACATTGCCACACTCGTATGAAATAAATTTCTAGCATGTAATGTAGGTCTTGCAAAATCACCTCTAATTGCATCTAACAAAATTTCATTCCACAATCTAGAAATCGATTTTTCATCTGACATATATGCTATCTCAAGAGTAATTTCTAATTCAACTTCTAATCCAGAACATAAATTACCTTGTTCTCTTACAACTATTTTTCCATTTTCTTCAAATCCCCATCTAACTTCAATCATATTTGTTCCCTGACCTTCTATTAATTCTCCACCAGTAACTTTCCAATTAAAAGAAGAACCTTCAGAAATTGGATAAGAATAAATTTCATTTCTAAAAAATCCAGAATTAGTTGGACCAGATATTTGATTTGAAGATAAATAAGTGCAAGATCCATCATTCGAAACTGCTTCTGGATTATAAGAACAAGAGTTAGGATCTGTACAACCATAGATCTTAATGCTTGGATTAACATCCAAAATTTCATATCCGTGCCCTTCAATAGCCTTTATTATATTATTAGAATTAAGGTTTTGATACTTTTCAACTAAACCAGAGGGCCACTCAATAACTAATTCTAATATATCAGTAGTTTCACTCAATCCAAAATGTATTGGTTTTAAACTCTGTGATAAAAAACCTAAACCACTATAATATCTATTGTAAGATCCATTATTAGTTATCAAAGATAATTTTGTTCCTATGCCATCTCTATTTGAAACTTTACCTTCTAATAATACTTTAAACCAATTTAAATCACTTGATTGATCAAAATTTAAAATATTATTTTCATAAAAATACGATGGACCATCATTATTTGTAACATAAATATCCAAATCACCATCATTATCATAATCAAAATCTACTGCTTCAACGCTAATAGTTAAATCATTTAAATTTACCTGACTAGAAATATCAATAAATCCTGAGTCATTACTAACTAATCCTTTATTATATTCTTCATACAAGTTCTTAAAATATATATTCTTTTGTTTAGGTTCATCTTCTTCAACATTCAATCCTCCTTGAGAAAATCCATTCACGATAAATAAATCTTCATCTCCATCTAAATCAAAATCTGAAAATTTTGTTCCCCAAGCCCAACCAGTACTATCAATATTATAATTTTTAGCAACATTAACAAACTTATTATTTCCATAATTAGAATATAAAATATTTTCATTTATAGCAGTAATAAAAATATCAAAAAAACCATCTCTATTAAAGTCCCCAACAGTTAAACCCATATCATCTGCTTTGCTATCCAGTCCATATTCTTCAGCTTTTTCAATAAAAAAATTACCTTTATCATTTATATACATATAATTTGGTTTACCTAAATCATTTATAACGTATAAATCCATCCATCCATCTTTATTAAAATCAAAAGGAAGTGATATGAAGCTTTCTGTCTTACTTTCTTGATTAAGACCTAAAACATTGGTTACATTATCAAATGTTCCATCACCATTATTTTTATACAATGAATTTGAATCACAATTACCCCAATCTGAAACATAAATATCTAAAAACCCATCATTATTGAAATCAAACCAAGTAGCTCCAGTATTTTTACAATAATTTTGAATTTCAAAACCCGCATCTTTTGTAACTTCTAAAAAAGTTCCATCACCTTCATTATGAAACAATTGTACTCTATAAATATGAGTAAAAAAGATATCTGGAAAACCATCATTATCATAGTCTCCCCAATGAACACCAATTTTAAATCCTTCTAAACCAAAAAATTTTTCACTTTCAAATTCTTCAGGAAACAAATTCATCAAACCTGCTTCAATTGTAACATCACTAAAAGTTCCATTATTATTATTTCTAAATAATCTACTATGACTTTTATCATCATTGTTTTTATCTTTTCTTTTTGCTACAACAAAAAGATCTAAATCTAAATCACCATCATAATCAGCAACTGCTACACCATTATTTTCTTTTAAAACTCCTAAACCAATTGTATTTTCAACCCTTTCAAAATGCTGAGAAAACAATGTATTTAAATTAAAATAAAATAACAGAAATAATATTAGATTTGATTTTATCATGAAACAAATATTAATAATATCTCTATTTATTACCTTATCATTACACAATATTTATGGACAAGATATAATATCAATAAGAAAACAAGATTTCTTATATAAAGAAAATAACAATAAGATAGGTTTACCTAAACCTAAAGAAAAAAGAATAATATTTTTTGGTAATTCAATAACTCAAGGATGGAGTTCTTTTACAAATTATTTTAAAGAAAATAATTATGTAAATAGAGGAATTAGTGGACAAACAATACCTCAGATGCTTCTGAGATATAATGATGATGTTATTAATCTAAAACCATATGCTGTAATTATACTTGCTGGAACAAATGATCTCGCAGGAAATACTGGACCCACAACAATTGAAAAGATTTTTGATAATATAAAATCCATGACTGAAATTTCTTCTTCAAATAATATTAAAGTATTTCTTTGCTCTATCCTTCCAGTCTATGATTACTTATGGAGGCCTAAAATTTTTCCAAGTAATAATATTATTAAATTAAATATAATGATAAAAGAATATTGTAAATCAGGAATCGCCACATATGTAGACTATCATACATCCATGAAAGATGAAAGAAATGGATTAAAAAATAAATTCACATACTGGAATGAAACTCATAATGAGTATGATGGTGTTCATCCAGACAAAAAAGGGTACTTACATATGGAAAAAATTATTCAAAAGAAATTAAAAGAAATTCTCTAACCAGTTATCTCTTTAAACTTTTTCACAACCTCATCATATTTCTTCTTTGATATATTATAGGTTTTCTCATGACTCTTAGTCTGTCTTGATGTAGTATTTGATAGTTCCCAACTCATACCACCAAGCCTGCTTTGAATTGAAGGTGGTGATCCTGAAAACACATCTGCATAATTCGAACTTAGTTTTCCTGTTAATATCATTCTCAAGTCCATTAATGTACTTTTTTTCATGTGCATATAATTAACATTAGTTGCAGACTTTGAATTAATGACTGTATTAATTTCACCATTTACATCTTCAATAGCATCATCAATATCATCAACCAATTTTTCAAAATCACTAAATAACTTATCGAATTTTAACTGGAAATTATACAAATCAAATCTTTCTTTCTGAGTAGACTTACTTCCATGCTGAATAACTTCAAAACTTTGCTTTTCTGTCAATTCAGTAAAAGTATTATTCTCATACTTAGATAAATGTACATTATATGTTCCAGGAGGTACAAGTGGACCTGAATAATTATTTTCATCTTCTATATTTCTATATGAATATGTTCTCAAATTCCAATAGGTCTCATTATAACCCTTAGAGTTATGACCCTCTACCCTTCTTACGACATCACCATTAAGAGATTCAATAGTTAAGAAAATCTTGGGTTTTTCTTCTTTTATCTCTTCATTAAGCTGATCTTTTGAAGGATAGTTTATAGACTCACTTCTATTAAATTTAGATTTTTCTTCTTTTTGTCTTTTCTCTTCCTTAGATATCAATCCCTCTTTTAGATAATAAGATAACTTAACTCCATATGGTGGATTAGGTGAAGTAAAGAAATTATGACCAGTTGCAGATTTCTCAGGAGATGCAATAACAAATTGCAATGCATCTTTTACTGAAAAAAAGTGAGCATCTTTCGAAAGAAAATCTTGTGAAACTTCCCTTATAGGAGAATAATCATCTACAATATAAAAACCTCTTCCAAAGGATGCAGCAACTAAATCATCTTCCCCCTCATGAATTTCTAAATCCCTAATTGCAATAGTTGGAATATCTTTAAATTTGTTCCAATTAATACCACCATTTATGGAATAAAACATTCCGAATTCAGTACCTACAAATAAAATATTAGAGTTAATGTGATCTTCAACAACTGACCAAACAAAATTATTTTTTGGTAAGTTCGAAGAAATCATTTTCCATGAATCTCCACCATCAGATGTTTTTAATATATAAGGTTTATAATCTCCATATTTATGGTAATTAAATGTAACATATATAGTATTTACATCATGCTTAGATGCAACTACGTCTGTCACATAAGCTCGTGATGGAATTCCAGGAAAGTTTTCAAATTTTTTCCATGAAACTCCATTATCTTTAGTTACTTGTACGAGACCATCATCGGTACCTACAACAATCATACCTTCTTTAATTCTAGACTCATCAAGAGATACAATTGTACCTAATGGAGATGTAAATACATTTTTAAAAATTGCATCTACGCTCCATATCTTACCCATAACTTTCTTTTTATTTCTATCTTCATTTCTTGTAAGGTCATCACTAATCTTTTTCCATGAATTTCCCCTATCATCACTCTGGAAAAGGTAATTAGCAGCAAAATAAAGTCTATCAGTTTTATGTGGACTGATAATTAATGGAGAATCCCAATTCCATCTGTATGCTGGTTCATTAGAGTTAGGCTGTGGTCTTATACCAATTTTTTCACCATTTGATTTGTCATACCTCATAATACCTGCATACTGTGACATTGTATATATTATATTAGGATCTTTAGGATCTATTCTCACCTGGAAACCATCTCCACCTGTAGTAACAAACCAATCACTATTTCTTATTCCTGAACTATTATTTGTCCTAGATGGTCCACCAAAACTATCATTATCCTGAGTACCTCCATAGACATTATAGAATGGTTTTTCATTATCTATTCCTACTCTATATAATTGAATAATAGGCATATTATCAATAAATCTCCACGTTTTCATCCTATCAAAACTCTCATATATTCCACCATCACAACTAATCATTATATAATCAGGATCATTTTTATCAAAAACTACATCATGACTATCTACATGTTTCTTGTTTTCTGGAATTCTTTCAAAAGTTTTTCCACCATTTTCAGTTACATATGATCTCATATCAACTGAATATACTTTATCGAATTGATGAGGATCAGGAAAAATCTCAACATAATACTGAGAATCTACAACTTGATAATCACTCATTTTCTTCCACGTCTCTCCATAATCTTCAGATCTATAGAATCCTTTAGTATTTTCCTTTGCAGTAACAAGAGCATATATAACATTAGATTTTTGTGGTGAAATTGCAAGACCAATCCTTCCTACGTCTCCTCCAGGTAATCCATTATTAAGTCTTTTCCATGTCTTACCCCTATCCACAGATTTGAAAATTCCTCCTTCTGGACCTCCAGCTATGATTATTCCAAAATGTCTTCTTCTCTGGTATGTACTTGCATACATTATATTACTATTTTCATGATCCATAACAACATCAGATATTCCAGTATCATCACTAACAAACAATATCCTTTTCCAATTTTTACCTCCATCGTTTGAATTATATAATCCCCTTTCACCACCTGAATTCCAAAGAGGTCCCTGAGAAGCAACATAAATATTATCTGAATTATTAGGGTCAATAATAATTTTTGCTATATGTTCAGATTTTTTTAAACCTACATTTTTCCATGTTTTACCGGCATCAATACTCTTGTAAACACCGTCACCAAATCCAACAGATCTCTGACTATTATTTTCACCTGTACCTAACCACAAAACATTTGGATTATTCGGATCCATGGAAATTGTTCCAATTGAGTAAGATCCATAAACATCAAATATTGGAATCCATGTTGTTCCAGAATTTTGAGTTTTCCACACATTCCCTGAGGCAGTTGTGACATACCATATACTGGAATTCGAATAATCTTTTAGAACTTTAGTTATTCTACCTGAAACTTTTGCAGGACCTATGTTTCTAACTTCTATATTATCAAATATTGAGGTATTAAATGGTTTGTTATTTCTTTTTTGTGATACTAATTCAATAGATAAAATTGAACTAATCACTATAAATAGTATTATTTTAAATTTCATTTTTAGTTAATTTTCTTATTCAAATATATAATTTTTTAAGTAAGAAATTATTTAGTATTTCCCCTTATAAAAAAAATAGTCCGTTAAAGTCATTATAAGAATAAGAAAAATTGATACGGTGGCGAATTCTATCGAAAATGATGGGATCATCTCTTCCATAATAGACCAATCACTTATCAAAAAAATAATATAATTAATAATTATTAGTACTATATAACTTCCAATTCCTGATTTTAACGATGCCATTATTTTATTTTTCATATAGTAATTATTTATATTCTATATCAGGATAAAGAAAATTATTATAAGGAAATCTTTTTATGTGTATTTTTCTTACCACACTATAAACCTTGTTTCTAAATACATCTATATTATCCTTTTTTGTAGCTGATATAAAAATAACATTATCTCCTATTTTAGCCATCCAAGTCTGTTTCCATTCTTCTAAAGTATAATTTTTCTCCGAGTATTCATCCAAAAGATTTGTCTCATCAAAATCTTCATTTTTAAATATATCTATTTTATTAAAAACCATTATAGTTGGTTTATTTAATGAGTTAATATCCTTAAGAATTTTATTAACTGATTCAATATGATCAATAAAATTTTGATGAGAAATATCTACCATATGAAGTAATATATCTGCCTCTCTGACTTCATCTAATGTGCTTTTAAAAGACTCAATTAATTGTGTTGGTAATTTTCTTATAAATCCTACTGTATCTCCCAATAAAAAAGGAAGATTTTCTACAACTACTTTTCTAACCGTTGTATCAAGGGTAGCAAATAATTTATTTTCAGCAAAAACTTTAGATTTACTAATTGTATTCATAAGTGTTGACTTACCAACATTAGTATAACCTACTAATGCAACTCTAACCAATTTTCCTCTATTTCCTCTTTGAATAGACATTTGTTTGTCAATATTTTTTATTTTTTTCTTCAATAAAGAAATTTTATCTCTAACTATTCTTCTATCAGTTTCGATTTCAGTTTCACCAGGACCTCTCATGCCTATTCCACCTTTTTGTCTCTCTAAATGAGTCCACATTCCCTTTAATCTAGGGAGCAAATACTGACACTGAGCAAGTTCTACTTGAGTTCTCGCATAACTAGTTTTTGCCCTTTGAGCAAAAATATCTAGTATAAGATTTGTCCTATCTAAAACTTTTATATTTAATATTTTACTAATATTTCTTTCTTGAGCTGGAGAAAGTTCATCATCAAAAATTATTGTATTTATATCATTAGATCTAACATAAGATAATATTTCATTCATTTTACCACTTCCAATAAAAGTACTTGGATTCGGTGTATCAATTTTTTGAATAAAACGTTTATCAACAACACTTCCAGCAGTAAGAGTTAAAAATTCTAATTCATCAAGATACTCATTTGAGTTATTCTGATTTTGATCTTTATTAACTATTCCAACAATTATAGTTTTCTCGAATTCTAATTTTTTCACTATCAATTATAATAATTATAGTACCAAAGATGGGAATCGAACCCACACTCCCGAAGGAACACGATTTTGAATCGTGCGCGTCTACCAGTTCCGCCACTTTGGCAAAAAGTTTTCAAAAATACATTATTTACTATAAAAAAGTGATTTTTATTGAATCATGCTCTCTAATACCTAATAAATCAGATGCATTTCCTTTATTCATTCCAATTTCTAATATTTGATTATAATTAAAAAGCGCAAAAATATCAGCAATTCCAACATCACTATATGCATTAGATATTGAATTTATGATTTCTCCACCAACATTAATTTCAAATGATCCAGTATTTTGTGATAAAACTTTATTAAAATCTGATAATGAAATATTAGTGACAAGATTCCCAAAATCATCAATTCTAAGAACATAACCAATAATTTGATTTCTTGAAAGAGAAGTTTCTTTATTTAAAAATTTTCTAACATCTTTTGTTGGACTACCAAGCGTAGTATAATTAATTCCTGATGCTAATTTTAAAGCTATTTCAGCCATAAATTTTTCAGAAAAAGTTTTGTGTTTATTCCCATCAATTAAAATTGCATTATATGATTCTTTTGGCTCAATTAAACTAATAATTCCAGAATTGTATGTAATTATAAAGTGATTATTTAACTGGAATAAAATAATATCATCGTTATTATCATGTTTAACTGAAATTATATGAATCGACCCACTAGGAAATTCTTCATATACATTTTTAAATACATGAGCTGCATGAGAAATATCATATTTTCTAATATTATGAGAAATATCAACAATTTTAATATTTTGATTATACTTTATTATAGAGGCTTTTACAGAAGAAACATAATGATCTTTTAATCCAAAATCAGAAATAAAAGTAATAATTGACATAGGCAAATTGAATAATTTTTAAATTTGCATCAAAAAAAAATCGATAATAAATTTTGGTAGAAAAAATAATAGACCTTAAAGATATAGAACTTGTTAATTTTCTAGGTATTCACAATAATAATATTCAAAAAATTGAGTCTGCTTTTCCTAAAACAAAAATAATTTCTAGAGGAAATAAAATATCAATTAAAGGTAATAAGACTCAACTACTTGAAGTTGAAAAAATAATTCTTTCTTTGATTATACATTTCAATAAATTTGGAAAAATTGATAAGAAAACTATATCTAATCACATAATAAATGGTTCAAGTAATGAAGAGAAAGAGGTTATTGTTTTTGGTTCTAATGGTAAAAAAATATTAGCTAAAACCTCTAATCAAAAAAAAATTGTAACCCTTGTCAAAGCAAATGATTTAGTATTTGTTATAGGTCCAGCAGGAACAGGAAAAACTTATGTAAGTGTTGCTCTTGCACTAAAAGCACTAAAAAATAAATCCATTAAAAAAATCATTATAACTAGACCTGTTGTAGAAGCAGGAGAAAATTTAGGATTTTTACCAGGAGATTTACAAGAAAAAATCGATCCATACCTTAGACCAATTTATGATGCACTCCAAGATATGCTTCCAATTAATATAATAAAAAAATACATAGAAAATAAAACAATTGAAATTGCTCCCATTGCATACATGAGAGGAAGAACACTTAAAAATGCATTTATTTTGTTAGATGAAGCTCAAAACACAACACCTTCACAACTAAAAATGTTTCTAACTAGACTCGGAGCAAATTCAAAAATGATTGTAACCGGTGATATTTCTCAAATAGATCTTAGAAAACACCAAAAATCAGGTTTAAAAGATGCAATTAAAAGATTTAAAAAAATAAATGGAATTGAATTTACAACATTAGATAATACAGATATCTTAAGGCATAGTATAGTAAAAAGAATTTTAGAAAAATACTAGAATGAAAAATCATATAATCATTGACTTTGATTCTACGTTTATAAAATCTGAATCTCTTGATATACTTGCTAAAACTTCAAATAAGTGTACAAAAGATTCTGAAAATAAAATTGCTGATATAACTAAACTTGGAATGAATGGAAAAATTTCATTTAAAAATTCTCTTGAAAAAAGAATAAAATTGATGAATGCATCAATCGATGATGTAAAAAATACTATTAAAACAATTAAAAATAATATATCTGACTCCTTCATTAAAAACAAAAAGTTTATAGAAGAAAATTCAGAAAATATCTATATTATTTCAAGTGGATTTATAGAAATAATACATCCAATAGTTAGAGAATATGGTATAAAAAAGAAAAACATTTATGCAAATTCTTTTCAATTTGATTTAAAAGGAAATATAAATGGTTATGATAAAAATAATCCACTAACAAAAACTAAAGGAAAGGTTAAAGTTTTAAAAAAACTAAAATTAGACGGTTTAGTTCATGTCATTGGTGATGGATACACAGACTATGAAATAAAAAAAGAAGGATATGCTAACTTCTTCTATTTATATATAGAAAATATTAAAAGAGAATCCATGATAAAAAAAGCAGATTTTTTATTAAAATCGCTGGATGAATTTATTGAAAAAATATCATGAATGAAAAAAAATTATCCTTTCCTAAAAATAAAATAAAAGTATTGTTACTTGAAAAAATTGATACTATAGCAAAATCAATTTTTAAAAAAGAAGGATATGAAATTGAAACTTTTGATACAAGTTTAAATGAAAAAGAACTTTCAAAAAAAATCAAAAATATTTCAATTTTAGGAATTCGATCAAAAACAATAATAACAAAAAAAGTTTTACAATCTGCAAATAAACTTTTATCTATAGGAGCATACTGTATTGGAACCAATCAAATAAATCTTAAAGAATGTCAAAAAAAAGGTGTTATAGTATTCAATGCTCCATATAGCAATACTAGATCAGTAGTTGAAATAGTTATTGCTCAAATTATAATCCTAATGAGAAATATTATTATAAAATCTAATCAAATGCATAAAGGAATATGGAAAAAAGATTCTATAAATAGTTATGAGATTAGAAATAAAACACTTGGAATTATCGGTTATGGTAATATAGGATCACAACTATCTATAATAGCTGAATCATTAGGTTTAAAAGTTATCTATTATGATATTCTAGATAAACTTTCTATTGGAAATGCCAAAAGATATGACTCAATGAAAAAACTATTAAAAGAGTGTGATATATTAAGCATTCATGTAGATGGAAGAGAAAAAAATACAAATCTAATTGGCGATAAAGAAATTAATTTAATGAAAAAAGGAGCAATTTTAATAAACTATAGTAGAGGAAATATTGTCAATATTAATTCTTTAAAAAGAAATCTAAAAAATAATAAATTACTCGGTGCTGCAATAGATGTATTCCCTACAGAACCATTAAACAACAAAGAAAAATTTAAATCTGAACTAATTGGTTTAAGTAACGTGATATTATCTCCTCATATTGGAGGAAGCACAAAAGAAGCTCAAAAAAATATTGGTTCTTTTGTTCCACAAAAAATTATAGAATACATTAATTCAGGAAATTCATCTAATTCAGTAAACTTCCCTAATCTATCTCTTCCAGAACAAAAAGAAGCACATAGATTTATCCACATCCACAAAAATGAACCAGGAATCATGTTAAAAATTAATAAAATTTTATCAGATTTCAACATAAATATTGTAGGTCAATATCTTAAAACTAAGGAATCAATTGGTTATGTTATAACAGATATTAATAATGAGTACAATAAACAAGTAATTCAAAGTCTTAGAAAAATTCATGGTACAATAAGATTAAGGGTTCTTTATTAAATTAAAATGAAAAATAATATTTTTTTTACACCAGGACCTTCGCAATTATATTTTACAGTTTATGATCATGTAAAAAAAGCATTTTTAGATCAAATTCCCTCAATTTCTCATAGAAGTGTCCAATTTCAAAAAATCTATCAAAATTGTATATTAAACATAAAAGAAATTTTTGACCTACCAGTAGGTTATCATGTTGTATTTGCATCTTCTGCAAACGAAATATGGGAAAGAATCATACAAAATTTAATTTATAAAGAATCTACCCATTTAATTAATGGTGCATTTTCTCAAACATTTTATGACTTTACTAAAATGTATAACATAAAATCTAAAAAATATTTATATAATAAGGAGCCATATGATATAGAAATAGTAGATAATAATTGCCAACTTTTAGCTATTAGTTTAAATGAAACTAGTACAGGAATAATGTGTGATAGTGATAAAATTAAAGCTATAAGGAATAAATTTAAAAATAGTTTAATTGCTCTTGATTGTGTTAGTGGATCACCGTGTATTCCTTTCAATCCTAATGATGTAGATACATTTTATTTTTCAGTACAAAAATGTTTTGGATTACCTTCAGGGTTAGGGGTTTGGATATATAACGATAAGTGTATAGAAACAAATCAAAAAAAAATAGAATTAAATGAAATTACAGGATCATATCATTCACTAGAGAAATTACATAAAATGAATATAAAATTTCAAACACCTGAAACACCAAATATTCTAGGAATTTATCTTCTAATGAAAGTAACAGAAGATATGATTAGAAATGGAATAGATAATTTAAGAAGAGATACAAATTATAAATCAACATTAATATATGATACTATAAGAAAAAATGAAAAACTTAATTGTTCAATAACAAATAAAAAAATACAATCAAAAACTGTAATTGTAGCTGATACAATTAATGATTCTCAAATATTTATTGATAAATTAAAATCCAAAAATTTAATTATTGGAAAAGGTTATGGGAATAATGATAGTCAAATTAGAATTGCTAACTTTCCAACTCATTCTAAAGAATCTATAGAACTTCTTTGTGATGAAATAAATAAAATCTAATGAAAACATCTTTAGTAACTGGAGGAGCCAGCGGAATAGGTATTGAATTTGTAAAACTTCTTTTAAAAGATAACTACAAAGTATTTATTGTTGATAATAATAAAAATAATATAGAAAATCTAAAAGATAAATTAGATTCTAATAATTATGAAAGCATTTATGAGGACTTATGTTATGAAAAATCACCTGATAAAATATATAAAAAACTAAAAAAAGAAAATATTGATATTTTAATAAACAATGCTGGTTTTGGAACATATGGAAAATTTTATGAAACTGATTGGCAAATAGAAAAAAGAATGTTGAATCTACACGTTATAAACACAACGCATCTAACAAAACTTTTTCTAAAAGATATGATTAAAAAAAATGATGGAAAAATATTGAATATTTCTTCAATTGCTGCGTTTCAACCTGGTCCACTTATGGCTTTATACTATGCAACAAAAGCCTACATACTTCACTTTACTGAAGCTATTTCTAATGAAGTCAAAGATAAAAATATAACCATTTCAGTACTTTGTCCAGGACAAACAAATACAAATTTCCAAAGAAATGTTTCTTCAATAAAAAATAAAATAAAATTTAATACATCAAGTCCAACAAAAGTTGCGAAATATGGATATGATGCTCTCCATAATAATGTTACCGTTTCAATACCTGGAATATTTAATAAATTTTTAGTTAATCTAAATAGATTTTTACCTAGATCTATATCAACTAATATCGTTAAATACATTCAAGAAAAAAATAGAAATTAACTTATATTAAATCCGTTAAATTAATTTTATAGTTGAAAAAAATGGATAAAAATTTAGCTAAACAAAAAATACTCTTATTAAGAAAAGAGCTGGAATATCATAACCAACTTTATTACAATAAACATAAAAATGAAATTTCTGATTACGAATATGATCAGAAAATTAACAATCTTATTGATTTAGAAAAAAAATTTCCTGAATTCAATTCAATGAACTCACCAAGTATTAGAGTTGGTGGAAAAATAACTAGAGAATTCAAAACCATAAAACATTCATCTCCTATGCTCTCCTTATCAAATACATATTCTGAAGAAGAAATTGATGATTTTGATAAAAGAGTTAAAAAAATTCTAAAAATTAATGAAATTGAATATACATGTGAATTAAAATTTGATGGAGTAGCTCTTAGCATAATTTACTCGAAAGGAAAGTTTGTAAGAGCAGTAACAAGAGGAGATGGGAAAAAAGGAGATGAAATTTCAAATAACGTTATAACTATAAAAAGTTTACCCCTTGAAATCAATAATGATACTCCTGAATATTTTGAGGTTCGAGGAGAAGTCTTTTTATCTAAACTAAATTTTGAAAGAATTAATAAATTAAAAATAAAAAATAATGAAATAGCTTTTTCAAATCCAAGAAATGCTGCCTCTGGATCATTAAAAATGCAAAATTCAAGTATTGTATCAAAAAGAAATCTAAACTGTTATATCTACTCACTTATTTGTGAAAATTCAAATATTAAAACACATGAAAAAAGTTTAAACTATCTAAAAAAAATAGGTTTTAATATTCCTGATACTTATAAAAAATGTAATTCTATTAACGATGTTAAAAAATACATACAATCATGGAAAAATAAAAGATTTTCATTAGGGGTTGAAACTGATGGAATAGTAATAAAGGTAAATAACTTATACTATCAAAAAATTCTAGGTAATACAAGTAAAAGTCCAAGATGGGCAATAGCTTATAAATACAAAGCTGAAAATAGTAAGACTAAAATTATTGATATAAAATATCAAGTTGGCAGAACAGGTGCAATAACACCAGTAGCAATTCTAAATCCAGTTCAATTAAGTGGTTCAATAGTAAAAAGAGCTTCTTTACATAATTCTAATGAGATAAAAAGATTAGACATAAGAATAAATGATACTGTAATTATTGAAAAAGGAGGGGAAATTATTCCAAAAATAACAGGTGTAGAAATTAACAAAAGAGCTATAAATTCTTCAATCTTAGCATTTATTACATCATGTCCAGCATGTGGTACACCACTTAAAAAAATAGATAAACAAGCAAACCATTATTGTTTAAATCATAACAAATGTAAACCTCAAATTCTTGGTAAAATAGAACACTTTATTAGCAAAAGTGCAATGAATATTGAACATATAGGTCCAGAAACCATTAAGGGTTTACTAAATAATAATATTATAAAAGACATATCAGATTTATATAAAATTCAATATGAGAATATTATTAATTTAGAATTTAAAATAAACAAAAATGATAAAATAAGATCATTAAAAAATAAATCATGTAAAAATATACTTACAAGTATTAAAAACTCAAAAAATCAACCATTTTCAAATTTATTATTTGGTCTTGGAATTAGATATGTTGGAAAAACAACTGCTGAAAAACTCACATCATATTTTAAAAATATTGATACTCTAATAAATGCTTCTTTTGATGAAATTATTTTTGTCGATGAAATTGGAGATAAAATAGCTGATAGTATTATTTCATATTTTTCTAATAAAGAAAATCTCAAATTAATTAAAAGATTAAAAACATCAGGATTAATTTTTCATGAAAATCAATCAAAAAATGAGAGTAATGAAAATAAATTACGTGATTTAAATTTTGTAATTTCAGGTACATTCACTAACTACTCTAGAGAAGAAATTAAAAATGAAATAATAATTAATGGAGGAAAAGTTTCAAGTTCTTTATCTTCAAAAACTAATTATTTACTAACAGGAAAAAATATTGGACCAAAAAAAGAAATAAAAGCAATCGAATTAAATATAAAAATCTTATCTGAAAAAGATTTTATTAAAATGATATGAAATTTTTATTACCAACAATAAATTTAATTGAAAATAGAAAATACAGAGTAAATAGAATTTCTCTAAACTATACCAATTCAAAATACATTGGAATACTATATGAGTATGTAGATGAAAACAAACAAAAAGCTATTAACTCATTCATAAAAAAATTAAAAAATGATGGAAAAAAAGTTAACCTATTACCTGCAATTGAAAAAAATAATGCTGATAATAGGTACTTCAAAACATTTAGAATAAACGAAATAGGTTTTCTTGGAAACTGGAAAAATAATAATGTTAAATCATTCATATATCAACCTTATGACTTTTTAATCTATTTAGATTTAAAAATCATACCAGAAATGGAAAATATTTTAATAAAATCTCTTTCTAGATGTAGAATTGGATTCTCCTATAATAAATTGAAAATATTAGAAATGGTATTAAAGACAGAAAATGAATTTGACATTGATTATAGACTCAATAAACTGTACCATTATCTTAAAAAGATTAAATAAAAAAGGTGGTAAAAAATACCACCTTTTAATAAAATAATTAAGTTAATAATTATTAATCAGCATTTTTCTTAGATTGAACTTCTTTTCTTACTTCTTGCGCCCACACCTTAAGTGATTGCATACCTTTTCTTACTCTAGTACCAGCAGCTTTATTTCCTTTTCCATAAAACTTATTAAAATCTGATCCTAGACCTTCAACTAATCCAGTTAATTCATCATATCTACTCATTGTATAAAAATTTAAATTAGAAATTATAGATTCAATTTAACTAAAAATGTAGAATATTATATAAAAAAGAAGGGTTTTTTAATAAAATTAGGACAAAATTGAACCTTTTTCACCCATTTTTAGGTAAATACCAGCATCTAATTTCTTTTTTACCTCCTTAAATGCAGTAATCGTTTCTTTTACATCTTCCAAAGTATGTGCTGCAGTTGGAATAATTCTAAGCATAATAATGCCTTTTGGTACTACTGGATAAATGACTCCAGAACAAAAAATATTATACTCAGATCTTAGATCTTTAATCATATTTGCACACTCAAACACATCGCCCTTAAGTATTATAGGAGTAACTGGTGATTGTGTAGTTCCAATGTTAAATCCATTAGATTTAAAACCATCCTGAATAGCATTAACAATTTTCCAAAGTTTATCCTTAAATTTTGAACTATCTTTTATTAGTTCTAACCTCTTTAAATTTCCTATTACAATGGGCATTGGTAATGATTTAGCAAAAATTTGAGATCTTAATTTATACCTGAGATTATCTAAAATATCTCTATCACCAGAAACAAAAGCTCCAATACTTGCCATAGACTTAGCAAAAGTTGAAAAATATAAATCTATTTTATCCTGAACTCCTTGTTCTTCTCCAACTCCAGCTCCAGTTTTTCCCATTGTTCCAAATCCATGAGCATCATCAACAAATAATCTAAAATCAAATTCTTTTTTTAACTCAGTAATTGATAATAGATCACCCATATTACCAGACATTCCAAAAACTCCTTCAGTAATAACTAAAATTCCGCCACCAGTTTCATCAGAAAGTTTTTTAGCTCTCACTAACTGTTTTCTTAGATTTTCAATGTCATTATGAGAATAAACATACCTCTTACCTATATGTAATCTTAATCCGTCAATAATGCATGCATGACAATCGGAATCATAGACTATAACATCTTTTCTGTCCACTAAAGCATCGATAATAGACAACACACCTTGATAACCATAGTTTAAAAGAATAGAATCTTCCTTACTCACAAATTTCGACAATTGTTTTTCTAATTCTTCATGATGAATAGTATTTCCAGACATCATTCTTGCTCCCATAGGATAAGATAGACCCCATTCTTTAGTAGCTTCTGAATCAGTCTTTCTAACTTCTGGATGATTCGCTAATCCTAAATAATTATTCAAACTCCAATTAAGAACCTCTCTATTCTTAAATTTCATTCTTGGACCTATTTCTCCTTCTAATTTAGGAAACATATAATAATTATCATCAATATGTGAATAAGTTCCAAGGGGACCCTTATTACTAAGTATTTTTTTAAATAAATCCAAATTATTCGAAATTTTAAGAGCAAATTTAATAATTATACACTAAAAATGAAAAGTTAAATATTCAATAATTAATTACCTATTGAAACAGAAATTCCTCCATCACCGTCACTATTCTTACCTTTATTCTTAGATGAATCATTAGATTCAGAAATTATAGTACCATCTTTTAATTTTTGAGATATAGCTATATAAGGTCCCTTTATTACTTTATCACCAACTGACAATCCAGATAAAATTTCAATATTTTCAAAATCACTTATTCCAGTAGTTACTTCAATCATTTTAGAAGTCATCTCATTTTCTACAAATACGTACTGTTTAACAACATCTACCCCCAAACTATCTTTTTTAGATTTTGTGGTTACAGATGATATTGGCACTATAATAATGTCTTTCTTTATTTGAGTAATAATTTCAACACTTGCGGTCATACCTGGTTTAAAAGGATTTTTTATGCCTTCTTCTTCAACTAAATTTTTAAAAGATTCATTCAAAATTCTGATTTTCACTTTAAATTCCGTAACGGCATCAGCAGAAGGTTTTGGATTTGCAGTACTTGCTATTTCAGTCACAACACCTTTAAAAATTTCACCATATGTTGTGTATGCATCAACTTCAATATTTGTTGTGTCTCCAATATTTACTCTAACTATATCATTTTCATTTACATCCACCTCTACTTCCATAATTGATAAATCAGCTACGCGTAATAATTCCGTTCCTGCCATCATAGATGTTCCTACTACCCTTTGTCCAAGCTCTACATTTAATAATGAAACTGTACCAGTCATAGGCGAAAGAATGCTAGTTTTTCTAAGATTTTCTTCAGATTCATCTACACTTGCCTTTGCACTTTTTACTACATACTGACTAGCAAGAACACTTTGTTTAGAAGATTCTAAATCTTGTTTTGAAATTTTATAATTTGATTCAGCAAGTTCATACTCCGAATCAGAAATTACATTTTGCTTATATAATTTTTCTTGTCTATTAAACTCTAATTGTGATCTTAAATATTGAGCTTCAGACCTAGAAAGATTTGCCTTAGAACTTGATAAATTTGCTCTTACTTGATTATAATTTGCCTTTGATCTTTCTAGAGCATTAATAGAATTTTGAGGCCTTATCTTTACAAGTAAGTAACCTTCTTCAACAAAATCACCTTCCATTATATCCAATTCTATAATTTCACCAGAAACTTCAGGACTTATACTTACTTCCACCTCAGGTTTAATTTGTCCAGATGCTGTTACAAGTTCTGTAATTGTCCCCTTATCTACATTTGTAATTTCAACCTCTATAGGATCAACTCCTCCAAAAATACCCATTTGTTTTCCTCCTACCATAACTATAATACCAACAACAACTAAAATAATAATAAAATAAAACGGTTTATTTTTCATGTTTTTTTTTAAAAAGTTAAAGTTTTTCCTTGATAAAAATCTAATACCTTAAGTTTGAAAATATAATCATACTTTGAAGATAATAAATCATTTTTAGCTTTTACTAAATTATTGTTTGATACTTGGTATTCAGTAAAATTTATTGCGCCGAGATTATATTGACTTTTAATAATTCTAAATGATTCTTCTAATGCTTGAACTTGCTTCAAAGATGCAGAATAAGATTTAGAAGCAGCTATAGCATCATTAAATGATGTTTCTATAGTCTGTCTAATTTGATTTTTTGCCTCTAAAACATTAATATCAGCTAGTTGTTTATTAAGTTTTGATCTTTTTATATTAGAAGATGTTTGGTATCTATTAAAAATCGGAAAGGAAATTGAAAATGACAATGATTTACTAAGATAATCTTTCCATTGTTCTCCCAAAGTAAAGTCATTATCTTCCCCTATTTCATTTAGGACTGGTCTTAATACTGAAACAGTTTCTTCATGATTACTAGTTAAATAACCTACAGTCATTTCTTGCATTGTAGTACCTTCATAAAACTTCCTTGGACGGTTAGCATAACTAGAATAATTCGTATTAAAATTTGATGAAACATTAACGGTTGGAAATCTACCACTTCTAGCTATTCTTAAATCATACTTACTTGATTCAACATTTTTGATTGCACTTTTTAATTCAGGCAAAATATCAATAGCCCTATTATATATATCATTAGTGTTTGATTGAATTACAATTGAGGGAGATACTTCGACCAATGGTTTACTTATTATTATCTCTTTATCAGTTTCTAATAACATGATTTGCTTAAGTTGCAAAATAGATAATCTATAGGCATTTTCTTGTTGAATTAAACTAAGCTCGTCCCCTGCTAACTGAGCTTCAAAATTTAATCTATTAGTAATTGGAAGCGATCCTGCTTCAACTAATTTATTAATTCTTGAAAGTTGTTCTTGAGTTGATAAAAGTTGAAATTTTGCATTTTCTAACCTATCCATAGTTAACAATACACTAAGATATGAACTCACTACACTTAACATAACATTGTTTCTAGTGTTATCTAAATCAAAAACACTTTTTTCTAATAAAACTTTAGACTGTTTTATGGTATTTCTAACAGAAAAACCACTAAATAGAGTCACTCCTGATGATAAACCAATACCAGAAGAACTATATTCACTTCCTATAAACTGATTTGTAGTTGGATCAATTGATCTACCCCAATTTGTTCCATAATTACTAAATATGTTTAATGAAGGAATTTGAGATAATATAGACTGATCATATCCAATTTTTTGAATTTTTTTATTTATTTCACTTCTTTTTAACTGTAAATTGTTTTCTAATGCTATTTCTAGACATTGAGCAAGATCTAACTCAATAGAATTATTAGACTGAGAATATAAATTTATATTAACAAATAGAAATACAAAAAAGATACAATTTTTCATAATTACTTTTCTTTTTTAGATGTTTTTAAACAATAATTCTTTCGTTAAAAACGCAAATATATAATAAGAGTATAAAAAATTAGTTTTATTATACAGAAATTTCTGCTTTTATATGAGGATGAGAAATATAATTTTTAAGATCAAAATCTTCATATTTAAAAGAAAAAATATCTTTTACATTTTTATTTATTACCATTTTAGGTAATAAATAAAAATTTCTAGACAACTGAAGTTTAACTTGATCAATATGATTAAGATAAATGTGGGCATCTCCAAATGTGTGTATAAAATCTCCCAATTCAAATTTACAGACTTGAGCTATCATCATTGTTAAAAGAGCATAAGATGCAATATTAAATGGTACACCCAAAAATACATCAGCACTTCTTTGATAAAGTTGACACGATAATTTGTTATTATTTACATAAAATTGAAAAATTGTATGACAAGGTGGTAATGCCATTTCATTAATATGAGAAACATTCCATGCACTTACTATGTGTCTTCTAGAATATGGATTATAAGTTAAATTATTAATCAATTCAGAAATTTGATCATGAATATTACCATTCTCATCTTTCCATTTTCTCCATTGAACACCATAGACTGGTCCTAAATCTCCATTTTCATCAGCCCAAGCATCCCAAATCTTAACACCATTTTCTTGCAAATATTTGATGTTATTATCTCCTTTAAGGAACCATAAAAGTTCATAAATTATTGATTTTAAATGTAATTTTTTTGTTGTTAAACAAGGAAATCCTTCATTTAAATCAAATCTCATTTGATGTCCAAAAACACTGATTGTCCCTGTACCTGTTCTATCGGATTTCTCATCACCTTTTTCTAAAATTGTTCTTAAAAGATTATGATATTGCTTCATATTAAATGATTAAATTTAAATGTTATAATAATTTATTAAACAATCATTAATTTACAAAAAAACCTTTAAAAATGGCATTAAAAATAGGTGACAATTTACCTAAATTTTCATTATATAATCAATCCAACGAATTAATACTATCTACATCATTTAAAAATAAATTTTTAATAATATTCTTTTACCCAAAGGATAATACTCCTGGTTGTACTAAAGAGGTATGTGGTTTTAGAGATTCATATTATGAATTAAAAAATATAGATACAGAAATAATAGGAATTAGTTCTGATAGCATAACTAATCATCAAAAATTTTCAAAAAATTTTTATATAAACTACAACCTATTAAGCGACTATAAAAAAAAGGTTAGAAAATTATTTGAAGTACCAAAAAGTTTTTTTGGCCTTCTTCCTGGAAGAGTCACTTACATTTTTGATCAAAATAGAAAATTATTAAAAATAATAAATTCACAATTTGACATTAATAGACATATTAGTATATCAAAAAAAATTATAAAAGAGCACAAAAACAATGAATAATAAATTTCTAATTATTTTTTGTGTTTTACTTAGTTTGATTGGAGTATACTATTATAACAATAATAAATTAACAAATGTATGGGATCTAATTTCTGAGAAGAATATTGTAATTTATGAAGTTAATAATCCTTATGAAGTATGGAAAAAATTTAAAATTTCATATAATAAAGAAAATGAACTATATGATTTAATAGAAAAAAAAATTGATACTATAAATCTATTCTTAGAAAATGAATTAATAAATTTTTCTAAAAAAAATAAACTTCTTATGGGTATCAATATCATATCAAAAAATAAAATTGAATCTATTTTTTTTATTGAAAAAAATAAGATTAATAAAAAGTATTTTTTTAAAAAAATTGATTCTTTAGGTTATGCTATCAATGAAAGAATTTATAATGAAAACAAAATTTATGAAGTTAATAATAATTCAAACAACTACAATTTCTTATTTATAAATGATTTCATGATTTTCAGTGGTAGTTCATTATTAATAGAAGATGTTATAAGAACATCAAAAAATAAAAAATTATCATTTCAATTCAATAATGAAGATTTATTCAAACAAGTAAAACTGGAAAAAGACTTTGGTAATCTTTACTTAAACTTCAATAAAATAAATGAACTAATTAATGTTATAATTGATAATAATAATTTTATTAAATTAGATGTTCTTCCAAAAAGTTCTTTTTTAGATGTTGATTATAATAAAAATAATTTTTACTTAAATGGATTCACTTCTACAATAAATAAAACATTTAAATCAAACATTCCAATAAGTGAATCTATGTATAAGCTTATCCCAACAAATACCATATGCTTTTATCATCTTAACTCAAACAATATAAACGATTTTAATATTGTTAATAATTTTGATGATGACTCTCTTAATGTTTATTTTGGTTATGAAATTGGAAGGATTATAGTTGAAAATGATTTTTCAAATTCCCATGAAGAAATTTTAATTTTTAACAAAGAAAATTTAAAAAATATCAACGTATCAGATTCTTCAGAATACAAAAATTATTTCATTAAAACTTTAAAAAAAGATATTTTAATAAATCTACTTAATAAAACATTTATTAAAGATTCAGTCCCAATCTATTACTTTGAGTATAATAAATTTCTTTTTTTTGGAACAAAAACATCAATCCTTAGAAATTATATAGATGATATCATAAATAAAAAATTATGGGGAAAAGAAATTTATTATAACAACTATATATCAAAACTTAATAAAAATTCAAACATTAGTTTAATAATAAATATAGATAAATTACTTAATAATCTTATTCCTAGTAAAAAGTATAAAATTATAAAACATTTTGATTTTATATCTTTTCAAATGAAGGGTATTGAAAATAAGTTTTATACAAATATTACTGTTCAAGAAAAAAACATAAAATTAAAATATGAAGAAAAAATCCAACCAAATAAAACATTTATAGCAGAAAATAAACTTATAATAAAACCAAATATAGTTTTTAGCCATTTAGATAATTCTCCAGAAATAATTACACAAGATAAAAATTTTAATGTTTATCAACTATCTAGTGATCTTAAACCTATCTGGAAAGATTCTATAGATAATACCATTATAAGTAAAGTATTTCAAATTGATTATTATAGAAATAATAAAAAACAAATTCTTTTTAGTACAAAAAAAAATATCCATAGTTACGACAGAAAAGGAAATAAACTTATTGGATTTCCTTTAAAAAATCCTTCGATATCACCTATAGAATTTATTAATCTTATAGATTATGATAATTCAAAAAGATTTAGAATAGCAGTCGCTAACAAAAATGGTGAAGTTTATTTATTAGATAAAAATGGAAAAAAACTCTCTGGATGGAACCCTCTAGTAATGAATAATGAATTAAATCAAGCACCTAAACATATTAGAATAGGAGGAAAAGATTATATAATAATTATACTTAAAAATGGTGAAATATATCTTAAAAACAGAAAAGGAGAAAACTACAAGGGTTTCCCAATAAAAACAAAATCAACAATAAGTAGTAAGGTTTATCTAGCAAAAGGAGGAAATTCAAAAAATAGTTTTATAGAAATAATAGATGATAATGGAAATTTTTATAAAATTAACTTCAATGGAAAAATCATATCTTTAGACCAAAAATATAGACCATCTAAAAATTCTAAATTTAAAATAATCCAAGACCCATTAGAAAAATATTATAAAATTTTATCCATTAACTATAACTCTATTTTTATAAGCAATAAAGAAGAAAATGATATTAAATTAACTTTTAATAAAAATAATAATTTTATATATCAATACTATAATTTTGGTTCAAATAATGAGATATTTTCTTTAATAGATAACAATGAAAATAAAATATACCTTTATAAATCTAATTATGATCTCTTAACTGATTATCACTTAAATTCCTCACTTCCTATATCTATCATTTATTCTTCTAAAAAAAGAAAATTTAATATTTATAAAATATTTAATAATACTTTATCATTGATAGAAATTAATAAATAGATTTATTTCTTTAGATTTAAAAAAAACTAAACCCAGAAAAATGAAAAGAATTTTATTCCTAATTATTATAATATCATTGGTTTCTTTTGAAACTATTTCTCAAAAAAAATCAAAATCAAAAAAATCACAAACAACTAGTTTTGAAATTCCAAATTTAAAATGGAGATCAATAGGACCTTATAGAGGAGGAAGAGCTTCATCAGTAACTGGAGTAATTGGAAAACCTAAAACATTTTACATGGGAGCTACTGGAGGTGGAGTATGGAAAACCATAGATGGAGGTCAAACATGGAAAAATATTTCAGATGGTTATTTTGGAGGATCTATTGGAGCAGTTGCTGTGAGTAAATCTGATCCAAATACTGTTTATGTTGGAACAGGTGAACAAACCGTTAGAGGAAATGTGTCTCCGGGTTATGGTGGATTTTGGAAATCTGAAAATGCTGGTGAAACCTGGAAAAAATTAAATTTAGATATAGATCAAGTACAAGTTGGTAGAATTAAAATTCATCCTAAAAATCCAAATATTGTGTTCATAGCTATAATGGGGGATTTATTTAAAAATTCTAATAATAGAGGAGTCTATAAAAGCATTGATGGAGGAAATACTTGGAAAAACACTTTATTCTCTAATGAAAGGTCTGGCGCTGTTGACATTTCTTTTGAAAGTGATAATCCAAGAGTTATGTATGCCTCAACCTGGAATATTAGAAGGACTCCATATAGCTTAGAAAGTGGTGGAGAAGGCTCATCTATATGGAAATCTATAGATGAAGGAGAAACATGGAAAAATATTTCAAAAAATCCAGGTCTACCTTCTGGTACATGGGGAATTTCAGGAGTTGCAGTTTCTCCTGTTAGCTCAAATATTGTTTATGCATTAATAGAAAATGAAAATGGTGGACTATATAAATCCATAGATTCAGGAAAATCATGGAAATTAATAAATAGTGATAGAAATTTAAGACAAAGAGCTTGGTACTACACTAGGATTTATGCTGATACTAAAAATGAAAATAGAGTATATATAATGAATGTTGCTTTCTGGAGATCTGAAGATGGAGGTAAAACATTTGAAAGATACAGAACACCTCACGGAGATCATCATGATTTATGGATAGATCCAGATAATAATCAAAGAATGATTGTTGCTGATGATGGTGGAGCACAAATAAGTAATGATGATGCTAATAATTGGTCTACTTACATGAATCAACCAACTGCTCAATATTATAGAGTAACTACTGACAACAGTTTTCCTTATAACATTTTAGTTGCTCAACAAGATAATAGTACACAAAGAGTTCCTCATAGAGTCAATTCAGGTTCAATAACTGAAAAAGATTGGGAATCATCTGCAGGTGGTGAAAGTGCTCATTTAGCAGCTAAACCTGATAATCCAAATATTGTATATGGCGGAAGTTATGATGGTCATTTAAGTAGATTAGATCATAATACAGGTGAAAGAAGAATAGTTGATGTATGGCCAAATAACCCTATGGGACATGGAGCTGAAGATATGAAATATAGATTTCAATGGAATTTTCCAATATTTTTCTCTCCTCATAACCCAAATAAACTATATACAACTTCCAATCGCTTTCACGTTACTACTAATGAAGGACAATCTTGGAATGTAATAAGTCCAGATTTAACGAGGAATGAATCAGAAAAATTAGGACCTTCTGGAGGTCCAATTACTAAAGATAATACCGCTGTAGAATATTATGCAACGATTTTTGCTGCATGTGAATCACCTTATGAAAAAGATTTATTATGGGCTGCTTCAGATGATGGATTAATTCATATTTCTAAAGATGGAGGTGATAATTGGGAAAATATAACACCTTCAAACGCACCAAACCATATAATGTGGAATAGTGTAGAACCAGACCCATTTATAAAAGGAGGTTTATATGTAGCAGGAACTTTATATAAAACAGGTGATTATAGGCCTTATTTATATAAAACTAAAGATTATGGTAAAACATGGATAAAAATCACAAATGGCATTCCTAATAACTTTTTTACTAGAGTACTAAGAGCTGATCCAAAAAGACAAGGACTTCTCTACTCAGGTACTGAATCAGGAATGTTTATATCCTTTGATGATGGATCTTCATGGAACTCATTTCAACTAAATTTACCTCTTGTTCCAATAACAGATCTAGCTATTAAAGATTATAATTTGATTGCATCAACTCAAGGAAGATCATTGTGGATTATAGATGATTTAGTACCACTTCATAAAATAACTAAAAAGATTGAAAATTCTAATTTTCATATCTTTTCACCAATAGATAATTATAGAATAGGTAACCCTGGATGGGGAGGAGCTTCTTCAAGTGCTGGAAAAAATCATCATAATGGAGTAAAAGTGTTTTTTAATATTAAAAATAAAATTGTAAATGATAGTTCTAATATTTCTTTAGAATTTTTAGATAAAAATAAGAAACTAATCAAAAAATATTCTAATAATGATAAAAAAAATCCATTAAAAATAAATGGAGAAAAAAATTCATTTGTTTGGAATATGAGATATGATGATGCCAAAGGATTTGATGGACTCATTATGTGGGCAGCTAGCTTAAGAGGACCAAAAGCTTCTCCAGGAAATTATTTTGTTAGGTTAAATGTTGATGAAAATTCAATGGAGAGGTCATTTAATATATTAAAAGACCCAAGAAGTAATTCTTCAATTGAAGATCTTAAAAAACAATTTGATTTTCTAATAAGTGTTAGAGATAAGGTAACTAGTGTTCATGAAACTATTATACAAATAAGATCTACTAGAAAACAGCTAAATGACCTTAAAGAAAAATTAGATGAAAATCATAATGAATTAAAAAAGAATATAAATGAAGTAATAAATAATATAACGAAAATTGAAAAAACTTTATACCAAACTAAAAATAGAAGTGGACAAGATCCACTAAATTTTCCAATAAAATTAAACAACAAATTAGCACACTTAGCAAGCGTAGCATCATCAGGAAATTATAAACCTACAGATCAGATGTACGGTGTTAGAGATGAACTTATTAATAAAATTGATATTGAACTTGATTTATGGAATGATATTAAAAGAAATAAATTAGAAAAAATAAATACTGAAATTAAGGAAAGTAATATACAATTAATAAGTATTAATTAAATTCGCTTTTTTATTATAATAAAAAGCATGGGTAATATTGTAGCAATAGTAGGTAGACCAAATGTAGGGAAATCAACTTTATTTAATCGACTTGTTGAGAAAAGACAAGCAATAATTCATGATGAAAGTGGTGTTACGAGAGATAGGCATTATGGAATTAGTGATTGGAATGGAGTAGATTTTACTGTTATAGATACGGGAGGATATGTAGAAAAAACTGAAAATATTTTTGAAAAAGAAATAAAAAATCAAATTATTCTTGCATTAAATGAAGCATCTCTTATATTATTTATGGTTGATTGTAAAGATGGATTAACTAATAATGATAAAGATTTTTCTAAAATAATTAGAGAAATAAATAAAAAAACAATTCTTGTAGCTAATAAGGCGGATAATTACAAAACTGAACTTAATTCCAATGAGTTCTATGAATTAGGATTAAAAAATACTCCCATGATACCTATTTCATCTCAAAGTGGTTCTGGGACTGGAGATTTATTAGATTTAGTAGTAAGTAAATTAGAAAAAGAATCTATAGAAAAAGACAATATATTACCCAGAATTTCAATACTTGGAAGACCTAATGTCGGAAAATCATCATTTATTAATGCATTGTTAGGTGAAGAGAGAAATATTGTAACTGAAATACCTGGAACAACTAGAGATTCGATTGATACTAAGTATAATCTTTTTAATAAAGAATTAATTATAACTGATACTGCAGGAATAAGAAAAAAAAAGAAAGTAAATGAAAACATAGAATTTTACTCAGTAATGAGATCAATTCAAGCCATTCAAGACAGTGATGTATGCATTGTAATGATTGATGCTAAACAAGGGTTTGAAAGTCAAGATATGAATATTTTAGGTTTAGCATCAAAATATAAAAAAGGAATTATTTTAATGATTAATAAATGGGACCTTATAGATAAAGACACTAATACAACAAAACTCTTTGAAGATAAAATTAACTCAAAAATAAGTCCATTAACTTTTATTCCTATAATATTTACTTCTGTAATTAATAAAAAAAGGATCCATAAAATTATCGAAATCTCATTAGATGTTTATAATAACAGAAATCAAAAAATTAGTACTTCAAAATTGAATAACATTCTACTACCAGAAATTGAAAAAACTCCACCTCCATCAACAAAAGGAAAGTATATAAAAATTAAATACATAACTCAACTACCTACTAAAACTCCAATTTTTGCTTTTTTTTGTAATTTACCTCAATACATAAAAGAACCTTATAAAAGATTTTTAAAAAATAAAATAAGGGAAAATTTTAATTTTTTAGGAGTTCCAATCACAATCGTATTAAGAAAAAAATGAAATTACTTAATCTGTAATTTAAATCAATTAAGTACTATTTTTGTAAAAATCATGTTATGAGTTATAATTTTTCCAGAATTGAAGATAAATGGCAAAAAATTTGGCAAAAAGAAAAAACATACAAATCAAGTTTAAATAATAAGCCAAAATACTACATACTAGATATGTTTCCATATCCCTCAGGATCTGGACTTCATGTAGGACATCCTCTTGGGTACATTGCTTCAGATATAAGTATTACACCCAATAGGTTTTGATTCTTTTGGATTACCGGCTGAACAATATGCAATTAAAACAGGAAAACATCCAAAAAAAATCACTAACAAAAACATAATAAGATTCAAAGAACAATTAGGATCATTAGGACTTTCTTTTGATTGGGATAGAGAAATTAAAACGAGTGACAGTAATTATTATAAATGGACTCAATGGATATTTTTAAAACTCTATAATAGTTTTTTTGATGAAAAAAATCAAATTGCAAAACCCATTGATAAACTAAAAATACCTAAAAACTTATCTAAAAAAGAAAAGGCAAAATATATTGATAATCATAGATTAACGTACATAGATGAAATTGATGTTAACTGGTGCGAAGAACTAGGAACTGTTTTATCAAATGAAGAAGTAATTGGTGGACTTAGTGAAAGAGGAGGATTTTCAGTAATAAAAAAACCTATGAAACAATGGGTAATGAGAATAACTGCATACTCAAATAGATTGCTTGAAGATTTAGATAATTTAGATTGGCCTGATTCAATAAAACTTTCTCAAAAAAATTGGATTGGAAAATCTGAAGGAGCTGAAATATTTTTTAGAATAAAAAACAATAAAAAAATAAATGTTTTTACTACTAGACCTGATACTATATATGGTGCAACTTATCTTGTTTTAGCTCCTGAACACGATATAATTAAAAAAATTACATCAAAAAAACAATTAAACACTGTTAATAAGTATATTAATGAATCAGAAAAAAAAAGTGACTTAGAAAGACAAGAAAATGAAAAAAATAAAACAGGAATATTTACAGGTGCATTCGCAATAAATCCTATTTCTAATAATAAAATTCCTATATGGATTTCGGATTATGTTTTATCTTCTTATGGAACTGGTGCAATTATGGCTGTTCCTGCTCATGACGAAAGAGACTTTGAGTTTGCATCAAAATTTAATCTTCCAATAATTAAAGTTATTTCCAGTGAAAAAAATGAAAAATGTTATACTGGTAATGGTATAATGATAAATTCAGGAGAATTTAATGGAATCAGTAACCATGAATTTAAGGATAAAGTTTTAAATCTATTTGAAAAGAATAAAAGTGGTAAAAAAACTATTAATTATAAATTAAGAGATTGGATTTTCACTAGACAAAGATATTGGGGAGAGCCTATTCCAATACTTCATTCAAAAAATGGTAGAATAGGACTTAAAAAAGAAGACTTACCCTTAACTCTTCCAGAAATTATCAATTATTTACCAACAAATGATGGATTATCTCCACTAGCCAGAAATAATGAATGGTCAAATGTTAATATTGATGGTATAAAATATAAAAGAGAATCAAATACAATGCCACAATGGGCAGGATCCTGTTGGTATTATTTAAGATATTTAGATCCTCTCAATAATAAAGAATTTGCTGATAAAAAAAAGATTAAATATTGGATGCCTGTTGACCTTTATATTGGGGGAGCAGAACACGCAGTACTTCACTTACTCTATTCAAGATTTTGGCATAAAGTGCTCTATGATCTAAGATATGTAAATACAAAAGAACCATTTAAGAAATTGGTAAATCAAGGTATGATCTTAGGAAGATCTAATTTTATTTATAGGATAAAAGACTCAAAAAAATATGTTTCTCATAACCTAAAAAATAAATATAAATATACCAAACTTCATGTTGATATTAATTTGGTTAATAATGACCAATTAAATATAGATAAATTCAAAAAATCTAGCTTCGAACTTAAAAATTCTAAATTTATTTTAGAAAATAATAAATACATATGTGGACACGAGACTGAAAAAATGTCTAAATCCAAGAGTAATGTTGTTAATCCAGATGAAATAATAAATAAATATGGCTCTGATACACTAAGAATGCATGAAATGTTTTTAGGCCCCATCAAACAATCAAAACCATGGAATACTAATGGAATAGATGGAGTTTTTAAATTTTTAAATAAATTTTGGAACTTATTTAATAATAAAAACAATCAATTACACATATCTGATAAAGAACCTAATAAAAATGAATATAAAATTTTGCACAGAGCTATAAAAAAAATTCAAGATGATATAGAAAAGTTATCATTAAATACTTGTATTAGTTTATTAATGATAACAGTAAATGAATTAGGTAAAATAAATTGCAATAAAATTAAAATATTAAAACCTCTATTAATTCTAATTTCTCCATTTGCACCACATATAGCAGAAGAATTATGGAATAAAATTGGAAATAAAAAAAGTATATCATATGCTAATTACCCAACATTTAAAAACAAGTATTTAATTAAAGATGAATATGAATATCCTATAATGATAAATGGAAAATTGAGAACCAAAATAAATTTTTCTTTAAAAACCTCAAATCATGAAATAGAAAAAGTAGTAATAACTAATGAATCAGTCAAAAAATGGATAAAAACTTCAGAAGTTAAAAAAGTTATTATTGTAACAAATAAAATTATAAATGTTGTAGTTTAATTAGATAATTGATTAATTATTTGATTTGCAATTTTTTCTACCCATAAATTATACATTTTCTTAGAAGGATGTAGCATATCATCAGCCAATAAAGTTGAATCAAATTCAGCCAATCTAGAAATATCCGTTATATCAAAATACATAACACCATACTTTTTAGAAATTTTATAATTAATTTCATTATATAAATCTATTTCACTCTTTATTTTTTTACTATCTCTTAATTTACCAAAAGGAGTCGCTCCATAATCTGGAATTGATAATACAAATACATTACTAAAATTTGAATTAGCAAAATCAATTGATGTAATTAATAATTCTTCAAACTCTTTTTCATAAATATTTATATCATATCCTCTAAATTGATTATTAACTCCAATTAATAAAGAGACAAGGTCATAATTATTATTAATTTTTGTGTTACTTATATAATTTAACAAATCACTAGTAGTCCATCCGGTTTTTGCAATAATTCTAACTAAATCAAGGGAAAAATTACTATCACTATATAATAATTTAAACTTTAATTGTATTGGCCAACTATACTTATCATCAACTGACTGCCCTATAGTGTATGAATCTCCTAAAGCTAAATATTTAATTTTTGTTTTTTCAATTTTTGATTCTTGTGAATAACTAAACGTACTCAACAAGAAAAAAAAATATAAAAATCTCATTATATAAATCTTTTTATAATAATGAAAATAACACCTAACAAAAAAATTATAATAGATATTTTATTAACTCCATGCATCATTTTCAAACTAAAATTTACTTTTCTACTAGGGTCTTTCTTTCTAAAGAAATAAGTTAACACTTCTGAAAAATCGAAATAATATGATATTTTTTTTTTGTTTTTCTTATCCATAATTATTTGTTTTAAGGATCGGTCCAATTTCCATCATTTTTTATAAGCTTAATTAATTCATCAACCCCATCTCTATAATGTACTGATCTTTTAACAACTTCTTTTCCTTTATATAAAGTTATTTTCTCTTTACCAGAACCAACATACCCATAATCTGCATCAGCCATTTCTCCGGGACCATTTACTATGCATCCCATTATTCCAATTTTTAATCCTTTTAAATGATCTGTTTTCTCTCTAATCTTAGCTGTTGTCTCAGTCAAATCAAATAATGTTCTTCCACACGATGGACATGATATAAAATCAGTTGTAGTCACTCTAACTCTTGCTGCCTGTAAAATTTTAAAACTTAAAGTATTTAATCTCTTATTTATATCAAAATTATATTTATTACTTCTAATAAATATTCCGTCACCATAACCCTGAAGAAATAATCCTCCTAAATCCGTAGAAGAGTAAATTATATTTTTTTCAAAATTATTATTATTATAATTTCCAGAAATTATAACAGGATTTTTTATTTTTTTCATAGAAAAGAAAAAAGATCTCATATCAGCCATAAAATGATCATTATTAGATTCTAAAATAAAAACTATATTTTTTGGAATTTTACAAGTCAATAATTTATAAACTTCATTTGTTTGTAAATAAATAAAATTTAATTCTTCGTTTAAGGACAAATTATTATTTTTAAAATCTGAAAATAATATTAGAGGAAAAATATTTTTTTGATCTGAATTTTGAATCCATCCTTCATAATCTATGATAATTTTTATGTCATCATAAGACTTATTTGATACATAGTTTTTTCCTACATATATATAATCAGGAGCAGTATTTTCTAATATTGTTTTTTTATTTTTTTTGTCTATTTTATAACCGAGATTATTTAATGACTCTTCATTAATTTCTTTTGCTAATGAAAAATCAGATATAACTATAGGAAGATACGTACCACCTATGTTTGATATTTCATTTGTTTCTCTTTTAGAATATTTAAAAGGATAGTATATAGGATCCTCAATAACGTTTATATCCTCATGATTACTTCTATTTAAATACCTATCAATAAGAATTTTTGCAATTGGAGATTCAAATTCTGGTGGTTCAGTTAAAGAAACCCTAACTGTATCACCGATTCCATCATCAAGAAGAGTACCTATACCTATAGAAGACTTAATCCGTCCATCTTCTCCTTCTCCAGCTTCTGTTACGCCAAGATGAATTGGATAGTTTTTTAATTTAGAATTTTCTAATTTATCTACAAGTAATCTATAAGCATGAACCATTACCAGAGGATTACTAGCCTTCATTGATAATACAATATTATAATAATTTAAATCTTCACAAATTCTAAGATATTCTAAAGCTGATTCTACCATGCCTAATGGAGTATCACCAAACCTACTCATAATTCTATCAGACAAAGAACCATGATTTGTACCAATTCTTATTGCAGTACCATATTCCTTACATATTTTAATTAGTGGACTTACTCTTTCATAAATTCTTTCTATCTCTTGATTATAAGAATTATCATCGTATTCTATTATATTAAATTTTTTCTTATCTGCATAATTTCCAGGATTAATTCTAACTTTTTCAACAATTCTAGCAGCAATTTCTGCTGCATTTGGTGTAAAATGTATATCAGCAATTATTGGAATATTATAACCTTGATTTTTTAATTCTTTCTTAATATTAAGTAAATTCTTAGCTTCATGAATACTCGGAGTAGTAATTCTAACAAACTCACAACCAGAATTTATCATTCTAATAGATTCATTTACAGTAGAAGTTGTATCCATTGTATCAGACGTGGTCATTGATTGAATTCTAATTGGATTATTTCCACCAATCCCTGAATTTCCAACAGAAACATTAATTGTGTGTCTCCTATAATATTTAAATAAATTTATTGAGTGATTATTCAAAATGATTAGTTAAATATCTCCAAATTGAGGTCTAATTATAATCTCCTCAATTGTTCCTCCAACAGAGGTATTAAAAGAAGAATATATTGATTCAGAAATGTCGTTTGGATTAACAAAACGTTCATCACTTAAAGAAGTTCCATCCCAACTACCCGTCCTTGTAGCACCTGGTAATATTGAGGTTACTTTAACATTATATTCTTTTAATTCCTCTCTTAAACACTTACTCATACCATAAAATGCAAATTTTGAAATGCTATATGAACCACCATCCCCATAAGCAACTTTACTGGCTATTGAACAAATATTAAAAATATGACCTTTTTTTTGTCTCAAAAAAATAGAAACTAAACCTCTTGTTACAACATAATTAGAATAAAGATTTGTATTAATCATATGTTCTAAACATCCTTCTTTTTCATCTATTATTTTACCAGGAACATATGTTCCAACATTATTAACTAACACATCGATATTTCTTGTTTTTGATTTAACAAATTCGCAAAATTTAATGCAATCATTTTTGATTGATAAATCAACATCTATTGTATAGATTTTAATTTTAGAATTATTTTTTTTTAGTTGTTTTGTTAATTCACTCAAATTATTTTTTGATCTAGAGCATGTTATGATATTATAATTATTTTTTACAAATTTATGAGCAATTGAATTACCAATTCCCCTTGAGCCACCTGTTATAACTACTGTTTTTTTCATTAGACCAAAATGTGGTATTTAATTTACAAATTTGTATGTATATTAAACAAAAAAAAAGATTAATTAATTGAAAAATTTAGGAAGGTATATCTTATTCTTAATATCACTATTTCAAAGAAGAGAAAGAGTTAAAACTTATTTCCCATTAATCATAAATGAATGTGTAAAAATTGGATACGATAGTCTATTTATAGTTTGTATAGTATCCCTTTTTATGGGAGCTGTAACTACATTACAAACAGCTTTTAACTTGGTAGGACCACTTATACCAGACTATGTAATATCAATTGTTGTAAGAGATATGACATTATTAGAACTATCCCCTACAATAATCGCAATTGTATTTGCAGGTAAAGTTGGTTCAAATATTGCTGGAGAATTAGGAACTATGAGAATAACTGAACAAATAGATGCATTAGAAGTTATGGGTGTAAATTCTAGTTCTTATTTAGTATTACCAAAAATTATTGCATCAATTCTTATGTTCCCAATTTTAGTTATAATTTCAGCCTTTATAGCAATATTAGGTGGTTATTTTGCGGGTTCATTAACAGAAGTAATCACAGGTGCAGATTATATTTATGGTTTAAGATATGAATTTAATCCTTTTAATATACCTTTTGCATTAGTTAAAGCTTATGTGTTTGCTTTTATTGTTTCTTCAATATCAGCATTCCAAGGATATTATACTTCGGGAGGAGCTTTAGAAGTTGGAAAATCAAGTACAAATGCTGTGACAAATAGTTGCATAGCAATTTTAATAGCAGACTATATACTAGCTCAAATTCTTTTATAAATGATAGAAATAAAAAACATTTCAAAATCTTTTAATGACAAACAAGTTCTTTTTGATATATCAGGAAAATTCACAAAAGGAAGAACAAATTTAATTATTGGTGCTAGTGGAACCGGAAAAAGTGTATTATTAAAATGTATGGTTGGTCTTCTAAACCCTGATACCGGAAAAGTTTTATTTGATGGTAGAAATTTTACAAGTGGAAATAAACAATTACTTACTGAAATTAGAAGAGATATAGGTATGCTATTTCAAGCCAGTGCACTCTTTGACTCAAAAAATATTGAAGAAAATATAAAATTTCCATTAGATATTTTAAGCAATTTAACAGAAAATGATAAAATTGAAAAAGTAAATCATTGCCTTAAACTAGTTGGATTAGAAAACATTAATAAAAAAATGCCTTCAGAAATAAGTGGAGGAATGAAAAAAAGAGTTGGTATAGCAAGAGCTATTGTAAATGATTCAAAATATTTATTCTGTGACGAACCAAATTCTGGTCTTGATCCTGTAACAGCAATTAAAATTGATGATCTAATATTAGAGCTTACAAAAAAACTAAATACTACTACAATAGTTGTAACCCATGACATGAATTCTGTGGTTGAAATTGGTGAATACATAATGTTTATTCATAATGGAAAAAAACTTTGGGAAGGAGACAATAAAAATATTTTAAAATCTGAAATTGAAGAGTTAAATAAATTTGTTTTTTCAAATAAACTAATGAAAAAAATAAAATAGCTTATTTATGAATTCAAGAAACTCTACTCAAAATTTTCTCCTTTTTATATTGATTAGCAATCGTTTTTTTACTTCTAATATACCAGAATATTCCTATGATCGATATCAAAATATAAGTTGATGAAAACAAAAATAAAATTCCTGAATTTATTGTAGAAGATATTCCAGTCCCATCTGCATTTAATTCACTTTTAACAATTCCCTTACATACAGAACAGCCTTGAGCAAATAAGTCATAATCTAATAAAAATGATAAAAATATTATTATAAAAAATGGTATTAAATACTTCTTCATGATTGTTGATAAAATTCACTTATCATATAATATACTATAACTCCTGAGATTGAAACATACAACCAAATAGGAAAAGTAAATTTAACTAACTTTTTATGTTTAATTATCTGATTTGAAAGAGAATAATAAAAAGCAAATAAAACAAAAGGAACTACAATTATTGAAAATGATATATGAGAAACTAAAAAGAAATAATAAATTGATTTATAATTTCCTGCATAGACTGTACTTTCTACAGAAGAATGGTATATAATGTATAATACTAAAAAAATTGATCCAAGAAAAAATGCAATTGTCATTAAGTATTTGTGCATTCTAATATTTTTAATTTTAATCATGTATAGTGAAAGAAGGAGTATTAAAGAGGTTAAAGAATTAATTATTGCATTAATATGAGGTAAAAAATAAGCCCATTCACCAAAAATTGATAATTTTTCTGGCATAAATATTAATATTGCAACAGCAATTGGTATAATAAAAGAAACTAATAATATAATGTTTTTTAACGATGTGTTATTTTTCATAATTTGATTTTAAAACATCAATCTCTACATCTAATCTTTCATACTCTTTTGGATCATCAGAGATATAATAACCCCTAATTTGATTCTTTTGATCATACAAAACTAAAAAAGAATTTAGCTTAATATTAGAATATTCACACTCTATAAATTCTAATATTATATCATCAGAAAAATTATAAATTAACCAAGGAACATTTTGTTTTGTTTCTGATAAAGTAATTATAGAAACGTTATTTTTTTGATATAATCTTTTCAACAAATTATTTATAGTAATACTATTATTTGAAAATCTATAATCTATAATTTTTATATAATCTGAATAATAATTATTACTTATTGAATCATTTTGAAAAATTTCTATACAATCATTTTTATTTAAATCAATTAAAGGTAATTCATACTTATTATTTCCAAAAAATCTTAAAAAAAGATATATAAGAATAGGAAAAAATAAAGTAATTAATAAAATAAAACCCTTAGTATAAGGCTTCATAATAATTTTTAATAATAGATTGCATTATAAATAGCATCTGCTTGAATGAAAAGTGCAGCAATTAACCAAAGTACAAAAACACATGGCAACATGATAGTCCACATTAAAGTCTTTTTTTCATGAGCTAAGTGCATAAATTCTCCAATTATATATCCAGCCTTAATAAATGTCATACCTACAAAAAGCCAAATTTTAAAAGGTTTAAAAATTTCAGGTAACTGAAGAGCCACAGCAAATTCTAAACCTGTAACTATACCTAAAATTATAGCTACCTTCCAAATGGTCCAAATTCTACTTTTATTCGGTGGTTGAGGTACAATCGAAGATAATTCTGGTTCCATAGTTTCTTAAATTAAATAAAAAAATGTAAATACAAAAACCCAAACTAAATCAACAAAATGCCAATAAAGTCCTACTTTTTCAACCATTTCATAATGACCTCTTTTCTCTAAAATACCTACAGTTGTTTGATAAAAAATTAAGAAATTAATAGCAACTCCAGAAAATACATGAAATCCATGAAATCCAGTTATAAAAAAGAAAAATGCTGCAAAATCTGGAGGTCCATATTGATTAGTTTGCAGATTTGCACCGTAAAAAATTGAACCATCTAACAATTTACCACCATAATCTGTACCAACAATAAAATGTGTCCATTCCCAAGCCTGACAACTCAAAAATGTTATACCACCAACTATTGTCCAAATCATCCATTTTTCTACTGCAGTCCTGTCCATTCTATGTCCAGCTTCAACAGCTAAGACCATCGTAACACTACTTAATATCAAAACAAATGTCATTATTCCAACAAAAACAAGTGGTAATTCTATTCCATGCAAAAAAGGAGCAGCATCAAAAACTTTCTCTGGGACTGGCCAATAAGACTGAGAAAAAGAAAAATCCTCTAACATTCCTTCAAAAGCTTGATGTTTATACCTTATTACTCCATAAGCAATTAAAAAAGTTGAAAAAGTAAATGCATCAGATATTAAGAAAAACCACATCATTAGCTTTCCATAGCTTGCCTTGAAAGGCTCTACACCTCCTCGCCACAAATTATTTTGATCAGAATTTATTGATACAGAATTTGCCATTTTTTATATGTTATAAAAATACAAAGTAATAAATAAATAAACCCATAAAAAAGTAAGAAAATGCCAATATGTAGTAGACATTTCTATTAAATTAAGGTTTTTAGAATGTATTTTAAATTTAATAGAAAACACATAAACAACAAGAATAAAAATTAATCCAGAAATTAAATGAATTGCATGAACACCACTTAAAATATAAATAAAAGATCCATCAGGATGTCCAACAAAATACACACCTCCATCAACTAAATTTACCCATCCTAAATACTGAATAAATAAAAAAGATAATCCACCAATAAAACTTAATAATAAATAAATTTTTAGAGATTTAAAATTATCTTTTTTTGCAGAATAATATGCTAGTTGTTTAAAAACGCTACTTAAAACAACTATAAATGATGAATAATAAAACATTAAAGGTAACTCAACATTAAAACCTCCAGGTTCACCTTTTTTAACAATGTAAGCACTTACCAAGGAGACAAATATCATAGATATAGATATCATAAATATCCAAACCAAAAAAATATTTGGATTCATTCTTAAAATTCTTGATTTTGTTTTATTGTTCATTCTTTAAATTTTATCAAAAATATATGTTAATTGAACTACAGGTAAATAAATAAATGAGCCGAACATTATTCTTAAAGCAGAAGTCCTAGAATAATCTTTTATTAATCGTAAAGTCTGAATTAAAAATAAAATAGCACAAACTACAGCTACAACTCCAGATATCAATCCAGTAATACCAAAAATAGTTGGTAATAGTCCTAGAGGAATTAGAAACATTGTGTAGGTCATTATGTTAACAGCAGTTGAAAAATTCTTTTTACCATTATTTGGTAATAATTTAAATCCGGCCCTTTTATAATCATCATCAGATACCCAAGCTATAGCCCAAAAATGTGGGAATTGCCATATAAACTGAATGCTAAAAATTATCAAAGCTTCTAAAGATATATCATTTGTTGATGCTGCCCAACCTATTAATGGAGGCAACGCACCAGGTATAGCTCCAACAAATACAGCAATAGGACCGACTTTCTTAAGAGGAGTATACAAAAAAGTATAAATAATCAATGAAAAAA
>LWDU01039951.1_pt1 | contig 46984 bp, 36 predicted proteins | sample 727161 | NCBI WGS metagenome assembly LWDU01 (sample SAMN04566230, study PRJNA314399) | hydrothermal vent metagenome | isolation source: deep sea hydrothermal plume seawater | place: Mexico: Gulf of California, Guaymas Basin | collected 2004-07-11
CGTTTGACTTTTTTTGTCGGGTCTCCCCATCACAAAACTCACAAACCATTCTACTACCTACAGAGCATAAACCGTGATAACAATCGGATTTGATCCCTCACGAAACCTACAAACGACATGCACCAATCGGCCATCCATCGCTGGACCTTTAATGCGTATCTTGTTCCGTGTATATCCCGAGTTAACCTCTTTTCTAAGCGACCTTTCAGAATCGCGTTCTCAATATCAATGCGTTCGAGATCATCATCCAAGCATTTCCTCCTCGGCATTGGGAAGACAGGTAATAATCTCGATCAATGACCCTCTGCAGAATTCTCTGAAGCACTGCCATTATACTTTACTCACTTGTCTAATTCATGCCAAATGAGCAGACACCGACAATCGCTCATTGAATCACCCCTGCGCCCGGAACTTGGCTCGTTTCTGCTGGGCGAGTGTGGCCTGCTTGTGCTGCGAGCGCTGGGACTTGATTTGGAGCCAACCCTGCCGCAGGGTTTCGGCGATTCGGATGACATCTTGCACCGGCTGCGGATCCTTGTTCAGGTTCGCCTCAAGGATGCGCCGGAACATGTACAGGTACAAATCCCGCAAATTGCCGCCCACCTCTCCGGCTTTTTCCGCGCGCAAGGTCGAGAGCAGTTCGTTCACGATGTCCTTGCTACGCATCAGGTAGTTGTGCGTCCCCTCGATGTCCTGCACCTCGATACAAGTGTGCGCCTTGCGCAGGTAGCGGAGCATCCCATCGTAGAGCATCACGATCAACGTGAGCTGATCCGAGGTCTGCACACTCGTCTGATGGTAAGCGCGGTACGAACTCATTTCAGTTAGCAGTGAGCAGTTGTTAGTACTGTTTACTATTCAGCCTTGCACACGGACGTTCTTCGGAGCGGGCATGGCTCCTGGACGTGCGGGCACGCTGGCCGCAGGTGGTTGTTTCTTACCAATGTGAACCCAAGCCTCGCGCAACTCCCGAAGCAGTTTCAGTACAGATTCTGCCGGCTTGGGATCCTTGCGCACGTTCGACTCCACGAGTTGGTTGAACATGTAGCTGTAGAGGCTTTGTAAGTTCTTCGCAATCTCACCCCCCTGTTCCATGTTGAGGGTCGAGAGCAGTTCGGTGACGATGTTCTTCGCCTTCACCAGACAGTTGTGGCTCTTCTCGACCTCGTCATCCTTGAGGTGCTGGAGCGCGAAGTTGACGTTGCGGATCGCTCCGTCGTAGAGCATCACAATCAACTTGCCTTGGTCCATCGTGTTGACCGAAGCACGACGGTAGGCGTTCTGGTAACTCCCGTAAGCACTCATGAGGATTCAGAGTTAATAGTAAGAATTATGAGTTGATTCATCCACTCAAAGAAAAAATCAGTTCCAAAGTTCCAAAGATTCTCTTGCTCCCTGGCTCAAAGCCCCATTGACTCACCGACTCACCAGCCAGCCACCATCACTACTAATTATCCTTCTTTCCACCCTGCATTGCCGAAAGTTGCTGGCTGACGTAGCTCTGCTGCGCCTTGAGGCGTCCGAGTGTGCTGTCGAGCTTGGCGAACTTGCGTTGCAGTTGTGACTGCTTGCTCTCCATGCGTTCCATGAGGTCTCCGACCTGCTTGTCATAGGAGCGCATTTGTTCGTTGAGGTCCTTGGTGATGCGCTGGAACTCGCCGTTGATGGGGCTGGTGAACTGCTCCAGCTTGTTCCTGAGCTTGACCGCCACACCCTTAGTGATCGTCACGCTGGCTTCCAGCTGCCCCGCCTCAAGCTGGGCTTCGTTCAAGGTTACGAAAAGCCGGAGTCCATCGGCGTTGGTGTCTTTCGCCCCGGCGAGCAGTTGCCCACGCCCCAGCGCTTCGACACCATCAATCGTCCCCTCCACGTCCACTCCGGATTCGACAGTTCCCTCGTCCAGTCCGATGCTGGAGAGGTCCTTCTGCTCTCCGGGCAGCACCTCGATTTTACTGTTGCTGCCGAACGACCCGGAAGTGAAGCGCAGTGCCCCTTCATGCTCTTCCACCCGGAGGCCACGGCTGCCAAGCGTCTTGTCCTCGGCGATCTGTTTTTGGATCGCCTTCGCCAAACTCGCGGGCGTGTAGAGGTCTTCCCGCAACTCAATCGGATCGGAGGTGCGACCATTGTTCTTGACGAGCAGGGTGTTGTTCGTCTTGTCAATCTGGATCAGCCCCGGCAGTTTCTGACCCGTGAACGTGCCTCGTGTGGGAACCCGGGTGACGTCCACCTTGTAGCCGACCGGACTGATCTGCGTCTCCTTATTCATGCCCACATACGCGACTCCAGGATTATCCGAAGCACCTTTCGCCCGAAAGATATCCGCAACTGCCGCAAAGTTGTCCTCCACCTTCTCGCTAAGCTTCTTCTCGTCAATCGACATCACCCCCCGGTCGTTGAGGCGCAGCCCGATTGCAAAGAGCATGTTGTCGGACTGCGGCAGCCCCGCCACAGTGGCAATCGAGATCGTCGCAATCTCGTTGGAGACCGACGCGAGGTTGCGGTCGCTCAAGAGGGGCGCTGCGGTGTTCGTCGATTTGTTGAACCGCGACAATTCCGTCGCCGTGGTGTTGAAGGTGTTGTAGGCATCCACGAAGTCCCGGATGCGCTCCCTCGCCTTCTCCCGGTCTCCAACCACCGAGATCGTCACCGGCTTCTCGGACGGGGCAAAGAATTCCAAGTCCAGCCCCGGAATCACGTCGTTCGCCTGATTCTTGTCACGCCGCACTTCCAGCCCGCCTCCGAGATCCGAAGCTCCCATGCGGATCACCAAATCCTTGGCCTCTCGCGTGGTCGCCGTGCGGGCTTCGATGGTGAAAGAATCGCCTTCGTAGAGTTGCCCCTCGCCCAATGACAAGGTGAGCTGGTCGTCAAACACCACCGGAGTGCCCGCTTGGTAGCCATCGCCAAAGTCAATCGCGCCGCTGTTACCGAAGGTGTCCTCCCACTTCAGCTTGAGGATCCGCGTGGTGCCCACGCTCCCACGCTTTTCCACCGTGAACATGTAGGCATTGTTCACGTCCTGCGTGTAGTTTCCGGAGATTGCGATGGCCGCCTCGCTCTTACGTCCGCTGAGCGAGGCGATGCTGTCCTCAACGCTCAGACGATTGACGCCCTCCTGACTTTCAAGATAATCCTCATAGTCGTCAAGCTCTTCCAAATCCACGGCACCGCCGCCTTCCCACTCCAGCACTTGGTCAACGGTTCCGGTGGCGTCCTCACCTCGAGTTTCGGCCTCGTCCTCCAGCCACCAGTACCCCTCCGGGGCCGCTGCGTACAAATCCATCTTCGTGCTTTCGCCGTCGCGCAGCACTCCGGGAGGAACCTCGACAAAGAGTCCGTGCCCAATCGGAATCTTGTTCGAGCCACCCTTTTCCCCCTTATTGAACTTCAGGTCAAACAATTCATCCCCGTCTTGCGAGTCGTAGGCGGTCGCGCTGTCGAGTCCATCGTCGTCTCCCCCCGATTGATAGGGGGCGCTCAGGCTGACCGTTCCGGAATCGCCGGATTCGGAAAACTCATAGTAGAGCGAGATGGCCTTAGTTCCTCCCACCTGACCTCCATCCTGAATCCGGAGCGTCACGGTCTGGTCGTCCTCGCCTTCGTAGGTTCCAGTGACGTGGACACCTCCGGACTCGGTTTTGCTCTGCCAGTCGGAAGGCTGGGTGATTCTTGCTTTGCGCTCATCCGCATCCATCCACCAGAGCATCTGTGATTTCTCAGCAAACGCCTTAATCTTGAAGTGATCCGCTGCGACCAGTTCACCGTCACTGAAGCGAATCTGGACGCCGTCCACCACCTCCACCGGCTGTCCAGGAACATAGTTGAATTTGTTGATCTCGATCTTTCCTTCGCGGCCTTTGTCATCCTTCCAGCCCAGCAACACTCCGGCTTCCGAGGGAATGGTTCCGTTCCGTAGCACTGTGAACTCAATGATCGTGTCGTCCTCTCCGGTGTACTCCCCCACCACCTCCATCACGGGCGTTGAAGAACCCACGCCTCGGAGTTTGACCTCCTGCTCAACAGGATCAAGCCCCTTCCACTCCGCCGTGGTGTCGAAGGAGTTCTCAAAGTTCGGGGTCTCCACGTCCCCTTTTTCCAGATCGAGCGTAATATTGATGCGGCTTTGCTCACCCGTGCGTTTACTCGTCAGCAGCAGCCGGTAAGGTTCATCCCCGTAAGTCTTGGCGATGTAGGCTTCCACATCCGCATCCGAATCGTTGATCGCCTGCTTGAGTGCTTTCAGCGTGTCGTTGCCCTCCATCAGGCGGATCGTGATAGGCGTATCCTCCTCGCTGTCGCCGACCTGAAGGCGCACGGTCCCCGTGCCGATCACATCGTCCGAACTGGCAAAGCCCTGCGACGAAATCTGGTGCGAGAGCGCCACAGAATCAACGGCGACTGTGTACTTGCCGGGGCTCGCATCACGCCTAGCTTTCGCGCTCAAAACCTCATCATCATTAACCTCAACGTTGCGGGCCTCCCAGACGTCATCGCTGTCGAGCGCTGAGGCCACGCCCTTGAGCTTATCCAACTCCGCCTTGACCATCTGCCACGCCTCCAGTTCCTCAACCTTCTCCTCCTTGCGGGCCTCAATCGGCTTGAGACGGCGCTTCTCGATCGCCATGAAGCGCTCGACGATCTCTCGCGTGTTTAGCTTCGAGCCGAGACCGGTAACGGCGTTTGGGTTGAGTTCAGCCAAGGAAAACCTTAACCTTGCGTCCTAAGAAGTTCAAACAGTCCAGCATTGGGCAAATTTTTCCCTGCCGAATTCAAGTCAACTTACTGATATTCCAAGATTCCCTCCATTTTGCCATGAGGGCGCAGAGAGAGTTGCGGAAGATTTCAAGAAACGTTCCACCTCACTGCCCCACGTTGAGGAGCTGCATCACCGACTGCGGCACTTGGTTCGCCTGCGCCAGCATCGCCGTCCCGGAAGCCAGCAGAATCTGGTTTTTGACCAAGGAGCTCATCTCTGCGGCCATGTCCGTATCGGCGAGCTGCGACTCGGAGGCAGTCAGGTTTTCCTTGGAGATGCGCAGGTTGTTGAGATTGGCTTCCAGTGTATTGCGTTGGAAGGAACCGAGATCCCCGCGCATCATCGCCACCTCACCAATCGCCTCGTCAATCACCGTGATCGCATCTCCGGACTCGTCCGCACTGAGCAGGGTGATGTCGTTGAGGCTACGGAAACCGCTCTCGTTCTCCACGCTCCGGGCCAGCTCCTCCGGATTGACACTCTGGAGGGAGAACTTACTGTTCTGCACCTGATTGGGGCCGATTTGGAAGCTCAACGCATTCTGCGTGATATGGACATAGCCATCAACCGATTCGCCCACGAGGAAGTCGTTGTCCTTCTCCTGCTTGTAGAGTCCGATGTCACGATTCTCACGAGTGCTGAAGACCCGGAAGAGTTCGTCCTCAGTCGTGTTCGTGTAGCGCACAGCCACGCCTTCGATGTCAGTGCTGGGCGCGCCCATCAGCAATTGCCCTTTGCCGATGGCCACCTCGCCGCCGCCCGTTTCCGGATTGCCGCCGATGGTGCCCTCCACATCTCTGCCGGGAATCGCAGCAACGGCCGAATTCGCCGGGGCATCTGTCCGGAAGAACCCAGCGACGTTGGAGGTGATGGTGAACGTTGGCTCGCTTCCGAACTGGCGATGCCGAATGACGATCACCTCATTGCCTCCGGCCAGTTCGTCCAACCCGCCGGGTTGAGTGCGCATTTCCTCCAGCGTGTCGTTGAGCGAGTCAAAATCGGAGAGTACGACTCCCAGCATTTCGGAAGGTTGGTACACAAACACCTCCAAATCCATCCCGGTGTCATCCAGCTTGGCCTGTAACTCTCCGGCAAGGAGTTGCTGGATCGTCCGCCCCGCTCGTTCAACCGCTTCCGGTGTACCATCTTTCCCGGCCTGCCGCCGGATCTTGTCCACTTGCTCCCACAAAGTACGGTTCTCCTTGAGGTCAATCGAAGTGGTGCGGTTCCCGGTGTTGACGACGAAGGTGATGGAATTCTGCGGGTTAACATCTTGCAGCGTCAAACTGCGTGTGCTCACGAGCAGGGGCCGGGTGGCGACCTGTGTGACGTTGACCTTGTAGCCTTCCGAAGGAGAGGATTTGGAAAGCTCCGACGCGCTCACAAACTCCAGCCCATCGCCAACGGCCACTCCGGTGGAAGCACGGCTACCATCGAGTAGAGCCTGCGTCCCAAACTGGGTGGTCATGGCAATGCGCTTCATGGTCGCCAGCAGGTTCTCCACCTCGTTCTGGTCTGCCTGCAACATCTTCTCGTCATTCGCCCCCTCGTTGGCTCCATGCACCGCAAGCTGGCGTAGATTAATGAGCATGTTGCTCACCTCGCTCAGCGCCCCTTCCGTGGTTTGGACCATCGAAACAGAGGTTTCCGTGTTACGAATCGCCTGATCAATCGAACTGATCTGAGACTTCATCTGCTCCGAGATCACCAGTGCCGCCGGTCCGTCCGCTGCCTTGTTCAGACGACGTCCGGACGAGAGCCGCTCCAGATTCGTGGAGAGCGCTTGCTCCGTGCGGTTCAGGTGCCGCAATGCGTTGAGTGCGGCGACGTTGGTGTTGACTCGAAGGGCCATAGATCAAACGATGAAAAAAAACTCTTGCCAGACTTATCGGAACCTGAAACAAAATCTTTAGCGAAATCGCCCCACGAGAGGCGTTCCTAGGTGCATTATCGGCATTTCCCATAAAACCTTGAGTCACTCTTTATGAATCCAGACCATCTTCCCGACCTCCAACAAGCGCTGCTCGACTGGTTTGCCGAACACCAACGGCCTCTGCCGTGGCGACGGCAGTATCACCCCTACGAAATCTGGGTTTCGGAGATCATGCTCCAACAAACTCAGGTCAAGACGATGTTGCCGTTCTACACACGCTGGATGTCGGAACTGCCAACAGTCCACTCGGTGGCCGCTGCTTCCGAAGAAATGGTGCTGAAGCTCTGGGAGGGGTTGGGCTACTACTCTCGTGCCCGGAACCTCCAGAAGGCCGCACGAGTGATCTGCGACGAACACGGTGGTGAACTCCCAGCGGATTTCGATCACATCCGCGCCCTGCCCGGCATCGGCCCCTACACCGCTGGAGCACTTGCGAGCATCGCGTTCAACCAGCCTCGTCCGGTGGTGGACGGCAACATCGAGCGGGTGCTCTGCCGGATTGAGGGCATCGGCGAGCCGCCTAAATCCACCCCGGTGCAAAAGCAACTCTGGTCGCTCGCCGCCGAGTGGATTTCGCACGGACACGCCCGCGAATTCAATCAAGGACTGATGGAACTTGGCGCCACACTTTGCACCCCCCAGAATCCGTCCTGTCTGCTCTGTCCGGCAAACGCTTGGTGCGTCGCCTTCCACACAGGACGGACCGACACGATTCCGGCCCCCCGGGGACGTCCGGAGATCATTAGAATCGAGAAACTGACCGCATTGGTCCAGAACGGAGACTGTTGGCTGGTCCGGAAACGTCCGGAAGGCGGGCTGATGGGCGGGCTGTGGGAATTCCCAACTTGGGAGGAACTGCCCTCGGAAAACTCAGCAGCAGCGTGGTTGACACAGCAACTCCATGAGGATTACGGAGTCGCCGCTCGGATTGGCCCGGAGCTTTTCAAAATGGAACACGACTACACCCGCTTCCACGCCACCCTGCACTGCCGACTCTGCACCGTTGCTGAAATTCCATCCGTCCCGCCCGACAATGCGCAGTGGCTCACACTAGGTGAAATCTCGGAACTTGCGCTGCCTCGTGTCTTCCAACGCCTCCGGAAACGGTTGCTGGACGAAGCATCCGCATGAGTTTTAACTTGCACCGCATCCCCGTCTCGTGGGATGAATAGGGTGTTTTCAGTGTTTTGATTCACCACAGAGACGCAGAGAACACAGAGGGTTGTTTTTCCAATTTTACTCCACATGTTCTGTGGCTCTGCGGTGATTTTCTCGCCCCTTGTTTGATGACTTCACTTCAATTTTACTCGACTCCGGAAGCGCAATATCCGTCTGTCCAGCTCAACCCCAACCACCTCGCCTTTGATCCCAAACAGCAGCGGGCTGTGCTGCTTCAGCTTGAGCGTCCGTGCTACGTCGTCCGGAGCCAAGGGCAAGTCAGCCTCTGCACCGACGAGGCGTTTCACGCCCCCAGCACTGCTGCGGAACTGCTGGCGCAAATACCCGCCGTGCAACCGAACCAGCTTGGCGATCCGGGCTTTCTCGCCGCGCATCAGGTGAGCTTGCCCTACATGACGGGGGCAATGGCGAACGGCATTGCCTGTGAGGAGTTGGTTATCACTCTGGGACAGGCCGGGTTGCTGGGATCGTTTGGTGCTGCCGGACTCGTTCCTGCCCGCATTGAAGAAGCCATCCAGCGCATCCAGCACGCCCTGCCGCAGGGACCGTATGCTTTCAACCTCATCCACAGTCCCAATGAAGACGCGCTGGAGCGTTCCGGTTGCGAGTTGTTTTTGCGACACGGGGTACGGACGGTGGAAGCCTCGGCCTATCTCGATCTCACGCCACACATCGTGCGCTACCGAGTGGTAGGCCTGCAAACGACTTCGGACGGACGAATCTTTGCCAGTAACCGTGTGATCGCTAAAATTTCACGCACGGAAGTCGCCCGGAAATTCATGGAACCAGCTCCGCTCAAATGGCTTCAGCAACTTCAGTCGGAGGGTTTGATCACCGAGGAACAAGCCCGCATGGCGGCACAGGTGCCGATGGCCGACGACATCACCGTCGAGGCTGATTCCGGAGGGCACACGGATAATCGTCCACTGGTCGCTCTGCTGCCCTCGATTCTGTCACTACGAGATGAAATTCAGGCTGAACGCGACTACGCCACCTCTATCCGGGTGGGGGCGGGGGGGGGGATTGGCACTCCGATGGCAGCGCTTGCCGCCTTTGCGATGGGCGCGGCCTACGTCACTACCGGATCGGTCAATCAGGCTTGCCGAGAAGCTGCGGCATCCGCACACACCAAGCAACTGCTTGCGCAGGCTGGAATGGCTGATGTGGCGATGGCCCCCGCTGCCGACATGTTCGAGATGGGCGTGAAACTGCAAGTCCTCAAGCGCGGAACCATGTTCCCGATGCGGGCGCAGAAACTCTATGAATTTTACCGGAGTTGCGATGCCATTGACACGATTCCCACTGCGGAGCGGGAGCGCCTAGAACAGCAGGTGTTCCGGCAGCCGCTGGAAGCGGTCTGGGAGGAGACGGTGCGCTTCTTCAACGAACGCGACCCAGAGGTCATCGCCCGTGCTCAAAACCACCCCAAGCGCAAGATGGCGCTCATCTTTCGGTGGTACCTCGGTCTTTCCTCCCGCTGGTCGAACCACGGGGAAGACGGACGCGAAGCCGATTACCAAATCTGGTGCGGTCCCGCGATGGGAGCGTTCAACGACTGGGTGCGGGGGTCGTATCTGGAAGCTCCGGAGAACCGACGGGTCGTCGAGGTCGCGTGGCACCTGATGCTCGGAGCCGCCTTCCTCAACCGTGTGCAAATGCTTGGTGTGCAGGGGTTACGGATGCCTGCCGCTTTAGGAGCATACACACCTGCGCCGTTCGGTTGAAGCTTGGAGCGCAAGCCTCCGGAATCAATCGGAGGGTTTTTTCTTGGCAGGAAAAAATTTGTTGAGTTCCGGGCTAGGTGTACCCATCAACGCACCGATCGTCGCGCCCATGATCCCCGCCATTGCTGCGCCGATGCCCACACTGGTGCCGACACTCAGCTTCACGGAATCGTCCACAACCTCCAGCGTGTTCTGAGCAAGCTGCTGGTTGATCTGCATCGCAATCGCTCCTGCCCCCATTTGTGACGCCTTGACCTGCTGTCTGGGCAAACTGGAATTGGCGAGCTTATTGATTTCCTTGATGCTGTTGCTGAAGAACCGTTCTGAAAGTTCGGTGAAGGACTGCGCGTCCAAGCCCTCGATCATCTGGTGGAGCGTTTCGATTTCCTGACGCCCGAACAGCAGGAACACCGGGTTGACCTCCAGTGCAACTGCGATTCCGGTGATGGTCGAAAGCCGAGGGTCCACCTCACCCCGCTCGATCTGCGCAATGGCGGTGGTGGAGATTCCGGAATCCGCCGCAAGCTTTTCCTGCGTATAGTGTCGTCCCAGTAACTTGGCCTTCGCCTTGCGGGCTGAAACAATGTTTTTTGCCAGCATGGCCCGCAGCTCTTCTTTCGTCGATTCTGCTCGGTCTTCAGGTTCCATAGCAACAGTGGTTTGGAATGGATTCAACAGAATATGTCAGTTTTCTATGATTCCAAAGGAATCACAAGTAAAATATCGTTTTCTGTCTAAAGTTGGGAATCTCTGAAAAAACGCAGCCAAGTGCCAGCGGCGACTTGAATTCTGAGGGGGACACGCTAAACTTGTAAGATTGCTCAAGGAAGGGCGAAACACCGCACAGTATTCACCAAAGAGACGTTGTGAGCATCAAAATTGCGGTGATGTCCATGAAGGGCGGACAGGCGAAAACTACTCTCGCCACCAACCTCGCGGCCCGCATTGCCAAAGCCCGGCGAGACGTCCTGCTGATCGACGCAGACGTGCAGGCGAACGTCACCACCATCTTCCAGCGCGACCACGTTTGCAACCTTGCCAGCGTGTTGTCCGGACAGGTCCAGCACCTCGATTTCCTCAAGCTCGACCAGCATTTTTACATGCTCCCCTCCGGAGGGCCGTTACTGGTGGAGACCACCACCCAGCTCAGCCAGTCGCGCTACAGCGACACCCTCCTTCGCCAACTGCTGACCCCTGTCAAACACGGTATCGTCATCATCGATACCGCTCCCAGTTGGAACAACCTGAGCCGCAATGTGCTGATGTACGTTGACTACATCATCATCCCGGCGGTTTCCGATTATCTCGGTTTCAGCGGTTGCGATCAGGTATTGTCTTACATCGAAAAGTTCCGTAACCAGGCAATGGGGCAGTGCAACGCCGAAGTCCTCGGCATCGCCCTCACGCGCTACAATCCGCGCACCAACCTTTCGCAGACCATCCGGAAAGGTCTCACGGGGCGCTGGCCAATGTTGCTGTTCGAGAACGCCATCGAAGAGTCGGTTTCGATCCAAGAGGCTCCGGCCTTTCAGCAGACCATTTTTGATTACCGCAATGGACGCACACGCGGTGCCCAAATGTATGACACGCTTTGCAAGGAAATCATGCGGCGCATTGCCAAACGCCAGAAGGAGAAGCGCAATGGCGCGAGCGCTTAAGCTGAACTTGCCTTCCCAGGCAGAGATTCGCCAAGAGGGGAATCCGGAGCCGACCAATTCCGTACTCGTGGAGGTGGGGCGTCTGCAACTGGAGTTCTTCGTCCCGGAACTGAAACTCGACGGGATTCCGCTGGAAGAAGGTTCCCCCCGTGTGCAGCAGGTCGTCCATAAAATCAATCAGTTCATTGAGAACATTGCGGATGACTATTTCCTGCTTGGGCTACACCTCATCGCCCTGCATCGACTGCTCAAGGATTCCGGACTCACCACCGACCAGGTGAAACTCTGGTACGCCGAGAGCGTCAACATGCCCTACTCCTCGGCGATGCAGTGCCGCAAAGTCGCGGAGGTGTACGAGGATCAACCGGAATTGATTGGACGCTACACCGCCTCCGGAGCTTACCTGCTCACCACCTGCGCCAACCACGAAGAACGAGAGGCCGTCTGGCAGCAAGCCCGGGGCGACAAGGAGACACCGTCTGTTCGGGATTTACGAATCACGCTCCGGGAGTTCAAGGAGCAGCAACTGCTTCCGAAAATTGAGGAAGAGGACGTGGCGGTCGCCACATCGGTGCCGCAGTACCGCATGGGCACACAGCAGATTCACGAATCGCTTCAGCACCTGACTCGTTACTGCGAACAATTGTCGGCCAGCACCGATGACTCGGAACAACTCGAAATGCGGCAGGCGTTGCTCGAAGCCGTGCAGCGGTTACTGGAGCAAATGCAGGAGGTTTAGCTAGCCGACGTTTCCTCTCCGTGCGACCAGCGATCCAGCGCCAGCACCAGCACAAACCCTACGGTGGCCAGCCCTAGCGCCAACAACAGTCCGTCCTTCATCTCCGGAAGCACGTTCGCCTCGCGCAGGACGTACTCCTTGCCCCGGATCAACTCGGTTTCCAGCACCTCCTTCCACGGCCAAACCTTGCGCATTGCGCCGATCATCAATCCGGTGAGCAGTGCCATTGTGAGGTTCCGGAACCGTGCAAGGCAGAGATTGAGGATACGGGAAAAGCCGAGCAGACCCAGCCCGCACCCTGCGGCGAAAACCAGCAACATCAGCAAATTGCCCTCGTCAAAAGGATTACGGAGTGCTCCGGTGATGGTTGCATACTTGCCGAGGATGAGCAGCAGGAACGCCCCGCTGAGTCCGGGGAGGATCATCGCACAAATCGCCACCATTCCGCAGAGGAAAACGATACCGGGCGTGTCCGGGGTTTGCACCGGAATCAGTCCAACGGTGCCATAGGCGATCACGGTGCCCAACGTCAACATTGGTAGCCCACCCAGCCAATCGGTGATTTCTCGTCCAACCACGAGGATCGACGCCACAATCAGCCCGCAAAACAGCGACCATGTTGGCACCGGATGGAGGGTCAGCAGGGCGTGCATCAGCCGCGCCGTGCTGATGATCGCGGTGGCAATGCCGAGTCCCAAAGCAAGCAGGAAGCGCAGGTGGAGTCCGGCGAGAGTTTCGGTGAACTTGCCTCGTAGCAGACGACCTAAAGTGCTCAAATCAAACGAGGAGATGGCACAAAGCAGTTGGTCATAAATGCCAGTGATGAACGCGACCGTGCCCCCGGAAACTCCAGGCACGACATCGGCGGTGCCCATCGCTGCTCCCTTAAGCATCAAGACTCCGGCGTCTCGCCACGATTGCGGACCGGGGCTCGCCTGCCACGCCTGCCGCCACCCCATAGGGCGCACCGATTCCGATTCTGAAGGCATACTTTTTGGGTTGTGTGAGAAGAAAGGATGACTGCGACTCAGACCAGCAAGGTCGATTCGCTTTCGGGCAGGTAGAAATGCTCTTGGTAAGATTGCTCCAGCAGTGCCTCGAAATGATCTTGGAACTCGTCATTCACCAAGCTGTCGCGCAGTTCGCGGCAGAAGAGCGGGAGTTCTCTAGGGTTGTCCACGCAGTTGCGCAGGAAACGGTTGACGAACACCTGCGTCTCCCAGAGGAATTCTTGCGATGACAGTTCCAGCAGCAAGTGATCCTTCTGACGAGTCTCAAAGAGCGACCAAGCAATTTCATCCACTAGCACAAAAAAATCTTCACCAAGCGCCTGCAACGCACTGACCTCCTGCTGGCTCATGTGCTGGGCGAGGTTGTCTCGGAAGGAGCGATAGGTGAAGCCGGAAGGTGAAACGGATACGGTGGAAAGCACGAAGATTTTGAGACGCTTGCGGTTGCGTTAACTTGTTTCCCTGCCATGCAAGGAGCATGACACGACCCAGCTACGCTTGCGCTTCCACCAGAATGGATTCCGGAATCAGCATCACCGGGATGTTATCACGGATGGGATAAAGCACCTTGCCGTCAGCCCGGAGCAGTCCGGACTCTAACAGCACTGTGACCGACTTGCCGTCTTTGCGGAGCAGGGTTTGTTCCTGAATGCGGGCGTTGAGTTGCTCGATCAAGGCGGAATCCGCCAAGGCGACGGGTTCCTTTGTCTCCGGGCAAACGAGTATTTTCAGCAGTTCCGGATCAATCATCACAGCAAGAAAAGAGATGCCCTTGGGAAACTAGAGGGGCGAAGCGAGTGTCAGCCAAATTGCGAAACCTGCTGGCGCACAAGCGCCCGCTTGAACTTGGCCTCGTACTTCGAGAGTCGCTGCTGTTCGGCTTCCCAGTTGTCTCCGGACACGCTGAGGCTGGAGAGGGTTTCGCGGGCACGGGTCTCGGCTTGCTGGGCACGATCCACGTCAATCTCGTGGGCGCTTTCCACAAGTTCGGCCAACACGGACACACGATCCGCCTCGACTTGCGCGTAGCCCCAGTGAACCGCCAGCGCACGGGTTTCACCCTTGCTGCTGTAGGAAAGGACTCCGGTGTCCAACGTCGTCACCAACGGGATGTGCTCCGGAAGAATCCCAAGCTCCCCCTCGCTTCCCGGCAAGGTCACAGATTCCACCGCCGCTTCCAGAACCTTGCGGCTCGGAGTCACGACTTCCAGTTGCATCGTTTCAGGCATTTTAGCTGCTTCCTTGGAAAATCAATGTTTGCAGTTCAACTACTTCTCGATCAGGAGGCCATCTTCTCGGCCTTCTCCAGAGCCTGCTCGATGGTACCGATCATGTAGAATGCTTGCTCTGGAAGCTCGTCGTGCTTGCCGTCGAGGATTTCCTTGAAGCCCTTGATCGTGTCCTTGATGTCCACATACTGGCCTGCGGATCCCGTGAAGATTTCCGCCACGAAGAAGGGTTGCGAGAGGAAGCGCTGAATCTTGCGGGCCCGGTCAACGACCAGCCTATCGTCTTCGGACAACTCGTCCATCCCAAGGATGGCGATGATGTCCTGCAAATCCTTGTAGCGCTGGAGCAGATTCTGGACAGCGCGGGTGATCTGATAATGCTCTTCGCCAAGGGTGTCGGCAGAAAGAATCCGCGAGGTTGAATCGAGCGGGTCCACTGCCGGGTAAATGCCGAGTTCAGCAATTTGCCGAGAGAGGACGACCGTGGCGTCCAAATGCGAGAAGGTCGTCGCCGGAGCGGGGTCGGTGAGATCGTCTGCCGGAACGTAAATCGCCTGCACCGAGGTGATGGAACCTCGTTTGGTCGAGGTGATCCGCTCCTGCAAAATCCCCATTTCAGTGGAGAGCGTTGGCTGGTAACCCACAGCAGAGGGAATGCGTCCGAGCAGAGCAGACACTTCCGAACCCGCCTGTGTGAAACGGAAGATGTTGTCCACGAACATCAGCACATCCGCACCTTCCTCGTCACGGAAATGCTCGGCGACGGTCAATCCGGTCAGAGCAACACGAGCGCGGGCACCCGGAGGTTCGTTCATCTGGCCATAGACGAGACTGGTCTTGTCCAAAACCCCGGATTCTTTCATCTCATTCCAGAGGTCATTGCCCTCACGAGTGCGCTCACCAACTCCGGCAAACACCGAGAATCCTCCGTGTTCGGCAGCAATGTTGCGGATGAGTTCCATGATTATGACCGTCTTGCCCACTCCTGCTCCACCAAAGAGGCCAATCTTCCCACCCTTGGAGAACGGGCAGAGCAAGTCCAAAACCTTGATCCCCGTGACAAACATCTGCGTTGAAGTCTCCTGCTCCTCAAAGCTGGGCGCAGCGCGGTGAATGGGCAGTCGAGTTTTCGCCTCAATTGGGCCAACTTCATCAACGGGATCCCCTGTGACGTTGATGATACGCCCCAACACCTCGCGGCCTACTGGAGTGGTGATCGGGCTACCAGTATCCCGGACTTCCACCCCTCGGGAGAATCCATCAGTGGATCCCATCGCCACGGTGCGGACTATACCCTCGCCAAGGTGCAGCTGCACCTCACAGACGAGACACTTTGCCGCCTCATCGGTAGGATTGGTGATTTCGAGAGCGGTGTAGATTTCCGGGAGGGTTCCGGTGTCAAAGGCCACGTCCACCACGGGCCCCATGATCTGTACGATTCTGCCGGTGTTCATTCCGTCCTTGCTACGGTGTGAGGTTGAATGGGTTGAGCATCAGAGGCTTTCGGAGCCGCTGATGATTTCGATCAATTCCGTGGTGATCGCCGCCTGTCGTGAGCGGTTGTAATAAAGCTGGAGCTTGTCAATCATCTCCCCTGCGTTCTTGGTCGCCGCCTCCATCGAAGTCATGCGGGCAGCGTGCTCTCCAGCGAGGATATCCAGCCATGCCGTGAAGACACAATTCTGCACATACTTTTGCAACAACGCGCCGAGAATCTGCTCTGGAGACGGCTCGAAGAGTACCTCGCGTTCGTCGGTTTCTTCGGCCTCCGGGGGTTCGATCGGGAAGAGGGTCTCGATCGTGGGTTGCTGGGTCAAGACACTGACAAAGTGGCTGTAAACCAATAACACACGGTCCAGTTCTCCAGCGACGAAGCGTTCCATCATCAGACCCACCACCTCATTGATCACCCTCGGGCGTTCTCCCGGAGGAGTGTCACCATAATGTTTAATGATGGTGTGCGAGGAGCGTTTGATGAAATCGTTGCCCTTGCGACCCACCGTCACAAACTGGGCATCGCTCACTCCGCTCTCGGTCAACTGCCGAAGCACGGTACGGCAGAGGTTCGTGTTGAACCCACCACACAACCCACGGTCGCTTGTCAACAAGATGACCCCCGTACGGTTGCTCGTGGGCTCACGGAACAGAGGGTTATCGTCCTCGCCGAAACGGGAACTGAGCGAAGACACCACCCGCTTGAGTTGGGCGGAGTAAGGGTTGGCCGCCTTGGAAGCGATCTCGGCTCGCCGCAGTTTGGCCGCCGAGACCATCTTCATGGCGCTGGTGGTCTTCTGCGTTTTCTTGACGCTGGTGATGCGGTTGCGAATATCCTTGAGACTCGGCATTCCGGAATTTCCGTCGCTGGAGGGCTGCTGCCCAGTTGTCAGGCTGCGAAGCCTTGGGCAAATCCACCCAAGGTGCTTTTGAGCGCCTGAGTGGACTCGTCCGACAGTTGCTTGTCCGCTTCGATCTGGTTGCGCAGTTCGGACTGGCTGGAGCGCATGTGCACGAGGAATTCGGACTCGAACTTGCGGACGGCGCTCACCGGGATGTCGTCCATGTAACCGTTGGTGGCCGCGAAGATGGCCAGCACCTGATCCACCCACGACAGCGGCTGGTACTGAGGCTGCTTGAGCACTTCAACGAGCCGCTGCCCACGCGCCAACTGTATTTGGGTCGCCTTGTCGAGGTCACTCCCGAACTGGGCGAACGCCTCCTTCTCCCGGAACTGGGCGAGGTCAAGTCGCAAGGTTCCTGCGACCTGTTTCATCGCCTTCACCTGCGCGGCGCCACCCACCCGGCTCACGGAAATCCCCACGTTGATCGCGGGGCGGACCCCGGAGTTGAAGAGGTCGGCGGTCAGGAAGATCTGGCCATCCGTGATCGAGATCACGTTTGTTGGAATGAACGCAGACACGTCCCCCGCCTGCGTTTCGATCACCGGAAGGGCCGTCAGCGAACCCGCACCAAGCTCGTCGTTGAGCTTGCAGGCACGCTCAAGGAGACGGCTGTGGAGGTAGAAGACGTCCCCTGGATACGCCTCGCGTCCCGGAGGTCGCCGCAGCAGCAGCGACAGTTGGCGGTAGGCCACAGCCTGCTTGGAAAGATCGTCGTAGATGCAGAGCACATGCTTGCCTTTGTCCCGGAAGTACTCGCCCATGCTCACTCCGGAATACGGGGCGAGGAACTGGAGCGGGGCGGGTTCGGAGGCGGTTGAGGAAACCACAATCGTGTAGTCCATGGCCCCAGTGTCCTCAAGCAGCTTGACGATTTGTGCCATCGTGGAGCGCTTCTGGCCGATGCCGACGTACACGCAGATGACGTCGCCCCCCTTCTGGTTGATGATCGTGTCAATCGCAATGGCGGTCTTGCCGGTTTGGCGGTCACCGATGATCAGCTCGCGCTGACCGCGACCGATCGGCACCATCGAGTCAATGGCCTTGAGTCCAGTCTGCAACGGTTCATGCACTGACTTGCGGGCAACGATGCCTGGCGCGACGACCTCAACCCGCCGGAATTCCGTCGTCTCCAGCGGCCCCTTGCCGTCGATGGGCTGGCCGAGCGAGTCAACGACGCGGCCAATGAGCGCATCGCCGACGGGAACCTCCGTGATGCGTCCCGTGCGTTTCACCTCGTCGCCTTCCTTGATGTGCCGATCTTCTCCGAAGAGTACGATTCCAACGTTGTCTTCCTCAAGGTTGAGTGCCATGCCAATGATGCCACCGGGAAACTCCACGAGTTCACCCGCTTCCACGTTGTCCAGCCCGTGGACCCGTGCGATGCCGTCCCCCACCTCTAGGATGGTGCCGACCTCAGTCTTAGTGGCCTGCTTGTCAAAGTTCTCGATCTGCTTGCGGATGATTGCGCTGATTTCTTCTGCTCGAATCTTCATGGGGACTCAACCTTGGATGATGGATTGGCGCACTTGCTCAAGTTGGTTGCGGAGACTTCCGTCAATGACTTCCGAACCGATGCGGGTGACAACGCCGCCTAGGATGGCGGGATCAATTTTCACAGAAAGGCTCACGTCCTTCCCGGAATACTCTGAAAGTTCTTTTCGCAACCCCTCTAGGGCTTCCTCTGGAAGCGGATGGGTGACGGTGACCTCGGCCTCAATACGGGCGAGACGTTCCTGCATCAAGCGGTGAAATGCACGGTGGATGTCCGGAATCAACGACAGGCGGCGCTTCGAGAGTAGAAAGCGGGCGAACACGTCCACCTGTGCGGGAGGGGTCAGCACGTCCAGAATCTCTGCCAGAATCGACTGTTTGGCTACAGACGGCACTTTGGTACTGGCAAACGCACCTTGCAATTCCGAACTCGACTCATACGCTTCTGCGAGTTCGGACAGGCTTTGCTCCATTGACTCCAGTGCCTGATCACGATCGGCCAAGCCCAGTAGCGCCTTTGCGTAGCGACGGGCAATCACTCCTTGACTCATGCTGCCTCCTTCGTCTCACCGAGTTGCTTTAGGTAGCCCTGCACGAGTTGCGCTTGCTGCTGTTCGTTCATCTGTTCGCTGACCTTGGCTTCGGCTTGCCGGATGGTTTCGTTGGCGACCCACTCCTTCAGTTCGTGCTCGGCTTTGCGGTACTCTTGGTTGATTACGAGCTTGGCGTGTTCAGTCATGCGCTGCACCTCGGTACGCCCTTCCTCGATCATCCGGACCTTCTCGACCTCAGCGTCTTGCTTCGCCTGCGCAACCATTGCCACCGTTTCCTGCTCCAGTCCCTGAAGCTTTTGCTTCATCTCATCAAGCTGCACGGAGACCTTACGCTCGGCTTCACGGGCTTCTTCCAGCGAGCGTTTCGCCGATTCCGCCGAGGTTTGCAGACCATCGCTCACCGGCTTGCGGCCAAAGCGGTAAAGGATGTAGAGGAGGACCGCAACGTTAACGACTTTCCAGAGAAAATCCAAAGAGTCGCCACCTTCTCCTTCGGCGGCGTAAAGCTCCGTGGCACCGCACAGCAGGAAGGCTAGCGCGGCTGAGCGCAGGGGCATCAGGTTCATCAGGTCCAGTGTTTGGTTTAGTGGTCGGTGTTGGTCCGCAGCACAGGTGGGGTCAACTCAGCAAGCGGGCAGCGGTGTTGGTGGCAATCTCGACGCTCACGGTTTGCAACTCCGCTTTGGCGGCGGTCACTTGCTGCTGAAGTTCGGCACGGTTTTGCTCCAGTTCCTCCTCCAACTTCTCCAACTCGGTGTGGATCATGACCTCCTTTTCGTGAATGCCCACGTCTCGGGCCTCATTGATGAGGTGCATGACCTGTGTTCGGGCCTCATGCAGCTTGTGATCGATCTCCACACGGAGTTCTTCGATCTCCTCGATGGCACGAGCCACTTGGCTTTGACTGTTGTCAATGACCTGTTTGCGGTTGTCTAAAGTGCGCAGCACCGGCTGAAACAACAGTTTGTTGAGCGTGAAGATCATGATCAGCAGGATCAACAACACAACAAGGGGTGTGGCCAACTGCAAGTGCAGCAGCCCGTAGTCCATGCTGAGCCCCCCCCAAGCGTTTTCGATGACGGCCTGCTTAAAGTCCATGCGATGCGTGTTGTGACGTTCTTGAAAAACTTATATTTATAGCACAATATCGGTTCACCGGTCAAGTTTGATGGTCTCGCAAGAAGTCCTCTGAGGTGATAAATTAGTCGATTTCTGGGGTCTCTCAACCATTCGAGACACCCTTTTCGTTCAATCTGCGGCGTTCTGAGCATCCGAATTTTTTCAGAAGTCGGTGCCCTTGGGTTCTTGCGAGACCATCAAGTTTAGACTGTTCACGAATCCTCATTTGCCTTTGCTGATGCCTTTTCGAATCGGAAGCGGATTTGACGTTCACGCCTTTGCCGCAGGCCGTAAGCTCATTCTCAGCGGGGTCGAGATTCCCCATGATCGCGGGCTGGAGGGCCACTCCGACGCCGATGTCCTCAGCCATGCCGTGATGGATGCCTTGCTCGGTGCCCTTGCGCTCGGCGACCTCGGCCAGCATTTTCCAGACACCGACCCCCGTTACAAGGGTGCGGACAGCCTCGCGTTGCTCTGCGAGGTGGAAACGCTCGTCCGGAAGCACGGCTATATCTGCGGCAACCTCGACTGCATCGTGATCGCGCAACGCCCCAGACTCGCTCCTCATATCCCGCAGATGCGGGCGAAGCTTGCCCATGCCCTCCGGGTTGCACTTGATCGCGTGTCTGTAAAAGCCACCACCACGGAACGCCTCGGTTTCACGGGACGCGAAGAAGGAATCGCCGCACAAGCCACCGTGCTGCTGTTCCGAGCAACGTCCGAAACGGATGCAATTCAAAGTATTGGAACATAGTTTTTCAAGCAGCTTGATCCAGTGCTTGCCTTTCTGTGGTCAATGTGGGACGATTTTCAGATAAACTTGAGAAGTTCTACGCTTAACAAGCATCCGTAAAAACCTTTCTCAGAAACAGGCATGAACAACTTCATGCGGAATTTGGGCATCTGGCTCGTCATCGGGATGGTGATGTTGCTGCTCTTCAATGTGCTCGGCAACCGCCAGTCCGAAGAACGCCAACTCTCCTTCTCTGACTTCATCACCCAAGTTGAATCCGGAAGTGTGCTGGAAGTCACCTTGCGTGAACGCCAAGTGATCGGCGTGAGCGACACCAATGGGCACTTCCAGACGCAGGTGCCGAACTACCCCGCGCTTTTTGAACTGCTGGAGCGCCATCAGGTGCGAGTGCGCGTGGAGCCTCCGGATCAGGGCAATCTTTTCTTCGCGATCCTCAACAGTTGGCTCCCGATGCTGCTCATCATCGGCATCTGGCTCTTCTTCATGCGGCAGGTGCAAGGCGGCGGGAATCGGGCAATGAGTTTTGGGAAAGTCCGGGCGCGGATGCTGGAGAAAGGTGAGAACGCCATCACTTTCGCAGACGTGCAGGGCATTGACGAAGCGCGGGAGGAAGTCTCGGAGATTGTGGACTTTCTCTCCGATCCGCAAAAATTTGAGAAATTGGGCGGCGAGATTCCGCGTGGCGTCTTGCTGATGGGCGATCCAGGATCGGGCAAAACTCTGCTTGCCAAGGCGATTGCCGGGGAGGCGGAGGTGCCGTTCTTCAGCATCAGCGGCTCGGATTTTGTGGAGATGTTCGTCGGCGTGGGCGCGAGCCGTGTCCGGGATCTCTTCGAGCAGGGCAAGAAGCACTCGCCCTGCATCATCTTCATTGATGAAATCGACGCCGTGGGCCGTAGCCGAGGGGCCGGACTAGGTGGTGGCAACGACGAGCGCGAGCAGACCCTCAACCAGTTGCTCGTCGAAATGGACGGCTTTACCCCCAACGAGGGCATCATCGTCGTTGCGGCAACAAATCGTCCGGACGTGCTTGATCCTGCCTTGCTGCGTCCAGGGCGTTTTGACCGACATGTGGTGGTGCCACGTCCGGACGTGCAGGGGCGCGAGAACATCCTCAAGGTCCACACCGGGGAAATGGAGTTGGGCGAGGAGGTGGACCTTCAGGTGATTGCCCGTGGCACTCCCGGATTCACCGGAGCCGACTTGTCCAACCTTGCCAACGAAGCGGCGCTCTGGGCCGCGCGCAACGACAAGGACAAGGTGGACATGACCGATTTCGAGTACGCCAAGGACAAGGTGCTGATGGGCGGCGAACGCCGGAGCATGGTCATCACGGATGATGAAAAACGCACCACCGCCTACCACGAGGCTGGACACGCGTTGGTCGCCGTTTCACTTCCGGAATGCGACCCCGTCCACAAGGTCACAATCATCCCACGAGGACGGGCGCTTGGAGTCACGCAACTGCTACCCGAAGAGGACCGCCACAGCTACAACCGCAGGGGATTGTTGAGCCAGATTTCGATGATCATGGGTGGACGCGCTGCCGAGCAGTTGGTCTTCCAACAATTCACAACCGGGGCCAGTGACGATCTCAAGAAGGCGACTGAACTGGCCCGCAAGATGGTCTGCCAGTGGGGGATGAACGAGAAACTCGGTCCAGTCTCCTACACAGAAAATCCTGGGCAGGTGTTTTTGGGGCGGGATCTCCAGCGCCACAAAGGCTTCAGCAACGAATCTTCGCGTATGATTGACGAGGAGGTGCTGCGCATCCTCACCGAGTGCTACGACCGCGCCAGCACCATCCTCAAGGAAAACTATCAAGCCTTGGAGCACCTCGCCCAAACCCTGATTGAGAAGGAGACCGTGGGCGGAGAGGAAGTTGCTCAAAGCCTGCGTCAGCCCGCACCGGCATGATCGCAGTCGCAAACTGAACAACCACTCAACCGCATTCCCGACCTGTTCTTGTGAGTTCCGTTGCCACGTTTGTGGAGAACCTCGATCTTCAGTGGCCAGACCTCATTGACCTCCTGCTCCTCAGCCTGATCTTTTACCGGTTGCTCATCCTCATCAAGGGCACCCGGACAATCTCCATGCTACTCGGCTTCTCGCTGTTGCTGGGGTTGTATGTGCTTTCCCTCGCCCTGCAACTCGAGGCCACCCTGCTACTGCTGGACAATCTGGCGAACTCCCTCGTATTGGTGGTGGTTGTGTTGTTTCAGGCCGACATCCGGAATGCGCTTGCGCAATTTGGGTTGTTCACAATGTTCCGGGATCATGGATCCAAACAGCAAACGATTGTGGACACCGTGCTGCAGACGTGCGAAACGATGGCGCGCCGGAGGATTGGTGCACTCATCGTTTTTGAGCGCGAAGTCGGGTTGCGCAACCACACTGATCGCGGCACCACACTCAATGCCGAGGTCAGCGAACCCTTGTTGCTGAGCATCTTCGCCCCTACCTCTCCACTGCATGACGGCGCAGTCGTGCTGAGCCCCAAAGGTGTGTTGGCGGCCGCTCGGTGCATCCTGCCGGTTTCGATGAACACTCGACTGGGTGAGGATTTGGGTACCCGACACCGTGCTGCCGTCGGTGTCACCGAAGAAAGCGATGCCGTGGTTTTGGTGGTCTCCGAAGAACGCCGTGAAATCAGCCTCTGCTGCCGGGGCAGCATCCTCCGCAATCAAGGCCGGCAACTCCGTCCGCTTATTCTCGATTTACTCTCCGGAAAGCTCACCGAACTTCCTGGATCGGAAAAACTTGTGAACGGCGACGATTCTGTGTCACCCGTACTGCCGGAAGACGCCGAGACAGCGCACGCCACCCAAGCCAACCCCGCCACCAGCTAAGTTGATGCCGCGTTTGTCATGGTTCTCAGAAAACCTAGGATTCAAGGGACTGTCGATCCTGCTAGCACTGTTCGTGTGGTACCTCGCCAAGCAGGTGGGCGATCCAATCCAGATGAGTTTTTTTGTGCCCGTGGTGTTCAAGAACCTACCCCAGAATTTTCAGGTTTCGTCTGATCCCCCACAAGTGAACATCTCAGCGCGAACCAAGAATCGCGGAGGCAGCCTCAATCCTCTGGCCGTTCAGGCGATCATAGACCTCAGCACAGCGCAGGACGGGCAGGTGGAGTATGTGTTGACCGAGAGCAACATCACTGCCCCGGTAGATATCCACATCACCCGGATCACTCCGCCAAAGGTCATGCTCTCCATCGAGGAACTGATCGAGAAAACCCTGCCGGTGCAGGTTCGTCGCCAAGGAGAGGTACAGAAGGGCTTCCTGCTCGATTCCATCGAGATCACGCCATCATTCGTGCGAGTCCGGGGTGCTAAGTCACAACTGGCCTCCCTCGAAACCGTGGCGACGATGGTGATCGACTTGAGCGAATTGAATCACAGCACCGAGATGATCATCCAACTCGACTTGCCGCCACACAGTTTGCAGATTCTGGACGAGGGGGTGGAGTTCTACACTGCACAGGTGAACCTGCGGAGCTTGCCCGTCAAGAAACGGTTTGACAATGTGCCTGTGTACCTCCGAAATACGGCCTATGTCAGCGTGATCAATCCGAACGTCTTCAACATTTTCGTCGAAGGCCCTGCTGAGGTGGTTAAGAGCCTGAATGCCTCCGGGCTTTACGGGGTGATTGATCTGCGCAAGTACACGCCTGGCGTTTACAACAAGGTGAAACCCGCCCCGATCCTTCCGGAAGAGGTGAACATTCTGGAGCAATGGCCTCCCATTTCCCTTTGGGTGAAAAAGGAGACACTGGAGAAATCTGAAAAACTCAAACAGCGAGTTCAATCAAGTGATTTTTCTGCACGTCAACGTTGATCACATCGCCACGGTCCGGCAAGCCCGCCGGACCATCGAGCCCGATCCAGTCACTGCCGCTGCGCTTGTGGAACTGGCTGGTGCGCACGGCATCACAATCCACCTGCGTGAGGATCGTCGGCACATTCTGGACCGCGACGTTCACATCCTCCGGAAAACCATCCAGACTCGGCTCAATCTGGAAATGGCGGCAACAGCGGAAATGTTTGGAATCGCGCTGGAGGTGAAACCGGATATCGTCATGCTGGTTCCGGAACTCCGCGAGGAAATCACGACAGAAGGCGGGCTGGATGCAGCAGGAGCGTCGGGAGTGATGAAGGACGGCATCCGCAAGCTCAAGGACGCGGGCATTCACGTCAGCCTGTTCATCGATCCGGATTCCCAGCAAATCGAAGCCAGCCAAGCGTTGGGTGCCGAGGTTGTTGAACTGCACACGGGAAGCTACGCGAACGCGAACGCTCCAGACAGCATCGAGCAGGAGTTAGCTCGTCTGCACCAAGCCGCACTCGAGGCGCACGCAGCAGGTTTGCAGGTCAACGCCGGGCACGGGCTCAACTACCACAACACTCGTCAAATTTGCCAGCTTCCGCAGCTCCGGGAGTTGCACATTGGACACAGCATCATCAGCCGTAGTGTTTTCACTGGTATTTCCGAAGCCGTGCGCGAAATGCTGAAGGTGATCCGGGAGGCGACTCCCCAATCCTGACGCCCACAACTGTCTCTTTCTAAACGAATGACCAAGGACATCGTTATCAATCATGCGCCACACGAAACCCGTGTGGCGGTGCTGGAGAACGGCACTCTCTCTGCGTTGCACTACGAACGCGGCCAAGAGCAGCGCATTGTAGGCAATATTTACAAGGGCAAGGTGGTCAAAGTACTACCCGGCATGGAGTCCGCGTTTGTCGAAATTGGTGCCGAACGTGCTGCATTTTTCTACGTTGGCGATCTGATTGACGAAAGCGAACTGCTGGATGGAACCCCGCACTCCAAGCGTCGGGAACGCGAGAACATCGCCTCTATGCTCAAAGAGGGGCAGGATGTGCTCGTTCAGGTTTCCAAGGGACCAATCGGCACAAAAGGCTCTCGCATCACCAGCCACATTTCGCTGCCGGGCCGTCACTTGGTGTACATGCCCGCTTCCCGCACGCTGGGGGTTTCCCGCCAAATCTTGGAAGATGACGAACGGGTGCGGCTGAAGGGAATTGTCGAACGACTCCGCCCCAAATCTGGAGGATTCATCATCCGGACGGTTGCTGAGGGGGCTTTCGAAGAAGACCTTCATTCCGACATCAACTACCTCGTCTCGCTTTGGGAGGACATTCAGGAACGCTACAAAATCACGAAAGCGCCCGCCCTGCTGCACTCTGACCTCAACGTGGTGTTCCGCACCCTCCGGGACGTTTTCTCTCCAGACGTGCGGCGACTGGTGGTGGACGAGAAACAGCAGTATCAGGATGTCCGCTCTTTCGTGCGCTCGTACCTACCGCGCTACAACTCCATTGTCGAGCATTACAACCGGCGCACTCCAATCTTTGATTACTATGGGATCGAGGTGGAGATTGACCGCGCCCTCGCGCAAAAAGTCTGGCTACGCTCCGGAGGTCACCTCGTCATTGATCAAACAGAGGCATTGACCGCGATTGACGTCAACACCGGGCGCTTCGTCGGCAAGGAGAGTCATGAAAAGACGATTGTGCGCACCAATCTTGAAGCCATCGAGGAACTCGTTTACCAACTGAAACTTCGCAACATTGGTGGCATCATCATCATCGATTTCATTGACATGGAGTCCCGGCAGCATCGACAATTGGTGTACGAGACCCTCAAGAACCAACTCCGCTCCGACAAGGCCCGCAGCAAGATCCTCGAGATCAGCGAGATGGGGTTGGTGGAGATGACGCGGCGACGGGATCGGGAGAACCTCAATCGCTACCTCTGTGACCCCTGCCCGTATTGTGACGGGTTTGGGCGCGTCAAGTCGCCTTCCACGATTAGCTACGAGATCTTCCGGGAGATCCAGCGCACTTGCAAATACGGGAGTCAAGGTTCAATGGTCGTGTACGTCCATCCGGATGTCCACAGCCATCTTGAAAAGGAAGAGCAGCAATCCATGCAAGCGGTCGAGCGGCTGGTGGGACAGCCACTGGTCGTGAAACCGCTGGCTTCGCTGCATCATGAGCAGTTCGAGTTGTATGAGTTTTGAGGATTTGCACACGGAAGCGACTGCCAATCTCCAGCGGCATCTGGCCGAGAACGCCTATCCGGGACGGGGGCTAATTCTTGGGCGCAACACGGCTGGAGAGTGGACAATTGTGTACTGGCTGATGGGGCGTAGCCGTAACAGCCGCAACCGGATTTTGCTTGAGAACAACGGACGGCTTCACACCGAAGCCGCCGACCCCGCCAAACTCGAAGACCCCACCCTGATCATCTACAACGCCCTCCGGGTTTTTCAGGGAAAAACCGTGGTCAGCAACGGCGATCACACAGATCGAGTGGTGCGTGGATGGGAAAACGGCACGACCTTTGAAGAGACGCTCCATAGTGAACGCCACGAGCCGGACGTTCCAAATCTGACTCCCCGCATCGCGGGATGCTTGCATCCCGAAGATTTGGAATCCCCCCTCCGGCTTGCGTTGATTCGGAGTTGCGGCAGGAATCCAGAGTTGTCAGAGCATCACTTCTTCTGCTATCCTGCACCTGCCTCTGGTTTGGGTCACGGGTTGACCACTTACCAAGGGGACGGCAACCCGCTTCCCAGCTTTGCTAGGCTCCCTCTGTGGTTTCCATTGGAGGGCGAAGGCGATCGAATCGTCAAAGCGTATTGGGAGGTGCTGAATCCGGACAACCGTGTTGCCTTGGCAGTGTGGACCTTGTCTCCGGGATCGAGCACACCTCAAATGCGGATTTGTAATCGGCACCGAACGGATGATCCGGCTCCGGATTCGGGTACGCCAAGGATGGTTTCCCGGACAACTAACCGCTGAGTTTTCTCATGGGCGCAGAGCGACGACAATATCTCAGAGTCCTCTTCGAAGAGACGATTGAGGTCCGCACCAAGGAATGGACGGACCCCGTTGCCACCGGTTTGGACGTTTCCCTCAATGGGGTTCGCTTTCACTGCGAACACCCGCTTTCCGACGGCGAACGGATCACTATCGCTTTCCGTCCGGATTTTGAAGTCTCCGGAAAAGTCCGCTGGTGCTGGCCCATCGAGTGGTACTACCAGTCGGCGGTCCAGTTCATCGAGATCACTCCGGAAGAGCAAGAGCAGCTACGGCAGTACATCATCGATGTGTCCGGGGAAGACTACCCTGATGCCTTTGAGAAAGAGGGGACAGAAACAACCTCTGCTCCTCCGGAACCCGCGCAGGCCGAGCCGAGTCTGGACCTAGAGGACGAGGACGACTGGCTGGATGATCTTTCCGAGGGCGACCTCGACGCCGCGACCGATGAAGACGAGTTCATTTCGCTCGATGAGGATGAAGTCCCCGATGACGAAGGCGTCAACGGGGCTGCTCCGGATATAGACGATCAGGGAGGGAGCCCGTCACTCAATGTCGAAGGCATGGACTCGCGAAGCTTTGAAGGCCGCAGCGTGATCATCCTTGGAGAGAATCAGGAACACTCTGGATTGCTGAAGGAGTATTTGACGGGCCGCACCGGGTTTGAGGTTGAAGCTGTCAGCAAGAAGCAAAACCTCTGGCGGCTGATGAAAATCGATCCTGTGGACATGGTGATCATGGAGTGGCAGGGTCACGCTGGAGAAGAGTCGCTGGACACGCTGCGGCAAACCCGAGATGCCTTTCCTAGCGTTCCCGTGATCTGCCTCGCCGGACCCGTGAGTCTGGAACACCGGCTCAGTGGCCTCAATGCCGGAGCATCGGACTTCCTGACCCGCCCCGTACACCTTTCCTCAGTGGCTCAAAGCGTCCTCACACGCTTCAATGCCGATGGTGATCCTGTCACAGACGCAATGGCGGCAGCAGTGGCCTCCGATCCCATTGCTACGGCACCCGACCCCGGACTGCTTGAGGATGATCTCGACATGTCTGAGGAGTTGGAACTGATCGAAGACGATTTCTAATTCCCGTCTCGCCCCGGAGTTCCTTTCCGGAACTCCGGGCGTTCTCGTTTAATTCCCAGAAATCAGAAGGACTCTGCCGATGCAGCATTCCACGCCCGTGCGTAGGATTCTGGCGGATTATTGAGGAGAGCTCCGGGTTCCAGAAACTCGTAGAGTTCAGAGTAGTTCCGGATTTCAGAAACGCTGACGCGCCGCATGACATGCCAAGGGCGCAAGTCTTCTGTGTTTGCAAGCCCCATCGCTCCCATCATCTCGCAGACACTGCGCTCGGTGTTGCGGTGGAAATTGTACACCCGTTGCGACTTGTCAGCAGGTACAAGTCCTTTCATGAGCATGGGATTGGTCGTCGCCACACCTACGGGGCATTCGTTGGTGTTGCACTTCTGCGCCTGAATGCAGCCAACCGCCATCATCATGCCGCGAGCGGCGTTGCAGAGATCGGCTCCCAGTGCGAGGCGTTTGATGATGTCGAATCCCGTGGTGACTTTTCCACTGCAAATGATGCGGATGCGGTCCCGAAGATTGCAGCCCACCAGCGCGTTGTTGACGAGAATCAAGGATTCGATCAACGGGGCGCCAATCGTGTTGGTGAACTCCAGTGGTGCTGCACCGGTTCCCCCCTCACCCCCATCCACAGTGATGAAATCCGGAGTCACGCCCGTTTCGAGCATCGCTTTGCAGATCGCCAGAAATTCGCGGCGCTTGCCTATGCAGAGCTTGAAGCCGACCGGTTTGCCGTCGGACAACTCCCGGAGTTGAGCGACAAACTCAATCAAGCCTTTGGGCGTTGAGAACGCAGAGTGTCCCGGAGGTGATTCCACATCGTGACCCAGCGGCACATCCCGGATTTCCGCGATTTCCTTGGTGAGTTTGGCGGCGGGCAGAATGCCCCCATGTCCAGGTTTGGCCCCTTGCGAGAGCTTGAGCTCGATCATCTTGACGCTTGGAGTTTTCGCCCGCATCTGAAAAGTTTCCGGATTGAACTGCCCCTCCTTGGTGCGACATCCGAAATAGGCTGTGCCAATCTGCCAAGTGAGATCACCGCCTTGAAGGTGGTAGGGACTGATTCCCCCCTCGCCCGTGTTGTGGCAGAAATTACCCAGTTTGGCGCCAAGGTTGAGCGAGCGGATTGCGTTCTGACTAAGTGCACCGTAGCTCATTGCCGAAATGTTGAGGAGGCTTGCGGAATAGGGCTGCTTGCAGTCTGGACCGGCAACAGTGACGCGAATGTCCTTCGCCTCCATGCGCCGTGCTGTGATCGAGTGGTTCACCCATTCGTAGCCGACGGCGTACACATCACGCTCGGTTCCGAAGGGCACCGTATCCCGGATGTTCTTGGCCCGTTGGTAAACCACCGTGCGTTGTTGCCGGTTGAACGGCACCCCGTCAGTGTCAGACTCCACGAAGTACTGGTGAATTTCCGGACGGATCTCCTCAAAGAAGAATCGGAAGTGTCCGAGAACCGGAAAATTCCGCAGAATGGAATGTCGGGTCTGGAAGATATCTTGAATTCCAAGTAGGATGATAGGACCAAGGATGATTAGCGACCACAGGACGCCCGGATAGCCGATGGCCGCAAGAATGGCGTTGACCGCGATCACAAGCACCGTGAACTGCCAGAACAAATTGCGCATATTATTTTCTCTTGAAGGTTAATTGTTACAACATGGTCTGACATGCAATAATCGCAATATTCACGCCTTTTCGTCATTATTTTTAATAATTGCCGCAGACTTGCGGTGACAATCCCTCTAAACCAAAACTCAAATCAGGATTTCCATGAGTAGTACAAAGAAGATTGCAGTGACCCCCGGAGACGGAATCGGTCCGGACGTTTCCGAACAGGCCGTGCAGGTGATGCAGGCCGTTGCCTCGCGCTTTGGCCTGCAACTGGAGTTGAGCGAACACCCCGTGGGCGGCACCGCCTACGATCTTGCCGGGACTCCGCTTCCGGACGAAACCCTAGCCGCCTGCAAGGCCGCCGATGCAATTCTGCTAGGGGCGGTGGGCGGTCCCAAGTGGGAGCCGCTGGATTTTTCGGTGCGTCCGGAGCGCGGACTGCTCAAGCTGCGCTCGGAACTCCAGCTTTACGCAAACCTGCGCCCGGCAGTCATCTACGGGGATCTCGTGGACGCTTCCACGCTCAAGCGCGAGGTGGTGGAAGGCACGGACATCATGGTCATTCGTGAACTCACGGGTGGCATCTATTTTGGTCAGCCGCGTGGGGTCACCACCGAAAACGGCGAGCGCATCGGACGCAACACGCTGGTGTACTCCGAGTCCGAAATCCGGCGCATTGCCAAGGTCGGCTTTGAAACGGCACAAAAACGCGGTAATCGCCTCACCTCGGTGGACAAGGCCAACGTGCTGGAAACCACGGAACTGTGGCGGGATGTGGTGGTGGACGTGTCCAAGGACTATCCGGACGTGGAGTTGAACCACATGTACGTTGATAATGCCGCCATGCAACTCATCCGCGATCCCAAGCAATTCGACACGGTGGTCACGACCAATATGTTCGGGGACATCCTCAGCGACGCGGCGGCGATGCTGACCGGTTCCATCGGTATGTTGCCCTCCGCCAGCGTGGGCGGTAGCATCGGCCTCTACGAACCAGTCCACGGTAGTGCCCCGGACATCGCCGGACAGGACAAGGCGAACCCGCTCGCCACCATCCTCTCCGTTGGCATGATGTTCCGCTACTCCTTCGACCTCACCGAAGCGGATGAGTTGATCCAGCAGGCAGTTGTGCAGACCATCGAAACGCACCGCACGGGCGACATCATGTCTGCAGGCAAAACGCTCGTCGGTTGCCAGCAGATGGGCGACCTCGTCCTCAAGGCACTGGAATCGCTCTGAGACAACGCTCCATGTCCAGCTCACCTGAGTTCAGCAACCGCCTGATCCACGAGAAAAGCCCCTACCTGCTCCAGCACGCCCACAATCCGGTGGACTGGCAGCCGTGGGGTCCGGAGGCGTTTACCCAGGCAAAAGTGGAGGACAAGTTGGTGCTGGTGAGCATCGGCTACGCGACCTGCCACTGGTGCCATGTCATGGAGCGGGAATCCTTCGAGGATCCGGAACTGGCCGCGTTCCTGAACGCGCACTTTGTGCCGATCAAGGTGGACCGCGAGGAACGCCCGGACGTGGACAAGCTACACATGGATGCGCTGCACGGGCTTGGCCAGCAGGGTGGTTGGCCGCTCAACATGTTTGTGCTTCCGGACGGGCGGCCCATCATGGGCGGCACCTACTTCCCGCCTCGCGACCTCTACGGACGCCCCTCGTTCCGGACAGTGCTGGAAAAGCTCGTGCAACTCTGGCGTGGGGATCGCGGCAAGCTCGAACAGGTGGCCGGGGATCTGCTGGGGCACCTTCGGCACAACGCCGAGCCGCAGGGCTCGGGAGCTTCCCTGCCCGGCTGGGAAGCGGAAGAGGTCACGGCTGAATACTACCACAAAAGCTACGATCCGGACCACGGCGGTTTTCAGCTTCAGCCGCAGAACAAGTTTCCGCCCAGCATGGGGCTGCAACTGCTGCTGCGGCACCATGTCCGCACCGACAATCCGGAGTCGCTGGAGATGGCGGAACACACGCTCCAGAAGATGCTGGCGGGCGGCATCTACGATCAGATTGGCGGCGGTTTGAGCCGCTACAGCACCGACTACGAATGGCTGGTGCCGCACTTCGAGAAGATGCTCTACGACAACGCGCTGTTCGTGTGGGCCTTGCTGGAGGCGCATCAGGTGACGGGCAAGGACGTTTACGCCGATGGTGCGCGGGACGTACTGGCCTACATTGAGCGGGACATGCGTTCGCCCGAAGGTGCGTTTTTTTCGGCAGAGGATGCGGACAGCGAGGGCGTAGAGGGCAAGTTCTACGTCTGGACACCAAGCGAGGTGCGCGCGATTTTGAGGCCAGAACTCGCGGAACTCGCCTGTGCATTTTGGGACATCAGCGATTCCGGAAATTTCGAGGGTAGCAGCATTCCAAATCGCCCCAAAAGTGAAACCGAAGTTGCCGAACAACTTGGCATTTCAGTCGATGAGTTGAACCAGAACTTGGCCGAGGCGCGGCAAAAGCTGCTGGAAGCCCGGAGCCACCGCATCCGTCCGCTTTGTGACGACAAGGTGCTGACCTCGTGGAACGCGCTGATGATCTCCGCCTTTGCCCGCGCTTCCCGGATTCTGGACGAGCCGCACTACGAGGCGCTGGCGGTTGCTGCCGCCGAGTTCGTGTTTCAGCATTTGCGGGAGGACTCCGGACGGCTCTTGCGGCGTTGGCGCGAGGGCGAATCCCGCTTTCCAGCGTATCTCGTGGATCACGCCCAGCTTGCCGTCGCCTTCCTTGACCTCTACGAAGCGACCTACCATGTGGGGTGGTTCCACAAGGCGCAGGAGTTGATGGAGGAAGTGGATCGGCTGTTCCGGAATGACGAGGGGGCGTACTTTGACACAGGCGAGGATGCCGAACGGTTGCTGATGCGCAGTGCGGAAGGTTACGATGGCGTGGAACCTTCCGGGAATAGCTCTGCCGCGCAAGCGTTCCTGCGGCTCCATGCCTGCACCGGAAATGCGGAGTTTCTAGAAAGCGGGCTACGCATCCTCTCCGGGTTCAGCGGACACCTCCAACAGGCCGGACCCAGCTTTGCCGCGATGCTACAAGCTCTCCACGCACACCGCTCCGGAATCCGGGAGATCGTGATCGCGGGCACTCGCGGAGAGCCGGAAACCGAAAGTCTGCTCTCCGTTGTGCGGCGCGAGTTCCATCCGAACACCGTCACCGCTTTCGTCCCGGTTGGTGAGGACGCCTCCGTCGCTTCTGTGATTCCACTTGCTCAAGGCCGCACCGCCCTCAATGGACACGCCACCGCCTACGTCTGCCAAAACTTCGCCTGCCAACTGCCGGTCCACACGCCGGACGAGTTACGAACACAGTTGCAAAGCCGTGCTTGAGTTTGTTTAGAATTGCTGTAAAACCCTACTCCAAATGGGTTCATTCCAGTTGGAGTGTGTCCGCCACCGCCTAATTCTCCAAACCATTTTACCTGCTTCAGGAAACCCAATGACAAAACTCCTCATCTTGCTTGATCGAAAAACCGAGCTTGTGATCATCCTCTACCTCGTTTGGGGCATTTTCTAGGGACTCAATGGAGGCGACAAATTCCTCAATGGTCAGTACGTCCCGCAACAGGTGTTCAAACAGGTGATCAAAGTTTGTGAGACGCAGGGGCGCAAAGATATTGCAGAAGAAATGAGAGTTTGGTATCATGAATAATTGGAGGCTATTTATTAGGCAAAAGCCACTTGAGCGTCACTCAATCGAGGCTTTTTCCAGAACAATATCATCTTAAACAGGATTGAAATCATGTTGCACTCAACGAAAACATCCATTAATTTCATGCTCTTCTGTCTATCGATCCTATACTTTGGAAGTTGCTCACAGCAGGTGGGACTTGAAAAATCTGTTCAAACACTCAAGGAAACAAAGACTTGTGTCAAATGCAATTTGCAGCAAAGCAACCTGAATTACGCAAAGCTGGCAAAGGCGGATTTAAGTGAAGCCGTGCTAGATGAATCCAGCATGAATGGTGTTGATTTGAGTGGTGCCACCCTCAATAGCGCTAGTTTTGTCAAAGTGGATTTAAGCGGCTCCAATCTCAGTGGTGCGGTGGGCAAGAATGTCGACTTTAGTCAGGCCGTTATGACAAACAGTAAGATTATTAAAACGAGTTTTGAGGAATCGGTATTTTCTGGGGCAAATCTCAGTCAATCTGACCTGAAAGAGTCTATAATAACTGATGCAGATTTATCAAAGGTCTTGATGATCAAGTCTCAACTCATCAAGGCTAATCTTTCCAGATCCGATTTGAGTGAAGGAAATTACAACCATGCCAATTTCTCAGATGCCATTTTAAAGGGATGCAACCTTGAGGAGGTGTCCGCCAAAAACGCTGTGTTCAAGACCACCAACTTGCAGGATGCTAACCTCACAAAAGCAATCCTTGATGAATCCGATTTTTCGGACTCTAATTTAACTCGAGCCCAGTTGGATGATGCTTCTCTTCTTGACACCAAGCTCAATGGTGCGGATTTGACACTGTCTTCTTTGAAGGGAGCCGCTTTGAAAAATGCGGACCTGACTTTCGCACAAATGTCCAAGGCTGATTTCACAAATGCAGATCTAAGTGGAACAACCTTTCATGGCTCAAATGCTTCAGGAGCTCTCATGGTCAACACCAATTTAACAGGAGCAAAGCTTGAGAAATCAAGATTTGACGGGGCAAGTTTTGAAAATGCCAATCTGACGCAAATCGTTTCCAGTAAATCAAAATTCATTAACAGTGTTTTCAAGAATACTGATCTGACAAACGCCGTGTTCAAAGAATCTGATTTGACTGGAGCCGTTTTTGAGGGCGTAAAACTAAACGGTGCCAATCTTAAAGGTGCGAATTTGGATGGTGTCGACCTGACTCAGGCAGTTTTATGTGAAACCGTGATGCCCGATGGTAAAGTTTCAAATAGAAACTGCAAGAAGTAATAACAATATTCCTAACAAATTTCGATAATATTTTTTGCGTTTTTCATAATGGCGATTGTGTCGTATTACCTCTATGTGCAGCACGATGCAATCGAAGCGGAGGAGGAAAAGGAAATCGCCGAAGGAGAGTAAAGCCAGCACCGAAATTCAGCCTTTCCCAAACAGCGGCGGCGCAGGTGTTTCTGCGGCTCTCCCACTCTCCCAAGACCGCTCCGCTCTCAGCGGACGCGCCACCGCCTACGTCTGCCAAAACAGCGCCTGCCAGCTTCCGGTCCACACTCCGGAGAAACTGCGGGCGCAGTTGCTTCAGCCTTCCTTGGATTAGCCATCGGCAGGAAGCAGGTCGAAGTGGGGTCGGCACCCAACAGCATCGGCATAGCGCTGAATGCTCCGCAGGCTGGGAAGTCCCGAACCGCCTTCCATCCGAGCAACCACGGACTGCGTGGTTCCCATCTGCTCGGCAACTTGTGCGTGGGTCATTTCCACTCGCAATCGAGTCTTGATCAAGGTGCGGGCAACCTCAAATTCGGGTGCCTGAGCCGCAAAGGCGGATTGGACATCCGGATCGGACAACCACTGCTTACGCAGTTCCTTGAGTTACAGCTTGCTCTCTTGTGGCGTTGTAAACGTAGCCGCCAAGGTCCACATAGAGTTGCAGGACACGGCATCCCTCGTCGCGGAGGGTTTCCGGAAGCAGGCGGATGCCGCGTCGTTCAAGTTGGGCGTTGTAGTCCGGAGGGGTTGGCCCCTCGTCAAATCCCGTGATGCCCTCGACATCCTCCGGCTCGGCGGAGGAAACCACCTCCTGCACTCCGGACCAACAGACGTTGCCGAGGCACATCGCGCACATCTTGCCGCTGCTGACCAGTTGGTGTGGCGGCAAGCCGTTCTGCCCAAGGTCGTAAACCCCGAGTTTTTTCTGGGCGAGCATGAGCGCCATCATCTCGGCGTGCGCCGCAGAGCATTCTGTCGCCATCACGACGTTGACCCCAACCGAGACGAGATTTCCGGAATCGCGCTCGAACACGGCGGCTCCAAACGGCCCACCCGTGCCTTCCCGGATGTTACGCTCGGTGAGGGCCAGCACGAAGCGCATGCGGTCGAGCTTGTCAGCCATCGGAAACACATAGTCCGACAGGAACGCACCCACCCATGGGGGCAGATTCAGCGAGAGTTGTTTTTCAATCATAAGCATTCAGGCAGAAAATGGTCATTGTTTTCAGCCAGACTGAAGCAACATCTGCGCCTTCAGACAGCTAGCTTCAGAGAAGTGTCAAACACTCCAACACTGGGGCTTTCTGCGGAAGTGGGCGCGAGATTCCGTCTGCTGATCCAAGGGTCGTGGTGGTTCGTGAACGTTGACAAAACGGGTAGCCGCGCTTCATTCTCCACTTGACTGGTTTTTCTGATCGCGGGAACGTCTTGGTTTTTTTACAGGCATTGATTATTTTACAGTCACTTACATTGGACTGTGGATTCAACCCTTTTGTGTGTCAAGTTGTGCAATCTCCAACAAAAACCAGCCAACAATTTCACGGGTTCGCTTTGGGGTTGCTGATCGCCCTAGTTGGGTTCACGATTCCTGCGTGTTCAAAAACCCACTTCTCCTGTGCAGGTACCCTGACCTACCAGCACTGTGCCCGGTATTGCACCTCCCAGCAGGTGGAACGGTGCGAGGAGAGCTGGCGCAGAAGCCCCTCCTACAACAGTCCCTACAAGTGAAGGGACGAGCAATCTCATCAAATCAGAACATTTCTCTGAGTTTTTCCTGACCTTCCAGCAACTGCCCCCCCACTCCAGCAAGAAGTCTTCCTGCTTCTCCACCCCCTGAAGCAATCTCCCAAAGTTAAAGTTTTATCGCAAAAGGCCGATTAACACGATTAGGGAGAATTATGCCCTCTGATCCTGTCCTGTCCTGATTTCTGATCCTTCAAAGGGTCTTCAGGCCAAGGAAATTTTCAGAACAGTCCGCAAATCGGTCTGCGGACTTACTGCAAGCAGGCTGCTGAGAATCGCAAAAAGTTAAAGTTCTACCGCAAAAGGCCGATTTACACGATTAGGGGGAATTATGCCCTCTGATCCTGTCCTGTCCTGATTTCTGATCCTTCAAAGGATCTTCAGGCCAAGGCAATTTTCAATGGAATGAACCGTCCGCAGACGGATTTGCGGACTTACTGTAAGCAGGATGCTTAGAATCGCCAAATCACTTGGGTTGTCAATCACCGTCCTCGGAGTTTTGTGGAGTGGTGTCTTGAACGCACAAGGGATTGATGTAACCACTGGACATGAAGCAGAGGCGACTCCCAGGCCAGTTGTCCTGCTCTCCCCGGTACCAAAGGCGCCCGTCTCCCTGTCCTGCTGTTCCCTGAATTTGATTCCCCAATTTGAAACACCATGGCTTTCAGAAGTGAAGTACAAGGGGCTGAGAATCCCGGTCAAACGCTGGGATCCTTTCCAGCGTCCCAAGTCAGGTGGAAAGCCCGCCTCCTATCTTGAAGGACGCAGTATCCGCATCAAACTCATGACTCCAGTGCTGGACGGGAGTATTGTGCCGGGTGACGATTACTACGGTGCAAAGACTTCTTTTCATCCTTTCCCTGGAGGGACCAAACCCTACCACCTCATGCTGAGTTGGGGCTGGCTCGGAGTGGGCCAGAGCGAATTTGGATACCAGATCAAGCCCGGAAAGGATGAGCTCCTCGCAGGAACAACACCATATACAATGGGAATGAAAATGCAGGAGGTTGGGATCACGATCGGTTTGCAGCGAAAATTCTTTATCCGGCGTAGCGGATACCGGGTCATTGAAACCGTGATTTACCGTAGCAACTGGACCATCGGGGCTGGCTATGGAACTCAGGGGAGTCTTGAATTGACCCGGCTGGAGAAAACCTATCAGACGACATCTTTCAAAGCCAACTCCTACTTCATTTACTACGGCTGGGAATTTCTGGAATACCCCGACATCGGCCTTGAATGGGCGATGGGCATTCGTCAAAACAAGTTCGAGTTCGGCCCCCCTACTCAGGTTGGCGGCACAGAAATCCTTGACTTCAGGCTGAAGGGTTCTGTCTACCAGTACGTCATGGGTTTGGGTTTGGGTTTCTGACCAACCCACACTAGAACCATCGGATCGGGGACTACAACACGACCCCGGCTTTCCTTTGATGGCCAAGCTTGAACTCAAAGATGCAGAGAGGCATGTCAGCAACAATCTCATTGATCAAGCAATCTGCTCCTTCAAGCTTGCACTCAGACACCCCCGGGTCAGCAGGTGTTCAAACAGGTGATCAAAGTTTGTGAGACACAGGGCTCCAAAGATCTTGTAGAAGAAATGACAGTTTGGCATCGTGAACAGTTGGAGGCTACTTAAGGCAAAAGGGTCGTGGTATACGAATAAAATCGAATTGCCGAAAGCATTCGTGTATTGATCCTCAACCAATCTTGAGACTCTCCATCAATCGGTTGAATATATTTTGCTTTTTTCACAATAGTTTTGGCCTGCTTCCAGATCCAAAAAAACCTGACCAACTTCGTGAATTCGGACTGGTGATCCCCATTCCCAGCCACTTGTGGAAAAACAGGTTCCTAAAAATATTCCTGACCTGCTCCCTTTAAGTGATCCAGTTTGAATGTTAGTTCATCATCATCATTGGTTCCACCTGAAATAGGGATTCAGGTGCAGGAGATTTCCGCTGCAAAAAGCTGTGAGCCCTCACAGCATTGGTAGTGGACCCGCCATTGTTCAATCTCGATGATGCTGGCAGTTAAAATTGCTTCATCCGCTTTTCCCTGTGCCACCTTTCGTTGAGTAGAGTGGTGTTGAGTGACCACACGGTAGCTGTGACGTTCACTCGCACCTAGGGCTTAACGAAGACGCATCCCTGCCTGACAACCTCGTTAGGGGCTCAGTACTTTCCCGAAATGGCTTCCTTAGCTGTAATAGGATAAAGATCCACGTCATGTGCGACTTTTCACGGTTGAAGCAGTCCCTCGAACTGGAGTGGCTGCCGTCCGGCAGACAGGTTGAGGGAGATGGCCACAGTATGGGCGAGCATTTTTCGCGCGACCCGGCTGGTGAGGTGCCAGGGGTCCCGCGCCCGTGTGCGCCCGAAGTGAAAAGTGCTGGGCGGGTTGGGCGATCACGGTCTTGGCCATCCGTCGGGCCTTCACCAGCATCCGTGCGAAGCCGGGATGCCTCTCGTCGGCCATGTTCTTGCGCAGGGGCGTTTGCAGCCCGATCCCCCGCCTCCTAAGTCGGCCCTCAACTGGGGAAGGATGAAGCCCTTGTCGCCGATGAGCAGCCCCGGATGTTGGCGGCGGCTCCGGGGAGCGCGTCCCTCCCGCCCGCACTGGCCGCCGTGAGATGGAGCCGGCGACGGTCCCGTTGAGGCTCACGACCAGAACCCCCGCAGCTCGTAGTGGACCTCCCCCTTGGAGGCGCAGTGGCCGTAGGCGGCCTCCCCCCTGAAGAGCCGGCACCGCTCGGCCCTTGCGAAGTGGCACACTGGCAGGGGGAAACCCTCGGTGAGGGGACGGTGTCACCCCAGCCCTCCAGCCTGTGACAGCATGGCCTGGAGCCTCTGCCTGACGAACCACAGGTTCGCCGCCTGCCTCACGAAGACGCTGCGCGAGCCCAGGCCGGGGAAGAGGCACTGCCAGTGCCTGCGGAAGTGGCCCCAGACGGCCTTGTCGCGGTCATCACCAGAAACTCCCCCACAACCTCCATCGTGAAAGCCTCGCTGCCGCAGAGCCGGGGGGCGAAGCCCCTCCGACGAATCCCCAGCAGTTCCGGCGCGGACTGCAACAGGTCATCGACACAGCAGAACACCGCAATGATGGAACCCTCTTCGGGCATGGTCCCTCCTTGGTTGCAACCTCATAAAAAAGTCGCACACGGCGTAAATTTTCCATAAGTAAACCGTTTTTTGGAGGGAGGATCACTAGAATTTGGCAGGTTTTTCGCAGTTAAGTCCTCATCAGAGATCGTGAAAGCCTGCTCTTCAGTAATAAAAAGTGGATTACCCTTCACAAGGGGCCACTTGAACCGCTGGGAGTCTTGATTTCCTTAATAACCGCACAGCCCAAGGTTTTTGCCGCACCAGATAACCTAAATTAGATAATAAATACAATTAGTTGAAATTTAAAATAGAGACATAACAAAGTCAACTTATCTGTAGCTTCTGTCCTCAGCATGGAATGAAATTTGAGGCCTTAGCTGATTTTCATAGAGTTCCTTTTTGAATTACACAAATTTCCGCAACGCTTTCCTTCTGTCTGTGTTTCTTTCGATGCTTGCTGCATCTTGCGACAGTGTTGGTACCAGTGGTCCTGCGGAATATTTAAATTCAACCAAGCCTGCACCTGCACTTCCCGGTGGCGGTGGCTTGGTACTTACCAGTTGTATGTGTTCAACAAAAACCCAGACGGGTTCTGACCCTGATAATCTGACATTGTTTAATGCCAACCCACGTGGGATCACTGGAATTTATGTCAGTCCAATTTCAAGTGTCCCGGATAATGCGACATGGAATCTTACCCCTCAGGTCGAGTTCAGTGCAAACGGGATCCCCGAGTTTGTTCCAACTGATTTTTACGTTTGGGTCAAGTCCTACGACAACCGCACTTATTATTGGGGCTCCATCCTCACTCTCACCCTCGATCAATCTGCTCCTTCTCTTTCCAGTGTCTCCATAAAAACAGACAACTCCTTCAAAACCGGCCCCTCCTCCCCTCCGGCTTATGCTAGGGCCAGTAACACCATCACTGTCAGTTTCACCGCAGGAGAGGAATTAAGTACCCCCACAGTTTTGATTCATGGCAGGAGTGCAACAGTCACACAAGTTGGTTCTGGAGGCACCAGTTGGGAGGCCTCTCTTGTGATGGCCTCAAGTGACAATGACACGACAAGTGTTCCGTTTACGATTGATTACTATGACACTGTAGGTAATGTAGGGCCCACGACAACTTCCACAACGGACAGCTCAAGTGTCACCTTTGACAAGACTCCTCCTGGCAGTTTATCGGCAAGCATAACCGATGCTGATCCGTCAAACACACTTCCAATCTCGGTTGCAATCAGCGCAAGTGATAACGGGACGCTCGTTTCCGCTTACAATATTTCGAATAACTTCAGTGCCTCAGCTGCTCCGGCATCATCATCTTCAACATGGATCACTATAAGTTCTCCTACGACATCCTATAGTGCGACAGTGGCCCATAACCTTGACAATATTGGAGATGGAAACAGGAAAGTGTACGTTTGGTTCCGTGATAGTGCAGGAAATGTTTCAAGTGAGGCAACGGACAACATCACTATCGATACCCAACCCCCTATCCTGACCGAAGACACGCCTGTTGGAGACAGTGTCTCCAATTCACTTCACTCCTCTTCTTTTAGACTCACTGACAACGCAACTCCACTGGTCACACTAAATTCATCAGAGAACGGTACACTTACCTATCCTTCAAGCACCTGCAAGAGTGCAAGCACTTCAACAACAACTGCAGGTAATTTTAGCATCACGCTGGATTCTAACGCGTCGGGAGGCGCACTGGCAGACGGAAATTACGCTTCCTGTCAGGTTATAATTACTGATGATGCCGGGAATGCCAGTAGCCCTCTGACCCTAACAGCCTTCACAGTTGATGCAACCGACCCCGGCGGAACGGTTTCAAAAGTCAGCTCGACATGGGATTCTGCCATCAGCCGAACCAAGCTGACGTTGGGATTGAATGCGACCGACAACCTTTCTGGAGTGGTTGGCTGGCTTGCAAAGGATAATGATTCCACAACGCCAGTGCTCTCAGACAACTGGACCAGCATCACTGCCGTCAATCCATTTTCTGACAATACCAGCACCTTCCACCTCAACACAACTGCAGGGGTACGCACACTCTACACCTGGTATCGGGATGCTACTGGAAACATCTCTCCGCCTGCGACCACCATCATCACAACCCCCTCAGCCTTTAAAATGAGTTCAGACAACGCCTCACCGGGCTACTACAACGCCGGTAAGCTGATTGATCTCTGGGTGGAGTTCGACGATCTGGTCACAGTTGACACTTCTGGAGGGACACCCTTTATCACCATTTACACGGCTGGTGATAACTCCTCTCCAACATCAAGGACTGTTAATTACACCAGCGGAAGCGGAACAACAAAGCTCCACTTTCCATACACCATTCAGGCAGGGGACAACACTTCAGCATTTCCAGATTTGCGCTATTCAGGAACAAACACCCTGGATAAGAATGGTGCAATGCTACACAAAATGGGGGTTCAGGCTACCACTGATCTTCCCACACCCGGCGCAACGAATTCCCTGTCCGCGAACACAGATCTGTTTTTGGATACCTTTGCTTCTAGAGCTACTTCAGTAACAATCCATGGAAATCCGGTCTCCGTTGCAGAACAAAGCAATACCCGCAGTGTCACCCTGGAACTTGGAGCAAGAGATGAATATGGAGTTACCGCCTATTTTGATAATTCAACAGACAACACAACAACTCCTTCTTCACCAGGTTTAAGCTCGTCAGGCTGGAACTCCGTTACCCAGAACACCGCATATTCTGATAACGTCAGCCACACCCTTGACAACAGCTCTGGAGATGGAATCAAGAAAGCGAGTGTCTGGTTTCGTGACGCAGCCGGCAATATCTCAAGTCCCAGCACAACCGACACCATTGAACTCGACACCATCCGACCCACTTTGGCAATCAGTGGGCTGTCCACAAAAACAGGCTACCCTGGAACTGGCCCGGGACCGTACAAATCCGGAGACAATCTTAGCATGACCCTGACCTTCTCGGAGGTGGTTCAGAATAATGGAACACCCTACTTGCTGTTCAGTGGTACATTTTCTGGAAACAGTACATTTTCGCTTCCTACAACATTGAGTCTCAACGCATACGACAACCAAACCGTTGGGGGAGGAAGCGGGAATGAAAGCATTTCTGTTTTTAACCTGATGGACGAGGCACATAATCCCATCATTCAAACTCCAACAACCTTAGACAACGGGACAACCTCAGGAGATTGGTTTTTGGTGGACGGCCAGGTGCCGGATAATATTTCTGTTGAGTTTATTGACAGTTCCAGTTCCGTCCTGGGTTGTTCTCGTGAGCTTGGTGTGACTCTAAGGATCAAAGGAGATGATAATGACTACATCAAGTCTTTGTATAAGGATAATTCTAGTACTATGCCCGGCTCTCCAACCATTACTAGCATAGATAATAAAAGCTATGATAACAATACGATCAGCCACTCACTTGACAACTGTTCTGGAAGCGGACAGCCCTACACCGATACCCTTTCCGGAACAAGCTGGCCAAAGGGCTACTATGGATGTCCGAGAGACGTCAGTATCTGGTTTGAGGACTACGCGGGCAACATAAACAGTGGAAGTGCAACCATAAATTATGACCCCATTCGTGCAAGAGTATTGGGTGTTGATGCAGAGAGAGAAAAGTACAAGGCTCCTAGATTTCCACACTGGCCAATATATAATTCGGCGACTAACTCTCAGATCAATATTTATGTCACCCTCTCAGAAAACGTTACTGTAACAACTGCAACTCCAAACATTTATTTAAACCCCGGACCCGTCAATACACCGGCCTCCTCCTCCTATTCTTCAGGGAGTGGAACGGATAATCACACGTATTTTTATCGGGTGCAAGCAGGAGACAACACCTCATTGTCAGCTCCACTTAAACTCGATAACTCCACTGTTGCTTTCAATGGTGCGTACTTGTCAGAAGACAGCCTTTGTTATCTGGACAACCTCTCGCTTCCAACACCGCTGGATAACAATTCCATCCGTAGCACCAAGTCCATCGTCCTTGACACGACCCCTCCAGTTGCAAATTCATTTGATATCTATGATCATGATAACACAACTGTAGATCGACAAAAATATGCAGATAATGCCACCCTGGGTATTAATCTTTCCGCAGAGGATGAACATGGAGTTTCGGAATATATTGTTCTTGACAATACATGTTCTGGTTCTGGTTTTTCGAGTTCGGCAGTTACGGATAACCGTTCATTCGTAGGATCTCCCTTAGGAGGTGGTACTAACGTCCACGGCACCGGCTGGTTGTCAGCAGACAACACGACCCTGTTTACCCTGTCTGACAATGGAACTGCCCTTGATTGTACGCCCAACAGTCCTCAACCAGGCCACAACCGTAATGTCTATTTTTATGTTGTTGACCTTGCAGGAAATATCAGCCTGGTGAGTAGCAACTCCAAAGACAACATCACCTTTGACAATTTATTGCCCAAACCTATATTAATCAATCTTCTCTACTGTGGTGGACAAACTGGAGGGTCTTCACCAAACACCTGTGGTGCTAACGGAGGCACCTATCCTGGTCTTGGAGGAGGGACTGGAGTTAATGATACTTATGACGGGCATGACGAACCAAATAGTGCTGGTTTCATAAATTCTTCTACAGGCAACATTCTTGCAAATTTGGCTGACAACGCTAGTTTTAAGCCAACCTACAGACAACCATTGAGTGTTGAACAGGTCAAGATTGTCTACATTGAGCCTACCAACACCAGGATCACAGTAAACGATGGTACAAATGCATGTAGTGGCATCTTTCAGATAAGTTCTGATAACTTTTCAACAAATAGTTGTCTGCCATTACAGGCAGATCAGTCTGTAAATACTTTTGGTACTCCGGACAACATAACTTGGACTTTTAATGTATTGTCATTGTCAGACAACGAAAGCTGTCCTGTTGCACCTAAAGGAACCGAATGCAGGGCAAGATTTGAGGACAATACCACCTATACTGCAAGACTTTTAAGTATTAAGGATTTTTCCTTCAATGCCTCAGATAATTTGACAACTAATTTTTCAACCACACCTCGGCCCACAATTACCAGTTCAAGTCCGGACAATGAATCAACAAATCAATCCGTCTACACTTTAGCAAAGTTTGTGTTTGACTCCTACATGGATCCCAAATCTTTTATTGCAGGTACATCCGTCAAGATCTCTCCTGATAATATCTCTTTCGTCCCCAGGTTTAATCATTATCAAAAAACACTAAGTATTCATCCAGTGGGTCCACTGCCCGAAAACACAGAGATTACCATCACCGTTAAGGGAGGTTTTGACAATGACACCTCAACCGGACCTCAGGTTGATAACGGAAGTTATACCTACCTCCAGGGGAACTGCAAAACTCAGGGGCCTGGCATGAGGGATGAGTACCTGCTGACTGAAGGTGGAACTTTTGGTGCTGGACTACAACTATGTGGAGATCATGCAGATGATCGAGTATTTATGAAATCAGACTACCAGCTCACCTTTACAACACGCGGGAATCTCGACACTGACTTGGTTGCTCATTACACCCTGGACAATAATATTTTAGACCACACAACCTTATGGGGAACTGATAATTCATCCTTTCCAAGCTCAGCTTCAACACCAACATCAACATTTGGCAGAGATAATGATACCAGTGGAGCATATTTATTTGATGGAAACAATGACTATCTATCTGCCAACATAAGTTCAGGTGGAACACGCCTCACTGGCGGCAATCTAACCCTTTGTTCTTGGGTTTATCCCACTAGTTTTTCAGCTGATGATACTGCAATAAGTTATGGCAATACAAGTACTGCCGGAAGTATTTCAATTGGGTTTACTACTAATGGAGGAAAAATTGAAATAAAGGGAAACGCTACAGTAAGTGCAACAAAAGGAACAGACTTCGATTCTCATAAGTATGGACTCAACCGTTGGACACACCTTTGTGCAAGTGACAATGCNCATTAAACATTGGTCGAAATATTGACGGAAGCACCGGATATTTCACTGGCAGGATTGATGACGTGAAAGCCTACAATCGTGCGCTAAGTCAGGGTGAGATTTTTGATATCTACTTTGAAGAGTTCCGAAATCTTGAGGGTTACTATCCCCTAGCTGCAGACAAAAACGACTATTCCGGCAATGGGCGAAATCCAACTGGAGCCTCAGGAACAACAACTACTCAGGCTATAGGATGGGCGGGTGTTTCTGGTGGAGCTTTAACTTTTAAAAATACCACAAAAGATGACGATATTATACTGCCATTTAGCACATCACTTCAAACTCAAGATTTCACTTATATAGCCTGGGGTTTCCCTGAAACAGTTTACAACCATGACTTCACACATGAAGTGCTACTCTCTTCCGCAAGGATCAGCAGTTTTACTGGAACCCCTATGGTTTCCTCAAGCCACGAGAGTCTAGCATATGATCCTGCAAAATGTTCTTGGAGTACTCATACCTTGGATAATGTTTCCAAAAGAATATCACGCGCCTATAATACTTCTGGAGTTCCAGATCGTGATTACCACTTTGGCAGAAAACCGCCTGCCGGTACCGACCTGACCACAGTGCTTGGGGTCCAGACTGGACACGGAATCAAAGTAAAACAGATTACAAGAAGTGATGGTACTGTTTTTGGCGCTGGTAATACATTTGAACATATTGTAATTGATAAATTTTATTTTGTTACTACGGAAGGAAACAGAAACGAAAAGATTCGTTTAATGGAGGCAGACGGAACTGGTTATGTTCCTTTCACAGGTTCAGGTACAAGTAACCATACCTGGAAGGATAATGTCTCTCTAAATACTTCCTTAACAGTTAGATTTGAGGTTTGCAACTCGATACAAACGGACTACGATGGGTATTTTTATCTTAACAACTTTTCTGGTAATACTTACCTTTCCACTGGAAGCGTTACTCGGACAACAGGATATTTTAGAGGATGGTTTTTGGAACACCACCGAAGAAACACTACCAGCGGGTGGCATAAGCAACGATTTTATGAGTTTTATACTGACAATACTTCTGAGACATACACATGTCGGGATCAACACATGCTCGATCCAAACTACTCTGTAACTGTTGGAGGTGTTGAAATGGGCTGTCCAAAATTTCAAAACACCA
>LWDU01041784.1_pt1 | contig 46975 bp, 48 predicted proteins | sample 727161 | NCBI WGS metagenome assembly LWDU01 (sample SAMN04566230, study PRJNA314399) | hydrothermal vent metagenome | isolation source: deep sea hydrothermal plume seawater | place: Mexico: Gulf of California, Guaymas Basin | collected 2004-07-11
TCCAAGTTGACGCGATGATTTCCAGCGGTCTTGATATGAGCGACAATTTTTACATCCGCGGAGCCCGTCAAAAAGTTTCCAAACAAGAAGCCAATGACCCTCTATTTGCCTTGCGGTTAAAATATACCGGAATTACCGGCCTTAGATTATCAGGTACCATTATGCACCAAACAGATATGGCACAAAGTTCAGTCAATAACGCCGTTGACGTAGGTAGCGGCACATTAGTTGAAACCCATGCTATTTATAATAGACATATCGGTCCCGGTACTTTCACCACCAAGGCGCTCTTCAGTCAGTGGTTTATCGATGTAAACGATGCAGCAGCGCAAGGTGCTGATAATCAAACCGGTTATTTCTTAGAACCCAGCTATCGAATACCCACAGCATACGGGGATGTCGGAATTTATGGCCGGTATTCTTATCTTGACTACTACAAACGTAGCCTTAAGGACGGTATTTATAGTGGTGGTGCGTCCGAATACGATGTTTGGGAGGGCGGCTTAAATTGGTGGATCAATAAAAACGTAGTCGTAAAAGCCGACTGGCAACATCAAGATAAGCGTAATGGAGTAGGCGATAAGAATGGTTTTAATTTAGGACTTGGTTATCAATTCTACTAACACTTAACTATCATTAATCACAAACAACCCCAGAAAATTATGCTAAAAATAATCTCATTGCTCGGTTTGGTCGCGTTTATTCTGACAGGCTGCGCGACGCAGGCGCCTAAAACACCGGTACACACGACCATGAGTCCTGATCAGCACCGGGTGACCAGCTCTGCTCACACCTACCATCAGGGCCTTGGCTATTTTGATGCTTCCTTAATCGCCGACGTCAGCCGGCCTGACAGCCCGCAATACCAACTGAAAATATTAGAATATCAAAGTTACTGGCGTTTTCTTGATAGCGCCTTTGACGCTCAAGGCAAACGCCTGCGCTTTACCCGCAAAGATAATGATCGCGGTGAACAATTAATGATCACCCTCAACCGCTCAATACTGGATCAATCCCATCAAGGGCTCAAGATTAATACCTTTGGAAAACGGGGTAAGAAATTATTTATTCTACCCGGCGCCCATGTGGTTGATTTTTTAAAGACCATTGATCAGCTCAAAAAAGACAGCTCCGGTCTCAAATAAGCCACGGATTATACTCATCGCGTTTTAAACAACCACTACGGACCAGGCATGAAAAGTCTTAAGCTATTTTTAGTCATCGCCTTACTCTGGACACCGCTGCTGGCTGCAGAACAGTACCTGTCCGAAGCCTCTTTTGTGGCCAACGCTTTTAAGACCCCGCCCAGGCCCAAGTCGTTGTGGCTGACGCCGACAATAAAACCCATGGTCCGGGAAATATTACGACACCCCCCGGCCTTTCTTCGAACCCGTTATTGGCAAGAGCAACAGCGTACGGTCTGGATATTAGAAGAAGTCGGGAAAAACGAGCCGATAACTGTCGGTGTTATTATCGACAAGCACAAAATTGTCCAACTGCAAGTTCTGGCATTTCGAGAAAGCCGCGGCTGGGAAGTTAAACACAGCTTTTTTACTGACCAATTTATCGCCTCAACACTGTCCGCTGAACAAACCCTCAGTCAATCGATTGACGGCATTTCCGGCGCCACCCTGTCGGTTGATGCCTTAACTAAAATCGCCCAACTCGCACTTTTTTTTGATCAAACAATTAGTCCATGAAAAACGCTCGAAAATCGCCGTGGCGACTGCTCTATAAGCTCCATCGCTATCTGGGGCTAGCTGTCAGTGTGATTTTAATTCTGTTGGCCATTACCGGTATTGCCCTAAATCACACCGATGACTGGCAACTCAACAGCCGTTATATTAAATCGCCCACCGTGCTGAATTGGTATGGGGTTAATCGACCCAGTGCTATTCGTAGCTTTAAAGCAGGACCGCATTGGATCAGTCAACTGGATCAACAGAGCTACTTTAACACTCAGGCTTTAACCACTAACAATCAATTGCTGGTCGGCGCCATCAGCACCGAACGCTTCATTGTTTTAGCTTTTAAAAAACAATTGCTATTGATTTCTGACAACGGCACCGTTATTGAAAAAATACCGTTAGAAACGCCTATTGATTCGATCGGGGTCACGGGACAAGACACGGTTTTTATTCGCATGGACACCCAGATAAAAGTCAGCCATGACGGGCTGCTCTCCTGGCAAACCGTCTCGGACCCCAGCGTTCAATGGAGTCAAGAAACAGCACTGAGCGAACCATTAAACGCCCAGCTCCAACACACGCACCGACAACACATCATCCCCTATGAACGCTTCTTACTCGACCTGCATAGCGGGCGACTCTTCGGTCCAGTTGGTATTTTTATCGTTGACCTGAGCGGTATTCTGCTCATAGTATTAACCCTTTCCGGGTGTTGGATCTGGCTCAGACACCGATTAAAATCACGATTCCATAACAAAAGGCTACGCTAAATGACTCACCGCCCTCCTGTTGTCTTAAGCTTTTCAGGCCACGATCCTTCCGGGGGCGCGGGTATACAGGCCGATATTGAAACCCTGTCTAGCCACCAATGTCATAGCGCCAGTGTTATCACGGCGCTCACCGAGCAAGACACCACTAATGTTTACCGTATTCTCCCGCAGCAACCAGATGCTATCATTCAACAAGCGAACCGTATTTTTAACGACATGCCGGTCAAGGCGATTAAAATAGGCCTGATTGGCCATGCCGACATCGCCTGTAGTCTGGCGCAAATTATTACCGAACACCCTGAAATACCGGTTGTATTGGACCCTATTTTAGCCGCCGGTGGCGGTACGCCCGTCGCTAACCAAGCATTGATTCAAGCAATCATTGAATCCTTATTACCACTCACCACCGTATTAACACCGAACAGTGAAGAAGCACGCAAATTAACATCGCACCATGACCTTGATAACTGCGGCAGACAATTACTCCAATCCGGTTGCCAGTATGTACTCATTACCGGTACCCACGAACACACCCATGATGTAACCCATAAGCTGTACCACCAAGGCCGCTGCATTGAGACCCTGTCGTGGGACCGGCTACCCCATCACTATCACGGCTCGGGTTGCACACTGGCAACCAGTATTGCCGCCTTATTAGCCCATCAATTAGAGCCGGTAACCGCAATTCTTGAAGCACAGCAATACAGTTGGGACAGCCTCGACAACGGCTATCAAATAGGTCAAGGTCAACACCTCCCTAACCGTTTTTTCTGGATGCAATCCAGCACATGAAATTCCCAACAAGCGGGGTGTATGCGATCACCCAAACTGACGGTAAACAGGACGATACTATTGTAGCCGATACCTTAGCCGCTCTTAAAGGCGGTGCAACCGTGATTCAATACCGTCATAAAAACCCACGCGATAACTCTACCCTGCTCGCCCAAAAAATTCATCACCATTGTCAGAAGTTTAAGGTGCCGCTACTTATCAATGACAATATTGAATTAGCGCACGCGATCGGTGCCGAGGGTGTTCATCTGGGCCAAGACGATGCCAGTATAAAAATAGCCCAAACCGTACTTGGCCCCGATGCCATTATCGGCGTCTCGTGTTATGACTCTTTAGACTTAGCACTGAAGGCACAAAAGCAAAACGTCAGCTATGTTGCCTTTGGTCGTTTTTTTTCCTCTGAAACCAAACCCAAAGCACCGCCCGCACAACTTTCCACACTCACCCAAGCCGCCCAGCAACTCACTCTTCCCATTGTGGCGATTGGCGGTATTTTACCCAGCAACGGTCAACTATTACTGAATGCCGGCGCGGATGTACTCGCCGTCATTGGTGGTATTTTTGACCATGACCCGCTGACAGCAACCCAACGCTACTGCAAACTCTTTACTCACAGTTCATCCCACCGGAACCTCGGATGAAAATCATCGCGCTACTGGCCACTTTACTACTTGCGGGTTGCATACCCCCTGCCGAATTCGAACAAAAGCTGACCGGACAGCAATTAGCCTTTGACCGAAAAAAAGGCAATTGTTTAGCTTGCCACCGCATTGCTGACGGTCAATCACCCGGTAATATTGGCCCGCCTCTGAGCAATCTACAACAACGTTTTAACAGCAAAAAAGACCTCGCGAGCTTCATAGAAGATCCCACGACCGTTAATCCTGCGACCAGCATGCCGCCTTTTGGCAGGAATAATATTCTGACCCGACAAGAAATAAAATCGATCGCCAACTTTCTGTGGACACTACCGGCAACTCAAACCATAATCCCTTAGGATAGACGTTAAAAAAAACTCATAATTTTGACTCGGTTGATGATTAAACCCTTATGACACAAACACGGCGCCAATTTATAAAAAAATCCTTATCGTTAGGCGGGGCTTTTTTAGGCTCATCCTTAGGGATGTTAAAACCCCTGCTGGCCCAAAGCGAAACCCGCTGGCCCATCAGTAAGTTTGCCCATTTAACATACCCAACAGCCCTTAAACGCATCACCGGTGGACAACCGCTGATTCCTTCCAAAGACATTACCCTGACCATTCCACGCATTGCCGAGAATGGCGCCCTAGTACCCTTTACCGTCTCTTCGACCCTTGACATGGCTGAAAGTGTTTTTATTCTGGTTAAAAACAATCCGGTTCCACTGATTGCCCGTTTTACCCTGTCACCACAGATCAACACCCAACTCTCAGCACGATTAAAAATGGCTGAAACCAGTGACGTTGTCAGCATTGTCCTGGCTAACGGTCACTATTACTACACCGATAAAACGGTTAAAGTAACCCTTGGCGGCTGTGGAGGCTAATATGTCCAGTATTAAAATTCGCACCAAACGCCAAGCGGACACCACTCAAATCCGAACCCTCATTGCCCACCCGATGGAAACAGGATTGAATACCGACAGCAAAACCCAAAAAACCATTGCCGCACATTTCATTCAGCAATTAACGGTACGTCATAATGATACACTCATTGTAACCACTGACCTGGCCAGCGGAATATCCAGAAATCCTTATTTTTCTTTTGAAATGAAAGGCGGTAAACCCGGCGATAAAATAACCATCCAGTGGACTGATAATCAAGGCAACAGTGACTCCCAAGACACGCTCATCCAATGAAGCAACTGCGCTACGGGTTCCTTTTTCTAAGCAGCCTCATGACTGCACCGATAGCAAGCGCCCCGCTGGATGACCTTTACACCTTACAACAGCATTTTTTTACCCAGTTCCCCACCCTTTCACGACAAGATTTTAGCAATGGTGTCTATGCCCTTGATCCTGATGCCAAACAATCCTGGCTCGCCATTGAACAATTCCCGCCTTATGAAATTGCTATTGATCTGGGTAAACAATTGTTTACCCACCCCTTTAACAATGGCCTGCACTACGGTGACTGTTTTCCTGACTATCAACAAGGCATGAGTCAACACTACCCGTACTGGGATCTCAAAACCCAGACCGTAATCACCTTAAGTCAGGCGATTAACCGTTGCCGCCAGCAGAACCAAGCGCCGCCACTCCCGCCCACATCCCGGCCCTTAATTAACTTAACGGCCTATTTAACCTTTCTGTCAAGAGATAAGCCGATCACCATTACCGTGCCCCCTGAACCCGGTGCCAGAGCGGCGTATCAACACGGAAAAAAGTACTATCACCAACGGCGGGGACAACTTAATTTTTCCTGTGCCAGCTGCCATGTTCAAAATGCCGGCAAGCGCCTGCGCACTGAAACCTTAAGTCCTTTGCTTGGGCAAACCAGCAACTGGCCAACATACCGGTTAAAATGGGGCCGGGTGGGGACTTTACACCAGCGTTTTATTGGCTGCCATCAACAAATCAGAGCCCAGGCGGCCGCCCCTCAAAGTGAGATCTTTCGTAATCTGGAGTATTATATGAGCTATATCAGTAACGGCCTTCCCGTTAACGGACCCAGTATACGAAAATGATTAAAAGCCAAACGAACTGCTCAGACCTCAATGAACCCGATTTAATTACTGTCACCACGGCACTTCAGAAAATATTGGCGCAAATTAAGCCATTGCAACAATACCAGCGAATCGGCCTTGATCACGCCTGCGGTCGTACCTTGTACCACGCAGTGATTGCCCCGTTCAACGTGCCGCCCCATAGAAATTCTGCCGTTGATGGCTATGCCATTAACAGCGCTGATTTACCCGAGCCTGGAAACACCTCTGAACTGGTTATTGCCGGTTGCGCTTATGCCGGTCAGCCCTTCACCGGTGCCCTTGCACCCGGTGAGTGTCTCCGTATCATGACCGGTGCACCGGTACCTGAACCACTTAACGTGGTCATTATGCAAGAACAGGTCGAACGTTTTGACAACACGATAACCCTTGATCACAACCACAGGCCCCATCAAAATATCAGACAAGCCGGTGAAGACATCACCCAAGGGTGCCCGGTATTACTCGCTGGAAAATTACTGACTCCCGCAGACATCGGCTTATTAGCATCTCTTGGCTTAACAGAGATAGACGTCACCCGAAAACTCCGCATCGCCATTGCCTCAACCGGCGACGAACTGCATAGTCTGGGAAGTGAATTAGCCCGCGGTGGTATTTATGACAGTAATTGCCATACCCTCAAAGCCAGTTTAGACCGCCCGAATATCACGGTTGTCAACTTAGGGATCTTGGATGATAATCCCGCATCATTACAACGCTGTTTTGAAGAAACCGCCACACACTGCGACCTGATCATTTCAACCGGCGGCGTTTCTGTGGGCGATGCTGACCATACCCGTACCGCCTTACGCGCCTTAGGTAGCATTGAATTTTGGAAAGTCGCGATCAAACCCGGGCGCCCACTTGCTTTTGGCTGCCTGAATAAAACACCTTTTTTTGGCCTGCCCGGTAATCCGGTTGCCGTACTGGTTACTTTATATCAATTCGTTTTGCCCGCAATTGATAAAATGCTCGGCATAACCGACCGCCCGGTTTGCCCGGCATTTACCGCCATATCAACCGAAGCCATTCGCAAACGCCCCGGACGCACAGAAATTCAACGCGGCATTATCTCCCAAGCAACAACCGGTCACTGGCACGTTAAAACAACGGGACAACAAGGTTCTGGCATTTTACGTTCGATGAGTCTCGCCAATGCTTTTATTATTCTTGAGCATGACCGTGGCCCGGTCAAAAAAGGAGATCCGGTGACGGTTCAACCCTTTGCCGGTTTACTCTAAATACCTATTGCTTAATACCAACGCCTTTCTTCAACAAATACAAACTAAAAATAATTAAGGCGACAATAAAACTAATGATCATCGTTAAGGCCACGGTAATATCAATATCGGTCACGCCAATGAGTCCATAACGAAAACTATTAACAATGTATAAAATCGGATTGGCCAAGGAAATCTTTTGCCAGAGTTCCGGTAACATATCAACCGAATAAAATACCCCGCCCAAATAAGTCAGTGGCGTCAAAATAAAATTAGGAATAATAGAAATATCATCAAAACTATCGGCAAAAACGGCATTTATAAAACCCGCTAAAGCAAATAAAATCGCCGTTAACAAAAAAACCAAACAAGACAGGCCTAAATGAATCACCGGAATGCTGGTAAACAATAATGAAATCCCAATCACCACGGTTCCCACCAGCAGTCCTCGACAAACCCCGCCGCTCACATACCCCGCCAGAATCACCCAATTAGGGACCGGCGACACCAACAGTTCTTCAATATGACGCTGAAATTTTGTCGAATAAAAAGAGGAAACTACATTCGCATAGGAATGGCTGATCACCGACATCAAAATAATACCCGGAACAATATAATCCATATAACTGGCGCCGGAAATATCCCCAATACGCTGGCCCATCAGGGTCCCAAAAATTAAAAAATACAAGGCCGTAGTAATGGCGGGCGGCAACATGGTCTGTGGCCAGATACGCATAAAACGACGCACCTCTTTGGTCACAATCGTTAACAGTGCAATACGGTAACGCATCAGACTTACCCTCCCACCAAATCCAGAAACAAACTTTCCAGTCGATTCGATTTGTTTTTCATACTCGTCACCGAAATTCCCTGTCGGGTTAATTCAGAAAATAACTGATTAAACCCTTTTTCACCCGGGATACCCACTTGTAACGTTTGGCTGTCAAGTTGCACAATTTCATAGCCCTCAATGACCGGCGGCTTGGCAAGCCTATCGGCTAAATCCAAAATAAAATGATTCACCTTTATTTGCGCTAATAAATCGGACATTTTGGAATGTTTAATAATCGTACCCTTATCAATAATGGCAATATTCCGACACAAACTTTCGGCCTCCTCCAGATAATGCGTGGTCAGAATGATAGTGGTTCCCTGTTCATTCACCTCACGCATTAATTGCCACATAGAACGACGAATTTCAATATCAACCCCAGCGGTGGGCTCATCTAAAATCAACAGTCTGGGGTTGTGTACCAACGCTCGGGCGATCATCACACGGCGCTTCATACCCCCGGATAATCGTCTGGAAACGGTATGCCGTTGATCCCATAATTGCATTTGTTTCAAACACTTTTCAGCGCGTACCAATGCCTCTTTATAAGCAATGCCATAATAACCGGCCTGATTCAAAACAATATTTTGTACCGTTTCAAACTGATTAAAATTAATTTCTTGCGGCACCATACCAATGCATTGTTTGACCTTTTCGGAATGACGCACGAGATCATAACCAAAAACACGCACCGTACCGGCCGATAAATTAATCAACGAACAAATAATACCAATGGCTGTCGACTTACCGGCACCATTCGGTCCGAGTAAGGCAAAGAAATCACCGTCTTCAACCACTAAATCAATACCGTGCAGAGCGGTAAAGCCATTACCATAGGTCTTGGTTAAATTACGAATGGATAACGCTTTCATATGACAACCCGATTGAAGCTAAAAAAATTCTGGCGCTATCTGCTGATAACCCCATTAAAATCACCTGGCACAGGATGCCTTAAGCATACTGAAGTGGCTATTCTCTCATTAAAACAGACAGAATCAGCCCTTTATATTGGCTAAGGAACGAGAGCTAATGTGAGACGATACTTGACAACATTGTTAATTTAACTCAATAATTTTACCAGAATCTTACAAAAACCGTTTCAGTATTCAATAGGACATAAAAACTGTGCCTCAAAAACTCCCTGAATTTGTTGCTGCTGTTGACCTAGGCTCAAACAGCTTTCATATGCTGGTCTGTAGCCTGACCGACGACAAATTACAAACGATTGACCGCCTTAAAGAAATGGTACGCCTCGCCTCAGGTTTAGATAAACATAAGTACCTCGATGAAGAAACCCAACAACGGGCACTCAATTGTCTTGAGCGTTTTGGCCAACGCATCGGACAATTCCCTGCCAGCAGCGTGCAAATTGTCGGTACCAACACACTCAGAACCGCCAGCAATGCGCAACAATTCATTGCCAAGGCCGAGCAAGCACTCGGTCATCCTATCCATGTTATTTCCGGAACAGAAGAAGCTCGGTTAATTTATCAGGGCGTCGCTCACAGCCTTGAGACCAATGCCAAAAGACGCTTTGTCATGGATATTGGCGGCGGCAGTACCGAATATATTATTGGTACCGGTAAAAAATCCCAGCGCAAAGAAAGCGTGCCGATTGGCTGCGTTTCGATGAGCCAGAAATTTTTTAAACATGGCAAAATCACTCAAAAATCATTTTATCAGGCTATTTTGCATGCCGAACAATTACTCGAACCCTATCAACGTGATTTTCACTTTAGCCATTGGGACGAAGCCATTGGCGCTTCTGGGACACTGCGTTCTATCAATCAAATATTGATGGAAAATGGCTGGAGTAATAATGGCATCACCTTGGACGGCCTGCAAAAACTAAGCCGCTACCTGATCAAGAAAAAACACTTAGAGCAAATCAATCTTGACGGTCTAGACCCCGAACGCGTAGACATTCTTCCCGGCGGACTGGCAATCATTTACGCCACCTTCATGAGTTTAGGGCTACAGCAAATGACGGTTTCTGAAGGCGCCTTACGAGAAGGCTTGATTGTTGATTTAGTCGGTAGAATCCATAACCACGATATCCGCTCTGATACCATCAAGGTCCTGGCTAAGCGTTATCATACCGAGAAAAAACACGCTCACCAGATCAAAGAAACGCTCAGCTCACTGGTATCACAACTCACGCTCCCGCCGGCCATTGAACCCGACATTGCTTTGCAGTGGCTGAACTGGGCCGCTGACTTACATGAAATCGGCCATGATATTGCCCACAACCAATATCAAAAACACAGCGCCTATATTATTGAGAATGCCGATTTACCCGGCTTCTCACGACAAGACCAACTGCTACTGGGTGCCTTAGTCTTAAGCCATCGCCGCAAACTCTCATTCAAAACGTTTAACAACTTACCCAGCCCCTGGGATAAGACCATGGTCTATTTAACTATTTTATTGCGCCTCGCCGTGGTCTTGCACCGTAACCGTAACGAGGCCGACCTCCCGCCCTTTAAATGTACCTTAACCGGGCAAATCCTTACGCTCAAATTCCCAACCGACTGGTTAGCACAATATCCATTAACTTTGGCAGACCTTAACGACGAGGCTAAACACCTGAGCAATATTGGTTTTCAACTTTCTTTTGACTAACGCTTCTTTAATGCTCACCGTTGTCCGGCTCTTTTTTTTCGCACTTGCAACACCGCTACTGATTCTGTTTTTACTCGCATTTTATGTGACCGACAAACACCCCCGTGTTGAAAACCATTGGCTACTCAGTCCTCAAGATATCAATCGTGCCCGGATGATTCTCAATGGCCAGGCCTCCCCGGACCCACTCGCAACGCTAAAGACCTTGCGCCTTGAAAAAAAAGACCTTAATATCGCCGCCAACCATTTACTCAACCAATATTTTAATGGCGCCGCGCAAGTACATTTAAAAGAAAATCACTTTCGCCTTGAAGCCAGCATTCAACTCCCTTTTAACCACCTTAATCCTTATTTAAACTTCGGTTTTACCTTAAGCAACCAAAACGGTAAGCCAACCATCTCTGCGTTGACCGTCGGCCCTCTGACGCTGCCCAATGACCATGCCAATGGCTTTCTGGAAGGGCTGATCAACCACAGTGATCTGAACCAATACTATTTATTAGCCGCGCGTCACATCCGTACCCTTGCTATTACCCGTGATGCCTTTACCCTCACCTATTACTGGACGCCTAAAGCCTATGCCGCCGCCCAACAACTGCTCACTCACAGCGCTAACCTCGAAGCCCTGGCTTTTTACCAACACCACTTAGTCCAAACCCTTAAGCACCATGACCGGAACTGGCGTTTGTCTTTAGCGACCCTGTTACAGGCACTCTTTAAAGAATCCTTAGCCAGAGCACCGGACTTAGACCCTATCAAAGAAAATCAAGCGATTATTATGGTCACTGGTCTTTACACCCTGCAGCAAAATATCGCCGCTTTATTCCCTAAAAATGCAGCCCCCGAAAAAGCCAAGTATCTGCCTGTTTTTATGTATCAACGGGTCGATATGGCCAAACACTTTATCTCCTCGGCGCTGCTCTCAACGGTCAATAATGCCGCCTTTTCACAGCGCTTAGGTCAGCAAAAAGAGTTGCACGACGGCACGGTCGGGAAAGGCTTCAGCTTTATTGATTTAGCGGCTAACCGCGCCGGTATCCGCTTTGCCAAAGCCGCCACCGACTCTGAAAAAAGCGCCCGCCGTTTGCAAAGGATTATGGCGAAAATCACCAGTTATCAGGCTTTTATGCCCGATGTCAGAGACTTTCCGGAAAACATTAAAGCACCGGCCTTTAAACTGAAATACCATTCCACAACCAGTACTGCCTACCGCCAACAACTGCAGTTGATTGATCAAAAAATAGCGGCCAGTGCCATCTACCAAGACCGCTAATGAACCTTGATGAGCGCGCATAAAAAAAGGGCGCTCACCGCGCCCTTTTTTACAAGTTTCCTACCGGTAAAATGTTGACCCGTTACAGCACCTGCTCTCTACCTCGTAACAAAACGGGTATTCGGTGTTGTCGGCAGACGGTGTGGATTCCGGTGTTCTGGAAATTCACCGGTCAAGGCATTTAAGAAAGCGACGATATCAGCGGTTTCTTCTGTCGATAAGTCTTTATTCAACTGTAATTTAGCCATCACCTTAACCGCACGGTCTAACGTTCCCACCGCACCGTTGTGAAAATAAGGTGCCGTCAAGGCAATATTACGTAAGGTGGGGACCTTCCATAAATTGTTGTCTTCAGACTTTTTAGTCACTTCAGCACGACCCTTATCTTTATCGAAATGATAACGGGCTCTGAACGCATTGTTATTAAAGGTTGGGAATTTCATAAAAACCCCGGTGGTACTAAACAATGGGGCGGCATGACAACTGGTACATCCGGTTTCTGCAAAAGCATTCATCCCTCTGATTTGCTGCTCGGTCATCGCTGATTTATCGCCGTTAACGTATTTGTCATAAGCACTGTTCGGGGTAATCAGGGTTCTTTCAAAGGCGGCAATGGCTTTAGTGGCATTGTCTTTTGAGATCGAATCGGCACCAAAAGCGGCGTCAAAGGCGCTTTGATAGCCTGGAATGGTTTTTAACCGTGCCACCACTTGCTTCCAGCTTTTCATACCCATTTCGATTGAGTTAGTCACAGGACCTGCGGCTTGCTCTTCTAAACTAGCTGCACGGCCATCCCAGAACTGTACCTCATTAAAGGCGGCATTCCACACCGTAGGTGCACTACGCCCGCCGGTTTGACCGTGAACCCCCATAGAAACTCTACGGTTATCGTCACCGCCTAACAAGGTACTGTGACACGACGAACACGATACCGTTCCGGTGGATGAGAGTCTCGGATCATGGAAAAGCATTTTTCCAAGCTCTATTTTAGCCTCGGTCGTGGGGTTATTCGCCGGGGCGGGTGCTGTTTCCGGCAAGGCCGTCCAACTGGCCGCCGATGCAACACCGGTGACACTCACAAGGGCTATGACTGCCAGCCAAGGTTTAACTGTAAACATAATTGATCTCCTCAAATTTTTATTTTTTCACGCGCCTAAAGTCGCAAAACCCCTTTATTTTTATTGGTTACAGGGCCTTAAGCCTTAGTTTCTCATTTTTCCCCTGAGGAATAAAGGGCTTTATCGTGTTCTTTATACCGGTAAAAACGACGCTTTAACCATTTATATCGTGCAAAACCCGTTGAAATAAGCAAATGCATTGCACCGTGCATTCCAAAATGCACACAGAGCCAACCAGTCCCGCGCTTTAAAATGCTTAAACACCGCTCGGTTTTTTAAAAACACCGCTACCTGAGCCTGTAACAGCGCTACTTACCGGGCTTTAGTCACCCTCCCTACTGGTATTCCCTACTGGCATTGGCACAGTAACTGCTCCATCAATAATCAACGAACAACACAACAACCTAACAACGAAAGGCAACTTTATGAATATAAAACCCACCCAAAAAGGCTTTACCCTAATCGAATTACTTATTGTGGTCGCCATTATCGGCATTTTAGCGGCTATTGCCATTCCGGCCTACAGCGATTACACCAAAAAAGCTAAATTTGCAGAAGTGATTTCTGCCGTTAACGGCGTCAAATTGGCTATCGAAGTCTGTTCCGCCGAGGGTATAACTCTTGCCAACTGTACAACAGATGCATCTGTCACAAATATAGTACCACTACCCGCTCAAGTAGCAATGCTGTCAGCTTTTGCGGTGGCTAGTCCCTCGATAATCACGGCAACAGCTCTAGCGACTGAGTTTAGTGGCGAGCCGGTCCCCCTTACTAGCGTACAAACACCAGCATTACAGGCTAATGGCGCATTACTCTGGGTGGAAACAGGGACCTGTTCTCCTAAGCTGTGCTAAGACTTTAACCGATTTAAAAAACAAACCCCCAACTTTGCGCCCCCTTTTCGGGGGCGTTTTTTTTTACGTTAATGCTTTTAACAGTGCTTTTAACACAAACTCGACACTGCGCGCCCTCACCTCTTCTCGGTCGCCTTTAAAGCGGCGTTTGTCGATTTTAACCGCTTGGCCCTTTTGGCCTATGCCGAAAAAAACCGTACCGACCGGTTTTTCTACCGTGCCTCCATCTGGTCCTGCTATTCCGGTAATAGCAATGGCCAGTTCAGCCTGGCTCTGGCCATGCACACCCTCGACCATAGCCCGGGCGGCTTCAAAACTCACCGCGCCGTATTGGTCGAGCAATGCACAGTTCACCCCAAGCATGTCCACTTTCGCCTGATTACTGTAGGTCACAAAGCCCCGGTCAAACCACGCTGAACTGCCCGGAATGTCGGTTAAGGCCTGACACAGCGCGCCGCCGGTACAAGACTCTGCAACCGCTAGCGTTAATTTTTGCTCGGTCAGTAAAACCGCCACCTCACCGGCTAAAGCCGCTATTTTTTTATCCACCCCACACCTGCCGATAATTTATCACCTGTAAAAACTCCGATTCAGTAAAATAGAGGCATGAGTATAAAAGAAAAGCCCGCCAAACAACATACCCCGATGATGGTCCAGTACCACCGCATTAAAGGCCAGCACCCTGACACCTTGTTGTTCTACCGCATGGGGGATTTTTACGAATTATTTTTTGACGATGCCAAAAAGGCCGCCCGCCTGCTCAATATTACCCTCACCAGCCGCGGCAGTTCAGCCGGTAGCCCGATCCCGATGGCGGGAATCCCCTACCACGCCGCCGACAATTATCTGGCTAAACTGCTCAAAGCCGGCGAATCAGTCGCCATTTGTGAGCAAATAGGCGACCCCGCCACCAGCAAAGGCCCTGTTGAACGCCAAGTGGTGCGCATTATCACCCCCGGCACCTTAACCGACGACTCGTTTCTTGAGGACAGCCGTGACAACTTATTAGTCGCTATTCATCAGCAAGACGACAATCTGGCGATTGCCAGTTTAGCGTTAAGTAGCGGCCAGTTGCGCGTTGAAACACTTAACCAAAGTAGCGAGTTGCCCGGCGTAATCGAACGCCTGCAACCGGCTGAATGTTTGGTTAATGAAGAGATGCCCTTGCCCTCGACAATAAAATCCCGCACCGGTGTTACCGCTCGACCGCCCTGGCACTTTGACCCTGCCAGTGCCCGGCAACTGATCTTAAGCCAATTTAAAATTCACGATTTAAACGGCTTTGGCTTAGAAAACCTGCCGCTTGCCATCGGTGCTGTCGGCTGTTTACTGCAGTATGTTAAAGAGACCCAAAAGCAAGCCCTGCCGCATCTTCAGGGCATTAGCGTTGAAAAAAGTGATGCCACCGTGGCGCTCGATGGTGCCAGCCGTAAAAACTTAGAGCTCGACCAACACCCCAGCGGCGATTTACGCTATACCCTGTTTGGCGTACTCAACAACACCCAAACCGCGATGGGCAGCCGCCACCTTCGGCGCTGGATTAATTTACCCCTGCGCTGTCAAAAAACCCTGCACCAGCGTTATCAGGCAATCAGCGCACTCTTAGAGGGCGGCCACTATGAAATCCTGCAACAGTCGTTAAAACAAGTCGGCGACATTGAACGCATCAGCACCCGCATTGCCCTTAAATCAGCCCGGCCGCGAGATTTAATTGTGCTGCGCCATACCCTCGCAGCGCTGCCCGACATCCAACAATTACTGACGCCGCTCGCCGCTATTGCCCGGTTAAAAGCATTAGCCTTGGCCATTGGCACGCAGCCTGACGTATTAACCCTGCTGCAACGTGCACTGGTCGACAATCCACCGGTGTTGATTCGAGACGGCGGCGTGATTGCTGAAAACTACCATGCCGAACTTGATGAACTGCGAAGCTTAAGTCAAAACGCCGACCAATTTCTATTGGACCTTGAAACCCAGGAAAAACAAAACAGCGGCATTGCCACCCTTCGGGTGAATTATAATCGGGTGCACGGTTTTTATATTGAAATACCGCGCTCACAATCAGAGGAGGTACCGGCCCATTACACCCGCAAACAAACCCTTAAAAATACCGAGCGTTTTATTACCGAAGAACTCAAAGCCTTTGAAGACAAAATTCTTAGCGCCCGGGAAAAATCACTCGCTTTTGAAAAAACGCTGTACGACGATTTACTGAACCAACTCGGTAACGCGGTCTCAGCCCTTCAACGCTTAAGCCAAGGGCTTTCTGAACTGGATATTTTAGTTAATTTTGCTGACCGCAGCAGTACCTTAAATCTTGCCTGCCCGACCCTTAAAACCAGCCCCGGCATTAGTATTCAAGGCGGGCGCCATTTGGTGGTGGAGTCGGTGTTAGAAACGCCTTTTGTTGCCAACGATTTAAGCCTTGCGCCCACCCGTCGTATGCTGATTATCACCGGCCCGAACATGGGCGGTAAATCGACCTATATGCGCCAGACGGCGCTGATTGTCTTAATGGCCCACATCGGCTGCTTTGTGCCGGCTGAATCTGCCGACATCGGCCCTGTTGATAAAATCTTTACCCGCATCGGTGCTTTTGATGATCTGGCCAGTGGCCGCTCGACCTTTATGGTGGAAATGTCTGAAACCGCCTATATTCTTAACAATGCCACGGCGAACAGTTTAATTTTAATGGATGAAATCGGCCGCGGCACCAGTACCTTTGATGGCTTGTCTCTGGCGTGGGCCTGCGCTGAATTTCTAGCCAACCAAACTCAGGCTTTTACCCTGTTTGCGACCCATTATTTTGAATTAACGCAATTAACCAATGCTAAAAAAACCATTCATAATGTCCATTTAGATGCGCGGGAACACGATAACAAGATTTTCTTTTTACATGCCATTAAAGAGGGTGCCGCCAGTCAAAGCTATGGCTTACAAGTCGCTGCACTCGCTGGGGTCCCGACGCCAGTCATTGAAAAAGCCCGGGAGAAATTACAACTTTTAGAACAACAAAGCTACCGCGACCAGCAAAACAGCCTGGGCAGCGATCAACTCGACCTGTTTAATTTTGAAGAGCATAAGCCAGCCCATGAGGCCATAACCCTTTTAGAAACCCTCGAGCCTGAACAACTCACGCCATTAGAAGCACTGCAACAACTCTATGCGTTAAAAAAACTGCTCTAAGGCAAAAAGGTTATTCAAAGGCTAAAGCTTTTTCCAACTGCTCTGCGGGCATGTAGCCTGCAAAAATAGTGCCTTTTTCAGTCACCATCATCGGCGTACCACTCAGACCTAAAGTATTTGCCAGCGCCATGTGTTTTTTCACCGGATTATCACAGGTTTTTTTAACCGGATCCTGACCTGATTTCGCCGCCGTCAGCGCTGCATGCCGGTCTTTTGCACACCACACTGAAACCGCCTTATCATAAGATTCAGACCCTAAACCGGCTCTGGGGTAAAACAAATAATGAACACTGATTCCGCGTGCTAAATACTGGTCAATTTCACGGTGTAATTTCCGGCAATAACCGCAATCGATATCGGTAAACACGGTAATCTGATATTGTGGCGCATCCGCAGTAAAAATAAGCATTTCTTCCGGTGCAATGCCGGCTACCGCTTTGACCCGCGCACCGCTTAAACGCGCCTCGGTGAGATCTTTCCGCGCGGCGATATCGATCAGCTGGCCTTGTAATAAATAGTTCCCGTCACTGGAGACATAAACGATCTTAGAGCCAATAACCACTTCATAGACGCCCGGAATTTCAGAACCCTGAATCGAATCAACCGTTAAACTCGGCATCGCCTTTGCTAAGGCCACTCTAACCGCCTCTTCCCCCGCATAAACCGGAGTGATACAAACCACAGCCAATACTATTTTTAAAAATCTAACGCCCCATAGCTGCATACCGAAGACTCCTTAACTAAATAATCGCTGAATATCTAACATAACCGCAAGCGCCATGAGTGATAACAAGATAACAAAACCAAATTGCTGAAACATAATCTGAATACGTTCTGACACCGGACTGCCTTTAATCGCCTCAATGGCATAAAACATTAAATGGCCCCCGTCTAAGACCGGAATCGGTAATAAATTCAACACGCCGAGACTCACACTCACCACAGCGAGGAATTTTAAGAAATGTACCAAGCCTAAATCAGCTGACTGGCCGGCATATTGCGCAATGGTTAAAGGGCCGCTCAGATTGTCAACCGAGGCGGTGCCAACCACCATAAAACCGACCATCTTCACCGAAGTAATGGCAAATTGATAGGTTTTATCACACGCTGTTAAAAAACCCTCCAGCGGTGGCAAGGTATATTCCACGCGCATCGATTGAATTAAATCGGCAGGGACTTTAGCGCCGGCACCGATCTTCCCTTGCTCTCCGGATTTTGTCTCTATCCGGTCTGGGGTAATCGTAAGATCCATCACCACACCGCCGCGTTCAATGACGAACTGCAAACTCTCCCCGGGGGATTTTTTCACATAATCGACCACATCCATCCACTTACTAATCGGTTCCCCATTGGCACTTACAATGTAATCATCGATGGCAAGTCCGGCCTTTTCAGCCGGGCCTTCCGGTACAATTTTGCCAATTACCGGTGCGATCGTCGGGGACCATAACGATAACCCCAACGCTTTATAAAACTTAGCCGGATCGGTTTCTAATACCGCCGGTAACTGTAGAAATCTGGCGGTTTTTTCACCGTTATCGGTTAATACTTCGACCGCAATCTTACGTTCACCATTTAAGGCTGTGGAAAACAAAGTCCCCATGGCCTCAGACCAGGTTGGTGCTAATGTGTTATTTACCGAAATAATTTCATCTCTTTCGGTAAAGCCCGCATCTGCGGCAAGGGTCGCTGATTCAGGCTCTGCTATCACCGGACGAATACCAATATCGCCAATGAAAAAAACAGCCCAATACAAAAATACCGCTAAGATTAAATTGAATAACGGTCCTGCCAACACGATAGCGGACCGTGACCACAAGGGTTGTCGGTTAAACGCAAACGGCAAGTCTGACTGCTGCACCGGCTCCATGCGCTCATCGAGCATTTTGACGTAACCGCCTAAAGGAATGGCGGCAATAACATATTCAGTCGAGGCGGGCGTTTTCTGATAACGCCACAACACTTTACCAAAACCAATGGAAAAACGAAGTACTCGGACCCCTAATTTACGCGCCACCCAAAAGTGGCCGTATTCGTGAAAGGAGACTAAAACACCGATCGCAACCAGAAAGTAAAACAGCGTGTATAAAAAAGACGGTGATTCCACGCTTACGCCATTTCGCTGATAATTTCTTCAGAATGCTCTCGGGCCAACCGGTCTGCATCCAGCACAACATCCAAATTCTCAGCCCTTCCCTCTGAAATCAAACTCATACAACGTTCAATCACTTTGGCAATATCGGTAAACCGGATCCGCTCTTGTAAGAATGCCGCAACCGCAATTTCATTGGCTGCATTCAAAACGGTCGGCATAATGCCGCCGGCATCAATCGCTTGGTAAGCCAGCCGTAAACAAGGAAAGCGTTCCAGGTCAGGTTCTTCAAAATCCATCCGTTTGACATCAAAAATATTTAACGGCTCAGCCCCTGATTCAAAACGCTCCGGCATTGCCAATGCATGAGCAATGGGAATACGCATATCGGGATTACCCATTTGAGCCAGTACTGTACCATCGACATAATCAACCATCGAATGAATAATACTTTGTGGGTGCAGAACAATTTGAATTTTATCAGACGACATATTAAACAATAAACAAGCCTCAATCATTTCCAGACCTTTGTTCATCATCGTCGCCGAATCCACCGAAATTTTCTGACCCATGTCCCAGTTCGGGTGCGCCACGGCCTGTGCGGGTGTGACATCCACCAATTGTTCCATCGGCATCGTTCTAAAAGGACCGCCCGAAGCCGTGAGTAAGATTCGCCGCGCCACCGGTACCTTCTCCCCTGCTTGATAACCCGCTGGCATACATTGAAAAATAGCATTATGCTCGCTGTCGATCGGCAGTAACTGCGCGTTAGACTCAGCGACGGCTTCCATAAATAAATCACCTGACATGACCAAGGCTTCTTTATTGGCCAATAACACCGTTTTGCCGGCTTTTGCTGCGGCCAAGGTCGGCAATAATCCCGCCGCACCGACAATCGCCGCCATCACCGAGTCCACTGCCGTTAAGACAGAAACTTGCTCAAGCCCTGCCGTTCCGGTTAAAACTTCAATCGATGAAACGTCAGAGGATGCAATTAAGCGCTTAAATTCTTCTGCTTTTTGAGTATCGACCACCACGGCGTACTGGGGACGATGATCCAGACATTGCTGAAATAAATCAGCAATATTGGTATTGGCTGTCAACGCAATGACTTGATAAAGGTTGGGGTGGCGCGCCACTACATCCAGCGTACTGACTCCAATCGAGCCGGTTGAACCGAGAATACAAATTCCCTTCATGAGACTTGGCGAATTAAAATAACACCCAAATAAAATACCGGAATCGCAGAAATCAAACTGTCTAAGCGGTCCAGTACACCGCCGTGACCGGGCAGTAAGGTTCCAGAATCTTTAACGCCCTGACGGCGTTTCAGTAGACTAATAAACAAGTCACCATAAATAGAAACCAAAACCGTAAACATAGACAACATGACAAAATTAGCGGCAATAATGAGTGGAAAACTGTAATAAAACCCTAAGCCAATCCCCATCAGTATGGCTGAAATAATTGCGCCGTACATGCCGGCAATGGTTTTTCCCGGACTGATTTCCGGTGCCAACTTCATTTCGCCATACTTTCGTCCGACAAAGTAAGCGGCAATATCGGCCGCCCAAATTAGCAACAGAAAATACATAATCATTTCATTGCCGTAAAGCGCTCTGAGCCGGGTAAAAAACAACCATGCCGAAAGGAGTACAAGCCACCCTAAAATCAACTTAAAACGCTTTTTAATCTTAATTTCAAGTAAGGCGCCACCGGCATTACGAATCAGAATCATCGCAAACAACCACCACAGTACCGGCCCGATAGCCAGCCAATCGATAATGCCGGACAACTCGTAGATATCTAAGTTATGTAACTCGTCAACCAGATACTCAATAAAATCTACCCATGAACCCATCGCTTGCATCGATAGTCCTAAACAGACCAGAAAAATAACTTTCAAAATCCGGTCATTAACACCCGATATGCTCACCCATTCCCAGCCCGCCACTAAAATGAAAAATGCACAGAATAGATTAAAATAATCACTCGGTAATAAAAAAACCGCTGCGATAATGGCAGGAATCAATACAAGTGCTGTAATAATACGTTTAATTAACATCGTCTCTTCTAATCGTCTTGATAATTTAAGTTATAGTTTGTTTTTAGTATTGTTTTGGGCTGATTCGATCTGTTCCCCCGTATGACCGAAGCGCCGCTGCCTATTTTGATAATCAAAAATAGCCTCCCTCAAATAATCTTCGTTAAAGTCAGGCCACAGTACCGCACTATTAAAGAATTCGGTATAAGCCATTTGCCATAACATAAAATTACTGATTCTTTTTTCACCCCCGGTCCGTATAAACAAATCCGGGTCAGCAATCCCTGCCGTTGTCAAAGAGTCTTCAAACAACGCTTCAGTCACCTTAAGGTTACCGTCATTATTGGCAACCGCCTGTTGAATAAGTCTCTCAGCCGCCTGACAAATATCCCAACGACCGCCATAATTGGCCGCGATAATTAACGTCATCCCTGTATTTTCACCCGTTAATTGTTCGCTTTCTTTTATTTTATCTTGCAGCGCCTGAGAAAAAGCACCGCGATCCCCGATAAAAAGCAGGCGAACCTTATTTTCATTTAAACGCTTAACTTCCTGCTTAAGCGTCGTCATGAACAAGCGCATCAAGATTTCAACCTCTTCCTTGGGCCTGCGCCAGTTCTCGCTACTAAAAGCAAACAGGCTTAAAACCTCTACGCCCTGTTGAGCACAATACTCAACGGTACGCCGCACCGCTTTTGAACCGGCATGATGCCCGGCCGTTCGCGGCAAGTGCTTCGCTTGCGCCCACCGGCCATTACCGTCCATGACAATAGCAATGTGTTTCGGCATTCTCACGCCAACAGTTCCAGCCTCAACGTCCACCCCGGCATTCATTTCTTTATTTGTTGCGCTCAACAATACTAAAAAGACATCAAATCAGCTTCTTTTTCTTCCAAGAGCTTTTCCACAGCCTTGACATAACTGTCGGTTAGCTTTTGAATCTTTTCTTCACCATTATGCGATTCATCCTCAGAGATCATTTTCTCTTTCAAGGCTTCTTTAATTTCAGAATTTGCATCCCGGCGAATACTTCGGATAGAAATCCGGCCATTTTCAACTTCGTGCTTAACCAGTTTTACCAAGTCACGGCGTCGTTCTTCGGTTAACGGCGGCAACGGTATACGAATCACCGTGCCGGTTGTTGCCGGGTTCAAACCCATATCAGAAGCCAATATCGCTTTCTCAATCGCCTGTACCATGCCCTGTTCCCAAGGGGTAACCGTTAACGTTCTAGAGTCTTCCACAGCGACGTTTGCAACCTGCGTTAAGGGAGTACCTGTACCGTAGTACGACACTTGTATTTGATTGAGTAAACTGGGATGCGCTCGCCCGGTTCTTATTTTCAAAAAGGCCTGCTTTACCGCTTCAACACTTTTAGTCATCCGTGCAGAAGCATCTTGTTCTATATCACTAATCATTACTCACCTCTAGCCGTTATTAAAGATCCCAAATCTTCACCTTGCATTAACCGCATAATGGCACCCGGCTCAAAAATATTCATCACCCGCAGCGATATATTATTATCACGGCACAAGACTAAAGCCGTTGCATCCATAACGCTCAACCGTTGATCAAGCGCTTCATCAAAAGTCAGGTGTTTATACAATACGGCGTCACTGTGTTGTGCAGGGTCTGCCGAATAAACACCTTCCACTTTGGTTGCTTTGATCAAAAGATCAGCATTTATTTCAACGGCACGTAAACTGGCTGCAGAATCGGTAGTAAAAAAAGGATTACCCATCCCGGCTGCAAAAATAGCCACCCGCCCTTTTTCCAAATGCCGGACGGCACGGCGACGAATATAATCTTCACAAACCTGATTAATTTGCAAGGCCGACATCACTCGTACCGGTTGATCAATACATTCCAAGGCATCTTGCATCGCCATTGCATTAATGACTGTTGCCAACATTCCCATATGATCACTGGTGACACGGTCCAAACCTTCAGAGGCTTTTTGCGCACCACGCAGTATATTACCACCGCCGATAACCAAACCCACTTCAACGCCAGCATCACATAATTCTTTGATTTCAGTAGCTAAACGCTTCAAGATCTTGGCGTCTATACTGCCACCTTCTTCACTCATCAACGCTTCACCACTTAACTTCAGCAAAATACGTCGACAAATCATAGTCGTCATAACCAGTCTCCTTATCCTAAATCAATGTAGCAACAAGAGGAGAGATTCTAGCACAGCCGTGGGGTAAAAGTTATCCGCCGCGAACTTGAGCCATCACTTCATCGGCAAAATTTTCTTCTTTCTTTTCGATGCCTTCACCGACTTCAAAACGCTCAAAACGAATAACGGCATTATCTTGGTCAGCAACGATCTTAGCAACTGTTTGCTTATCATCTTTAATAAAGGCCTGTCCCAGCAAGGTGACCTCTGCTAAATATTTCTTAATACGTCCCGTCACCATTTTTTCAATAATGGCTGCCGGTTTACCGCTTTCAGCCGCTTGAGCTGAAAAAATATCTTTTTCTTTAGCAATCATCTCAGCAGGCACGTTCTCTTCGCCGACACAAAATGGTTTAGTCGCGGCAACATGCATAGCAATATCTTTACCTAACGCAGCATCCGCCTTCTGTAATTCGACAATAACACCGATGCGACTGCCATGCAGATAACAAGCCGTACCGCCTTGTGATACAAATTTTTGAACACGTCTAACGGTAATGTTCTCGCCTAACTTAGCAATCATTTCACGGCGAACACCGTCTACCGTTTGACCATTTGCTAAACCTAAAGCATTGATGTCGTCAACCGCTTCACCGTCGGCCAGCAAAACCGCTTCCGCAACCGCTGCTGCAAAACTTTTAAATTCATCCCCTTTTGAGACAAAATCGGTTTCACAATTCACATCAACCATCGCGACTGCTTTACCGTCGTCACTGACTTTAACGCCAATGGTACCTTCTGCTGCAATTCGCCCTGATTTCTTATCCGCTTTGGCCAAGCCTGCTTTGCGCATTTGGTCTACTGCCAATTCCAAATCACCTTCTGCTGCAGTCAGAGCACGTTTACATTCCATCATGCCTGAGCCCGTTCTTTCGCGCAGTGCTTTTACCATTGCCGCTGAAATTTTCATATCTTTTTCACCTTAAACTATCTTTTATCTATAAAAACGCCCCCACGAGTGGAGGCGTTCAACTAAATCCGCTAACGTAATTTATAGCGTCAACGAAAGTCGTTAACTGTTTACTAAAAACCTATTTGGCTGCGTCCACTTCCGCGCCAGCGCCTTCTGATATCTCGACAAAATCATCTTTAACGCCGCCTAAATTCGCCGCTTTTGCTTCTAAAACAGCCGCTGATGCTGTTTGGCAATAAAGCTTGATAGCACGAATTGAGTCATCGTTGCCTGGAATCATATAGTCAATCAATTCTGGAGAATTATTCGTATCGACAATCCCAATCACCGGAACACCTAATTTCTTTGCTTCGCTAACTGCATTCTTTTCATAGCCCACATCAAAAACAAATACGGCATCAGGAACACCTCTCATTTCTTTAATGCCGCCAACACTGCGTTCCAACTTCTCCATTTCACGCTGCATGCCCAACGCTTCTTTCTTATTGAAACGTTGATTAATGGTGCCATCTGCGGTCATAGCCTCTAATTCTTTCAACCGATTAATTGATTTCTTAATGGTTTTAAAATTAGTTAACATACCCCCTAACCAACGGTGGTTAACATACGGCATACCACAACGGTTTGCTTCTTCCACCACTGTTTGACGTGCTGCTTTCTTCGTACCAACAAATAAAATAGTGCCTTTCTTGGCGGCAATTTTACCGATAAAATTCATTGCATCATTAAACAAAGGCAATGTTTTTTCTAAATTGATGATATGAATGCTACTACGAGCCCCAAAAATGAACGGTGCCATTTTTGGATTCCAATAACGTGTTTGATGACCAAAATGAACGCCAGTTTCTAGCATCTGACGCATGGTTACTGCTGCCATGTATAATACTCCTAAAAAATTATTCTGCCTGACTCGGGGTCAAACAAAGGGTTACGCCTCCACCCATCCCATTTGATGACCTATCCGCTAAATTTATAGCTAAGATAGGCACCCTATCAAATGTGACGATTAGGTGTGAGAATTAGCTAGTCTTTATACCATATTTTGCAGTCACCAACAATTGTTTATCTGCTAAGATGCCATTTTACTCGAAACAATTTAACATACGCCCTTATGAGTATCACCATAAACACCCCCGATGATATCGCAAAAATGCGTATCGCTGGCCAACTCGCGGCTGAAGTTCTTGAAATAATTGAACCCCATGTCGTACCGGGTATCACTACAGAAGAACTCGATCAAATCTGCCATGACTATATTGTCAATACCCAACAAGCCATCCCGGCCCCCCTTAACTACCGCGGCTTCCCAAAATCAATCTGCACCTCAATCAATTTTCAGGTTTGTCACGGCATCCCAGGACCTAAAAAACTTAAAAAAGGTGACATCGTCAATATAGACATTACCGTCATCAAGGACGGCTACCACGGCGATACCAGCAAAATGTTTCCAGTCGGCACCATTAGTCCTCACGCCAAAAGACTGATTCAAGTCACACAGGAATCCATGTTCAAAGGCATTGAGCAAGTCAAACCCGGCGCTACCCTCGGTGACATTGGCTATGCCATACAAAAATATGCTGAATCTAACCGCTACTCAATCGTGAGAGAATTTAGCGGTCACGGTATCGGTAAAAATTTCCACGAAGACCCCCACGTCTTACACTTTGGCAAACCCGGCCAGGGTTTATCTATAGACCCCGGCATGATCTTTACCATAGAACCGATGCTCAATATCGGCAAACGCAACGTTAAAATACTGTCCGATGGTTGGACCGCTGTCACCAAAGACCGCTCACTCTCCGCACAATTCGAACACACTATTCTGGTTACAGAAACCGGTTATGAAATTTTAACGCTACGCCAAGAAGAAAAATGACCCCATCCAGTTACCCAGAAACATTAAAAAACCTTGTTAGCGCCGATAATGCCACGGCATTAGTCAAGCAACAACTCCACAGCCAACAACAAACGATTTTCGCCCAATTCGACCCGAATCAGCCGGTAGACTCGCTGCTACAGCAGCGCTCACAACTCATTGACGATACGCTCAGCGCCTACTGGAAACATATTTTAGGCGACCACTTACAATTGGCCGCCTTACTCGCTATTGGCGGCTACGGGCGCCAAGAAATGTTCCCCCACTCAGATGTCGATATTCTCATCTTACTCACCCAAGAAGCATTAACCCCGACGCAAACTCATTTGCTGGAAAAGTTTACCAGCACACTCTGGGATATTGGTCTAAAACCCGGACAAAGTATTCGCACGTTAAAAGAATGTGCCGCCCTTGCCGATGAGGACCAGTCGGTTATGACCAGCATTATTGAGTCACGATTAATTACCGGTAACAACGCGCTGCTTGAACAACTCAACAACCAAACAGCCACTGACACCATGTGGTCTTCGACACAGTATTTTAATGCCAAACTAAAAGAACGTGCGCAACGACACAATAAATTTTACGACACGGCCTACAATCTTGAACCCAATATTAAAGAAGGCCCCGGAGGACTTCGCGATATTCAGACCTTTAACTGGGTTTTTAACCGTCATTATCAACAAAAATCACCCCACCCGTTGATTGACCTTAACTACTTGTCAGACACCGAACACCAAGAACTGATTGCCGATACCCAAATTTTATGGCGTATCCGCTATGCCTTACACCGCTTAACCCACAAAGACGAAAACCGCTTATTATTTGATTTTCAACGAGAGCTCGCAGAACAATTTGGCTTTGAAGCGCCGGGGAATGGTGCTATCGAGCAATTCATGCAACTCTATTTTAAAACCGTGGTCGGCCTTGAACGTCTCAATGAGGTACTACTGCAATTATTTCAAGAACGCGTCATCAACACCCAAGACGACCGCCCTGAATTATTAAACGATGACTTTCATATCTCCCGTGGTTATATTGAAGCCATTGACAGCAATCTTTTTAACCGTTCGCCTCAAGCGTTACTGGAAGTTTTTCTTTTATGCCAACAAAACGTCCAGATTAAAGGCATTAGCGCCAAAACCATTCGTCTGATTCAAAAAAATCTACACTTAATTGATGATGAATTTCGTGCCCATAAAGAATCTCGACACTTATTCATGGAGATCCTCAAACAGCCTGAAGGCACTACACACCAACTACGACGAATGAATCGCTATGGTCTGTTAGCCGCCTACCTGCCTTGCTTTAAAAACATCGTTTCGCGCATGCAATACGATTTATTTCATATTTATACGGTTGATGAACATACCCTTTTTGTCATCAGAAACTTAAGACGTTTTGCCCTGAATAAACACAATCATGAGGTTCCTTTTTGTAACGATATTTTTCTGCTGATCCCGAAGCCGGAAGTGCTTTACCTCGCCGGACTTTTCCATGATATTGCAAAAGGCAGAGGAGGCGACCATTCTGTCGTCGGCCAAGATATCGCCCAACAATTTTGCCGTGATCACGCTTTGCCTGATCACGACACTGCTCTGATTGTCTGGCTAGTACGCCACCACCTGATTATGTCGACAACCGCACAACATAAAGACATCAGTGATCCGGAAATTATTCACACTTTTGCAAAGCAAGTCGGTACGCAAGAACGACTCAACCATCTTTATCTACTGACTGTCGCTGATATCCGCGCTACCAATCCAACACTCTGGAACTCCTGGAAAAACAGCCTATTAAAAGAACTTTATCTTTTAACCCACGCCGCCCTAGAACACGGTCTGGAAAACCCTGTTGTACAAAAAGACCATCTAAAAAACACCCAGAATGAGGCTAAAAACGACCTTATATTGAAAGGGATACCCCTTAAAACCATTGAGAAAGCCTGGGAGCACCTCAATGATAACTATTTTATCAAGCATTCAGCCGATGAAATAATCTGGCACACCCTTGGCATCGCTTCAATCGATAGTAACCATAACAACCTGCCATTAGTCTTGCTCAGACCACAAACACTGCGCGGTAGCGCTGAAGTATTTATCTTCACCAAAGACGATGGACCGATCTTTTCAGTGTGCGCTGACATTCTCGATCAATTAGGATTATCTATCTTAGATGCCAGAATTACCACAACAGAAAACGAATATGTCTTAAACAGCTTTCACGTCCTTGAGCAATCAGGCGAACCCATCAATAACCTCATTAAAGAAATCAATTTAAGCGCTCAAATTCGTAACCGATTACTGAACAAAAACCACAAAGGCCGTGAAAACATTCATCGCCTCTCGCGTCAGGCTAAATACTTCCCGATCAAAACCCAAGTTATTTTTCATGACGACCCTAAAAAACAACACACCATTTTAGAGCTCATCAGTACCGATGACCCGGGACTACTCTCTAAAGTCGGACAGATTTTTCAGGAAAATGATATTGCCCTGCATAACGCCAAAATATCAACCATTGGCGGGCGCGTGGAAGACCGGTTTTATATCACGGATCTAGAACATAAAAGCATCAATGATCAAAAAAAGCTCGACCATCTAAAAAATGATCTACTGACCTGTTTAACCAAGGACATGACGGCACATTCATCCGTCTTAACTGATTAAGCCTAGAATGCAAACCTTGCTTACTGTTATTCAGCATTGGCTTTTATTGGTAAGCCTCAGTACGCTGATCGGCTGCGCGACCACGGCGACCGGACGCAAACAACTCATCCTAATGCCAGAGACTCAAATCAACAGCATGGGAATAACCGCTTTCCAAGACCTAAAAGCAACTAAAAAAGTACGCTCAAAAGGTAAAACCGTTAACTATATCAACTGTGTCAGCCAAGCGATGACCACAACGCTTAACAATGACCCGTGGGAAATCGCTTTATTCCTTGATGACAGCCCGAACGCCTTTGCTTTGCCCGGCAATAAAATAGGAATCCACAGCGGCCTCATCACACTTACCGACAACCCAGATCAACTCGCCGCGGTTATTGGCCATGAAATAAGTCATGTGCGGGCCCGTCACAGCAATGAACGACTCTCTCAGAAATTTGCCTTACAACAAGGTCTTCTACTCAGCCAAAAGATCAGCGCCCCTAAAACCCTGATTGGAAAAACCGCGTTAAGTCTACTCGGTCTGGGCGGTCATTACGGTATTCTCCTCCCCTTTAGCCGACTCCATGAACAAGAAGCTGATATTCTCGGGTTAGAATTAATGGCAAAAGCAGGCTTTGACCCACAACAGAGCGTTACCTTATGGCAAAAAATGGCCCAAGCAAACCAACAACAACCGTCTGAGTTTCTATCCACCCACCCCAGTTATCACCGTCGTATTAAAACATTACGCCAACACATGCCCTCGGCATTAGCGCTCAGCGAAAAAGCCAGAACTCTAGGCCGTAACCCACATTGCACCCCTTAACCTATGAACCCTAAATTAAAGCAATTACACCCTTACCCCTTTGAGAAACTCAAACAACTCAACCACGGCATCGTTCCGCCCGCCAATAAATCAGCCATTACGCTATCCATTGGCGAACCGAAACACCCCACCCCTCTATTTATTCAACAGGCACTGCAACAGCATTTACCCAGCTTGGTGAACTACCCCACCACTCGGGGAACCGACGCACTTCGCCAAACCATCGCGCACTGGGTGTGTCAGCGCTTTTCCATTGCACCACAATTCATGACGCCTGAAAAAAATGTCTTACCCGTCAACGGCACCCGTGAAGCCTTATTCGCCTTTGCACAGACCCTTATTGACCCCCAAAAACAACCCATCGTCATTATGCCAAACCCCTTCTACCAGATTTATGAAGGGGCGGCTCTCTTAGCCGGTGCTGAACCCTATTATCTCAATAGCACCGCTGACAATAATTACTGCCCCGACTTTGACAGTATCCCTTCTGACATTCTTGAACGCTGTCAATTATTTTTCATCTGCTCACCCGGCAACCCGTCCGGTAGCGTACTGGGTCAAAGTGATCATGAAAAACTCATCGCTCTTGCACAACGCTATGACTTTGTGATTGCTTCCGATGAATGCTACAGCGAAATTTATGCTGATGAGAACCGGCCCCCCCAAGGTTTATTGCAAACGGCTTTTACACTAGGCAATAAAACATTTGACCGTTGTGTTATTTTTCACAGCCTGTCTAAACGCTCTAATGCTCCGGGATTACGCTCAGGTTTTGTTGCGGGCGATGCCGCCTTAATGAAACAATTCCTACACTACCGCACTTATCACGGTTGCGCCATGTCACTACCGGTTCAACAAGCCAGTATTGTGGCCTGGAAAGATGAGGACCATGTTCTCGAAAATAGGAATTATTATCGTGAAAAATACAATGCAGTTATCAGAATCCTATCAGATGTCTGTATAATTTCACAACCGCCGGGGAGTTTTTACATCTGGCTTAAAACAACCATCGCCGATACGGAATTTGCTCGAGGACTCTTTGCATTAGAAAATGTGACCGTTCTCCCGGGCAGTTTCTTATCGCGGGAATCCAAGGGTATTAACCCGGGACAAAACCATGTAAGAATGGCTCTGGTCGCGCCATTAGACGACTGTATTGATGCGGCACACCGCATTAAACAATTTATTAAAACTTTATAAAAAAATCACCATGAGACAATTAGAAAACATTATTAACGAAGCTTTTGAAAACCGTGCTGACATCACGCCCAGCACAGCAACCCCTGAAGTCCGTAGCGCTGTTGAACAAGCCATGAATCTGCTTGACAGTGGCGAAGCCCGTGTTGCTGAAAAATCAAGCGGCGATTGGGTGGTTAACCAATGGCTTAAAAAAGCCGTTTTACTTTCTTTTAGAATTAATGAAAATCGTGTCATGGAAGGCGGCGTTAATCGTTATTACGACAAGGTTGAAACAAAATTTGCCACCTACACCCCTGAAGACTTCCAAAAAGCCGGTGTTCGCGTCGTTCCCAATGCCAATGCACGTCACGGTTCTTATATCGCCCCGGGGGCAATTTTAATGCCATCGTATGTCAATATTGGTGCTTACGTCGATAGCGGTACTATGGTTGATACTTGGGTAACGGTCGGCTCCTGTGCGCAAATTGGCAAGAATGTACATTTATCCGGCGGCGTTGGCATTGGTGGCGTCTTAGAACCGTTACAAGCCGGCCCAACTATTATTGAAGACGACTGTTTTATTGGCGCACGTTCTGAAATTGTTGAAGGCGTAGTGGTTGAACAAGGTTCTGTGATCTCAATGGGCGTTTATATTGGCCAAAGCACTAAAATATTCAACCGCATGACCGGTGAAATCAGTTATGGCCGCATCCCAGCAGGTTCGGTTGTTGTCTCAGGCAACCTTCCTTCTGCAGATGGCAGCCACAGTTTATATTGCGCCGTTATCATCAAACAAGTTGATGACCGTACCCGCAGCAAAACCGGTATTAATGAGTTGTTAAGAGATTAGCAGACTATTTAACCCCATCAAAAAAGCCGCCAAACTGTCAATAACGGTGTGGCGGCTTTTTTATTGTTAACGACTCACCAGTAGGATGGTGGCGATAGCTTTTCGCAAACGACTTGATTGAACTTTTCAACAACACCCGAACACGGCCCCGCCAATAATAAAAAACCGTCTGCGCTTCAATTACATACCTCAAATTACAAAATAAAAACCCCACTAAAACAAACGCTTCTAAATATTGGTCATACATAACAGCCATCGGTATAATAACAATTAGGAACAGACGACTAAACCCTTGATTAATAGCCTTTTTATAATCTAAAGCACCTACACAGGCATGAACTACAATGAAAACCCATAGTTCCCCCCATTTTTCACAAAATGCCGACCCCCAACGCCACCGCGTGACCGCAACCACGAAGCCAGTAGGGCTATACTGAGCAATCATTATGTTCGCTAACAAAGTCCTTATTTTTTGTATAACGGGTGCTTTATTGTGGCTTACGATTACCTTTGGTTTTAATATCAATATCCCACTACTACCCAAAGAAACCCCCAATGCAAACACCCTTAAAACAACACTGTCGTTACCGAAAGGTTTTAGCATTACGGTCTTTGCCGCAAATCTCCCGGGGGTGCGCACCATACTGCCAACACCCACCGGCGATTTAATTGTCACATTGCCTAAAAAGGGGCAAGTGGCCTTACTGAAAAAAACACCGGCTAACCCAAAAGCTACCCGACAAGCTCTCCCTTTACTTTCCGGCCTTAACTTACCCAGCGGCTTAGCTTTTTACAAGAACTGGCTTTATATCGCTGAAAGTCATGCCATTGGTCGCATTCACTACGACCCCATCAAGCAACAAATTTTCGGCGACTATCAAACCATTATCAGCAATCTTCCTAACGGCGGTAATCATTGGACCCGAACCATTAAGTTCAGCCCTGACGGTCAACTTTTTATCGCTGTCGGTTCCCGTTGTAATGTTTGTGAAGAGCCCAACCACTTTCGTGCCACACTGCTTAAATATCGCCCCGATGGCAGTCACGGTGAAATCTATGCAACCGGTCTTCGAAACACGGTCGGGTTTGCCTGGGAACCGAGTACCCGGCGTTTATTCGGTGTGGATAACGGCCGTGATTTCTTAGGTGATAACACCCCGCCCGATGAAATCAATTGGATTCAAAAAGGCCATTTTTACGGTTGGCCCTATAGCTATGGCAATAATCAACCGGATCCTCAGTATGGCTCAGACAAAAGCCATGAGATTACCCGCGCAACGCCGCCGTACCATTTACTGAGCGCCCACAGTGCCCCCCTCGCACTACTTTTTCTTAAACACCCACGCTTTCCAGCCCATTTACGCAAAAAAGCACTGATTACCTTACACGGCTCCTGGAACCGCTCCACCAAAATCGGTTATAAAATAATTGCCGTAGACCTTAATGATTCCATTCCTAACCGCCAGCACGATTTTATTACCGGCTTTGAAACACAAGACAATGTTATTGGCCGTCCGGTAGATATTGCTGAAGACCGCCAAGGCAACTTATTCCTTTCTGATGACTTTAGCGGTACTGTTTATAAAATAACTTACCAACCGGATCAAAACCCATAACTTTCTTAAGACTGACCCTTGTAGACAAACTGATCTCTTGGCACAATAACACCCTCATAAGCCTTATCAACACCACTCAATAGCCTAAACATTCAAATCAATGATTACACTGTACGGCATAAAAAACTGCAACACCGTGAGTAAAGCCAGAAAATGGCTGGAGGCACATGCGATTGATTATCAATTCCATGATTTCAGAGCCGATGGCCTGAGTCGTGATCAACTGACCCAAATGGCCGGGCAGATCCCTTGGGAAACACTCCTTAACCGGCGTAGCACCCGCTGGAAAGACATTCCTGTAGAAGTACGGGAAAACCTCGACCAAACACAGGCACTTGAATTTATGTTATTGCACCCGACATTAATTAAACGACCGGTTTTAATCAGCCCCACAAAAGCCTTTGTCGGATTTTCCGAACCACTGTATCAGCAACACTTAACCTGACGAAAACACATTGCTCATCGCAAATTAAAGCACTGACTCTTTAAGCTCATTAAAAATTAAACCATGACACAAACACTGGCATTACTCGAAGCTCTCATAAAAAAACCCTCAGTAACCCCTAACGATGAAGGCTGTCAGGATTTAATTGCACAGCGCCTGACCCCACTCGGTTTTGTCGATGAACGCCTTGATTTTGACGATACCCAAAACATCTGGTTACGGCGCGGTCTATCAGCCCCTTTATTTGTTTTTCTGGGTCATACCGATGTGGTACCGCCGGGTCCACTGAATGAATGGGACACCCCCCCTTTTGAGCCGACGATTAAAGGCGATTTACTGTATGGCCGCGGGACCGCCGATATGAAAGGCGGTATCGCTTGTTTTATCACCGCTTGCGAACGCTTTATCGAAAAACACCCCGATCATGCCGGTTCAATCGCACTAATGATTACCAGCGATGAAGAAGGTATTGCCACTAATGGCGTGGTTAAAGTTATTGATGTGTTAGAACAACGTCATGAAAAAATTGACTGGTGTCTGGTCGGTGAACCTTCCAGTGATAAAAAAATAGCCGATGTCATCCGCGTCGGGCGCCGAGGATCATTGTGTGCAAAACTGACCGTTAATGGTATTCAAGGCCATGTTGCTTATCCCGATCTTGCCGAAAACCCTATCCATGCTGTCACCCCGGCACTCACTGAATTAACCCAAGAAGTTTGGGATCATGGTAATCAATTCTTTCCCGCAACCAGTTTGCAAATTTCCAATATTAATGCCGGTACCGGCGCTGAAAACATTATCCCCGGCCATGCTGAAATATTATTTAACCTCCGCTTTTCTACGGCTTTAAATGAACAAACCATTAAAGACCGAACCCATGCCATCTTGGATAAATATAATTTCAACTACACCTTAGACTGGCGCTTATCTGGCAATCCGTTCTTAACCGACAAAGGTGAACTCATCACCGCATGCCACCAAGCGATTGAGGGGGTCACCGGCTATGAGCCCGTAGACGATACCGGTGGCGGCACATCAGATGGCCGCTTTATCGCACCGACCGGTGCTCAAGTGATAGAACTGGGGCCTATTAATGAGAGTATTCACAAAATAAATGAACATGTTTGCGTTGAAGACTTAGAAACACTTTCAATTATTTATGAAAACATCCTGACGCATTTACTCGTTAACAATTAGCCGCCGGTCACGCTCATGTGACGAAAGATAACCGGCTTTTCCTGAAGATTAAATTCATGCTTTTCGGGTTTAATCTTCATCGCCTCAACAATCGTTTGTTTCAATAACTCCAGATTGCCTGGATTTGAACGTAGTACTTTTTTCAAATCAACCGAATGTTCATTACCGAGACACAACAACAACCGTCCTTCCGCCGTTAACCGAACCCGATTACATTGACTACAAAAATTCTCACTGTGCGGTGAAATAAAACCCACACGAGTAGCCCCCCCATCAACCCTAAAATAATTAGACGGCCCACCGGTTTTATCAGTCGTCGACAACAAACTAAAATGCTGCGCAAGATCTTCCCGGATTTGATAACTGGGGTAATAGGCCTCGGCGCGGCTATGATCACTGACCTGTCCTAAGGGCATTTCTTCAATAAAGCTAATATCAAAACCGTGCTCAACCGCATAACGCACTAAATCAACAACCTCATCGTGATTTCGGTTTTTTAAAATAACCGCATTCAATTTAATCCGCTCAAAGCCTTGCGCCTTAGCAGCCGCTATCCCGCGCAAGACCTGTTGCAAATCGCCGGTTCGGGTTAACCGTTTAAAACGCTCAGGATTTAAGGTATCCAGACTGATATTAAGCCGTTTAACATCGGCCTTTTTCAGGTCTTGTGCCATTTTATCAAGATGAGAACCATTCGTAGTCATCACTAACTCATCTAACCCCTGAAGATTGCCTAACTTATTCATCAATTCAAGAATATTTCGACGAATCAACGGCTCTCCACCGGTCACCCTTAATTTAGTAACACCGAGTTCGGCAAAAGCCTTGGCAACCTGATAGATCTCTTCCAAGGTCAAGATTTGCGCCCGGGGCATAAAGGTCATTTCTTCGGACATACAATAGACACAGCGAAAATCACAACGATCAGTAACTGACAACCGTAAATAATTTACCGTACGCCCAAAAGCATCAATTAATTTTGGCTGTGTCTGCATAACATAAAACTAAAAAATAACCTGTAAGAAAATCCGTAACTGAACACTTTTTACTTAACACACAAAAGAGACCGGTTAACCCGAATAAACGCATATAGTAACATTTTTATTGGTATCAATCTCGCATCAACACCCATGCCGCGTTAGAATGGTGGTTTATTATTTTAATCCTCCCTCCCATGAAAAAACTCATCATTGCTTTGCTCGCCGGGCTTTTGGTTGCAACCCCCTCTCTCGCAGAAGAAAAGCCCACAATTCGATTGGGTGTCTTAGCCTTTGGCACCGTCAACTGGGAGCTAACCGCCCTTAAAAATGAAATCAAAACGCCTTCATTTAATCTGGATATTCGCCGATTAACCAGCCCACAAGCCGGCAAGATTGCACTGCAATCCGGTGCTGTGGACATGATTGTTGCCGACTGGGTTTGGGTTTCAAGACAACGTGAAAATAACTTTAACTTTACCTTTTACCCGTATTCAACCGCCTCGGGCAGACTCATGGTATCTCCAAAAAGCACTATTCGCTCTGTTAACGACCTCATCGGTAAGAAGTTAGGGATTGCTGGCGGTGCATTAGACAAAAACTGGCTGTTGTTACAAACGCTCAGCCAGCGCACAGGCTTAACCCTAAAAGAAAACCTTGAACCGGTCTTTGGCGCCCCCCCGCTTCTGAGCCAACAACTGAAACAAGGCCAGCTCGATGCCGTGATGACCTACTGGCATTATGGCGCCAAACTCGAAGCTCTGGGCTTTCGTTCACTGCTCAGCGGCAGTGATATTATCTCAGGATTGGGCATTGAACAAAAAATACCGATGCTCGGTTATGTTTTTCAACAAGACTTTGCCAGCCAACACCCCAAAGTACTCACACGTTTTTTCAACAACCTGGATTTAGCCAAAGCACAGTTATGTCTTAACGATACCAGTTGGCAAAAAATTATTCCGTTAACCAAAGCGAACAATCAAAAAACCGCCCAACTCTTACGCCAACGTTACTGTGACGGCCGCATTAAACAATGGGGACCTGCGGAACACGACGGTGCTGAAAAAATTTACACGCTATTAAAAGCGCTCAGTAACAACCGTTTAACCGGCCAGTCTGAACATATTAACCCCGGAACCTTCTGGATGCCTTCAGCACCATGACATCGACCGCCAATCCTCAGCGCACCCGCTATTTAGCCGCGCTGTCCCTGTTTGTTTTTATTTTATTATGGCACGGCATCGCCAGCTGGCTGGCAACACCGGTACTGCCTGACCCTGTAAAAGTCGCTGAAGTTATGTGGTCTGAAATCTATCACGGCGACCTATTACATCATTTAGGCATGACTTTATTTCGCTTGAGCCTCAGTTTTATCATTGCCATGATATTGGGTTCAGCGCTAGGTATTTTATTAGGCAGAACCCCGACCATCGACCATTTCTTTGATAACTGGCTCATTATTTTTCTAAATATTCCGGCACTGGTCACCATTATTTTGTGTTACGTCTGGTTTGGTCTCAGCGAAGTCGCCGCTATTCTCGCCGTGGTCGTTAACAAGCTTCCCAATGTTATTGTGACCCTTAGAGAAGGGGCTAAATCACTCGATAAAGACCTGTTAGAAATGGCGCAGAGTTATCGGTTAAGTCGAAAAAAAATATTAACGCAGGTGATCTGGCCACAGCTCCACCCCTACTTTATGGCCGCAGCGCGGTCCGGTATTGCCCTGATTTGGAAAATTGTCCTGGTCGTTGAATTACTCGGCCGTAGCGATGGCATGGGCTTTCAATTACATTTATTTTTTCAACTGTTTGATGTCGCCAGCATCTTAGCCTATACGCTCGCCTTCATCACCGTCATACAGGTTATCGAAATCAGCGTATTAAAACCCCTAGACCACTATGGTAGACGGTGGCAACGATGACTGAAATTAGCCTTACTATTGAGCAAAAGAAATTCCCTAAATCAAGCCAGCCTCAATCAGAAAATATTATTGCTGATTTAAATCTCAATATTCATTCCGGTGAGTTTGTCTGCCTCATTGGACCCTCGGGCTGCGGCAAGACGACTCTACTTAATTTGGTTGCCGGACTGGATGAAAACTACCAGGGAACGATTACCTTTGGCGCCCCCCACAACGACTGCCGTATCGGCTATGTTTTTCAAAACCCCCGATTACTCCCGTGGCGGACGGTACGAGAAAATATTGAACTGGTTTTGCCCCTCCACACCCCCGACCATACCGTTGATGAATTATTGGCATCAATGAAACTCACAGTGGTTCAAGACACCTACCCCCAGCGCCTCTCACTGGGCATGAGCCGACGTGTAGCCTTGGTAAGAGCCTTTGCCATCAATCCGGACATTCTCTTAATGGATGAACCGTTTGTGTCTTTAGACGCCCCCACCGCGCGTAAGATTCGAAAACAACTGACAACACTGTGGGACCAACAGCAACACACGGTCTTATTTGTCACCCATGATTTAAGAGAAGCCATTACCTTGGCAGACCGGCTAATTTTCTTATCCAGCTCGCCAATGACTATCGTTCGTGATGTCAAAATTACGGTCCCGAGAGCGCAGCGTTTTAATGAAAACCAAATAGAACAATTCAAAAATCAACTGTTATCCCAGTACCCTGATATTAATCACTTACTCTAAGACCCCCATAAAGATAGGCTGGCTGTAAACGACAGACTCTAATAAGAAAAAGCCCTATCGATCACTCGACAGGGCTTTCCCACTTTTTTAGAACGTTACCGTACCGTCCTTAATACTGACAATAACTTTAGAAGACGACCTGAGCACGCGCTGTTAAGGCATGAACAAAATCGTCTTTCAGTGTATCAGTGACTAAATCACGATCAGAGAAAACATAATTCAAGCGCAGTGCAACATTATTGGTTGCCCACCAGTTAAGAGCGGCCGTCCAGTTATTCGTTCGACCTGCGTCGTCAAAATTCCCATCCGATAAATCAAGATGACTGTAGCGCGCCGCCACTTCCCAGGCCCCGATACCGCCATTACCGACTTCATGACCGACTTTGACTCGTTTCCATTGGCCGGCAGATTGTTTCCAGTTCATCTGCTCACCGGTTAAGAAATAACCCACTTCGGCATAGTAACTATAAAAATTCAAATCGGTCAATCCACCCGTCCGCTCCACATTCATCGTGGTAAATTCTGCTTGCCCATGGAGTGGTCCAAGATAACCTGCAATCTCAGCATTGGCAGCTAGAATACTATCTTCGGACAAGTCTGAACCACTGTCAATCCAGGTACCACCAATATGCGCTTCAGGGTGATATTTAAATCTTAGTTCTACCTTGTCTTTACTCGCAGCCGTCCCGCTTGGATTATCATCCATATCACGGTAATGCACAGAACCGCCCACATGAAAATGCTGATCTTTGTCATTCACCAAAGACACCAACCCTCTTGCCGCTGTTCCAAAACTCTGGTTAAATTCTCCGTCTTCATTAATCCCTGCAGCAAAAGCACCGACACGACCATAAAAAAGATCATTATCGTAAGCTACCGTCAGACCCATTCTACGACGACCTAAATAAGGCGTGTCAATAAAGGCATCCGTTTGTGCCCGTTCTTGAAAGGTTTGCCAATTCGAACTGTTTTCAGATTGAAAACTAAAAGGCACTTTCTGATGACCCACTTTAATCGTTACATTATCAAAACCGGTATAAGCTAACCAACCATCGGTTAAATCAATTTTACTGTATTCTGAAAAATCAATTTCGGCCTTGTACTTCCAGTCATGGGCCAATTTACCGTAGCCTTTCAAACGAACCCGGCGTGCTTCCATACCATTTCCAGCCTCACTGTTTGGAAAAAAGAAATTCACATCGGTTTGAACACGACCACCGACAGCAAACTCATAGGCGCCATCGGTTGATTTAATACTCATTCCTTTTTTACCCGTTGAGATCTTATACTGGGTGTCTTTAACGGCACTGATCACAGAAGCATCGGATGTCACTTTCTTTTCAGTGAGTTGCTCAAATTGTTTTTGCGTAATCGCGCCATTTTCACGTAATATTTTAAGTAAATCCTGATCCACTGCCACAGCTTGCGTACTTCCTAAAACGCGCGTATTATTTGCTTTGACATACTATGCCCCTATAAATCAATACATTCATTTCAGATTAAACGGTATAAAAAAAATCGTAGGGCAAGGATAGAGGGCCAATGTGACACCTTGATGACACAATTGTTTTTTTAGAAAAAGGTCAAGGTAGGAAAATTATGCAGTTTAGGAAGCGAGCATTTCTAAAGCCAGTTTCGCCATATTAACCGAACCGCCGCCTTGGCCTAACTGCTGTTTAACGGCCGAAAGTTGTTTGCAAATACCCGCCCGGTAGTGCTGATCGTTAACAATGGCCAACACTTCACAGGCCATATTTTCAGCGCTGGCTTCATGCTGAATGAGTTCTTTAACAATGCCTTGATTGGCAATAATATTCGGTAAACCAATGAAATCAATATTAACCAACAATCGACCCAACCCATACGTTAAGGCAGACAATTTATAGACTATGACCATCGGGACTTCTAACAGAGCAATTTCTAATGTCGCGGTTCCCGACGTGGTTAACACCGCATCGCAACACTGCACCACATCATAAAATTCTTGTTTGACCACGCGCACATTAACCGTCGCTGTTGCCAGATAAGACGCTATCAATTCATCGCTGATAGAATTGGCTTGCGGCAAAATAAACTGACACCCCGGCAGTTGGCCAGCTATCTGCTCAGCTGCCAGCAACATTTCCGGCAATAATCGTTTAATTTCATTGTGCCGACTACCGGGTAACAAGCCAATAACCGGCGTGTCCGCATTGATCTCAAAATGACCTCGCACGGCCGCCTTGGTATATTTAGGTTTCACCGCATCTACCGACGGGTGCCCCACATAACGCACCGGTACCTTTTCTCGTTCATAGTAAGGGACTTCAAAAGGAAAGATGACGGCCATCATATCAATGACTCGACCATATTTTTTAACCCGCCCCGGGCGCCAGGCCCACACTTGCGGGCTGACATAAAAGAGCACTTTAACCCCACACTGTTTCGCATACGCGGCTAATTTATAATTAAACTCTTTATAATCAACACAAATTAAGAGATCGGGTTGTTGTTCACGTAGCGTTTTCTTAACCAACGCTAAGGCCCGCCTGATTTCACGGTAATGGCGCAGTACTTCCACAACACCAATCACACCAATATTGGCGGCATCAAAACACAATTCAATGCCCGCCTCACGCATACAGGTGCTCCCCATACCGATGCCTGTTACCGCAGGAGACATTTCTTTAAGCGCCAAAAACAATTCTGCACCGTGACGATCACCCGAGGCTTCACCGGCCACGATCATGACTCTCGGATTTTTTTTATGCTGATCTGTCAATGCCCCGATCTCCACACCTTAACGGCTTAACACACTAGGACAAGGTAGCGCTAATAACTGCCGCAATCTCTCTGACTTGACTATCACTCAGGGCAGGACAAATGGGGAGCGAAAGACAACGCGCTGCAACCGATTCGGTAACCGGTAAAGATAAGCCCTGACAACTGTCTAAAAATACCGCTTGTTGATGCAACGGTACGGGGTAGTACACCGCACAAGCGATCTGCTGCGCCTGTAGGGCTGCTAAAATCTTTTCTCGATGATCTGATAACAGCGTGTACTGATGATAAACATGCACACCGAGACCATCTTCAAACGGTGCAGAATACAAATGCGCCACCGCACGCCGGCGTTGATTACTGTTTTCAATGCGCTTTAACTTTGCCCGCAAAATAACCGCCTGCATTTCATCTAACCGGCTGTTATAACCAATCACATCATGGTAGTAACGCACGTCAGAACCGTGGTTACGTAGTTTTTTTATCATTGCGGCTATCTCATCGGATGAGGTTGTCACCAACCCTCCATCACCGTAAGCCCCTAAATTCTTACTGGGAAAAAAACTAAATCCCGCCGCATCGCCAAAACCACCGGTTTGTTGGCCGTCAATCGAAGCGCCAAAAGATTGCGCACAATCTTCAATCAATTTAAGGTTTTGACGCTGACACAATTCCTTAATCGCGCCCATATCAGCCGGCTGCCCGAATAGATGAACCGGCATCACAGCGCGGGTTTTAGCGGTAATCGCACCGGCAATAGTTGCTGCGGTAATATTAAGCGTCTTTGCATCGATATCCACAAACACCGGTGTTGCCCCGACATAACGAATCGCTTCTGCCGTGGCAATAAAAGTAAAGGCTGAGGTAATCACTTCATCGCCTTCGCCGATACCGGCCGCGACCAACGCCAAATGCAGCGCATCGGTACCAGAAGCCACACCAATTGCATGCTTAACCCCTAAATAATCAGCCGCCTCTTGCTCAAACGCCTGCACATTCGGTCCTAAAATAAAAGCACAACTGTCTAAAACCGCATTGATGCCTTGTTGGATCTCAGTTTTTATTTCGCTGTATTCTGCTTTCAGGTTTACCATTGGAATCATTATTACTGTCCTTATCTCTTAACTTTATGAACTGATGATCACTAACAAAATTAACTTATCAGACCGAACCCACTAATTAATGAGTTGGCTAATTTGTATTGCAACTTCTAATGCTCTTTTTCCCGACTCACCGCTGACTAACGGTTCCTCACCGGTCTTAATACAGTGTAAAAATGATTTTATCTCTTCCAGTAAAGCATCGCCGTTTTCAAAGGTCGACTCATTCGTTTTAATATCAGGAATCCCCGGGAACATTTCTTTATCGCCAATCTGATGCTGCGTCAGGACACGATTTTGAAAATCAACCGACACATAACAACTGGGACGGAACATACGCATTTTTCGTTCCATTTTCATACTGACCCGACTGGCGGTCACATTAGCAACACAGCCACTTTTAAACACAATCCGTGCATTAGCAATGTCGATTCCTTTTGTTAAAACCGGCGTACCGCTGGCATCAAGACGTTCTATTTCCGAATCGACTAATGCTAAAATAATATCGATATCATGAATCATTAAATCCAGAACCACACTGACATCATTGGCACGCGGGTTAAAAGGCGATAACCGATGTGACTCAATAAACAGCGGCTTATCCGGCAAATGATCTAACCCCATAACTGCAGGGTTAAAGCGCTCTAAATGACCGACTTGTAATAACACATGATTCGCCTTTGCCGCGGCGATCAATTCATCGGCCTCTTCAACGGTTACCGTAATTGGCTTTTCCACCAACACATGCGCACCGTGATTAATAAAATCTAAGGCTACTTTATGATGTAGGGTTGTGGGAACCACAATACTAACCGCATCGACCTGACCCAATAACTGGCGGTAATCTGTCAATGCCTGTGTTTGGTATTTTTGTGCTATTTCTTCGGCTGCCTGTTGATTAACATCCACGACAGCCACTAGCTCACAGTCCGGAAGCCCGGCATATTTTTCCGCATGAAATTTGCCCAAATATCCGGCACCAATAACCGCGCTCTTAATTTTTTTCATGGCTGAAATCTTTACTTAAAAAATATTTTTTTACTCTAAAACGTTTACTTAAACCCATGAACGCCGCGTTTTGACTTGATCGCCAGCCAGGCTTTCAAAATACTAATTTCCGGAGTCTCATCCAAATCAGCAATCGACTGTTGCGCCCTAAGCAGTCTAAAGGCCGTTGTTAACGCCTTATAACGCTCGCCGCTAATACCGGCCCGCCGTAAACCCACTGCATTCAGTCGGTAATGTTTCGCCGGTGCACCGCCTGCGGTGGTAAAAGGTAAAACATCCATACTTAAACCGGAGGTTCCCCTGACAATGGCAAAACAACCGATGCGACAAAATTGGTGCGCCACCACAGCACCGCCCATAAAAACATTATTACCCACTTCAACAAAACCGCCAATAGCGACATTATTTGCAAAAACAGTCTGGTCACCGATCACACAATCATGTGCGACATGACTGTGATTCATAAAAAAACACTGTGAACCAATCATTGTCGCCCCTTCAACAACCGTTGCCCGGTGAGCCGTAAAGCCTTCACGAAAAACATTGTTATCGCCGATGGATAAATAACTCACCGTTTCAGCACTAAAAGCAATATCTTGCGGTAAATCACCCAACACCACATGCGAATGGACCCGATTACCAGAACCCATTTGCGTAAAACGCTTGATAACGGCATGCGCCTGAATTTCACAACCATCACCCAGCACCACATCCGGTTCTATCACCGCATACGGACCAATAATAACCCCGTCTCCCATTTTGACATTATCAGCGATACACGCCGTAGGGTGAATACTCGTTGTCATGTCAATTAACCTCTTGGATGATATTGCTGATGCAATTCTTTTAAACGTTCTTGGGCAATATGTGTATAAATCTGTGTTGTCGATAAGTCACTGTGTCCGAGTAGTAATTGTACCACTCTTAAGTCCGCACCATGATTTAGCAAATGTGTCGCAAAGGCGTGTCGCAATGTATGCGGGGACAGTGATTTAGTAATGCCGGCCACACTGGCATAACGCTTAATCAAATACCAAAAAGCTTGTCGGGTCATCGCCGAACCCCTCTTCGTTACAAACAAAAAGTCACTTTGTCGACCGGCTAAAATAGCTTCTCGCGCAACGCTAATATATTGCTCTAACCAACTCAATGCTTGTTCGCCTACAGGAACGAGCCGCTCCTTATTGCCTTTTCCAACAATACGTACCGCGCCTTGACGCAAACTGATTTGTTCAAAGCGGAGTGCTATCAATTCTGAGACCCGAAGCCCTGTCGCATAAAGCAACTCCAACATGGCTCGATCACGATAACCCAAAGGCAAAAGCACATCCGGTGCTGCCAGTAATTTTTCAACGTCTTGTTCAGACAAACTCACCGGCAACGGACGACCTAACTGCGGTGGCTCAATATGCATGGTCGGATCTACTTTAAGTTGATTCTCACGCACTAAATAACGGTAAAACTGGCGTAATGAGGACAACATCCGAGCCGCTGAGCGCCGGCTCACACCTTGCTCAAAGCGCATCGCCATAAATTGTGAAATATCACTACTGCCCACATCAAGCATACTTTTTGATGCCAAAAAATCGGCAAAAATCATTAAATCACTGCCATATGCACTGAGTGTATTCTCACTCAGCCCCTGTTCAGACCAAGTCGCATCTAAAAACAAGTCAATTAAAATCTTAGCACTCATCGTTAATTAACTAAACGTTAGCGGGTAACGTCAACAGTATACTGAATTCAATACCGGTATATCAAAAGGTATCCCTAAACCCTGTGCGCTAAAGTGGTAGTCAAAAAAAAACAGCCCGGAGGCTGCCTTTTTTTAAAAAACTCAAGTTTCTGCTTACTTAAGTTTTTCTTTAATACGTGCACGTTTACCGGTTAAGTCACGCAAGTAATACAATTTAGCACGACGTACATCACCGCGACGCTTAACTTCAATATCACTCACCATATGACTATGCGTTTGGAAAACACGCTCAACACCTTCACCATGAGAGATCTTACGTACCGTAAACGCTGAATTAGCGCCACGGTTCCGTTTAGCAATCACGACACCCTCAAAAGCCTGTAGTCTTTCACGACTTCCCTCTGTTACTTTAACCTGAACAACAACGGTATCACCGGGGTTGAAATCCGGAATATTCGTCTTTAATTGTTCTTGCTCCAGTTGCTCAATAATATTACTCATGACACACCCTTAACTCTTAGTTTTAATCTCGTTCAATAAGGCTGCCTGCTCAGCAGACAACGCAATCTCATTTAATAAATCCGGCCTTTTAGACCGCGTATTTTCCCATGCCTGTTGTAGTCGCCAACGAGCAATTTCCGCATGATTACCGCTCAATAACACTTCCGGAACCGTTTGACCGTCTATCGACTCTGGCCGGGTATAATGCGGGCAATCCAATAAACCATTCATATGCGAGTCTTGCTGAGCCGATTCCTTAGCGCCCAACACACCCGGTAACAACCGAGTCACTGCATCTATAACCACTAACGCAGCCAATTCACCGCCACTGATCACATAATCCCCCAGCGACCATTCTTCATCGATCTCTGCGGTTATTAAACGCTCATCAATGCCTTCATAACGACCTGCAACCAAAACTAACTGTGATAGTTCGCAGGTCTTAACCAATAAATCCTGAGTTAGCGGTTTACCCTGCGGACTTAAATAAATCACTTTTCTGGCTGTGACATCACCCGCCTTTTTAGCGCTTATGATCGCTTCCTGTAAGGGTTGATACATCATCACCATGCCAGGTCCACCACCGTAAGGCCTCGCATCTACCGTACGATGCCGGTCTTCGGTAAAATCTCTAGGATTCCATGTCGCCAAATCGACCAACTGATTATCTATGGCTCTACCGACAACGCCAAAACCCACCGCCTGCTGAACCATCTCAGGAAACAGGGTCACCACATCAAAGCGCATGCTAGCCACTAAAAATCAGGATCCCAGTCAACGTCAATACTGCCCGCTACTAAATCAATCTTTTTAATAACCGACCCCTGGATAAAAGGGATCAGCCGTTCACTATCACCTTGAACCACAAGCACATCATTCGCGCCGGTTTCTAAAAGATGATCAACAACCCCTAAAGAAACACCCGTTGTGGTCACAACGGCCAAGCCGACAAGATCTGACCAGTAGTATTCATCTTTCTCCGGATCAGGTAATTGACTTCGTGCTATTGAGATCGTCCAACCACATAAGGACTCCGCTTGCTCGCACCGCTCGATCGTTTCCAAACGAGCGACAATACCTTTACCCTGAATTCGACCATCGATTACCTTCAATAACCGCTGTTCACGCCCCTTCTCTAATAACCAGGGCGAATAATTCACTATATTTTCTCTCGGACTGGTGTCTGAAAAAACCTTAACCCAGCCATTAACACCAAAAACACCAGTGATTTTACCTATGACAAGATGCGTTTCTGTCACTGGTAATCTTTTACTCTGCCGCTTTCTTTGCTTCTTTTACCAACTTAGCAACACGCTCTGAAGTTTGTGCACCGTGTGACTTCCAATGCGTTACGCGGTCAACGT
>LWDU01041001.1_pt1 | contig 46901 bp, 37 predicted proteins | sample 727161 | NCBI WGS metagenome assembly LWDU01 (sample SAMN04566230, study PRJNA314399) | hydrothermal vent metagenome | isolation source: deep sea hydrothermal plume seawater | place: Mexico: Gulf of California, Guaymas Basin | collected 2004-07-11
GGCGACCAGGGCATCTCCCATTCGCTGCGTAGGCGAATGAATGTTGGTGACAGGAGTCCCTAAATGTTGTGAGGTAGCATGGCGCGCCTGGGCTAAGGCTTTATTGATGGTGACATGCACTGCGTTAAAGCCGCGATCTATCGCTGCCGTAATAATTGGCTCGTTAGTGCCTAGCTCATTCACGGTATTGACAAGCAGGCAGCCCTTACGCTCGCGACCATTGGCTTCTCGAATCACGGATTCGAGTAATTGCGCAATAAAGCCTAGACCAGAAGTCGAGGCTTTAAGCAGTTCGGATAGTTTTTGGTTGAAAGCGGTTTGGTAATGATCAATACAGCTGATAAGTAATGCTTCTTTATTACCAAAGCTTTGGTAAAGACTGCTTTTAGACAACCGCATACAATCGAGAAAATTCTGTAATGACGTCGCGCTATAACTGTTTCGTTGCTAGCGCCTTATCGGCATTAAAGTCTCGTGGTCTTCCGGTCTATTGTAGGCCGAACGGTCCAAATATTAGCTGGTTTTTTAAAAAACCATACTGAATTGACTTGAAAAAAATAGAAGCCAGACTTGATTGCGTCTGACTTAAAATGTTTGTGAAGAATAGGGAGCGGATACTGTCTTAAAAAGCAACCTAAATGATCGTTAATTTTCACTTTGTTCCGGTCATTTAATATCTATGATGGATAATTAACATCAAATGATTTCTCTGATTTTAAAACACTATAAGACAAAATTAATATCTTTCTCATCACCGTAATAATGGCTAGCTTGCGACGAGTAGAGGGTCTAAGCCCTTTTTTAAATCTAGAGCACGCAAATCATCAAAGCCGCCTATATGCTGTTTATTAATATAAATCTGCGGCACAGTTCTGCGTTTGGTTTTTTGCATCATTTCTTCTCTTAACCCATGAGTCGTGTCGACATTGAGTTCTTTGTAACTAGCGCCCTTGGCTGTTAACAGACGTTTTGCCATGGTGCAGTATGGACAGAAGTTACTGGTGTAAATAATAATTTCAGGCATTTAGGTTGCTTAAATATAGTTTGGTTAAAGTAAATAATGAAATCATTATACGTCAGTTTAGGGGGTTTGGAGAATTTGCTGCTTTGGGTTTTAGTAAATGTATAAACTTACATCAGTAGCGTAGGAGTAAAACTGATAATTAGCCTATTTTTCGTAGCTTATCTTTTGTATAACGCAGCACCCAAACCAAGGAATAAAGATATAAAACCAGCACAATTGAAGCAGTCATTATGCCAAAATAAGTAATTTCAAGATGGATGGCGATAATAGATAGTACTAAAGCGCGTAAAACTTTTGCGCAGTACTACGTATCTTGGGTTATGATGGCATATATAATTTTTTGCTAATGCAAAAAAACTTTGAATAAATAAATAAAGATATGTTATGAGCGAAGACTCAGAAAATGGTTTAGATTTTAGTACCATAACCGACCCTTATGCTCAGCGGGAAGCTGAGAAATATGAACAACCGATTCCCAGTCGAGAATTGATTTTACAGTTGCTCGAGAAAGGCGGGCGGCCAACGGGGCGAAAGCAGATTGCTGAGGCTTTTGCACTAGAGTCTGATGATCAATTAGAAGCCTTGCGTAGACGTTTACGGGCAATGGAGAGAGATGGACAGTTATTGTTTAACCGTCGCCAGCAATATTGTTTAGTCGATAGTCACGACTTAATTCCCGGACGAATTTTAAGTTATGCCGATGGCTTTGGCTTTTTGAAACCAGATGATGCGGGTGAAGATTTGTTTTTATCGCCACGGGAAATGAACCGTGTCTTGCATAATGACCGCGCGCTGGTGCGTGTTTCTGGCGTGGATAGAAAAGGGCGCAGAGAGGGCAAGATTGTCGAAGTGCTGGAACGTAATACCCAGCAAGTTGTCGGGCGTTTTATTAAAGAGCATGGCGTGCAATTTGTGCAGCCAGATAATAAAAAAATTACGCAAAATATTTTAATTCCTAAAGGCAAAGGGAACGGAGCTAAAAAAGGAGAAATGGTTGTTGCAACGATTATCGAACAGCCAACTATGAAAAGCCAGCCCATCGGTAAGATTGCCGAGGTGCTTGGTGCGCATATGGCACCAGGTATGGAGATTGATGTTGCAATTCGTACCTATGATTTACCCAGTGTCTGGCCTGATGCGGTTGCTGAGCAAATCAAACCTTTTAAAAAGGTGGTTGCAGAGGATGCCAAGCAAGGCCGGGTTGATTTACGCAATGTGCCATTAGTTACAATTGATGGTGCGGATGCACGTGACTTTGATGATGCGGTATTTTGCAGTAAAACACCCAATGGCTGGAAGCTGCTGGTGGCTATTGCCGATGTATCTCATTATGTGCAGCCCGGTAGCGCCCTGGATATCGAGGCCAAAAATCGTAGTACCTCGGTTTATTTTCCTGAGCAGGTCATTCCGATGTTGCCGGAAATACTCTCCAATGGCTTATGTTCGATCAATCCCGATGAAGAGCGCTTGTGCATGGTCTGTGAGATGCTTATTAATGAGCAGGGACAAGTAACTCGGGCTAAGTTTTTTGAGGCAGTGATGCGCTCTCATGCGCGGTTAACCTACGATAAGGTCTCCGCAATGTTAGAGCATAATAACGTAAAGCTACGTAAGAAATATAATGCTGTTTTGCCGCATTTAGAGCAAATGTATGCTTTATATAAAGCTATGCGGGGACAGCGTGAAATTCGTGGCGCAATGGACTTTGATACCCAGGAGACACAGATTGTGTTTGCTGAGGACCGGAAAATTGACAAGATTATTCCGGTACAACGAAATGATGCGCATAAGCTGATCGAAGAATTTATGATTGCTGCCAATAGTGCAGCAGCAAGGTACCTGAATCGTAAAAAAATGCCGCGCTTATTACGTATTCATGAAGGGCCTTCTGAAGAAAAAATTCGTACATTAAAAACTTTTCTAGGTGAAGTCGGTTTGCATATGGGCGGCGGAGACAAGCCTACGCCTGTTGATTATATGCATTTGACCAGCAGCATAAAGGATAGACCGGATGCACATTTAATCCAGACAGTGTTACTGCGCTCCATGTCGCAGGCGGTGTATAGCCCTGAGAAAAAGGGCCATTTCGGTCTGGCATTAGAGGCTTATACGCACTTTACTTCACCTATCCGACGTTACCCCGATTTAATGGTACATCGTGCTATTCGCCATTGTTTACAGGGTAAATCACCAGAAAGCTTTTATTGTGGTTTTCCTGAGATAACTACTTTAGGTGAGCATTGTTCTGCAAATGAGCGACGCGCGGATGAAGCAACCCGGGATGTCGTTAGCTGGCTAAAGTGTGAATATATGCAGGACAAAATAGGTGAGTCTTTTGCCGGGGTTATTTCCGCCGTTACCGGTTTTGGATTTTTCGTTGAGCTATCCGATCTTTACGTCGAAGGCTTAGTGCATGTGACGTCTTTAGGTCAAGATTTCTTCAAGTTTGATCCGACCAGTCATCAGCTCAAAGGTGAGCGTAGCGGTGTGCGTTATCGTCTGGGTGATAGTGTCAATGTGATCGTTGCCAGCGTTAACCTGGATGATAAGAAAATTGATTTTGATCTTTTGGGAATGGAGCGTAGAGGCGCCACTCAGGTTGTCGAGAAAAGACCCAAAAAATCCGGCCATGATGATAAGAAAAAGCGTAGGAAAGGTAAGAACTTTGAGTTTAAAAAGAGTAAAAGTAAAGCCAAGTCGCATAAAAAAGGTGTCTAAATGAGTCTAGCTAAAATATTTGGCGTACACGCGGCCCAGGCAGCACTTGATTATGCGCCTAAAAAGATCAAGCAAGCCTGGGTAGACCAGAAAAGGCAAGATGAGCGCGTGCAGTCTTTAGTTAAGGGTTTGCAAAAACATAATATCAGAGCTGAAAAAGCAGATCGGAAAAAGCTGGATAACCTATCCAAGGGTGGCAATCATCAAGGTATTATATTAGAAGTTGAAATGCCTGCGATGCGCTCTGAGAGTGATTTAAAGGCAGTGGTTGAAAGTGGCAAACAGGTACCATTCTGGTTGATTTTAGATCATGTACAAGACCCGCAAAACCTGGGCGCTTGTTTAAGAACAGCAGATGCCGCTGGAGTACAGGGAGTTATTGTTACTAAAGATCAGGCGGTGGGAATTACACCAACGGTATGCAAAGTGGCTAGCGGTGCTGCAGAAACCGTACCTGTGTATCAAGTAACCAATTTAAGCCGGACGATCAGTTGGTTAAAGGAGCAGGGTATCTGGATTGCAGGTGCAGCAGGTGAAGCAGAGCAAACTATTTATGCGACCGATGTTAATATGCCGCTGGCATTGGTGATGGGGGCTGAAGAAAAGGGTATGCGTCGATTAACCCGTGAACAGTGCGATTTTTTAGTGAAAATTCCTATGCAAGGTAGTGTAGAAAGCCTGAATGTTTCGGTGGCAGCAGGCGTAATGATTTATGAGATTTATAGACAGCGGTTGGGTGCATAGCAAATGGCCATCCTAAGATGGATGCTTTAATGCAAAAGGATTAGCATATTAGTACTGACAGTTTTGGTGGTCTGGCAGATATGGATAAATTAAAGCATATCAATATTACTTTTTACTGTGTCGGTGAGGGAGAGTTTGAATATGCTGTGCGTGGCAAAGCTGCTATTGAAAATGAAATTGCTTTCGCTGAAAATCCTGGAAACGGAGCTTAAGCGAAGGGAATATTTTTAGTCCCTGATAGTGATAGGGCCAGGTGTTTTCTCGAAGCGTTTTTTGCGTAGAGAAAATATAAGGCATTCCGGCATCGTGCAAACCATTTGAGGTCACTAAATAAAAACCCCTCTAGGTTTTTATAAGTGGACGCAGGGTGAGTCAGGGCATCGTAGATTTTAATCAGTCCCGTTAAGATTTTTCCGCGTTGTGGGCTTGGATGCCCAAAATGAGCTTTCGCAAAAGTAGGGACTTCCCGCTTATTTGCAGACTGAATCCGAGCCTACAAAATCATTTAGTTATCATGTTTAAATGCTATTTCTCTATCCTTATTTTAAGTTGTAGTTCTCTCGTTAGTGCGGAACAAGACTTGCTGTCGATGTATAAGCTCGCTGAGCAAAATGACCCTTTATTTGCCCAGGTTCAATATCAGCAAAATATTGCTGATGAAATCTGGTGGCAGAGAATGGGGAAACTATTGCCAGGGATAGGCTTATCGGCTTCAACCAGTCAAGATCATATCAATAATACCAGAGATACTTTTCAGGGCAAGGGCTACCAGAAATTTAGGAACAGTAATTTTAGTATTGATTTCGTGCAGCCCTTGGTGCATTGGGATTTCTGGGTAGAATTAAACCAGGCAGATAACATTATTGCTAAAAGTGAAAGTGATTTTTATTTTGAGCAGCAGTCGCTAATGGTCAGGGTCTCTGAAGCCTATTTCAATGTCCTGGCTAGCCAGGATAAATATAATTTTTCAACCTCTGAAAAGTTGGCAATTAAGCAGGAGTTGGAGCAAGCAAAAGAGTCCCTTGTAGTAGGCTTAGGCTCACAAACAGATGTCTACGAGGCAGAATCCGCTTATGCAGCAGCCGTTGCCAGTGAAATTGAGGCATTTAATGAACTTGATGATAGTAAGGAGTTATTGAAGGAAATCGTAGGTGATATTGATATTGATCTGAAGAAAGTTGGCAGTGTTATACCATTAGTGAGTCCTGTGCCGGAAGATATGAATGAGTGGGCAAGTATTGCACTGCAAAATAATCTGGAGATTATTTCTGCTTTTAATACCCTGGAAATTAGTCGCAAGGAAATATATAGATTATGGAATGGTCATTTGCCAACAATTGATCTCGTAGGTAACTATGCGTTGACACAAAATAAAAGTAGCTTTGGCCTTGAAGGTGATGCGGGTAGTATAGGTGTGCAGCTTAATTTGTCTATTTTTGAGGGCGGCACTACTCAGGCCAGGATTCGGGAAGCCGAGTATCAGTTTAAAATAGAGCAGCAAAAGTTAGAGAGCACAAAGCGTCAGGTTAAAAAAGAAGTGCGCAATGCGTATCGCGGTATATTATCGGATGTGAGTCGTATCAAAGCCCTGAAGACAGCTGTTTCAGCTTCGGAGCAGGCTGTGCAGGGCGTCAGAATGGCTTTTAGGGAAGGTACGCGTACCCTGGTTGATGTGTTGATAGAGCAGCGAGCTTTGTATAGAAACAGAATAGATTATGCTGATGCCCGTTATACTTACCTGTTGCATGGGTTAAGTTTGAAAAAAGGAGCGAGTAGCTTATCTCTTGACGACCTTAAAGTTATTAATGGCTTGTTGAAAACAGAAGACTTTAGAGGTTAGATGATAGGTGGTTGGAAAAAAAGAGTTGTAAGTAGCAAGTAATAATAGTACATTGACAGAACCCTTTAAATCAGTCTCGGAATGATTTATTTCCTTAAGGTTATTTTATTTTGGAAGGAAGGAAGGAAGGGAGTGAATGACTACTTCTTAATGAGTGGTTTTTTGTATCCGAAAATTTAAGCAAGGGGATTTTAAATGGCTACAATCGATCAATTACATCAGGCTGCTAATACGCGAACTCGCTCGGAGTGGTTCGAAGGGAATATAGTAAAAACAGATGCAGCTGGGGTGGGTACTTATCAATCGGGGGGCGAGACTGTATTAGTTTCGGCTGGCACAAATATAGTTATGGATAATAATGAGCTCGCCGCTCAGTTAGTCAATAGCGTGACAAGATCCGTGGATGGCCCAGATAGCGATGTGACGGGTAATGATCGAGGAAACTATATTGTTGGCAATAATGGTGCCAATAAAATAGATGCAGCAGACGGCGATGATCAGGTCGTTACTGGCGATGGCGACGATGAAGTTGACGGTGGCGCGGGTGATGATACTATCATTGCTGATGGTACTGGCACTAAAATCTTTACGGGCGGCGAAGGGAATGATACATTTTTAGTTAAGGCGTTTGGATCGGAGAGCAAAACAACGATTACTGATTTAGAGACTGGAGACAAACTACGTTGGGATGCTGATGCGAATGGCGATGGTGTAGTCAATCTTGATGATGTTGATAAAACATTTGAAGCAGATGGCAACACAACTCTCGTATTAGTCGATGGTACTAAGATGGTTTTGGAGGGTGTTACAGGTCTCTTTGCTGGTGGTTATGACTTTAAATTCGGCGTTGAAGATGATGACGCGTTTGTAGATATTACCCACCACGTTGATGATGTGTAACGCTTAATATTAGCTGTGGAGTGGGTAATTAATTACCCACTCAATGCACTGAAGATATAAAGCCCCAATATTCAAAGTGATTGGGGCTTTTTTTTGGATTTTATGAATATTCTGTTTATTCATCGTGATTTACCAGCGCAGTTTGCATCATTGATCCGTTATTTTGCAGCCAGTTCGCAAAATAAGGTATTTGGTATTTGCGATGATGTTAGTACGCCTTTACTGGCTAGTATGCCAGATAATGTCACTTTACTTCGTTATCCAGCGCCAGTAAAACCGGCACCACAGACACATCATTATGTGCTTGACCTTGAGCGCGGTGTGTTACGCGCACAATGCGTGGTTAAGATCTTGCAAAAATGTCGACAGCAAGGTGTGCATTTTGATTTAATTATTGCGCATATCGGATGGGGTGAGGCGCTATATGTTAAAGACCTTTATCCTGAGGCGCGTTTGCTTGGTTATGCAGAGTTTTTCTTTCATACTCACGGTGCTGATGTTGGGTTTGACCCTGCGTTCCCGGTAAGTCTGGATTTTCTTTTACAGGTTAAAACATTTAATGCGCAATTATTATTAGGCTTGAATGAGTGTGATGCTCTGGTCACACCTACCTATTGGCAAAAAAGCTTATTTCCAAAACAATATCAGACAGATATGCATGTTATTCACGAGGGTGTGGATATTGATCAAGTAAAGCCTGATCTGGATATTCACTTTACTCTAGCCTGTGGTTTGCAGTTAGATCGAAGCAACGAGGTAATTACCTATTGTGCTCGTAGTCTAGAACCCTATCGAGGTTTTCCAGTATTTATAAAGGCACTGGAAATTATATGTCAGCAGCGGCCTAAGTGTCATATACTGATTGTCGGTGGGGATGAGGTGAGTTATAGCCCGGCACTAAGTAATGGGCAAAGCTATCGCGAAAAATATTTGCAAGAGGCTCAACTGCCCGTGGATCGAGTGCATTTTCTGGGGCACGTATCCTATACAACGCACCTGCAATTGTTGCAATTATCGTCCGTACACATTTATCTTACCTATCCATTTGTTTTGTCCTGGTCGTTTATGGAGGCGATGGCAAGTGAATGTGTGCTAATATGTTCAAATACCTTACCTGTTGTAGAGTTAATTGAACATCAGAAAAATGGCTTATTAGTCGATTTTTTTGATTATCAAACCATTGCTGAGCAAGTAGAACAGGTGTTCAATCATTCTGGTAGAATGAATTATTTAGGTAGACAAGCTCGGCAAACCATTAGCCAACATTATCAGCGTCAATTTTCTTTGGCGCAATATCAGAACCTTTGTCAAACGCTTATTTCGGATACTTAGTTCAATGCGCGTAATCCTTTTAAAGTGCCGTCAATATTTTATTTATACGGGAATCTTTAGTTTTTTTATCAATATTTTACTGTTGACCCCTATTCTCTTTATGCTTAATGCTATGGATAGGGTGATTTCCAGTCGCAGTTTAGAAACACTCGCGGCATTAGCCGTTATTGCCGTGTTTGCCTTGATGATCGAGGCCTTTTTAGAAAGTACCCGAGCAAAGCTATTAAATCGGTTTAGCTTGACCTTGCACCGTCTACTAGGCCTACCAGCATTGAAAAAGATATTAATGATCAAGCAGGAAGACGGGAATATTCGTCACGGCATGGAGGATGTTAACCACTTGCAGAACTTTATTACTACCAAGGGAGTTACGGCCCTATTTGATATGCCGTGGATTCCGTTTTATTTATTTATTTTATATCTGTTTCATCCGCTTTTAATGATGGTTGCAATTAGTGCTTTGATTATTTTAAGTATGCTTGCTTACTGGGAGTACCGGGTAACCAATTTTAATCAATTACAAGTCAGTGATTATTCTCGTTTATCACGAGATTTTATAGCTACCGCTTATCGGAATAATGAAGCGATTGCTGCATTAGGCATGCAGGACAGTGTCGCATCCCGTTGGTGGACGATAAACGAAGATTATCTAAACCGTAAAAATACAGTTGAAAATAAACTGTCTAGCATTAAGGCAATGAGTGGATTTGTCAGGCTCAATATTAGCATCGTGGGAATAAGTGTTGGTGCCTACTTAGTTATAGTCGAAGGTATGACGGCCGGAATTATGATTGCTGGGAGTATGTTGATGGGGCGTGCTGTGACTCCTATCTCATCAGTAATTTCAGCTGGAAAATCATTTATTAATGCCAAAGCGGCTTATGATCGTTTAGATAAGTTATTGGCTGGAGTAGGTGAGAATGAAAATGCACTGTCGTTACCGCCACCACAAGGAACATTATTGGTCGAGCGTGTTTTCTTTTTTATTAATAAAGACCGAAATATTCTTAATGGAGTGACTTTTCAGCTTGAGCCCGGAGAATGTCTTGCGGTAATAGGCTCGAGTGCCTCAGGTAAGTCTACATTAAGTAAGCTACTTGTTGGCTATTATCGCCCCAGTGATGGGTTTATACGACTTGATGGAGCTGATGTTAATTTATGGTCAAAAAATGGCTTAGGGCAACATATTGGCTATCTACCCCAGGATATTCAATTATTCCCCGGCTCAGTTGCGGATAATATCTGTCGTTTACAGGTCGTTAAGCAAAATGAACAAGCTATTATTGCAGCAGCAAAAAAAGCGGGTGTTCATGAAATGATATTAAAGCTACCCAAAGGATATGAAACTGAGATCGGTGATCAGGGCAAGCGTTTATCCGGGGGGCAAAGACAGCGCCTGGGAATAGCTCGGGCTCTATATGGGAATCCTCGATTTATAGTACTGGATGAGCCTAATTCTAATCTTGATGGCGAAGCCGAAATGCTATTAATAGAGTTGCTAATCTACCTAAAAGAAGAAGGCGTAACCGTTGTTGTGGTAACCCATAAACCAAACCTGATGGAAGTTGCAGATAAAGTAATTGCGATGCACGAGGGTAACGTTGTTAAATTTGGTCAGCGTGACGATGTGCTGGCACAAATAAAAATGGTTTAAAACATGAGTAAATTGAAATTTTCCAATTTATCACGCAGCAGTGCCAAATGCTATAACAACACAGCAAAGTTTTTTGCCAAGGGATACAAGCACGAAGGCACAGGTCTAAACAAAACTACTGAGACAATTGCACTGGCCACTAAAAACAGAGAAACCTCAGAGAATAATGAGTCTAGCCTGCATTTTTTACCAACGATTGAGATAGATAGCTCGGGTGACTCAACTCGAATCGCTCGTAATGGTATGTTTTATGGCGTATTTTTGTTTGTGGGCTTTTTAATCTGGGGCTTAACAGCACCGATAAGCGGTGCTGTCATTACTGATGGAATCATTAAGATAGATTTTAACCGTAAGACTATACAGCACCTGGAAGGCGGAATTATTAAAGAAATCAATATCCGTGAAGGTAGCTTTGTTAAAAAAGGTCAGACCTTACTTATTCTGGAAGATGTCAATACCAGCTCTCAGGTGAACATATTAACTGATCGATTTCAATCTTCTATAGCCAAGGAATCAAGGCTAACAGCACAAAAAAACTATGCTAAAGAGATCATTTTTACTGAGGAATTACTGGCGAGTACCGATGAAAATATTAAAAGCTTACTCAGTAATGAAACCGAGCTATTTAATTCAAAGCGGAAAAGCTATCTAGATCAAGTAGGTTTATTAAAGCAGGAAATTCAACAAACAAAAAAGCAAATTAAAGGTTTGGCCAATGAAGTTGAAGCGATAAAAGCAAGTATTGGTTATATAAAAAAGAGTTTGCGTGCCAGTACCAACCTGCAGAAAAAAGGCTATGGTGAGCAGTCAAAGATCTGGGATCATGAACGTCTATTAGCGGAAAGGCGTGAAAAGATAGGTGCAAAACAGGCAGAAAATTCTGTTGCCGAATCAAAAATCATTGAAATCCAGCTACGTATTATCACCTTAAAAAACAGCTATACTCAAGAGGCAGACGATCAGTTAAAAGAAGTACAGAAAGAATTATTAGAAATTCAGGAGCTTTTGAGACCAGCGCAGTACGCTTATGATCGCTCGATCGTCATCGCGCCACTAGAAGGACAGGTAATAAACCTGCAGGTTAATACGATAGGCGGGGTTATACAACCCGGTGCGGATTTAATGGAAATTATACCGAATAATAATGAGTTAATTATCGAGGCTAAAATCAATACCGGTGATATCGATAATGTACATTTAAATCAGGCAGCTCATATACAGCTTTCTGCCTATAATAGGCGTACCACCCCTTTGTTAGAAGGGAATGTCATTTATATTTCGGGTGACGTGATTGAAGATACAATTAACCGTGGTGAATTTTATTACCTTTGTCATATTGAAGGCTCTGCAGCGTCCTTGAAAGAACTACCGGAGAATATTATTTTATTTCCAGGTATGCCAATTACCGCTTTTATTCAAACTCGGGCGCGAACATTTATTGATTTTATCTTAGAGCCGATTGTTGATAATATGCGTCGTTCTCTACGCGAAGATTAATTTTGTATTAATTATGACATAAGTTCTTGTTCTACTATCGGGGCGTAGGCTTTAGCTTACACAAATAGCAATATTTATAGATAAAACGAACGTGTTCACAGCCTCGAAAGCTAGCGGCCCGCATATTGAACTTTATACTGCGAATTCTTATGAAACTGTTAATATTATGCCTGATAAAGAACACTTAAAACTCTATAAAGTAGAGCAATTGCTTATTGTGCATTGGCACATGCAAAAACCACTCGCAGGAATACTCAATTTTTCATTAAATGAAGAGTTATTGCCTAAGCCGTTTTTAGCCGTACAGATGGCATCTTCTCTGGAGATGTTTATTATAGTCAATGCGCAATCTCTTAAGCTGACAGCGCGAAAAAATAGTTTGTCTATGCAATTGACTAAAGAGCAGCAGGAGAGCGTTGAATTGGACCTGGGGCCAATCACCCTGCTACCGAAAAAACTAATACTTTCCTACCATAAAAAAGTACAAGCGCGATTCTTTACCCGCTTGCTACAGCATACCCGACAGCATTTTGATGGCTTGGATGAGCAACAAACTCAGGCGATCATTATGCGCTATGCCTACCCGGTTAAAGAGCTGTACCAGATAGCCGAAGGACAGTTTTTTATACGCTTCCCCTGGGATATGCCGGTAGACAATAAGATTTTGCCGCTTATGCTGGATATTATTACCGAACAGAAAACCCTGATTCAGCAAAAGCAACTCGGTTTATGGCTGGATGGGGCATTTCATGTCTTCGTTAAAGCCAACTCACTAAGCAAACTCCATGTGATATTGAATTTTAGTAGTTCCGCGAGCATCCCATTACGATTCAATCATGCCGAAAAATTATCACGAAAAGCAGTATTAGAAAAATTAGTGAGTAACAGTTCATCTAAAAAAGCACTGCAGAGTTTTTTATTACCAAGATTTGAGAACAAAGTGTCCGATAAAAATCATAGCCCTGCTAACCCTATGGTGCTTAAGGGGCACATACTGGGCTTTCAACAGCAGAGTATTATCGGCTGGGTAAAAGATACGGCTAATTTAGCACGGCCAGTGCGGATAGATATCTATGAAAATAAGCAGAAAATTACCTCGATACTTGCCGACCAAAAAAACCTTCAATCAGTTGATGCTCAAGCTATGGGCCGTTATGGTTTTGAGTGGCACCTGGCAGATGAGTATTTACGAGGAGAATCGCGACAAATAGATTTTATCTATCAGGCTACTGGTGAACCACTACCCGGTAGCCCTGTTAAGTTAGGTGATGGGTTCTTTGATTTTAAAATGTCAATTGAACGGGGCTCTAAAGTAAAGGCCTATTTTCAGCAACGAACGCTTTCTGATGCTACCTTTTCAATTCAATTACTATTAGGTGGAGTACTATTTAGTTCGATTAAAAATAAAGGTGGTAATGCATTTGAGTTGACTGAAGAGCTACCGGATATAGCCTTTAATGGGCTGCAGCATACGGTACAAGTTAAAATTGTTAACGAGAATGATAAGGTTCTTTATACAAAAACAGGTCAAGTGCAGCATCAATATACCGGTCATCTAGAGCAGGTAGATTTCAGGGGAGTATCAGGCTGGATAGTGAATCAGTCATTTCCTGAGCAAGCAGTGCTGATAGATATATACCTTAATGACCAATACATACAGACGACAGTGTGCAATCAACCACGTGCCAATTTATCGCAAAAATTAGAATCAGTGAATAATCAGGTTGGTTTTACAGCGGCCATACCAGATAAATTTGTTTTAGAGCCTGTTCTAAAAATAGCCTTGTATTATAAAGGCACCAAAACGTTAGTATTGCCACAGGAAACGATCTTAACAGCAAAGGACACGATTATTCGTTCCCTGGTCGGTGCCGCAGAATATTTAAAATCTTCATCAGTGAGTCAAGATAAGTTATTAACAACAGACATAGGCGCAAATACCTGGGCACGCACCCAAGTGATTGATCCTGTGATTAAAGCCTTGCGCCAGCAAACGGGCATACCTCAGAAAGTACAGCTAAAATTAGCAGCGAAAACGACTCAGGCCAAAGTGAATAAGTCTGAAATAGTGGACATTATTGTGCCTGTTTACCAAGGCTACGAGGAAACTATAGCCTGTATTGAAAGTGTATTACAGGCCAACAACGCATTAGAGCACCAGTTAATTGTTATTAACGATTATTCGCCTGATGGACGCTTAAAGTATAAATTACAGGCGCTGGCAAAGCTGCACCCGATAAGCTTAATCGAGAACAGCGAAAATATTGGCTTTGTCAAAACTGTTAATAAAGGCATGCGCCTGCATCCCGACCGTGATGTAATTTTGTTAAATTCCGATACAGTCGTGACTGATTACTGGCTGGATCGCTTACTGGCGGCAAGCAAGCAAGATGAAAATATAGCCTCAGTGACTCCTTTTTCCAATAATGCGACCATTTGCAGCTTTCCCCAATTTAATCAGGATAATAGTTTGCCGGAGGGGCAAAGCCTGGGGCAGCTGAATGCCTTATTCTATCAATATAATCAGGGCGAAATTAAAGACCTGCCGACAGCCATCGGGTTTTGCATGTTAATAAAACGCGAAGCTTTACTGGATGTAGGCTACTTTGATGAGCATAAGTGGCAGCATGGCTATTGTGAAGAGAATGATTTTTGTTTGCGTGCAGCCAACCTGGGCTGGCGACATGTATTAGCTTGCGATGTTTATGTACAGCATCATGGCTCGGTTTCATTTGCGGAGACTAAACAGGCACGAATTACCGAAAATCTGGCTTTGCTTGAGCGTATGTATCCAGACTATGGCGTAACGGTGCAACGTTTTATCCAGCAGGACCCCATTGCACCACAGCGTAATCGTGTGCTGAAACGTTTACTGCAGCAGCAGGCGGGTGAATATTTTCTGTTTGTGATGCATGGTTTGGGCGGCGGAGCCAAAGCGCATGGTGATCACTTAGCGCAGCTACTGGAAGCTAAGCAGCAAGCTGTATTAGAATTAAGTGTCATTACTAAGAACAAGTGGCAATTACAGTCACCGAAGTCTGGATATACGTTGATATATCACTACCCACAAGATTATGATCAGCTACTGACAGATTTGTCTGAACTAGGTATCAGTCGTGTACACTACCATCAGGTATTAGGTTTTCCTAATAAAATCTGGCAATTAGCAGAGCAACTCGAATGTAGTTATGATTTTACAGCGCATGACTTTATGCCCTTCTGTCCACGTATTAATTTGATAGATGAGTCCGGGCGTTACTGTGGCGAGTCACAATTTGATACACAAAAATGTCAGCGCTGTATCGAGTTAAATGGTGTAAGCAATTCTGAGGTGAAACAGCATTTAGAAGATTTTGACAACTCGGTTGAAAAATGGCGTATGCACTATGCCACAGTATTGGCTAAGGCAAGGTATATTTTTTGCCCTTCCAATAGCACTACAAAGCTTTATCAACAGCACCTGGCCTTACCCTCAATAGTAACCAGACCACATCCGGAAGAGAGCTTTATTATTACGCCACAGGCAGATACCGCTGAGGAAAGCATCTTGTCGGTTGCAGTGATAGGAGCGATTGGAGACCATAAAGGTTATCAATTATTACTGAGCTGTGCCAAAAATGCGTTGAAAGAAGGTTTACCCTTACGCTTTGTAGTCATTGGCTATACCCGAGATGATGACGAAATAGGCGCGTTAGCAAATGTCAGTATTACCGGAGCTTATCAAAATGCAGCTCAATTAGTCGATTATATACAGCAATATCACTGCAGAATAGCGGCTTTTCTCAGTGTCTGGCCAGAAACGTTTAGCTATACCTTGACCGAAGCACTACAGCATCATTTATATCCGGTTGCACTTAATTATGGCGCAGTGGCAGAGCGCGTGCAGGCGCTAAATTATGGACAGGTTGTTGCAGAAGATTCAACCCCGGCAGAAATTAATAAAGCATTACTTGATGCCAGACAGAAATTACTGGAATATACTCAATCATTTCAATATCCGGGTACGTCTTATACCAACATTATTGAAGATTATTACCACCTTGGAAATGACTAATGTTTAAAAAATTTAAAAAACTATTTCCAGGGCTTAATCAGAAACAGGAAGAAATAGCAAAGCAGCCAGAACCAGAAAGTGTAGCAGAGTTTGAAGTCAGCTCAGCACAGGTCTCCAGAGTTCAAGCACGAACTGCATTAGTCTTTGATGCTAAAAAAAGAATATTCATCACCAAAAAAAAACTATCCAATGTTGCCTTGTGGTGTCCTGATACCCAACAAATAGTGATTATGACTGAAACGGGAAAGCAACAAGTGGTCACTGTGGCAGGACATAGACAGGATACCCTGGCAATCCCCTTTACAGGATACTGGACCGAAAATACTACGGCAGGAGTCGGTTTTTATTTTCCGGATCGAGCTTTGTTTCAGTTGAAAAATGATATTTTTGAGCATCAGGCGACGGATGATATCTTATTTGTCTTTGGGCCTAATACCAAACAATGGCAGCCTATTGCAGGTGACTGGAATAGCGATGGTGTGGCGACTATTGGTTTATATGATAAAGAAAGAGCCAAGTTTTTTCTGCAGAACCAGCATAAGGGGGACATCAAAGCAGACATTGAGTTTAATTTTGGCCCTAGAAATTCAAACTTGATCCCCTTGGCGGGAGATTGGAATGGGGATGGTCAGTGTACGGTTGGTCTGTATGATGTAGAGCAAGGTATTGCCATGCTACAAAACCAGCACAGAGGGGGTGTGCGCCCGGATATTCGTTTCAAAATCATCGGTGCTCAGACGCATTGGCAGCCCATCGTGGGGGATTGGGGGAAGGAGGGGGTAGATAGTCTGGCTTTCTGGGATGCAAACACGCAACAAGTTCACTTAAAGTATGCAAACTCCAACGGAGGGATAGACAAAGTTATCGATATGCCTAGTAAGCAAGAAAATGTAATCCCCCTGGCAATATTAAATCTACTGGCTTAAGCACAATATGGCAATTATTAATAAGAAAAATAAACAGTTATTAAGTCATGCCGGGCTAGATGTTTTTGGGCTTGGGCGTAGTTTGCCGGATGACTTTAGCTTTGAATCTCCTTGTGGGGTTCAATTTGCGCAAATAATGCCGGAAACACAGATGGGCGCGTTTAGTTATATCGTATCTGGTTATCTGTTTGGTGTGCAAATAGGCCGTTACTGCTCTATTGCAGAAGACGTCCAAATTGGACGACAGAACCATCCATTGACTTGGCTAACGACTAGCCCTTTTTTTTATGAAAATAATAAAGATATTGTGAATGTTGAGCGAGATGCTTGTTTGATTAAAGAACGAATGCAATATACAGAGCCGCCAACAAGGCTGCGTTGCAGCATGATTGGCAATGATGTCTGGATAGGGCATGGGGCTATTATCAATGCGGGGGTTAGTCTGGGAAATGGAGTAATTGTTGCGGCGGGATCAGTCGTGACAAAGAATGCTCCGGCCTATTCAATTGTCGGAGGAAATCCAGCGCAGGTTATTCGTTATCGGTTTGCAGCAGATATTATTGCTAAACTTGAATGGTTGCAATGGTGGCGTTATTCTCCTGTGCAGATAAAAGGTATTCCCATGAATGATGTACAAGTTGCAATCTGTGAGCTTGGGCAATTAGCTGCTTCTGAAGAACCGTATAAGGTAGAATGGCAAACTATCAAACAAGTGCTTGCACAACAAGAGTCATGACACGAGTTGTGTTTTTGCATATTCCTAAAACAGCTGGTCAGTCGGTGCATCAGTTTTTACTCGACAGCTTAGGACCTGAGAATATGTGTCCTGCTCGGGTGCAAGAGCAAATTAAGCAACTTAGCAACGAGCAGCTACGCTCGTATTCAGTGTATTCAGGACATTTTGATTGGGATTTTTTTGATTTTTTAAATGCCGAGGATGTTTTATTTTTTACTGTGTTACGTCAGCCTTTAGATAGAATCTTATCTTTTTACTTCTTTCTGCGTCATCAGGCTAAATCCTTATCTGCAGAGCAACTACGGGCACCAAACCATATAGGCATGCGTGCCGCGCTGACTTTATCTCCAGATGAATATTTTGCAGATCCGGATTTGAATATTCGGTCATTTATAGATGATCATTATGATAACTTCTATACGTATTATTTCGCGGGGCGTAACTATCAGGCCCATAGCCGCTTTAGAGTGAAGCAAGTGCCTAAAGAGCAGGTTTTTGAACAGGCGAAAAGTAATATAAAAAAAATAAATGCTGTTTATACTTTAAATAATTGGGAGAAGTTGCAGCATGATATGCCACTGAGCACAGTTACTATCTCAAATAATAAGTATTTTACTAACAAGGGTGACGGACTGTCGGTTAGTGAAAGAATGGAAGCCTTGCATAAAGTAGGCACTGCTGATCTGGCGATAAAAAAGATAACTGATTTTTGTGAGTTAGATAATTTAATATATGAGCAGCTTAAATAGTGAGAGTAGAGCGTGGCTTACCCATCGTTTGTATGATGTCTGTGACGCGTCTACGTCACGGGACGCAGGAGCGTCCATATATGAATTCACGGTCTTCGTGGGAACTATCTTATTTTGGGCGTCATAGCAAAGTTGTCAGACCACTAGGGCGAGGATCTTTAGTCCGCTATTGAAAATGTTGGCTAAAGAAACTGTGACAGTATTCAGTGTAGGCTGGGTTGAGGAACGAAATACAGCAATATATGAGAGGTAAGTCTTTGATTCTGTATTTGGTTACCTCAAGCCAGCCTACAAAAATAGCAATATTTATAGATAAAACGAATATTTTCACAGGCCCTTAAGTCTCGATCTTTAAACAGATTTAATGATAGGTAATAGAAAAGGTATTGTTATGTTTAAGATTACAAGTACTATCCTGTTTTCAATAATAATTAGTTCATGTGCCTATTTTGAAACCAATAATATAGCTACTAATGACTCCCAGTTTGGCTTGACTGTATCAGCACAAGGTGTTTTGCAAAAAGACGGTGCTCCTTATATTGGTATTGGAGTGAATTATTTTGATGCATTTTGTCGAGTACTTAAAAATAATAACGATAAATCGTATCAGAGAGGATTTAAGGAATTATCTAGGCTTGGTATCCCTTTTGTAAGATTTATGGCAAGTGGATATTGGCCAAATGATATGAAACTATACATAAAAAATCCAAAAAAATATTTTGCATTACTGGATGAAGTTGTGGCAAGTGCCGAAAAAAATAATATAGGCTTAATACCGTCTTTATTCTGGAATGAAGCAATGGTTTCTGATCTAGTGGGTGAACCGCTGAATCAGTGGGGGAACCCAAAAAGTAAAACGCATCAGTTTATGCGTAAATATACGCAACAAATAGTTACACGTTATAAAAGCTCTCCTGCGATTTGGGGATGGGAGTTCGGTAACGAAATGAATTTACGTGTTGACTTGCCTAACGCGTCGGATTATCGAGCGCAAATAGAGCCAAAAAGAGGAACGGCTAAATTCAGAACGGATAAAGATGAGCTATCATCTAAAAATCTTTCCATCGCTTTGGTTGAGTTTGCAAAAATGGTACGACAATTAGATAAATATCGGATGCTAAGTTCGGGAAATAGTATGCCAAGAGCCAGTGCTTACCATAATAGCTATGATAAAAACTGGCAATTAGATACTCGAAAGCAGACGCAAAATATTATAAAAAGAGATAATCCTGATCCTATCGATACAGTTTCAGTACACTTTTATGCAAACAATGAATATTTTAAACGAAAAAAAAACTACGACAGGTTTATTGACAATTTAAAGGAAGTTGCGAAAACTGAAAGAAAACCAGTATTTATAGGTGAGTTTGGTTTGTGTAATGGCGCCGGTATATCGCTATCAAAAGCATCTGGAGAGTTTAAGAAGTTACTGGCAGTTATGAAAAATGGCAGAATACCGCTTGCTGCACTTTGGGTATATGATTTGGATAGTCAAAAAGGTACATGTAATATTACCAAGACAAATGCTCGTAGTTATCAATTAAAATCCATTGAAAAAAGTAATTAATAATCATGATTTAAGTCATACTCACGATTTAAAAATAAATGTAGGGTTGCTAAAAATAAGCAATCTTGCCCAACCCCAAGATATTAGGTACTGAAGTGGATAATAAACAAGATACTTATCAAGTCCAAGGTTTTTTTGAGCGTATAGAAGGAATGGAAGCTATAGGTTGGGTTTGGGATAAGAGTCAACCTAAATTAAAATTAACGGTAAATTTAATAGTAAATAAACAAAAGATAGCAACAGGGCTTGCAGATCTAGTGCGTGCGGATTTAGCCGAAGCGGGTATTGGTGGCGGCAGTCATGGGTTTCGAATTAAACTTCCCGATGAATTTTTTTTGATTTCTGGAGAGCAAGAGGTTACGCCTCAGGTTCTCGTTAATAATGCAGTTTTTTTCTTAAAACCATTGCAGGTTCAGGTAGAAAAAAAAATAATTCACGGCCGTATTGACAGTATTATTGGGGGGGTAATTAAAGGTTGGAGTTATTACCCGGATAATCTAGATAAAGCGGTAACCGTTGAACTTAGAGAAAATAACCAAGGCCTTGTACAGGCAACAGCCAATATCAGCGGTTCCGAAAGTGAAAAACATGGATACGTTCTGCAAATTTCGGATGCATTATTCGATGATAAAGTGCACAGGTTTGAAATATGGTCTTTAGAGGAAAATATTTTACTCCATTCTACGGCATTGATACTGCCCTCTATCGAAACGCCAGGCACAGTTTTACAAGAAAACTGTCAGAGCCATGTTAGAAACCATTGGTTGCCTTACGCAAACTTAAGATATGAAAATGTTATTCAACAATTAGAAAACATTGTTAATAAAGAGATAAGCAAAAAATTATCAAAAGATGCTACTGAGCTCATCACTGAATTTCAGTCAATTTTAGATAATTATAATCAAGTTAAAATAGGAATATTTAATTCTGATAAGCAATTTAAGGAAATTTCCTTTAGCGCAGTTTCTAAACCAAAAGTTTCTATAATCATACCGGTTTTTAATAATTTTTCAGTAACTTATAATTGCCTTGCGAGTATTCATCTTGCGAATGTTTTGGTTTCATATGAGATTATTATTGTTGATGATTGTTCGAATGACCAAACCATAGAAATAGCAGAAATTATTAAAGGCATTGAATATATTAGAAATGATACAAATAAAGGTTTTGTTGAGAGTTGTAATGCGGGGGCAAAGCAAGCAAAAGGCGAATATGTTGTTTTTTTAAATAATGATACTGAAGTTTTTTCTGCCTGGTTAGATGAGCTGTTGTATGTTTTTAAAGCAAATGATAAAGCTGGTTTAGTAGGGGGCAAGTTACTGTATCCTGATGGAACCCTGCAAGAAGCTGGTGGAATAGTTGGGAAGTCAGGAATACCAAGCAATTATGGAAATAAATCCAATCCTAACTTACCTCAATATAATTATACTCGACAAGTAGATTATATTAGCGGAGCCTGCATTATGCTGGAAAAGAAGTTATGGCAAGAATTAGGTGGCTTTGATGAAATATATAAGCCAGCCTATTATGAAGACACCGATTTGGCATTTCGAGTAAGAGAGAAAGGTCTTCAGGTGATTTACACCCCTTTTTGTCAACTTATACATTATGAAGGAGTAAGCAATGGTGTAGATGTAGAAAAAGGGATAAAACAATACCAGCTTGCCAATGCTAAAAAATTTAAAAGTCGGTGGGGTAAATCATGCATTCACAATGGTGATATAAATCATCAGAAAGACCTTATTAAAGATAGAAACATTATTTATAGAGCCTTGGTTATTGATGCAGAGCCACCCCAGCCAGATAAAAATGCAGGTAGTTACGCCGCATTAATAGAAATGAAGTTACTGCAATCTTTAGGTATAAAATGTACATTTGTTCCAAATGATATGACATTTTTAGGGCACTATACGGAAAACATGCAAAGAACTGGTATAGAATGTTTATACGCCCCCTTTTTTAGGAATGTTGTCGATATTATTGAGCAGCGAGGGTGTGAGTTCGATTTGATTTATATTACTCGTTACAGTGTTGCAGAGAAATATATTGATGCCTGTCGGCTTTATGCTCCCCAGGCCAAGATTATTTTTAATAATGCTGATTTACATTTTTTACGTGAATTGCGCTCATCGGTCTATCAAGCTTCAAAGAAAATGTTAAAAGTAGCGAATAAAACTAAAGAAGATGAAATGAAGGTGATAAAAAAAGTAGACCTAGTCTTATCTTATAATAGCTCAGAACATGCTGTAATTGAGTCACATAATGACACACTTAAGTCTATTAAATTAGCTAGATGCCCCTGGGTGGTTGATGTTCCAAAAAGAAAAATGCCAGGTTTTAAAACCAGAAAAAATATATCCTTTCTCGGGGGGTATGGACATCCGCCAAATGTGGAAGCGGTTGAGTACTTTATCGCTAATGTCATGCCAGGCTTGAAGGATAAGCACCCGGAAATTCAATTCAATGTTTATGGTAGTCAGTTGCCTAAAAAATTAATCGATCTAGCTAACGATACGGTTAATATGCAAGGGTATGTTGAGGTGATTGATCAAGTTTATAATGAAAATAAAATATTTATAGCCCCTTTACAAAGTGGGGCAGGCATTAAAGGTAAAGTATTAGGTGCGCTGGCTTATGGAATTCCAACTATTCTGTCACCTGTAGCTGCTGAGGGTATTGGATTAAGAGATGGCGTAGAAACCTTGATTGCTAAAACGCCAGACCAATGGATAGAGGCAATAGAAAAGTTAAATTACGACCCTGCTTTATGGTTAAATATTTCCAAGGCAGGGCAGGAATATGTCAATACATTTTATTCCTTCTCGGCAGGCGAGAAATTAATGGCTGAGGCGTTGGAAAATGTAGATATTTTTATTTGATTAAATTAAAAGCGCTGAATTCTTATAATAAGTGCATGGTCTCTGACATAACTACTCAGTAGACTTGTTTTTATGCAGTTTCTTTTCGAATAACCCAGGGTCAGAATGCAGAAGGGCGGTCATTTTGGTGATATTCAGCCAGGTAGAGAGACCTTCGCTCTCCGACTAAGCAACTTTATATAATCAGGGGTAAAAAAGTTCTAGCTTTTTTGCGGCGTGCAATAGCTAAAGTTATTGCACGTCGGCTTATGTTATTTTCCAGATTTATCACCGTTAATAAATTCTGAACGATTGCTGTATTTGCTCAAATTCATAGAGATAAGGTTTTGCAACTTCGTGATTCGCTGCGATAACGACTAAGTCATGTGAAAAAACTGATGTGTTATACCAGTTAAAACTGCCGTCGATAACAATATAATCATCAATAACACAGTATTTAGAGTGGATGGGAGAATACGGTACTGCGTGGTCGTCCTGGCCATAAACCAGACCGACAATAACGCCCGAGTTTCTTAAACGCTCAATAACAGGTAACAGAGGGCGATTGAGTTCTTCTTCCATAGACCGTTCAATACCAATTTTACCTTGTCTGGCTAAATGTCCATTAAATAGGATATGCACATACACGCCTCTGTTTTTTGCATTAATCAAAGCGCAAATAACGCTGTCATTATAGTTACCCAGCAATTCACCAATCAGAAATAAGCTGATTTTAATTGAGTGGTTGGCGCGGTTGATTTCAGCCAGAATCGCATGATGAGGCAGGTAGTTCTCACCACTCTGCATGGTATGCCTGCCAAAGGTATACAGTAAGTTGAATTGGCTAAATGGGTCTACGCCATAACGCTGAATTACCCCGCCGCGCTGGCTCTGAAAAATATTATCCAGTAAGCGGCACATGCCTTGAGAATGGAAAGTCATGCCGGATTCCCAGTTGGCCCACCAGCGATCAAAGGTAATATTAAATGAGCCGAGTATACAATCTTCATCATTAAAAATAATGAACTTGGTATGCATATCGGGTTCTACTTCAATCAAGTGGTGGTCGGGACTACAGACGACACCAAGCAATTCGACTCCCGCACGTTTTAAGCGTGCATAATTATCGCTATTGGTCATGGTCATTTTGCGCCAGTCGACCAGACATTGTACAAACACACCCTGCTCGCTAGCATGTATCAAGTGACTGGCAAAGTCCGCATCATCAATACAATCAACACTGACTTTAATGGTACATAGCTTATCCTGAAATTCATGTTTATTATGAATGACCTTATCTATCAGGTCATGGATGTAACGCTTGGGATGATAGGGGTGATTGGGTTGACCTTTAGTAAATTTAGGTACCAGGTGTAAAGATTCAAAATGATGATTTATCCAGTCCACATCAGATTGTAATTCATGAGCCTGTAACTCATAGGTGCGATAGTAGTTCTGTGTGGAATGCAGACCGTTTATTTCCCGGTATTGAGGGGTGTCCGCATCGCTATGCAACTGTCTCCAGTCCATGAAAATATAGTCTTTTTCCGATGCGATGGAGCGCTCATCTTTATGCACAAGAAAGGAAAACTTAACGCAGTTGATTATGCCAAATGAATTGGAAAAAGGGTGGATATAAAAATCCCGGGTGCGGCGTCTATGGCTATTCCATTTAATATCATAGGCATCAGTATCGATGACATAAGTTTCGCAGACATTATGCTGCCGGTAGACCTTGAGTATGACTTTCAGGTTAACCTGTTCTCCATGAAACATTTCAAAGTCAATTTTCCCCCAGCGGAGAAAAAATTTATGATTAAAATCATTTACTCTTGCAAATGATCCTCCCAGTTCACCGTGTATAGGTTTGGCATAATGTTCAGCTATTTGTTGCATACCATTTCCTTGTTATTATTTTTAAAGGGATTCAAATGTCATTAAGTAACCACAGTGATCAGAGACACGCCCAACATCCTGGTCGGTAAAAATGACTCGTGCGGAAGTAGCACGTATCTGACTATTTTTATTCATAAAAATATAATCTATGCGGTAATCATCCGCGAGCAGGTCTTGCCAGTGGGCATCATTTACCTTAAATATTTTATCAAATACACCCTGTTTGTTCACTGCTAAATACTGATCCTCGTATTCTTTAGAAGCTACCACTTGCTTATAGCCATTTGAGCCTGCTGTAATATTAAAGTCGCCACATAATAGAGTGGCTTTAATCTCATGGCTGTTAGTGCTGCTAGCCCATAGACGTAATCTTTGAAATTGCTCCTGAAAACCACCTTCCAGCCAGCTTAAATGCGCAGAAAAAACATTGATAAACCCAATGTAGGGGACGTAAACTCGAGCTGTGACTACTTTTCTTGAATTAATATCGTAGCTATCATGACTATCTGAGACATAGCCCGAATCCTGATGTGATAAGGGGTAACGACTTAATAATGCTACGCCCTCTCTATATTTGTCAAAGCCTAAATGTGACCAGTCATGGTGAATGTGAAACGGCTCGGTGAGGCGCTCATTAATGATTCTGGCAGAATTGGATTGCCAGTTACCCTGTCCATCGTTCCAGTCTTCAGCGACTTCCTGTAAGCAGACAATGTCTATATCCAGTTCATTAATGGTATTCGCTATGGTGGTGAGCTTGGCATCCTGATTTTCTTCCTGATAGCAATGCAGGTTCAGTATCAGAACTTTGAGTTGTTCTCGTTGAAAGGAATAGTTATGCCATTTATTATTGTCCCAGACTATGCCCTGGCTGTTTTCACAACTGATGGCATATTTTATTTTAAATAACTCAGTATGATGGATTTTCCCCGTCCAGAGTTGCGTGCCATATTGATTCGGGTTTCGGGCATTACTGTGCTGTGCTTTATTCCAGTAGGCACACTGACATTCACAGACTGTTTCTTTGGTCGTTTTCCAGTCATTAGTGGTCCAATGAATGATGACTTTTTTCGCAGCAAAAGACTGGTTGACAGCGGCAGTCAGAGTAATAGTATGCTGGCCGCTCAGTAGCTGATTGCTAAAAGCAACGTTTTGTATTGCTTGATTACCTAATAGCTGAATACCGGAATCGGCTTCGCTGTGGTAATTATGTCGGTCGTTATCTAGAAAATACTCGTTATTAGCAACTCTATAGCGGATGTTAAATGTAATGTTTCCGGGGAGTGATTGTTGCTCTGTTAAGCTTATAATTACACTTGCAGACCAGTATTCCTGAGCATTGCCCAGCATGCTGTGGTAGTGCGCGGTTAATTCGTGCCAGGCATTATCTTCTCCCGCCCAGAAAATATCAACCTGTTTATCATAGCCAATATTTTCCAGCGCCAGGAAAAACGTTAATTGCTGTTGAACCTGTTTTGCCTTGCGGGTGATGACATTTTCTACATACAGTAGTTTAATTTTATTCATGCTTAATAGTACTCCTTGTTAGGCACTATTGCTGCCAGAGTTTTTTGCCTAAGGACAAGTCTAATTCTAAGCATATTAACAAACTACGTGCACTGTTAGCAGTATTATTTCGGATCTTGTTTAGTGGTGTGGAAATTACGGAAATCAGCAGCGGGAAAAGCATCATCTAAAATTTCGAGAGCGCTTAAATAGCGTTCATTAATCGCATTATTACGAATACTATCACGCAAGTAATTAAACCTCGCTAAATGATCGGTGATGCGTTTGGTCGCATATTCAACAGTGGTGCCGGTTTTCATGATAAAAGGCCAGTCGGATGCCTGTGCCAATAATAATGAACGTACTGCTTGATTCAAAGCTCTCTCTTGCAACGGGTTGGCTTTAACCCCCTTAAAAGTGGTGGCTAGCTTTTCCATATCAGCCCCGGCCTTGTGTAATAAGGGGTAAATCCAGTCATTGGTTTCATTAATCCAGAAGCTGGAATAGCCCTGATCCCCCCAGGTTGATGTAGAAGGAGTCGCTACTTGATGCACTGTGACCTGTTTTAAATAATCGGCGCAACTGATGGTTCTGATGCCATTAGAATTTTTATCTGCAAAGCGTAGCACCCATTCCAGCCAGTGCGGCCCTTCAAACCACCAGTGGCCAAATAATTCAGCATCATAGGGCGAAACGATATGCGGCGGACGATCCATATTAATGCTTAGTCGGTCGATTTGCTGCTGCCGCTTGTTGATAAAATCCTGCGCATGCAGTTGCGCCTTATCTATCGCCTGTCGTGGCTGGTATATTTCTTTAGGTAGATCACCACCTGTTACCCGATGATATTTAATGCCGGTATTGATGCGTATATGCTCGTCAAGAATATAAGGGGCAATATAGTCCATCTCTAGGTCAAAGCCGATATCACTATAATATTCCCGGTAGTCATAATCTCCAGGATAGCCGTCATGAGAACTCCATACCTGGCGGGATGATTCGGGGTCACGGGCAAAAGCCATGACATGATTGCCACAATCTAATGGCGCATAGACACTGTTTCGAGGTGTGACACTGGCATTATCGATACCATGTGAATCAACAAAGAAATAATTGATACCCGCATTTTCCAAGTGTTTTTCCAACCCCGGATAATAGCCGCATTCAGGGAGCCAGAAGCCGGTCGGAGGAAAGCCTATATGGCTTGTAAAGGTTTCTATGCCGGTGTTGATTTGGTTGCGTACTGCGGCATCGCTCTTATTCAGTAAAGGTAAAAAACCGTGCGTCGCTGCACAGGTGATCAACTCCAGATTTCCTGCGGCATGAAATTTCTGAAAAGCAGTTAATAAGTTACAGTCGTACTGATTGGCAAAAATATCTAGTGTATCCAGATATAAGCGCCGGTATAGCCGGGCTAGTTTTTGATACTCGGGAGTGTTGCTGGTTCTGATTATTTCCTTTTCTGCCAGTTCCAGGAGATTGTTAATATAGTTTAGGTAGCGCGACTGTAGTAATGGGTCGCTGAGCATTAAAATCAGTGGAGGTGAAAGCGACAGGGTTAATCTATAATTAACCCGATCCTGCTGCAAGCGCTCAAGTGAACGAATAAGAGGCACATAACATTCAGTAATCGCTTCAAATAACCAGATTTCTTCAAAAAAACTTTCGTATTCCGGGTGGCGTACAAAAGGCAGGTGCGCATGCAGAATGAGACTAAGGAAGCCTTTTTTCATCGGCACTATGACAGACGGCCTAGGCCAGAAATATGTTTGCTATTAGTCTTGTTTGTATCAGGCTTGCTTGAATTAGCTTGGGTATCCGTGTTGCCTGTTAGTTTTGCTAGTTCGGATTGAGATAAAACAGGATTGGTTGCTGGTGTGGATTCGTGTTTATAAACCTTTAAATCGTAACCATAGTTATTATAGTTTTTTAAAATGATTGTTTCGGGCCAATGATTCTGGGTATTTTCCTCGCCAACAAAATGATCTTCTTGTACGGGGGAGACAGAGGTTGTATTTTCATTGTTTTCAACTGCATGATTTTCCTGTAGAAAATGATCCATGACAAGTGCTTCTTTCTGTATTGTCTCGCTGAGAACCACATGCTCAGGGTTATTGAGTGTGTCCTCAGGTATAGGGTTTTTCCGTGGCACATGAATAGTGTCGGAAGCCACCAGTGGACTAAAGCTATCGTCAGCGTTTATCTCGCCGATAACGGCCGAATAGGCTGCAGCGGCAAGCGGCAAATGCACCTGTTGCTGATTCTGAAGGTCCTCTACCTTGATATCGAAGCTTAATTTAATGGCTGCGGGATCGTTACCGAGGTTAGGTAAAGAGTAAATTCTTAAGGCCAATTGTTTATCTACATGTTCGATTATATTTTCTGTATCACTGTCTTTCAGGTTCCAGTAAGCGTAAAGATTAACCGGGTCAACAGGCATCAACACAAGTTCTGGCCGATGATGAGTATCATGTGGAGTATAGGATTGAGTGATTTCTTCGCTAATATCTAATAAGCCCTGTTGAGAAATTTTGCATTGTGGGTTATATCTTGATTGCCAAAGCTTCATTATTAATCGACTTGTATGCGAGTGTTAGGTGATGCTTTGCTAGATGATGTTTTTACTAGGGTAGGTGATACTAACATCTTAGGATTCGATTAAAGAATCGCAACAGCAAGTGCTGGAAGAATGCTCTGCCAGGCGACTTTGCTGATCAACGCGCATAATTTACACTGAATGCCTAAGATTATACGTTACTTAAGGGTATGCAAACAACGGCGTATAGACTGACTTATTGGTAATAAAAATCTCTGTGAGGTATAAGCTGAAATACAAAAGAGGTATCTGTTTAATCTTAAACAAGTATTTAGTCTATGCGTTGCATGGTTTGACTGCCGGAGATAAAGATAGTCTTGCAGTAGAAGAATATAAGGACAATCAACACAATAACTTATCTGGAAGTTTTACGCTGAATAGCTAGGCATTGACAATACATGGAGCAATGATGACTGTGCCGGAATAATTAATTTATTGTCTTGTGTTAGTAAGTAAGCCTTTGCTGGCAACACATCGCATAGTACCCCCAGGAATCGTATCATTTTGATTTAGCATAATTATTTGACGAAAAAGCCTTAGTCGTGCTTATACTGGGCTGAGCACGCTCGTAGAAGTGTGTGTTTTTAAAATAATTATAATAAATGAGGAATTGGTATGGAATTAATTACTACAAGTCTCGGTGTGGAAATGCTTTTGCGCTGGGGACACTTTATGGCAGGTATTACCTGGATAGGCTTACTTTATTATTTTAACTTCGTGCAGACGGAGTACTTTAAAGAAGCGGACCCTGCAGCAAAATCTGATGCGATACAAAAATTAGTACCCAAGGCTTTGTGGTGGTTTCGTTGGGGAGCGATGTTCACTTTAATTACGGGCTTAGGCATTTTTGCGATTCGTGGTGGCGGCATGTCTATGGATATTTATGTAGGCGCATTACTAGGGCTGTTTATGTTTTTAAACGTCTGGCTAATCATCTGGCCTAAGCAGCAAATTGTTATGGCATCGGCTACCCAGTTGGCGGAAGGTGGTGAGCCCATACCAGAAGCTGCGGCAGCATTAGCAACAGCAGGTCTGGCTTCAAGAACCAATACCTTGTTTTCGATTCCGATGTTATTTTTTATGGGCGCATCTGCTCACTACCCGCATAGTTTTAGCGCCCTGGCGTTTATAGTTGCAGTTGTTGCGATTGTTGCGCTTGAGTTTAATGGTGCTTACCCAGCTATTAAACATATTGATGCATTTAAAAAGCTGCCAGAAGGTGGGAATATGAAGCTTTATACCAGCGTCAATGGTGTTATCTATTGTGGCCTGGGTTTAACGGCTATTTTGTTTCTGATTTTGGATTTGTTATAAGTTAAAAAGCGCACCTGAAGTTTATGTGGTAGTTCTTGCAATTAGGACTACCGCATTTATCTGCGTTAGGTTTTAGGTGGTTATCCGCCTGGAATGGTGTTTAGCAATTCACTAATCTCACCGATTATTTTTTCTAAATGTTTGGCATATATTGATTTTATTGAATATTCCTGCCTTCAGTCTTTAGCGTTTAAACTGCTATTAAATAGTCCTATCAAATGTTTTTTTGTTCACTTCTTAAATGCAAAGCCTGGAGATAAAATATAATGTTCAGGTGAATACCAGAATTTCTCACCGGTTGAATCTATGACCTGAATAATATTCTTATCTCCAATCGGTGCTGAGGATGTGCCGCATATGGTTAATTAGTCAGTGTTGAATGCACTATAAAGTCTTTCGCTAGGCGGATTGCACTGGTATTTTGGTGCGCGTTAAGCAGCCAATAGTTGCTTTAATTCATCAATAAACCGCTGTTGCTTTTCAAGGCTGATCAGTTGTTTATCCAGTGTGCTCAGGATAAAAATATCTTCAGCCCTGCTACCGATGGTGGTGATTTTTGCATTCAGCAGATTAAAATGATGCTCGCGGAAAAGATGGCCTAATGTTGATAGTAGTCCCGGATGGTCGGTGGTGATTAACTCCAGAGTGTTGTAACAGTCTTGTGGATCTTGATGAAAATGTGCCTTGGTAGTGATTGGAAAGTACTCCGCCTGGCGAGACTGTAGATGGATGTTTTGTTTTGTTGTACTGGACTGGTCCTGTAGTTGGCGGGTCACGGTGGAGCAAATATGTAGCTCTCTACGTAGATCGTTGATCGGTTCGCCAGATTGCTCTAATACTTGAAAGCTATTAAGCGCGTAGTGGTTGTGTGAGGTGATAATTCTTGCATCCAGAATTGTCAGGCCCAGTTTATGTAGTGCTGCTGTAGTATTAGAGAAAAAGAAGTTTTCTTGCTGATAGCGCGCATAGATAAATAGTTCTGCACTGCCGCGTTGATTTTGCGGACGCAAGAGAGCCAGAGGCAAGTCCTGATCGGAACAATTTTTAATGGCAATGGTATGCCAGATGATTTCGTCTGCGTAATAGCGCAGAAAGTAATCGGAGTTGATGTGTTGCCATGCTGTATCTATGCTGCTATTGGAAAGTCCTTTTTTTAGTAGTTCCCTGCGTGCTTCTGCTTTGGTTTCCTTGATCGTATCTTGTTGATTAATCGGATTTTCCAGGCCGCGGCGTAAAGCATTGTGCGTCGTAATATAGAGCTCTTTAAGCAAAGAGTCTTTCCATCCTGTCCATAGTTTGGGATTGGTTGCGCGAATATCCGCAACCGTAAGCAGGTAAAGATAGTTTAGATTTTCGGTTTTGCCGATGATTGCTGAAAATTCATTAATAACATCAGGATCGCTAATGTCTTTACGCTGGGCTGTAGTAGACATGATCAGATGGTTTCTGACTAGCCAGCAAATCAGTTTGGTGTCGTGCTCAGAGACAGCGTGATCTAGACAAAATTGCCGGGCAATCTCTTGGCCTAATACGGAATGATCGCCTTTTTGACCTTTAGCAATGTCGTGAAATAAACCCGCAATATAGAGTATATGCGGTTTATGGATTAACAGAAAAATATCGTTGCAAAAGGGGAATTCGTTATTGTGTTTTTCTAAAGCAAAGCGGCGTAAATTACGAATGACGAACATGGTGTGTTCGTCAACAGTATAAATATGGAACAAGTCGTATTGCATCCGAGCGACAATGTTGCCAAAGCTTGGCAGGTAGGCGGCTAATAAGCCATAACGATTCATGCGCCGCAAGGCGGTGGTAATGGCGCACGGCTCACGTAATATTTTGATGAAAAGCTGGCGGTTGACAGGATCTTTGCGGAAATCATCGTCAATTAAATGTAAATTACTTCTGATCAGCCGAATAGTCGTTGCTCTGACCCCTTTTAAAGCAGGGATTTTTTGCATTAAGATGAAAAGTTCAAATAATGCGTGTGGATGGGTTTGAAAAACATTGACACTACGCGCGGCAATATAGCCCGATATACTATCGAACTTGTCATTGATAATTTGAGGTCGATACGCTTTGTCATCATGGGGCAGGCAGTATTCATTAAATAATTGCAGTAGAGTTTCGTTAAGGCGCTCTAATTGCATCACTGTTTTAAAATAGTGTTGCATAAACTGCTCTATGCCGGCATTATTCTGTTGCTCGGTAAATCCAAAAAGGGCGGCAATATCGCGTTGGTAATCAAATAGTAAACGGTCTTCGCAGCGGTCTGTTTGTAAGTGCAGGGCAAAGCGAATTTTCCATAATAACTCTTGTGCTGAATATAATTCCTGATATTCGGCCATGGGTAGAAAAGCGTATTGGGTTAATGCTTCCAGGCTTTCGCACTGGTAATGATGCTTAAAGACCCAGGCTAAAATTTGCAGATCTCTTAAGCCCCCGGGGCCTTCTTTTATATGGGGTTCCAGGTTGTAGGCGGTATTATCGAATTTGGCATAACGTAATTGCTGCTCTTCAATTTTAGCAGCATAGAAGTCACTGGATGACCAGGGACTAGGGTTTGTTAGGCGGGTATTCAGTTCCGCGATTAGCTTAGGGTTGCCCGCGAGGTGTCGGGATTCCATCAGGTTGGTTAGAATGGTCTGGTCGTCGCTACAGGCTTGAATGCACTCGGTCGTACTGCGTACGCTTAAGCCTAGTTTTAGTCCGATATCCCAGAGAAAAGTACAGAGCTCGCTGAGTTGTTGTTTGTCCCTTTTGCTGGTGTCATCGTCGAATAGTACCAGGATGTCGATATCAGAATGGGGGAACATCTCCTGGCGACCATAACCGCCAACGGCGATCAGGGCAAAATTTTCAGTATTTTGGGTGATATAGCGATTCCATAGAATACGCAGTACTTCATCTATAAACAGTGATTTGGCGCGTAAGAAATCCAGAATGGGCTTGTCTGGTGAAAAGGTCTTCTTTAGATAGCTATTATAGTGTTTTAGAGCTTGCCTGATTTGTTTTGCGTTGACCAGGTTTTGGCTGCTAAGATTGTTCACTGTTCTTCTTTGCGCAAAGTCAGGACTTCATATCCTGTAGGAGTGACCAGAATGGTGTGTTCCCACTGAGCCGAGAGTGATCGGTCTTTGGTTACGGCGGTCCAGCCATCTTTGAGTACTTTGACATGACGCTTACCTATATTGATCATTGGCTCAATGGTGAGTATCATGTTTTCTTGCAGGGCTATTCCGGCGCCGGGTTTGCCGTAATGCAAGACCTGAGGCTCTTCATGGAAATTTTTTCCAATGCCATGTCCGCAGAACTCACGCACGACTGAATAGCGATTGGATTCGGCATGTTTTTGTATGGCATACCCTATATCGCCCAGAGTGCATCCCGGTTTGACTTGCTCTATCGCCAGCATTAAACATTCCTGAGTAATTTTACATAGCCGTTTGGCATGAGTTGTAACATCGCCTACGTAAAACATTTTGCTGGTATCTCCATGATAGTCATCTTTAATAACCGTGATATCAACATTAAGAATGTCCCCGTTTTTTAATTTTTTATCGTTGGGAATGCCATGGCAAATTGTGTAATTGACCGAGGTGCAGATTGATTTAGGAAAGCCCCGGTAATTAAGCGGTGCCGGAATAGCGTCTTGTTGAGTAATGATGTAATCATGACACAGTTGATCAATTTCATTGGTAGTGACCCCAGGCACTATATAAGGTGCGATGAACTCAAGCACATCGGCAGCAAGTTTACCTGCGATGCGCATTTTTTCGATTTCCGCAGCAGTTTTAATGGTAATGGTCATGGTTTTATGCTTTTAAGGGTGTGATTGTAATCCTATGTTATCAGACTTTGGGAAATGGTAAATTTTAACAGGCTTATCATTGTTGTAAAACAGTAAATATGATATAAAGGTAAGTTCATTGGTGTTTTGTGCAAGCTCTTTTAAGTGATTGCGTGAAGCATATTAAAACTCACATCTACCGTCACGATTGGTAGGGTGCTGGTTTTTGTAAAAAAACTGGTTTCCAATCGGGGTAGGTGGAGGCGTAACCCTTTCGGAATTATTCCGAAAACAATTTGGAGAAAAGAATGGCCGCAGTATCAATGCGACAAATGTTAGAAGCAGGTGTTCACTTTGGACATCAGACCCGTTACTGGAACCCGCAAATGGCACCTTATATTTTTGGTGCACGTAGCAAAATTCATATCATTAACTTAGAGAAAACACTTCCTTTGTTTAATGATGCAATGAACTATGTTGGGCAGATGACCGCAAACAAAGGCAATATCCTGTTTGTTGGTACAAAAAAATCTGCACGTAAAGCGGTTGCCGAGCAAGCTGCTCGTTGTGGTATGCCTTATGTGAACCATCGTTGGTTGGGTGGTATGCTGACTAACTTTAAAACGATTAAAAAATCAATTGCCCGTTTAAAAGAGCTGGAAGCAATGAAAGCTGATGGCACTATGCTACAACGATTCAGCAAAAAAGAAGCGTTGGGTATGGAGCGGGAAATGGAAAAGCTGGAGCGTAGCTTAGGTGGTATCAAAGATATGCGCGGTACACCTGATGCAATTTTTGTACTTGATGTAGGCTATGAGAAGAATGCACTGTGTGAGGCGAAAAAGCTAGGCATTCCAGTTATTGGTATTGTTGATACTAATAATTCACCAAAAGACGTTGATTACATCATTCCAGGTAATGACGATTCAATCCGTGCAGTGAAGTTATATACGGAAAGTATCGCAACAGCTATTTTAGAAGCGAAAGCAGCTAGATTAGATGTTGCAGCGAAGGCTGATGAGTTTGTTGAGCAACCAGCAGGCGCGGAATAAAACAGACGATAAGCACAGCAGCAGATTTGCTGTGAGTGTGTTTGTTTTTTTGGACGCCTCCATTTGGGGGCGTTTTTATAGAATTAGACCTACGTCTGGTGAGCAGTGTAATCACTGATAAGGGTTAAAGTATTTAAGGGTTAAAAAGCATGAGTGTTACTGCTGCAATGGTAAAAGAGCTGCGTCAAAGAACGGGTTCTGGCATGATGGAATGTAGAAGAGCATTGGTTGAAGCCGATGCTGATATGGAGCTTGCGATTGAAAACATGCGTAAAGCAGGTTTGGCAAAAGCAGATAAAAAGTCGAGTCGTATAGCTGCAGAAGGTCGTATCGCTGTCGCACAAAGTGAAGACACTAAGAATGCCGTTATTATCGATGTGAATAGTGAGACAGATTTTGTTGCTAAAGGCGATACTTTTAAAGAATTTGCTAATGCAATTGCTGCGGCGATTTTAGTTGCCGATGTTACTACGGTAGAAGAAGCATACGAACTTAAGCTGGACAATGGTAAAACCATTGATGAAGCGCGTCGCGGGTTGATTTCTACCTTAGGTGAAAACATCACTTTAAGACGCTTCCAGAAAGTGGCTAGTGAAGGTGGTACTGGTTATTATCTGCATGGTGAGAAAATTGGTGTACTGGTTGAATTAGCTAAAGCGGATGCCGAATTAGCGAAAGATGTTGCAATGCATATTGCAGCAAGTAAGCCTATGTGTATTTCTGAAGCAGATGTACCTGCAGAAACCGTTGAAAAAGAAAAAGCGATTTTTGTGGCGCAGGCGGAAGAGAGTGGTAAGCCAGCAGCAATTATTGAAAAAATGATTGGCGGGCGTATTAAGAAATTTCTGGCTGAGGTGACACTGGAAGGTCAGGCGTTTGTTAAAGATGATAAAGTCACTATTGCACAGCTTGTTAAAGGCAAAGACAACAAGGTTCTTAGCTTTATCCACCTGGAAGTAGGTGAAGGTATAGAGAAGCCAGAAGGCGATTTTGCAGCTGAAGTAATGGCGCAGGTTCGCGGCGGTTAACTTTGATTATAGGCCTTCGGAGATTACAAGCTCCGAAGGTTCTTTAATGCAGATCTAAGAACAGGAGCACATAATAAATCGATTTATTAAAGTAGGGTCGATAGATTAAGAATAATCATTAACCAAAACGGGAGATTTTATGACTAAACTCATTTGCCAAAGAATTATGCTTAAATTAAGTGGCGAAGCGTTAATGAGCGAGGAGGGGGGGGATATTGATCCCACGATCGTAAAGCGCTTGGCGACAGAAATCAAAGATCTCTGTGATGCAGGTGTACAAGTTGGTTTAGTTATAGGTGGTGGCAATATATTACGCGGAGCAGAGCAAGCGACGGAAGGCTTGAATCGTGTTACTGCCGATCAAATGGGAATGCTGGCCACGGTAATGAATGCCCTGGCGATGCAAGACTCACTGGAATTTTTAGGGCAGCCCGTCAGAGTGATGAGCGCGCTACAAATTAATGAGGTTTGTGAAGATTATATACGCAGAAAAGCAGTCAGACATTTAGAAAAAGGACGCGTGGTTATTTTTGCAGCAGGGACCGGCAACCCATTTTTTACCACAGATTCAGCAGCCAGTCTGAGAGCGATCGAAATTAATGCGCAGCTAATGATCAAAGCAACTAAGGTAAAGGGTGTCTATTCTGCTGACCCTGAAAAGGTAACTGACGCTATCTTTTATCCAGCACTCACTTACGATGAGGCATTAGATCAGCGACTCAATGTTATGGATACCACGGCATTAGTATTATGTCGGGATAATAATTTACCCATGCGGGTTATGAATATTTTTGAACCAGGTGCGGTCATGCGCTTGATGCAAGGTGACGATATAGGCTCTTTGATAGAGCGAGGATAATAATAATGATTGATGATATTCAGCAAGACGCATCCGGTCGGATGGGTAAGAGTATTGATGCTCTGAAAAAAAGTTTTACAAAGATAAGAACAGGTCGTGCTCACCCGAGTTTACTGGACCAGGTTGTCGTGTCTTATTATGGTGCTGATACACCCTTATCACAGGTTGCCAATGTTGCAGTTGATGATTCGCGTACTTTATCGGTAACACCGTGGGAAAAAAGCATGATGCAGGCGATAGAGAAAGCAATTATGTCTTCGGATTTAGGTCTGAACCCGGTGACAAACGGGAATATTATTCGTGTGCCATTACCGATGTTAACGGAAGAGCGTCGCCGCGACTTGGTTAAACTTGTCAAGGCAGAAGCTGAAAATGGACGCGTGTCTATCCGTAGTATTCGTCGTGATGCAAATTCAGAAATTAAAGAAGCACTAAAAGAAAAAATGGTTTCTAAAGATGATGCTCATGCAGGCGAAGAGAAAGTGCAGAAAATTACTGATGATTACATCAAACAGGTAGAAAGGCTTTTAGAAGAAAAAGAGGCTGATTTACTGTCGATATAAGGCGCATTATTATGCAAGTCGAACCAGGCGATACCGATAAGTCACGTTATCCTAAGCATATAGCCATTATTATGGATGGCAATGGCCGTTGGGCACAAAAGCGTCATTTGCCTCGAATTATGGGGCACCCGGCGGGGGTAAAGGCGGTTAAGCGTGTGGTCACGTTTTGTGCCGAGCAAGACATACAGGTTTTAACACTCTTTGCTTTTAGTAGTGAGAACTGGCGTCGTCCAAAAGAAGAAGTTTCCAAATTGATGGGGCTTTTTATGCTGACCATGCAAGCAGAAGTTAAACACCTGTATAAAAACAATATTCGCTTGCGCTTTATCGGTGAACGTGCAGTTTTTTCTGAGAAAATTCAGCAGAAAATGGCCGAAAGTGAGCGGCTGACCGAAAATAATACGGGCTTAACCCTGGTGATTGCTGCAAATTATGGTGGGCATAGAGATATGACCCTAGCAATGCAAGATATTGCACAGCAGGTTAAAGACGGTATTGTTGCGCCAGACGAGATCGACGAGACCATGATTGCCGGCGCCTTGTCTATTCCAGATTTAACAGATCCTGATTTGTTTATTCGCTCAGGCGGAGAGCAACGAATTAGTAATTTTCTGTTATGGCAACTGGCCTATACGGAATTTCATTTCACTGAAAAACTATGGCCTGACTTTGACGCTCGGATCATGCAGGATGCAATAGATGATTTTTTGAGTCGTGAACGTCGCTTTGGGCGCACTAGCGAACAGGTTCAAAAGATGTCTAGCTAGACTTTAGTTTTTTACCTGTCTTTTTATAACTTCTTTTAGAAAAAACAATAAAAATATGTTACTTCAACGCGTAATTACAGCTTCTGTTCTAGCACCTTTGGTGGTAGTGGCTATCTTTTATTTACCTCATGTGTATTTTTCTCTACTCTGGGGCATTATTATGCTGATGGCTGCCTGGGAGTGGTCAAACCTGGCTGGTGTTAAGTGGGTCATTGGCAAGATTCTGTTTTTGGTGGCTTTACTTCCTGCGATGCTATTTCTACATTTCTGGACGCAGTTCCTTGAAGTTGTTACCCAGTTAAGCAACTACCCTGAAATAAGAAAATATTCGGGTGTTATAGAAGTGCTAATGATTCCTATAGTGCTATTTTGGTTTCGGATGATGTTTAAAATTCGTAAGTCTGGAACTGAGTTATTAGAGAATAAGCAAAGCACGGGCAAAAAGTTATTTATAGGCGGGTTTGTACTGGTTTCGGCGTGGTTCTTTTTATCAAGATTGATGGTTTTCGAAGAGCCTGCTATGACTATGTATTTATTCTTGCTAATCTGGGCCGCGGATATCGCGGCTTATTTTGCAGGTAAAAGATTTGGCATAACAAAACTAGCGATAGAAATCAGTCCTGGTAAAACACTTGAAGGAATGTATGGTGCGCTAGGCGCAGCAGCAGTTATGGGCCTGTTGTTAGCCTTTTATTATGGTTATCCTCCTTTAATCACTATAGATTTTATCTTGCTGTCATTAATCACTGTGCTGGTTTCAATCTACGGTGACTTATTTTTTAGTGCAGCAAAACGTATTCGTGGCGTTAAGGACAGCGGCACACTATTACCGGGTCATGGCGGCTTGCTAGATCGTCTGGATAGTATCATTGCAGCAATCCCAATATTTTATTCGGGTGTTTGGTTTATCCGCTGGATGTGGTCATGAAGGGTATATGCATATTAGGAGCAACAGGCTCCATCGGCGTTAGTACTTTAGATGTTGTTAAGCGTCATTCCGATCAATATCGGGTGGTTGCGTTAACTGCGAATACCAATATTTATGCTTTATTTAACCAGTGTATGGAATTTAAGCCTGAATATGCGGTGGTGGTTAATGAAGCAAAGGGAGCAGAATTTAAAGCTCAGATTGTCGGTACTGATATTGCTGATATGACAGTTTTGATTGGTGCTGAAGCCCTAGTGACAGTAGCGACACTGGAACCTGTCGATTCAGTGATGGCGGCTATTGTTGGCGCGGCAGGTTTATTATCTGCACTGGCTGCTGCAGAGGCGGGCAAAACAGTACTACTCGCCAATAAAGAATCACTAGTAATGTCCGGTGACATCTTTATGCAGGCAGTACATGATTCCGGAGCTGTATTATTACCGATTGATAGTGAGCATAATGCAATTTTTCAGTGTATGCCGGCGAATTATACGCCAGGGCATGATGCGCCTATTGCAAGACGAATCCTGTTAACCGCATCCGGTGGACCGTTTAGGACTACGCCTTTGAAAGACCTAGCTGATGTCACGGTAGAGCAGGCGGTTGCGCATCCTAAATGGGATATGGGCAGAAAGATTTCTGTAGATTCAGCGACCATGATGAATAAAGGCCTGGAGCTTATTGAAGCCTGCCTGCTATTTAATATGCAGCCCGATCAAATTCAAGTGGTGATTCATCCGCAAAGCATTATCCACTCGATGGTAGATTATATTGATGGCAGTGTGCTGGCGCAAATGGGTAATCCAGATATGCGAATACCGATTGCCCATGCGATGGCGTGGCCGGAGCGCTTTGATTCAGGGGTTGCTCCATTAGATATCTTTTCGGTTAAACAGATGGATTTTGAGCCGGCTGATTTAAAGCGTTTTCCATGCTTACGACTTGCGATGGAAGCCATTTCAGCAGGCGGTATTATGCCGACAGTATTAAATGCTGCCAATGAAATCGCTGTTGAAGCTTTTTTGAATGAGAAAATACGCTTTACCGACATTCCGGTCGTTATAGAGCGTGCCATGGAAAAATTCAGCGCAACAGTGGCCGACACATTAGAGTATATTCTTGAAGCTGACCAGCAAGCCCGTGAACAGGCACAGTTAATCATTACGACTTTAGTCGCTTAATGGAAACCTTAAATTCCCTGTTTTACTTTATTGTTGTTATTGCCTTACTGGTTGCGATTCATGAATTTGGGCACTTTTGGGTAGCCAGAAAAACCGGGGTAAAGGTATTACGTTTTTCCATAGGCTTCGGCAAAGTGATCTGGAAATACCAGAAAGATGCGGCATCAACTGAATATGTTTTATCAGCAATCCCTTTAGGGGGCTATGTAAAAATGGTCGATGAGCGTGAAGGCGATGTCGCTGTAGAAGACCTGCCTTATGCTTTTACCCAGAAACCTTTATGGGCGCGCACAGCGATAGTCGCGGCAGGACCAGTTTTTAATTTATTACTGGCAGTGCTACTGTATTGGGCTGTCTTTATGATAGGTGATTCGGGCATGCGCCCGATGGTGGGCAAGGTTGAAGCAAGTACTCTGGCAGCGCAAGCTGGTTTTGTAGAAGGTGAAGAGATTATTGCGGTCAATAATATTAAAACCGTCACCTGGCGCGAAACCATTGAAACAATTTTATCCTCAGCTATGGACGCTGAAGATGGCATGCCAGTAGAGGTAAAGACTGCTGATGGAGTGCTACTGACGCGCACATTATCAATACCGGTAGAAACATCTCAGAACCCTGAGCAATTATTTAAAAAGCTCGGCTTAAAAGCCTGGCAACCGACCGTGCCACCGATGATAGGCAGGATCATTGAAGGTAGCGTTGCTGCCAAGTCTGGTTTGCAAGTAGGAGACTTGATTATTAGTGCGGATGGTATCGAATTTACTGACTGGATGGTATGGGTAGATTATGTTCAGGCTCGTGCAGGACAAGCAATGGAAATCCTGATTGAGCGTGATGGACAAACTCAGTTGATAGCGTTAACGCCAGCAAGCATTATTGAGAATGAGAAGATAGTAGGAAAAATTGGTGTCGGCGTACAGATCCCTGAGGGTTTCCGTGAATCGCTAATGATAGAATACTCCTTGCCGCCTGTAGAAGCATTAAAAGCAGCATTTGAACGGACCTGGTATTATTCCGGTGTAACCTTAAAAATGATTGGCCATATGTTTGTCGGTAAAGCTTCGGTGGAAAACCTAAGCGGCCCGATTAGTATTGCCCAATATGCGGGAAAATCAGCAGAAATGGGGTTGGTGGCATTTTTAAAATTTCTAGCAATTATCAGTATCAGCTTAGGTGTTCTTAATTTATTACCTATTCCGGTTTTAGATGGTGGGCATTTACTGATGTTTGCCATTGAAGCAATCAAAGGCAGCCCGGTTACTGAAAAAGTACAAATATTTTTTCAGCAAATTGGTATGACTATATTATTAGCATTAATGGCTTTGGCGATGTTTTTGGATATTGAGCGTTTATTTCAGTAACGAACAGACTCTCAGGTCATGTTCTTAATTCTAGGGATTAATTATGAATAAAATTATACAGATTATATTAGCAGTTAGCTTATGCTTATCTGCCGCTGCATCTGCAGATGTGGATAAAGAGGCACTGAAAAAAAAGCTGGAAGAGACTATGCCCTCATTGACTGTCGGGGATATAAGCCCCTCTAAGATAAAAGGTTTGTATGAGGTTATGGCGGGTGCAAATATCTTTTATGTTTCAGAAAATGGAAGGTACCTTATTCAGGGGCGAATTTTTGATCTGATAGAGAAGAAAGACCTAACTGAAGAAAAACTGGCTGTGGCTAAAGCGGCGTTGATTAATAAGGTTTCTCCTGAAGAAATGATTATTTTTCAGGCACCGATGCAGAAATATGTGATCAATATTTTTACTGATATCGATTGTGGTTACTGCCGTAAGTTACATTCAGAAATTGATCAATACATGGCTGAAGGTATTACAGTACGCTATTTATTCTTCCCTAGGGCAGGGAAAGATTCGGACTCGTATAAAAAAGCTGTTTCGGTCTGGTGTGCAGATGATAGAAATGCTGCATTAACAGCGGCTAAATCTAATAAAAATCCGCCCCAGGAAAAAACCTGTGACAATCCGGTTGATGAACATATGGCTCTAGGTAATGAATTAGGTGTGCGTGGTACGCCGATGATGATTAGTCCTAAAGGAACTATTTATCCTGGATATATGCCTGCCAAACAGTTAGCTGAAGCATTAAGCAAGGAAAAATAAATAAACAACGTAGAGCGGACTTTAGTCCGCTATAGGTAAGGAGTAAAGAGCTATGCTACTATTAAAATCTATATAAAAACAAATACTTAGCTCTGAAGGGTGCCTCTATTAATTCATGACTGACATCTATACGTTTAATATATTCGATAACTGCGTTGAAAATCTTGTTAATAGCTAGCTATGAACAAGATCTTCGCCTTGTTCTCAAACATTTTAAACGCATACCTGTTCAGACAGAATTAATACAGGTGCCCAAAGCACAAAGTATAATAATCAATTAATAATTAAATTGGAGAAATGATATGACTGATAACTGGATTGCACCCTCTATTCTTTCTGCGGATTTCGCAAAATTAGGCGAAGAAGTAGACAATGTTTTAGCTTCTGGCGCAGATGTTATACATTTTGACGTAATGGACAATCACTTTGTACCAAATTTAACGATTGGACCTCTGGTTTGTGATGCTCTTAGAAAACATGGCGTAACCGCACCTATCGATGTGCATTTAATGGTAGAGCCTGTGGATCGTATTATCCCTGACTTCGCCAAAGCAGGCGCAAACATGATTACCTTTCACCCGGAAGCATCAAGACATATAGATAGATCTTTGCAGATGGTGCGCGACTTAGGTTGTAAGTCAGGACTGGTATTTAACCCGGCAACTTCATTAAGCTATCTTGACTACGTCATGGATAAAGTAGACATTATTTTATTAATGTCAGTTAATCCAGGGTTCGGTGGTCAATCATTTATTCCTGCGACGCTAGATAAATTACGTGAAGCAAGAAAAAGAATTGATGACAGCGGCTATGATATACGTCTGGAAATTGATGGCGGCGTAAAAGTTGATAACATCCGTGAGATTAAAGCAGCAGGCGCTGATATGTTTGTCGCAGGTTCTGCTATTTTTAGCCAGCCGGATTATAAAACGGTTATCGACGAAATGCGCGCAGAATTAGCAAAGGCATAGTAGCTATTGTTCTGAACAGTAAATAATTGAAAAAACTGGTTTAATACAATAGCGGGGAATAGGTTTTAGCCTACACTAGCCCTTATATAGCTAGGCTAAAGCCTGCTCCCAGTTTTTTCCTGTTTTAAAGTTACCAAGAATTAGGAAGAAAAAGCATGACACAAGATGAAAGCAAACGTAAAGCAGCAGAAGCGGCATTACCTTATATTAAAGGTGTTTCCATATTAGGTGTAGGTACCGGTTCGACTGTTAATCATTTTATTGATTGTCTTTCGGACTTTAACCTGACCCATGATATTAAAGGTGCAGTTTCCAGTTCTATTGCGACCACAGAAAGACTGAAAAAAATCGGTATTCCGGTGATGGAATTAAGTGAGTCAGGTAATTTAGACGTTTATGTCGATGGTGCTGATGAAGTTAATCCCTTAAAAGAACTCATTAAGGGCGGTGGCGGCGCATTGACTCGCGAGAAAATCATTGCCGGAGCTAGTGCAAAATTTGTCTGTATTGTTGATGAAAGCAAAACAGTCAAAGTATTAGGTGAATTCCCGCTACCCATCGAAGTGATCCCTATGGCGCGTAGCTATGTTGCCCGTGAAATTGTTAAACTCGGTGGTCAACCTATCTGGCGTGAAAACTATATTACCGATAATGGCTGTGAAATTATCGACGTGCATAATATGGAAATCGCCGAGCCACTAGCACTGGAAAGACTGGTCAATAATATTGCCGGTGTGGTCTCAGTCGGTATTTTCGGCGTAAGACCTGCTGATGTTGTATTGATTGCTACAGAGTCTGGTGTAGAAACTATGTAAATTTGGGGTTTCCTCAATCTAAAGAAAGGGCCAGTTGCTTTTATAATAAAGCAACTGGCCCTTTTTTATTGGTAACTGTTTTCGCCATGAAGAGTGTGAAGGCAAAGGTATTCAGGCAAAATAGTTTTTACAGTCATCAGCATTCCCCTATGAACCCTACCCTTGGAACTAACTTGGCAACAAGCTCATTGATAAAGCTACTCAGTGACTTTTCGGTCATTATTGCATTTTGAACAGCCCGAATAGTAGACGAGTTTATACGTGCGATTCTTTTATTAAAAAATAAGGGATTCACAAACCCTCCTCGTTTTTGGCAGCTTTCTGTCTTTTCTCAAGTGCTTCGGTGTACTTTATATCAGTGGGATGACTCAACTCCGGGTCTCGAGTTTTAAAAAGTTCTTCAACTATGCGCAATAAGTTGTAGCTCATGGCTGTCAGATGCATCTGATTCTTTTAATTTCTTTTACTGTTATTGTTATTGAATGCTTTCTCAATCGTCCAACGCTTGTAGTACAGCATGGCAATCGTTCCCAGGTTGATTTCCCCTGTTAAAGGTGGTGACAAAGAGGTGAAGTTTTTTTGTTTCGGGATCGTGATAATTGATGATACTAAATCTGATCCCATTGCTTTCATAAATGCTGTAACTTTCAACCCCTGTGTTACAACATGACTGGTAACGTAGGGAATTGATTCAACAAAGGTAGCGGCTGAATTCTCCTTTAAAACCGAAATCATCAAATTCCCATGCTGTACTTGTTGATTTCAGAAATCATAATCAGTGATCACTTTATCATAGATATAGATGCATTTTTCAGTCTTATTTTTTGTTCTGTTTTGTTTTGTCTATTGAGTTGATCACGCAGCACTGGAATTTCCTGATTCCATTGAGTTCCATTCGTAATAAGCGAAAAAGGACAGAGAAAACCATTTCTGAAGGTTAAAGTGTAGATAAATCCGGCTGTATATACTTTTTCATGGCTGCTTTTTTCTGTGTGACAGGCATGATCAATAAAATATCCATCAGCTGCTAATACGCAATAGTGTAAGCGATTAATTGTCAGCGTAATTCACAGCAGCCCACATCAATGCCACACTATTCCCATCGTTAAATACCACGGGGATTTTTAAATGACGCCTATTCACATAGAGCACTGGCAAGCCTCAGGGCAATCCCAGGCGGCTTATTGTCGACAACACGATTTATGCCCTCAAAAGTTCAATTACTGGAAACGCAAATCGACAGCAAAACCGACTGACCCTTCTGGATTTGCTCATATTCGTGTTGACGAAGGTATCTCTTCCTCCCCTGCCATTAGATTATCCTTACGATTTAATGACGGCACACGACTGGAAGGTATTACGCAGGGTAATATACAGTTTATTCAGCCCTTGCTTGAGTTGTTGCGATGACGGCTGTTATGCGTCCATCCCTGTCTTTAACTGAAGTGTATCTGTAGCGCCAGCCCGTTGATTTTCGTAAGTCACACCGAGGGCTATCAGCGATTGTTGAATGTGAGTTAGAGCATAATCCTTTTGAGGGATGTCTCTATGCATTTACCAACAAGGGGCGGAATAAGATTAAATGTCTGTTCTGGGAAGATAATGGTTTTGTCCTTTATTACAAGTCATTGGCAGAAGAAAAATTCAAGTGGCCTAAAGGCGATGAAGAGACATTAACGCTAACAGGCCAGCAATTAAACTGGTTGCTTGATGGCTTTGATATCAGTGCGATGCAAGGCCATAAAAAACTTCAGTACGAGTCTGTTTTTTAGGCGTTTTTATGTCCACTATTCCCTCTGAAAATGATATAATAGCAACATGATTTTAGCCGATATTTCAAATATAAAACAACAAGATAAAGTCAGTTCTTTACTGCCGGAGAGCGTTGTTTTGTTGTTTGAGAAAGATCAGACTATTGATGAGTTAACGCGTGCCATCGCTGCCAGCTATGGAGAGCGAACGCGAGGGCTGGTAGTCCCCAGAAGGCGTAGGGCCGTTGTTTTGTCGGAATCGGAGCGTTAGCGTAGGAAGGCATTAGTGGTCGCGTTAAGTTTTTGCCGCTTGCTTGGGCTGGGATGCCCAAAACAAGCTTTCGCAAAAATAGCGACTCCCCGTTGGGGTGCTGGGATCACGCGCGTCGTTATTTTAAAGATGCCCAGAATGCACAGCCCAAAGCTAAAAAAGGACAAAATAACAAACCCTCAAAAGCAGGTAAGGTGCTCAGCCTGATTAATAAGCTGTATGTCATTGAGCGAGAAATCAAAGAGCTGTCAGGGGGTGAAAAATATCGGCAACGACAGGAGAAGAGCATTCCAACACTCAACCAACTGAAAGCCTATCTGGAAGCAAACCAGCATAAAGTACCTAAAGATAGCCTGACAGGCAAGGCAATGACTTACCTGAGTAACCAGTGGGAAAAACTCAATGTGTATTGCACCCATGGAGAACTGAATATTAGCAATATCCTGGCAGAAAATGCGATTCGCCCGTTTGTGATAGGACGTAAAGCCTGGTTATTTTCTGATACCCCAGCAGGTGCTCGTACCAGTGCAATACATTACATTACAGTCTGATAGAAACAGCTAAAGCAAATGGACTGGAGCCTTATGAATATCTGAAGCAGGTACTCACAGCTTTACCCTATGCTGATACGGTTGAAGCTTTGTTGCCCTGGAATATTAAAAAATCAGATACGTCTGAATAGGGTAAGTACGTGCTCCATTAAGCGCTTACGAGACTGTGAAAGTATTCATCAATTATCACCCTCAAAAACTTCACTGAAATTTTTAAAAAATAATTTTTCGAATATTTCCATGTCAGACTTTTTTTTCTAAACATAGTGGTCATTACCCTTCTTTTTAGGCATATTTAACATTTTTTAGCTTATTTTCTGCTTTTTGGGTGCAATAATC
>LWDU01042023.1_pt1 | contig 46865 bp, 40 predicted proteins | sample 727161 | NCBI WGS metagenome assembly LWDU01 (sample SAMN04566230, study PRJNA314399) | hydrothermal vent metagenome | isolation source: deep sea hydrothermal plume seawater | place: Mexico: Gulf of California, Guaymas Basin | collected 2004-07-11
CATCAGCTCTAATTGCTTATTTCTACTTAATTTACAATGCTTTACGTACATCTGACAACCCTAACATTTGGTATGTTAGGTGTCAGCCCCTTGATTTAATACGGTAATCAGTCTGAAGAAGGTCTCCACCGTTTTTAATTTGGTTGCTAATGGTTACAGATGCACGTTGTTTATCTTCAGGGTGGAACAATTCAGACCAAAAGCTGATATGTGGTTGCCATTTTGATGCGTCGTTAAGTAACCCCGATACAATATTATCGGGGACATAAAAATAACCGGTTTTAATGTTCCATTCCCAGACGCCATGGAAAGTATCTGCAAGCGCCTGTGAATCTCTTTCTTGAGCCTGATTTGCGTGTAATTCAATCATATGTTCATTGTGAACATCTTGTCGAATACCCACGGCTCGTAAGGGCTTGCCGTTATCGTCAAAACTTACCACGCGGCCCTGAGCTTTTTGCCAGCGGTATTCATCGTTACGGTAATTAGAGCGCCACATGGCTTCTTTTAATTCGCCAGTGCCATCAGAAAAGCTATTAAAGAAATCCAAGTTTGCTTGGTTTTCATTGGGGTGAACAGTGGGTAAGCCCTCTGCTAAGGCTATTTCACGTATGACGGTAGATATTCCTTGAGCCGTTTGCTCAAACGTTAATTGTTTGATGGTTTGCTTGGTAATGTCAAAATCAAATAAGCTGCTTTTTGTGCTGAGCATAGCAAATGACAATTGTGAAATATGTTCATTTGCTTCATCTTCCAAGTGATTTTTGCGATGGATGATGCTGTTGTAGCCAACCAGTGTTTTAACTTTTCCACCTGGGTGACGTTCGTATACCCCCGCGCTTGTGTTAAACCAAATCCAGGTGCCGTCCTTGTGTTTAAGTCTATATGAATGGTTGTAGTGTGAAATTTCTCCCTTAATCAGCTGCCGGTATTTGTCGTTTGTTTCGGCTCTGTCATCTTCGTGTATGTTGGCAACCCAATGGTCCAAAGAAACTTGGTTGTTTGTAATGATGTCATTAAAAAACCGTTCAGTGTCACCGAAGGTGTTTATGGCGCCTGATGCTAAGTCGCAAACCCAAATGAAATTCCCCGAACACTTTAAAGCAAAGCGTTGAAGATCTAGTTCAGACTGTAAATCGCTGAAGGGTTGAGTTTTGGTTGATATGTCCATTAGTAATGAAGTATAGACGCGATTTAAAAAATAAAAGCTGGAACGCTAAAATAATCCGCTGAATGTTTGTACCGAAACCCATTCGCCTTTTTTGACGCTTGCACGTTCGTGTTCAAGGATAATAAAGGCGTTTGCATTGCTCATGGAACGCAAGATGCCCGAGCCTTGTTTGCCCGTGGTGCTTACTTGCCATTTGCCGCTGTCTGATTGCGACAAAATGCCACGTTGAAATTCTGTACGCCCCGGAATTTTGCGGATAGGGGTGGTGCATTGTGCTTTGATGATAGGGTTAATTAACGGTTGGTTAAGCCCCATCATTTTTTGTAAGCAAGGCAGTGCAAACTGGTAAAACGTTACCATTACGGCAACGGGGTTGCCCGGCAAGCCAAAAAAGGTGGTGTTATTTATCTTGCCAAAAGCAACAGGTCGGCCAGGTTTCATGGCAACTTTCCAGAAGTTAATGGCGCCGGCTTGGGATAAAACTTGTTTGGTGTAGTCAGCCTCCCCAACGGATACGCCGCCAGAGGTGAAAATAACATCGGCATTGCTAGCAGCTAATTTAAATGCCTGCCGTAGTTTGTCGGGGTCATCAGCGATGATGCCCATATCCAATACCTTGCAGCCGAGCTTTTTTAGAGCAGATATCATACTGTAGCGGTTGCTGTCGTAAATGCAGCCTTCTCGGGGTGCATCACCAATACTAAGCACTTCATCACCGGTAGAAAAAACAGCGGCAGTGAGCGGCGTTTTGACGCTGATTTCTGAAATGCCCAGTGAGGCGCACAGGCCGATTTGAGGTGGCGTTAACTTAATGCCCGGTTGTAAAACAGTTTGACCCATTTGAATGTCTTCACCGGCTTGGCGAACATTTTGCCCCGCACTATGGCGAGCATCGATACGAATGCTGTCAGCATCCACTTCAACGTGTTCTTGCATAATAACGGTGTCAGCTAATTCGGGCATTTGTGCGCCGGTCATTATTTGAATGCACTCGCCTTGTTTTAATTCGCCTTTATAGGGGTGGCCTGCTACTACACGCCCTGCAATTTTAAATGTTCTTATGTCGTCATTTGTCGGTAAATCAGCCTGCATAACGGCATAACCATCAACGGCAGAATTTCTGTGTGACGGCACATTAACAGGGGAGGTAATAGCTTGAGCCAATATTCTATCAACCGCATCGGTCAGGTGAACTTGCTCGACGCCGCTTTTTTCTTGTACGGCATTAAGCATGTTGTTCAAAGCCTGAGTAACGCTTAATGTGCCTTGTTCATTTTCATCGCCACAACTGCTTTGTACGTTTAATGTGCTCATGTTAGGCGTTAAATTTAGGGGTATTTAAAACGGTCACTTTGTTTGAGTGAACAGCGCGTTCAAGTGTGTTTATTTGTCCGTTTTCAATGTGTAAGTGACGATCAGCGATATGATCGATGGTATGTGTTTCATGGCTGCTGATCATGATGCTGACGCCTTCAGATTTTAGCCGTTGTAACAGTAAACTGGTTTGCTGTTTGGCATCAGTGTCCATGCTGGCGGTGGGCTCGTCGAGTAACAATAAGCGTGGCGATAAAATCCTAGCGCGGGTGAGGGCAACGCGTTGTTTTTCTCCGCCGGATAACTGTTTTGCCGAGCGATGGGCAAGGTGAGATAAATTAGCCCAATCTAAGGCCTGCATTACTTTTTTATGTGCAGCGGCTTTGTTTTCGCCTAAACGATGTAAGCCGTAGGCAATGTTGTCAGCCACGCTGGCGTCAAATAAATAAGGTTGTTGGTGTAGGTAAATAATGTCTTTTTGAATGTAGGGTTTGGCTTGTTTCCACGTCATTTCTAGCCCTTGGTAATGAACCTCAGCCGAGTTCGGTTTCAATAAGCCGGCCATAATTTTAAACAAGGTAGTTTTACCGGAGCCATTGCGACCGGTTAATAGTGTGCATTGATGCGCAGGTACGTCGAGCTGGTCGATATTCAGAATCGATTTTCCGGATAAGGAAATCGTTATGTTGCTGAAGTTGATTAAGCTGCTCATGCTTGTAATTCACCTTTGCCTTGGAAGATGGAGACACCTGCGTTCAGGCTTAAGGATAGCACGAGTAATACCATGCCTAGCGCAATGCCTTGGGCGAATTCACCTTTGCTGGTTTCTAGTGCAATGGCGGTGGGGATATTGCGCGTTGCGTGCAGAATATTGCCACCGACCATCATCGAGCAACCAATTTCGGCCACCACGCGACCAAAGCCAGCGACGATGGCTGCAATCAGCCCAAAACGAACTTCATACATCAGTGTAAAAAATGCCCGAGCGGGTGAAGCGCCCAGTGTGATGGCTGTTTCCCATGCGCGTCGGTCAGCGGCTTGAAACGATGCGTGAGCCATGGCGACCAGTAATGGAAAACTCAACATGATTTGCCCAATCACCATCGCTTTATCGGTAAACAGTAATCTCAAGTCGCCCAATGGGCCACTACGTGATAGTAATAGGTACAAAGTCAAACCGATGATAACGGCGGGTACTGACATAAAGGTGTTGAAAAGTGAAATAAGCGCGCGGCGCATTGGAAATTGGAAAAACGCGAGAAAAAAGGCAATCACTAGCGCGGGCGGTGTGGCGATTAAAATAGCCGAAAAGGACACGCCAAACGACAACGAAATGATTTCCCAAATCTCACTATTGCCGCTGAGCAATAATTGAAACGCATGGGCGCTGGCTTGGCTTAGGTCATTCACTGGTTAAGGACATCTTTGATGGCGGTTGGATAAAATAAACGTTGGCCATTTTTTTGGAATGAATCGATTAAACGTTGGCCAACCGGCGAGGTTATCCAGGCGATCAGCGACATGGCTTTTAAATATTGAATATCGCTGTGCAACGCAGGATTAACCGCAATAATGCCGTAGGGGTTTTTTAATAACACGCCGCCGTCATTCAAAACACTTAAAGACAGTTTGTCTTGATACGCCAGCCAAGTGCCGCGATCGGTGAGGGTGTACGCCTCTAGCTCGCTAGCCATTAACAGTACTTTACCCATGCCTTGCCCCGCCTCTTTGTGCCATGCTTTGTCGGGCTCAATGCTGGCATGTTTCCAAATCGACAGTTCTTTTTTATGCGTGCCTGAATTGTCTCCGCGAGAGATGAAGCTGGAGTGTTTTGTGGCGATGTTCTGTAAGGCGCCCAAGGTATTGTTTATACCTTTGATGCCAGCGGGGTCAGTCGCTGGGCCAACGATGACAAAATCATTTTCCATCACGTCGCGCCGATTAACGCCGAAGCCTTCGGCGATAAACACGTTTTCGGCTTGTCGTGCGTGCACCATGACTACGTCAGCATCGCCGTTACGCGCAATTTGTAATGCTTTGCCTGTGCCTACAGCAATCACGTTCACGTTAATGCCCGTTGCTTTTGTAAAGGCGGGTAATAGCTCAGCCAATAAGCCTGAATTTTCCGTGCTGGTGGTGGTTGCTAATCGCAGGGGCTCATTTGCTTGTACGCCAACGCTAAAAAGAAGGCCAATGATTGCTGCAACGTAGGGTGTTGGTTTCAATGGTGTCGCCGTTTGGATTGAAAAATTCATGGTAACGTTGGCAGGCGTTGTGGGCAAGTTAAATGCGTTGGTTTTGGTAGACTAAACTGATACTCTTTGGAATGATAAATATTTAATAGGAGAAAGCGCGGTGTCTGATACGTTTAATGCAATAGTAGCGACAGAAGTAGACGGTAAAACCAAGGGTCAATTACAACAATTAAGCTTGGCGGATTTGCCAGATGAAGATGTGTTAATTGATGTGTCGTATTCGTCTCTAAATTTCAAAGACGGTTTGGCGGTGTCTGGCAAAGGTAAAATTTGTAAGCGCTTGCCGATGGTGTGCGGCATTGATTTGGCAGGCACGGTGGTTGAATCATCGTCAGATAAATTTAAAGCCGGCGACGCGGTATTGGTTAACGGCTATGCGTTGGGTGAAAAACACTGGGGCGGCTACAGTCAAAAGCAACGCGTAAATTCTAATTTTTTGGTTAAGGTGCCCGATGCCTTCACGTTGCAAGATACGATGGCGATTGGCACAGCGGGTTATACCGCGATGTTATCGGTGTTGATGCTAGAAAGACAAGGTGTGAAACCGAGTGATGGTGAGGTGCTGGTGACCGGCGCTGCCGGCGGAGTGGGGTCCGTGGCCATCAGTTTATTATCAAAACTTGGCTATACCGTGGTGGCATCAACAGGCCGGCCAGAAACACATGACTACCTAACGGCGTTAGGCGCCAGCAGCTTTATAGACCGCGCTGAGTTGTCAGGAAAAGGCGCGCCGTTAGCGGCAGAACGCTGGGCGGGCGTTGTTGATACCGTCGGTTCGTACACGTTGGCCAATGCCATTGCGCAAACAAAACGTGACGGTTGCGTAGCCGCTTGTGGTTTGGCTGGCGGCATCGATTTGCCTTCCAGCGTTTTCCCGTTTATTTTGCGTGGTGTTGTGTTGGCGGGGATTGACTCAGTGATGGCGCCCATGGAGCTTCGGCTTAAAGCTTGGAGCAGATTGGCAAGCGATTTACCGAAAGAGAAAATAAACGCCATTAGCCGAGTAGAGCCGATGTCAAATCTACCGGAGCTGGCGGAACAAATTGTTGGTGGTAAGGTTCGTGGTCGCGTGATTATTGACGTTAATGCGTGAACCACGTAACAACTAATTGTTTGTGGTTGCCTAAAATACAGCGATGCAAACGAATAAACGACGATGTGAACGGATTCAGTATCAACAGGACGTCTGGTTAAAAACAGCTGCTGGTTTAGCATTATTGGCAAAAAGTAATAATTTATCGGCTGGTGGTATGGAAATACTGTGCGATCAAATTACAGCAATGTCGATTAAACCATTGGGCTATCAATTAGAGCCAGATAAACCCTTATTGTTGTCGATTAGTTTTTGTTTGGATAAGGGTGACGAGTCTTTTCATGCAAGCTGTTGCGTGCAAAATATGCACCGTCTTGCACAGGATTTATTCAGCTTCAATTTATCGTTTTTAGACTGTCAACATCACGACAGGGCTAGGTTGGCACGTTTTATCAATGAATAAACAATCCATGCATGAGTATTAACCCTCGATATAAAAAAATTTGGGCTGTTGTCAAAAGTATCCCTAAAGGGTCTGTATCGACATATGGGGATGTCGCTCGATTTTCTGGCTACCCAGGTTGTGCTCGGATGGTTGGAACGGCATTACGCGCCGCGCCAGATGAATTGAATGTGCCTTGGCACCGAGTTATTAATTCGCAGGGTAAAGTTTCGTTCCCGTCCGGCGGCGAAAAAGCGACGAGTCAACAAGACATCTTGGAACATGAGGGCGTTGTTTTTTTGTCAGGCGTTGTTAATTTAAATGCCTATGCATGGCAAGGCAATTTGGATAGCGAGTTGTGGCGAATGTAACGTTAATAAACCGCGGTTTAAAGAGGGTGCCTTGGGCGTTAACAGCTCAATTTTTTGTCATAAAAGTTTTTTTATAAAAAAAAGTAAAATCTAAAATATCTCCTATACTTTCTTTGCAAGCGCAAATATGGAGATTAAAAAAATGGTTGTTGTACAGGAAGAAAAAAAGAAAATTTTCACGCAACTTAAGAAAATTATTGATGCCCGCTTTGATGAAAAAGAGGCACCTGTTATCAATGGTTTTATCCAAAAATATTATAGGGATATTGCCTTAGAGGATTTAGTTGAAAGAGAACTAGAAGATTTATACGGCGCTGCCATTGCGCACTGGAATTTGGCGCAGTCTCGGCCTGATAACTTGCCAGAGATTAACGTTTATAACCCTGACTTTGAAACGCATGGCTGGCAGTCACCGTATAGCGTAATAGAAATTGTCACGGAAGATAGACCGTTTTTACTTAACTCCCTCACCATGAATTTAAACCAAAGTGGCTTAACGTGCCACTTAGTTGTTCACCCTGTTTTAGAAATTTCCCGTGATAAAGCCGGTGTTTTAACAACCTTAAAAGAAAAAAAAGGATTGATTTTAGAATCGATGATCCGTCTTGAGATAGATCGCCAACCATCAGATGGAAATACGCTTGAGTTATTAAACGACCAAGTATCAAAAATTATTACCTATAACAACGCAGTGACGGAAGATTGGGAGCCTTGCATTACCAAATTACATCAGTCTGTTGCGGCATTAAAAGCTAACCCACCGAAAGATAAGAGCCAAGACCTTGCAGAGGCTATGGCGTTTCTTAGTTGGGCGGCTGACGATAACTTTTTGTTTCTTGGTTGTAGAGAATACGAATTTGTTAAAGGAAAAAAATCGGACGGTTTTAAAATTGTTAAAGGCTCAGGCTACGGTATTTTAAGAGATGAATTGGCGAGCATTCCAGACATAGATGTGATGCCAATAACCGATAAGGCGTGTGACTTTATGAGTGAGTCCTCTCCACTTGTTGTCACTAAGGCGACAACAAAATCAATTATTCATCGTCCTGCATACATGGATTACATTGGCGTTAAGAAATTTAATGCGAAAGGTGATGTGATCGGGGAGTTCCGTTTCTTAGGCTTGTATGCATCGTCTGCGTACCATACGCGTGTTGAAGATGTGCCGTTGATCCGCAAGAAAGTACAAACGGTTTTTGAAGGTTCGCAATTCAAAGAAAACAGCCACAGTGGTAAGTCTCTGATGAATGTATTAGAGGGCTTGCCACGTGATGAGTTGTTTCATTCGAGTGATGCCGAGCTGTTAAATTTGGCCTTAGGTATTTTGCAACTAAGGGTCCGTCAACGGGTTCGCTTGTTTGCGAGAAGTGATGCGCACGGCCAGTTCGTGTCGATATTGGTGTATGTGCCCAGAGATCGCTATAACACGAATGTTAGAAAGAAAATGGAAGGTGTTATTCGGGCTAAATTAGACACCAATAACATTGATTTTAGTGTTGAATTTTGCGAGTCTATTTTTGCGCGGATTCACTTTATGGCGCATACACCGCTTGGTTGGGTTGGCGAGTTCAATGCGGACGAAGTTGAAAATGACATCATAGAGATTTTACGTAACTGGAAAGATGACTTGTTGTCTGCGCTTGTGCACCAGCACGGTGAAGCGATTGGGATTGATTTATATAATAAATACAGCGATGGGTTTACGCCAGCGTATACAGATAATTACCCTGCGAGATTTGCGGTTCCAGACATAGAAAAGGCGGAAATTTTAAATAACAGTTCGGATCAACAAATTCAAATGTCTTTGTATCAACCGTTAGAGTCTCACGGCAAGGGCTTGCAGTTTAAGTTGATAAATAAAGGTGCGCCAGCGCCTCTTTCGCAAACGTTACCGGTGCTTGAAAACATGGGTGTTACGGTGTTTGATGAGCACCCTTTCGAAGTGACCGACACGTCTTCTGGCAGTTGTTACTGGGTTCATGATTTTGGTTTAGTTTATAACGAAGAACTGCCTGACGTTGAGCAAATTAAAGAAAAATTCCAAACTGTTTTTGAAAAAGTATGGATAGGTCACGTTGAGAATGATGGTTTTAACCGGCTGGTGATAAAGGCCGGTCTTGATTGGAAAAAAATCATGTTACTTCGTGCTTACTACTTGTATTTGCGCCAAGCGGGCGCGGCCTTTAGTCAAGCCTATGTGGAAAGCACCTTAGAAAATAACCCCATTATTGCGGGCCATTTGGTGCGTTTGTTTGAGTTAAAGTTTGACCCGAGCGTTAAAGATAAAGCTAAAAAAATCGCTGAACAAGAAGCGGTGGTTATTGCTGAAATTGAAAAAGTGGTGTCCTTGGATGAAGATAGGATTTTACGTCGATATTTAAACTTAATTCAGGCGACTAATCGCACGAGCTACTATCAAACCAGTGTGGACTCAACGGGTGTGCCGTATGTCACGTTTAAATTAAACCCTGAAATTATTACTGACCTACCTTCGCCGCGACCAAAATTCGAAATATTTGTTTATTCTCCTCGTGTTGAGGGCGTACATTTAAGGGGCGGCTCGGTTGCCCGTGGTGGTTTGCGTTGGTCCGATCGAAAAGAAGATTTTAGGACGGAAATTTTGGGTTTAATGAAAGCTCAAATGTCTAAAAATGCTGTGATTGTTCCTATCGGCGCTAAAGGTGGTTTTATTGTAAAGCGTTCATTAGACGGGCTGTCTCGAGACGCAATGATGGAAGAAGTCATTGAATGTTATAGTATTTATATCGGTGCGTTACTCGATATAACCGATAATTTAAAGGACGAGAAAGTGGTGCCGCCAAAAAATGTTGTGCGATACGATGATGATGACCCGTATTTGGTTGTGGCGGCTGATAAGGGCACAGCCACATTCTCCGATATTGCTAATGGCATCGCCATTAAACACGGCTTTTGGTTAGGTGATGCGTTTGCGTCTGGTGGTTCAGTGGGTTATGACCATAAGAAAATGGGCATTACTGCAAAAGGTGCTTGGGAGTCCGTTAAACGACACTTTAGAGAACTGGGTGTTGATACGCAAACCACGCCGTTTGATGTGATTGGAATAGGTGACATGGGTGGCGATGTGTTCGGCAACGGTATGTTGTTGTCCGAGAAAATCCGCTTAGTGGGTGCGTTTAATCATATGCACATCTTCCTTGATCCTACCCCCGATACAGCAAAAAGTTTTAAAGAGCGCCAACGCTTATTTGATATGCCACGTTCTACTTGGGACGATTATGAGAAGACGTTGATTTCGAAAGGCGGCGGTATTTTTTCAAGAGCGGATAAATCCATCACCCTAACACCACAGGTGCAAAAGGTGTTGGATGTTGCGGATAAGACGTTAACGCCTAATGAATTGATTCAGGCAATGCTGAAGGCGCCGGTTGATTTATTGTGGAATGGCGGCATTGGAACGTATGTTAAAGCCAGCAGCGAGAGTGATGCGGAAGTGGGTGATCGCGCCAATGATTCGTTGAGAATTAATGGTTCTGAGTTGCGTTGTAAAGTGATGGGCGAAGGTGGCAACCTTGGTTTTACTCAGTTAGGCCGTATCGAGTATGCCGCGACAGGTCGAATTAACACGGACGCTATTGATAATGCGGCGGGTGTTGATTGTTCAGATCACGAAGTGAACATTAAGATATTGTTGAATAAAGCGGTTGAGCAAGGTGATATGACGGGTAAACAGCGTGATATTCTGCTCGCGACAATGACGGACGAAGTGGGTGAGTTAGTCCTTCGAAATAATTATTTGCAGACCCAAGCCATCAGCATGGTTGAAAGCCAAGCGCCTGCCATGCTTGAGGTTCATGCAAGGTTGATTGATCAGTTATGTAATGAAGGCCGGTTGGATAGAGAGGTTGAATACCTTCCTAATTATGAAGAGATTGAAGAACGCAAAGTGCGCGGCGAAGGGTTGTTCCGTCCGGAACTGGCTGTTGTATTTGCCTACAGTAAATTGGTATTGAAGGACCTGATGAGTAGTTCCTCCATTATGAAAGACAGCGGGTTTAAGAAAGATTTACTGGATTACTTTCCGTCAAATTTGAGCAGTGACTTTGCTCAGCCGATTGATGATCACCGACTTCGAGATGAAATTATTGTTAACCAGTTGGTTAACAGTATGGTGAATCGTTTGGGCCCATCGTTTGCTTTTAGAATGAAAGATGAAGCGGGTGCAAGCATTGGCCAAGTTGTTAAAAATTATAAGATTGCTTGTGAAATTTTTAATGTTGAACTGGTGTGGGCCGATATTGAGGCGCTAGATAATAAGGTGCCGCCAGCTATTCAAATAGACATGTTGATGGAAGTGCGAAAACTCATTGAACGCACAATGTATTGGTTGCAGAGTAATAGGGCGCATATAGATTCAATTGAAACAATCGTCAGTGAGTTTGCAGACAGTGTGTCGGTTATTAGCGCAGATATCGTTAATTATGTGTCACAGGCGGATAAGGATCATGCGGCGCAACGAAGCGCTGTGCTTAAAGAGGCTGGCGTTAGCAGTTTGTTAGCGCAGAAAGTAGCGTGCTTGGAGTTAGAATTTATTGCTCTCGATATTATTGCCGTTCTTACAGCGGTTGAGCAAGGTAAGGACGATGTTTTACCGGTATATTCTGCTGTGAGTGACGAGCTGAAATTAAGTTGGTTACACGGCTGTATAAATAGTTTGCCGCGCAAAAACTACTGGCAGTCCTTAGCTAGGTCAGCGTTGCGGGATGATTTGCACGCAGAGAATCGAGCGTTGTTGATAACAATATTCCAGCATTCGAGTAAAAATTCCTCAGCGGACAAACGTGTCAGTACTTGGTGTGCAAACAACAGGGCTGAAATTGATCGTTACTTGCATTTGGTGTCGGTTATTCAAGCAGAAGGTGAGATTGAAATTGAACAACTATCGGTGATTTTAAAAGAGTTACATGCCATTGTTGAGAAAAGTAAGTTGAAATAGTGATGAAAAATTAGAAGGCAATAAAAGGCTGATTGATTCAGCCTTTTTATTGTCTCGCATAGAATTCAGTTCAGTGTTATAGCGACTTTTTTTCTAACCAGGTGTTAATAGCATCAGCACTTTCTTGCCAGTGCGAGTCTAGCATCATGGCATGGCTGGTGTTTTTCATATTGATATAGTCGGCGTTATATGCTTCAGCCGTTTTCCTAATTTGTGCGGGTCTAAAAAAAGTATCTTCGTCAGCACCTAGCGACAGCATGGGTATTTTGAAAGGGTTCTTTTTAGTGGGTAGGCCGAGCCACAGTGTATCCATCAATGCTTTAGGGGAGCTGGGTTGCATTTCTGTGCAATAGCGGATGACCACATCGTCTTCAACATCGCCCGAAAAGATAGATTTACGCGTTACGTCAACAGGTGAAAACAGGGTGCCAAACAGTTGGCTTAGGTTGTTTTGCATGAAGAAGTTTGGGTTTAAGAATAAATCCATAATGGAAGGTACAAGCCCATCAGAAGGCACTGAAGCCAGCAATATGCAGGCTGGTACAGTATTGAACTCAATGTATTTTTGTACGATTAAGCCGCCGAGCGAATGACCGATAAGAATCGGTGGTTCACCAATCTCAGCGATAACGCGTTCAATATCATTGACGTAATCAGCAATACTGTTGGATGACAGTTGTTCCTGTCCGCTACTTTTGCCGTGTCCGCGTAAGTCCACTGCATACGTAGGGTGGCCAAGCTCGGAGAAGTAGGGCATAAATTTTTCGTTCCAACACCATGCTGCCATGTTGGCGCCGTGGATGAATAGGATGGGTGTTTTAGAGGCTTTTTTTGGGTGGCTCTCTACAATATATAAGCTGGGGTGTTCCGCGATTTTTTTAATTTCCATAGGGATTTTTTAAAAATAAGTTTTTTGTAAGGTGTTGTTTTTAAGTGTATTTGCAAGAGTTATTTATCATATAATAAAATAAGCATTGACGAATGTTTCATGGTAATATATAACCTTTATTACATTGTTACAGTAGCTTTGCTAAGCAACCCTACTGGTTCTAATAATGTTCCCCTTCTCTTGGCGACTCTTTATGGGTCGCCTTTTTTTGCTTGCTAGTTTTAACACAAGTGTTGGGTGTGCGGGTGATTATATACTGCTCCTAAAAATCAATTTGGCTACTGATATTCAGCAGGTGTGTGATTATTAGTCAGTTTGTTCATCATGTATTAACGCTTATAAGGTATTATTTGGCGCATGATTAAAAGACTAAGAAAACATGTGCTTGTGTCCCTGCTTGTCAGCTTCTCGGTAATGGCTCAAGCTGGGAACGTTAATATTAAACTGGCTTTTTTAACCGAAAAATTAGCAACGCCGCCGGCGCTTTCTAACCTTGACCCTGTGTTAACGGATGAAGGCATTCAAGGGGTTGTATTGGGCATTAAAGACAACAACACAACAGGCAAATTTACCGGCCATACATTTCACTTGAAGCATATGGACGTGCCTGTGGGTGGTAACGTGCTCCAATCATTCCAAAAGTTAGTGGCTGATGGTTACGAATACATCATCACAGATGTCCAATCTGCCACATTAAAGACGCTTTCAACCTCACCTAGCGCGAAGGCAGCCTTGTTATTTAATGTGTCTGCAAGCCATAACGTTTTAAGAAATAAAAACTGCAGTGCTAATACATTTCACCTGATTCCCAGTGATGCAATGAAGGCCGATGCCTTGGCCCAGTTTATGTTAAAAAAACGTTGGAATAAGTGGTTTCTCGTTAAAGGTACCGATGTTGATGACATGCGCTTTGCTAAAGCCCTAAAGCGTTCAGCTAAGCGTTTTGGCGTTAAAATTGTGGAAGAAAAAGAATGGAAGTTTGACCACGATGCGCGCAGAACGGCGCAGGCAGATATTCCGGTGTTTACTCAAGGGTCCGATTACGATGTGTTAGTGGTGGCGGATGTTAAAGGCTTGTTTGGTGAATATTTAGCCATGAACACGTGGTTACCTCGCCCCATTATCGGCACGCAAGGCCTTGTTCCAAGGGCGTGGCATAGAACGCATGAACGTTGGGGTGCGGTGCAAATGCAAAACCGTTTTTATGAACAGGCGGGGCGTTGGATGAACGATGTGGATTATGCCTCGTGGTTAGCTGTTCGTGCGGTGGGTGAAGCAGTAACGCGCGCAAACAGCGTGGAGGTGGCCGACATTAAAAGCTTTATGCTCAGTGATGAGTTTAGCCTCGCGGGTTTTAAAGGCGTTAAGTTGACATTTAGGCATTGGAATCAACAATTAAGGCAACCCGTTTTGCTGGCAACGGCGCGTTCAATCGTCTCGGTTATGCCGCATAAAGAATTCTTACATCCGCGCACTTACCTCGATACGCTGGGGTATGATAGCCCGGAATCTACTTGCGAATTTTAAGTTATGAATAAATTATATTTAACCCTGTTTTTGTTTGTTTGCTCACCGTTTGTTGTGGCTGACACCTTGTACATTACTTTGGAAAAAGACAATGCCTTGGCTGTTGTGGATGGTGAAACCGGTAAGTTATTGAAAACAGTACCGTTGGGTCAGCGTCCCCGTGGCGTTGCTTTAAGTAAAGATCAAACGTTGTTGTATGTTGCTGCGAGTGATGACGACACGATACAAATTTTAGATATTAAGACGCTGAAGGTCATCGGGGAATTACCGTCTGGTGAGGATCCGGAGTTATTCAAAATTCACCCGAATGGTCGCTTGCTGTACGTGTCGAATGAAGATGACAATATTGTGACGGTGATTGATTTACAGAAAAAAACCGCGTTAGCAGAAATAGCAGTAGGCGTTGAACCGGAAGGTATTGCCATCAGTCGTGATGGAAAGTGGGTGGTGAATACCTCAGAAACGACCAATATGGTGCATTGGATAGACCCAATGGATCAACAAATTAAAGAAAACACCTTAGTTGATCCACGCCCAAGAGCGGCTGAATTTTCGGTCAATAACGAATGGCTGTTTGTAACGTCGGAAATCGCCGGTTCTTTGTCACGCCTCGATGTGGCAACTAAGAAAATCACGGGTAAGTTGCACTTTAAAATCCCCGGTGTGGATAAAGAGCTAATCCAGCCTGTTGGCGTATTAGCGCACCCGAATAATACACTGTTGTTTGTGGCGTTGGGCCCAGCGAACAGAGTTGCCGTGGTGGATATACAATCCATGGAAGTAACAAAATATTTATTGGTTGGCCAGCGCGTTTGGAACTTGGCTTTTTCACCCGATTTAAAGCGCCTTTACACCACCAATGGAGTGAGTAACGACATTTCAATAATTGATGTGGATGATTTAAAAGTCACCAAATCGATTCGGGTGGGCCATTATCCTTGGGGTATTGCGGTTAAATAATGAGTGATTCTTCAAGCGGCTCACTGGTAGTCAAAACGCTCAGTTATGCCTATGGTAATAAGGCGGCGTTACAACATATTGATTTTTTCATTGCGCCGGGTGAATGCACTATTTTACTGGGGCCAAATGGCGCGGGTAAATCAACGCTGTTTTCATTGATTACCAATTTATATAACAGCCGGGATGGGCAGATTCTCATTAATGGCTTGGACATTAAAAAAAAATCCTGTGCGGCGTTGGCGCATTTAGGCGTGGTGTTTCAGCAAACAACCTTAGACATGGATTTAAGTGTATTGCAAAATTTGCATTATCACGCCGCCTTACACGGTATGACACGCAAACAAGCAACGCTTCGCATTGATGAAGAATTAGAACGTCAAGGTATGCGCGAGCGCCAGCAAGAGAAGGTTCGTCAGCTAAATGGTGGGCATCGCCGCCGTGTGGAAATTGCGCGTGCGTTATTGCATAAACCGTCTTTATTGCTGCTAGATGAGCCAACGGTTGGCTTAGATGTTCCAAGCCGTAAAGGTATTGTCGAACACGTTCATGCCTTATGTGAAAACGATAACTTGTCGGTTTTATGGGCAACGCATTTGATTGATGAAATTTACCCGTCCGATAAGCTAATTGTGTTGCACCAAGGTGAAATTAAAGCGCAAGGTGCAGTGAATGATGTGTGTAATGGGCAATCAGCAGATGATATTTCACAAGCGTTTCAGCAGTTAACGCAGGCTAAAGCATCATGAGATTAGGTCATGCGGTTATTGCTTTAAAAGGCATCATTAAACGCGAGCTATGGCGTTTCTTGCGTCAGCGTGAACGCTTTGTTGCAGCACTGGTTCGCCCGCTGGTTTGGTTGTTTGTATTTGCGGCGGGGTTCCGTTCCACCTTGGGCATTGCGATTATTCCACCGTATGAAACGTATATTTTGTATGAAGTGTACATTGCAGCGGGCCTTATCGGCATGATTCAACTCTTTAATGGCATGCAAAGTTCTTTGTCGATGGTGTATGACCGTGAAATGGGCAGCATGAAAACCTTATTGGTGAGTCCTTTGCCACGTTGGTTTTTGTTGACCGGTAAGCTGTTGGCGGGAACTTCGGTGTCTATTCTTCAAGCTTACGTGTTTCTTTTAATTGCTTGGTTTTACGATATTCAAGCGCCGTTGCTAGGTTACGTCACCTTATTTCCTGCGCTGGTACTTGCGGGGTTGATGTTGGGTGCGCTGGGTATGTTGTTGTCATCCTTTATTAAACAGTTAGAAAACTTTGCGGGGGTGATGAATTTTGTTATTTTCCCGATGTTTTTTATGTCTACTGCGTTATACCCGCTGTGGAAAATTAAAGAGTCCAGTGAATTGCTACACACTTTGGCCAGCTATAACCCTTTTTCTCAAGCCGTTGAGCTGATTCGTTTTGCTTTGTATGGGCAATTTAATTTGTATGCGTTTGCCTATACGTTAGCGGCCTTTGTTGTTTTTATGGCAGTGGCTGTTTGGGGCTATAACCCATCAAAAGGCATGATGGTTAAAAAAGGCGGCGGCCCTAGGTGAAACGTGTGCTTGTGGTAAAATTCACCTCAATATGAAGAAAAAACTATTTATACGGACCCACGGCTGTCAGATGAATGAATATGATTCTGAAAAAATGGTTGCTGTGCTTGAAGAATCGCACAACGTGGTGCTCACCGAAAACGAAAAAGAAGCGGATATTTTGCTGCTGAATACTTGCTCGATTCGTGAAAAAGCACAAGAAAGAGTGTTTCATCAATTAGGCCGTTGGCGCCCACTAAAAGAAAAGAACCCGGACTTGTTGATTGGCGTAGGCGGCTGCGTTGCCAGCCAAGAAGGCAAAGTGATACGACGTAGAGCGCCGTATGTTGACGTGGTGTTTGGCCCGCAAACATTACACCGTCTGCCGGCGATGTTAAAACAAGCGCAAACGAAAAAGAAATTGGTCATGGATATCTCATTCCCCGAAATTGAGAAATTTGATAACTTACCCGAACCACGCGCCGAAGGTCCAAAGGCGTTTGTATCGGTGATGGAAGGTTGCAGTAAATATTGCACCTTCTGTGTCGTGCCTTATACGCGTGGTGAAGAAGTGAGTCGCCCATTGAATGATGTCATTACCGAAATTTCCAGCTTAGCATCGCAAGGTGTACGAGAAGTTAACCTGCTGGGGCAAAATGTAAATGCTTATCGCGGTGAAATGGCAGATGGAGATATCGCTGATTTTGCCTTATTGCTGCATTATGTAGCGGCGGTTGATGGTATAGACCGTATTCGTTATACCACTTCACACCCAAAAGAATTTACCGACAGCTTAATTCAAGCATACGAAGAAATCCCTGAATTGGTTAGTCATCTTCATTTGCCGGTACAAAGCGGTAGTAATACGGTGCTGGCGAGAATGAAGCGTGGGCATGAAATTGAAACGTATATTGAGAAGCTCGCGCGATTGAAGGAGATTCGCCCAAACATCAGCTTTTCATCGGATTTCATTGTTGGTTTTCCGCAAGAAACAGATGAGGAATTTGAAGATACAATTAAACTGATTGAGCAGATTGGTTTTGATTTTTCATTTAGCTTTATTTTCAGTGCGCGTCCCGGTACACCAGCGGCGGACATGCCTGACGATATTGATATGAACATTAAAAAGCAGCGACTAGAAAGGCTGCAACAGATTAATAAAGAAAGAACGGCGCAGATATCAAAGGATATGATAGGTACGACACAGTCAATTTTGGTCGAAGGTGAATCAAAGAAAAATTCGTTGCAAATGTCAGGGCGTACAGAAAATAATCGCGTTGTTAATTTTGCAGGTCATCGGCGTTTGGCAGGCCAATTTGTGGATGTTTATATCACAGAAGCATTGCCATATTCATTAAGAGGGCGCTTGGTTAAGGCGAGCTCACAGCCAATGGCTGAAATAGATGAGAGGCAGTCGGTTTTTTAATTGAGTATCCCAATAACAAATAAAGACGTTAGCATAGAGCCTGTTGACAATAAGCGCTTGGCGAACTTATGTGGCCAATTTAATGAGCACTTAAAGCAGTTAGAAAAGCGCTTGAATGTCGACATTAAAAATCGCGGCAATCATTTTAATATTAGTGGTTCTGGTGCCGATGTTTCAGCCGCAATTAAAGCGATAGAAGATATGTATGCAAGTACAGAAATTGATCAATTAACACCTGAAAAGGTGCATTTACTGATGCAGGAAAATCAAATGGATGTAACTCAACCTGCGGATATCGATGACTCGGTTGTTATTCGCACGCGTAAAAAAGTGATTAAGCCTCGCGGTGGAAATCAGCTAGCCTATGTTAAAAGCATTCCTAAAAATGACATTGTTTTTGGTATTGGCCCAGCGGGAACAGGTAAAACCTATCTTGCTGTTGCTTGTGCGGTAGAGGCGTTAGAATCGGAAAAAGTAGCCCGTATTATTTTAACAAGACCGGCGGTTGAAGCCGGTGAACGATTGGGTTTTTTACCGGGTGATTTGAGTGAAAAGATTAATCCTTATTTGCGGCCTTTGTATGACGCCTTATATGAAATGTTGGGCGTTGAGCGTGTAGAAAAACTGATTGAAAAAAAGATCATTGAAATAGCGCCATTAGCCTTTATGCGGGGCAGAACACTAAGTGACGCGTTTATTATTTTGGATGAGGCGCAAAACACGACACCTGAACAAATCAAAATGTTTTTAACGCGAATTGGTTATGGTTCAACGGTCGTTGTAACAGGGGATATTACTCAGATTGATCTACCTGGGCATACAGAGTCTGGTTTGAAGCAAGTGATGAAAATACTAACAAACATCCCCAGCATTAGTTTTACTCAATTTAAAGCATCAGATGTCGTTCGCCACCCAATAGTGCAAAAAATTGTTTCTGCCTATGAGACGTATAGCGAAAAATGACGGTAAATATTCAAATAGTAAGTGAATGTTTAAACTTACCAAACGAAGAAGCGTTAACGCAGTGGGTTCAGTTAGCAATAAAGCAAAGACACAAAGCCGAAGTTGTTGTTCGAATTGTTGATGATGCAGAGTCTGCTGAATTAAATGAAACTTATCGCCAAAAGAAAGGCCCAACCAATGTGTTAAGTTTTCCTTTTGAAGCGCCTGAGGGCTTGCCTATGGAGGCTTTAACGGAAGATGTTCTAGGTGACCTTGTGATATGCGCCCCTGTTGTTTTAAGAGAAGCAAGCGAACAGAGGAAGCCTGTGTTGTCACATTGGGCGCACATGGTGGTGCATGGTTGTTTGCATCTACAAGGCTATGATCATATTAATGCTAAAGACGCTGATGTGATGGAAAGCTTAGAGATAGAACTGTTAAATAATATAGGTATTAAAAACCCGTATGAGGGTTAAGTAAAATGAATCAAACTCAAAACGATAAAGAAGAAAGCCGCTCATTGATTGAAAGGATTGGGCAAGCTTTGATGGGCGAACCCAAAGATCGTGAAGATTTAGTGCAATTGATGCGTGATGCAGAAAAAAGAGGCTTGCTAGGGCAAGACGCATTGGCAATGATAGAAGGCGTGTTGCAGGTGTCAGAATTGCAAGTGCGTGACATTATGATTCCCCGTTCAAATATTGTCTTCATCCCAAGGGAAGCTGGTATCGATGATATTTACCCTTTAGTGATTGATTCTGCGCATTCACGTTTCCCTGTTCAAGATGAAGAAACATCGCAAGTGGCAGGTATTTTATTAGCGAAGGATTTGTTGAGTTATGCGGCATCAAGCAAAGCGCAAAAATTTGATGTTAGGGATGTCATGCGCCACGCCATTTTTGTGCCTGAGAGTAAACGCTTGAATGTCATGCTGCATGAGTTTAGAGCGAATCGAAATCATATGGCGATTGTGATCGATGAATACGGCTCAGTGGCAGGGTTAGTCACTATTGAAGACGTGTTGGAACAAATAGTTGGTGAGATTGAAGACGAACACGATTTTGAAGAAGAAGCGTTTATTCTCCAACGCAATGAAACTGAATTTAACATCAAAGCATTAACCGAAATTGACGACTTTAATGACCGTTTCGACACGAATTATTCAGACGATGAAGTTCATACAGTTGGTGGCATGGTGGTAAGAAGTTTTGGGCACGTACCCGAACACGGAGAAACAACTCAAATTGATGGTTTTCTATTTGAAGTACTAAGAGCTGATAAACGGCGTGTGCACTTGCTTCGCATGACGATGACTGATGCTTCTACTGAAGCTTAATTAGCCGAAGCTTGACGGGTACATTGGTGGAGCGATTTAAGCAGGCAAACCCTACCCTAATAGCGTTGTTATCTGGCGCACTGCTTCCTCTGGCCTTTGCGCCCTACGATTTTCCTGTGATGGCCATTGTGTCATTGCTGTGTTTTTTATTCGTGCTCAAGTCATTAATCCCCTTGCAAGCTGCAAAAGCGGGCTACGCATTTGGTTGGGGTTATTTTGGCCACGGTGTGTACTGGGTTTATTTTAGTATTCATCACTTTGGCCATGCGCCGTTATGGTTGGCGGTGATTATTATGCTGGGCATGGTGGCGATTTTAGCGCTGTACATGTCGTTGTTTGCTTTCTTACTTAATCGTTATTTTCAAGAGCGCACAATGGTTCGCTATCTTGTGGCATTGCCGACGTTATGGCTGGCGTTAGAAGCACTACGTGGCGTTTTGTTCACGGGGTTTCCTTGGCTGTCTCTTGGCTTTAGTCAAATGGATACCGGGTTATCTGGTTGGGCTCCTGTGTTGGGTGTTTTGGGCGTGTCGTGGTTTGTGGTGCTGACCGTTGGCGGGGTGATGTGCTTGCTGTTATGTACGGAGATGAAAAATAAAGTATTGGCCAGCGTGTTGGTACTCGCATCATGGGTTGTGGGGTTGGGGCTTCAAGACGTGACATGGGTTGAACCTGCAGGTGAGCCTATTGAGGTAGCATTATTGCAAGGAAATATTCCGCAAGAAATTAAGTGGTTACGCGCTTTTCGGCAAATAAATATTGATATATACATGCACATGACGCGGCAACAACGCGACGTGGATTTAATTGTTTGGCCAGAAACAGCCATTCCCGCTTTTTATCATGTCGTGCAAAACAGTTTAATGCCGACATTAAAACGAGAGGCGGAGGCCTTCCAGTCGGATATTGTGCTTGGTTTACCCGTGATGCCGGAAGGTACGGGTGATTACTACAACGGTTTGTACAGCGTGCGTCAATCAAACGATTTTTACCTTAAACGCCATTTGGTACCGTTGGGTGAGTATTTGCCGCTAAAGCCATTGTCGACAATTATCTTAGATTTTATGCAGATTCCAATGTCTGATTTTACCGCAGGTAATGATAATCAACGGTTGTTACAGGGCGCAGGTTATCTCTTTGCATCCTCTATTTGTTACGAGGATGTGTTTCAGCAAACTTCGATTTATGGTTTGCCAGAAGCCGCATACTTGATTAATGTGAGTAATGACACCTGGTTTGGTGACACCATTGCGCCGTATCAACATTTGCAAATGGCAAGGATGCGAGCACTAGAAAGTGGCCGGTTTTTACTACGTTCCACCAACACAGGGCTGACAGCGATTGTTGACCAACAGGGAAAAATTGTTAAGCAAGCCCCCATGTTTAAGCGTTTTGCATTAACAGGGGAGATAACGCCGCTTCAAGGTTCGACACCCTTTGTTCGAGGGGGTTGGTGGCTGATATTTGTTTTAATTACCGGTATGCTAGTGGTGAGTTTGTTAAAACGAGACAGAAGGGTTGAACGATGAAAAAGGTGGTAGGGGTATTAGCGGCGCTACTCAGTTGTGCTTTTCAGGTCAGCGCAGAAACGAACACGGCAATTGATAATTGGACAACGTTTGCGCAACAAACGGGTAAGCCCGAACATCAAAAGTGGTTAGAGGCTATCTCCGACCCTAGAGCGATAACGCTAGCAAAACGTTGGAAAGAATTGCGAGGGTTTGACGCATATGATGCCTTGGCTAAGTACCAAATCCCAACGGAGTTAAAGCCGGGTTTGGTGATTAATAAAAGCAATATAGGACAGTATCCTTGGTTAAAAGACTATTTGCCTCGCGATTATATGAAGAGCTTAAATAGCGATACGGGCTTTGTACGAGAAATTAGCATTGTGCCGACCAATACGTACTACATGAACGCAGGTGTATTGAAGGCAACCTTGGCAATACAAGGCAAAAATTTAACACCAACAACGGATGAATATAGCACCTTGGTAAATCCTGATGGTTCGGCGACTTTGTTGAACGATGAAACAGCCAGTGCGATCCCGTATTTAAACCCTAAAGATGGTTTGGAGTTGAACTGGTCGTTTATAGCGCATGGCGTGGGAACAGAAACATTAATTTTTGACCCGATGATTTCAAATTCTTGTGACGATAAAGGTAGTTTAGATGTCCAGTACACAGGCCTAATTTGGTGGCAAAAATTTCATGGCCGCCAAACAATTGAGCCGTTGGGAAGCATAGATGATAAAGACGACTTGATAGAAGGCGGGTCTTTATACGTGGTTTCACCGAATGATGTGAGCGGTATTGCGGCTGTCCGGCAGCGAGCTGCGCTAGGGGATAAAACAGATGACTTTAGAATATTCATCCCCAGCATGCGTAGAACACGAATTTTATCGGGCAACGATGCCCAAGATCCCATGTATTACGGTTTAGAAGTAACGTGGGATGATTGGCGTGCTTACTGGGCTAAAACGGATTTAAACACGTTCGAGTATAAGATGCTGGGTGAACGGCTAATATTGTCATCACCCGAAACGGGCTATATTTACCGTTCAGCAGACATGAATGAAAGCCAGTGTGCCTGGAATAATATGGAAATGGAACTGCGTCCAGTGTGGGTGTTAGAGGTGACCGATAAAATTGGCAAATACCAGTATAAGACGCGGACTATTTATATTGACCAAGAAACGTATTATGCCCAATTCCAAGAAATGTCAGATAAGCGTGGTGAGCCATATAGAACATGGGACGATAGTCGTTCTTGGCGTCCTTTTGATGGTGATGCACAATGGGATCGCATCACTATTCATAATGAATTTAATAACCGTTTAAATATTATTACGGTAACGCCGGATTGGGATGATCGTGGCGAAAAAGTAACTGAAGAGTATTTTGACGTTGATCAGCTTAGAGACATGTAGCCCTAGCTTTTTAATTAGAGCTTTCTAACTGTCTAGAGTCCAAAAACTTATCGTAATGAATGTGGTCTAGGCTGATGTTTGCTTCTTCCAGTTTTACTAGAGTAGCATCAATCATTCCCGGTGGGCCGCATAAATAGGCATGGCTATCAGACACAGCAAAGCCTGTTGTCTCATCGTTGATAAAATCGGTTACTAAGCCGCGCTTACCAGTCCAGTCAGAATCTTCTGGTTCATCTGACAAGATTGGGACGAATTTAAAGGTATTCGGCCATTGTTCAGTTAGGCTTTTCATTTCCTCTAGGCAGTACAAATCGCGTTGCGCTCTAGCACCAAATAAATAGGTGACAGGGCGATCGATTTTATTAGCGAGGGCCTCGTCTAAAATGGCTTTTAATGGCGCCATGCCACTGCCGCCAGCAACACCAAGAATCGGTTCTTCTGAAGTACGTAGCCAAAATGCGCCACTGGGACCGTGCAGTTCAAATGCTTCTCCCACGCGGTCTTTTTCAAACAACCATTCAGTGTAGCTGCCACCCGGTACGTTTCGAACATGGAACGTGAGTGATGTTTGCCCACCTTGTACAGGCGCTGAGGCAAATGAGTAGCTACGATGGCGATCAAAGCCTTCAATGCCAATATCAGCGAATTGGCCGGCAGTGAAGGAGATGGCCCGATCAAGCTCGACGCTGACTTCTGCTATGTCGTGTGTCAACATATTAGTGGCAGTGATTTTACCTTTGTATGTTTCAAGAGGATGATTTGGGGTATGTGCATCAGCTTCTAATTCAATGGTGATATCAGATTTTAATAAGGCCTGGCAGGCCAAAATATAACCCTCATCAATTTCGGCTTCAGATAAAGTATACGAGAAATCCATAATGGCTTTAACATCACCTTCAATCAGTTTGCATCGACAGTTGCCACAGGTGCCAACCGTACAGTGGTAAGGAAAGTTAACACCCTCGCTTAACGCAGTTTGTAATAGCGTATTGTTTTTAGGCACTTCAAACGTTTCGCCGGTTGGTTGAATAGTGGCGGATAAAGGCCCCTTTTTAGAACCGCCAAATAGGCTGCCGAATAGTTTTTTCATAAGTAGGTAAGGTGTGGTTAGGCTTTAGATTCAGATTCGCTAAGCCAGTCTGGCCAGCCAGCTTTTTTATTGGCTTCACGCGCCAGCTCTTTTTCTTCAGCGGTTGCGTGGTTAAAGTCCCAGTTTTTTAAACGGGGCTTGGCGATGTATTTAAACCAAAGGGGAGGGATTAACCCCGTGGCGAAACACAAGAATAGGCTCGGCATTTGTGGGCCGTCAGCTTTGGGTTTTAGTTTGTAATAGGGTGCGTAAGAATCCATATGGTGATCATTATGGTTGGTGATCTCAAATGATATGGTTCGACTGATAGGTTTTAGGTGATTCCAGATATGTTGAGAATCATATTTTTTCCCTTCAACACGTACCAAGCCATAATGCTGATAATAGTTGAAGGCTTCAACCAACATGCGGCCGATTAGCATGCCTGCTAGGGCAATAAGCATGGCAGTTAAGCCGGCAAACCAAAAAATAACGCCTACTAAAACAACAATTTGCATAATCGCATTCATAATGCGGCCAGTAGGTGCGAGCAATGAACGTTTTGTTTTTTTGCAGCGCATGGCTTCCATTTCAAAAAAATCTTTTAGACTGCCATAGATAGCGACGGGAATAAACTTGTAAACCGAATAACCACGTGGGCAAGTGTCTGAATCCTTAGCCGTGCCTAAGTGAATATGGTGTGTGTGAACGTGAGCCACATCGCGCGTTGGGTCGAAATAGAAGGTGCCTAAAAGCGTCGCAAATAATCGGCCCATTGGGTTTCTGCGGTGCATTAGTTCGTGGTTAACGGGCAACGTAGGCACAGCGCTAAGCCAACCGAGCGAGAAGGCTGCGCCAAGTAATAATATTGCTGGAGTTGCTTGGCCAGATTGCTGTTCTAGCATCATCCAATAGGTGAATGTTCCATACAGCGCAATCATCAAGAACAAGTGGAGATACAAAGGCAGTTCTGCAAGCCATTCGATAGAGGCATCATGCTGTTTGTAATCAGTAGGAACGATGATATCAATAAGCAATAAAGGCACGAAGGTCAGCAAGCCTAACCAAACATAAGCGCCGCCTAGTATAAAGCCTACAATGCCAGTAATAACGATGACGGCGCCTAGGTAATATCTCAAATAATTCATATGTTGTTTCGTAAGGTTTTGGGTTTAGTTAAGGATATCATGCTTCTTTAATAGGAAGGTGCCCCATGAGACATGTCATTTTTTCTTTAGCTCGGCATATAAGCTTTTAAATTCTTCGGTCACTTTGTGGGTGGGTGCGTATTGAATCATTGGCTGACAGGCGCTGTGTGATTCTCTTATTTTTACCGACGGGGATATTTTCGTTTTAAATAGTTTTAATTTGTCTGCGATAAGTTCATTAACCAGTTGCGCTGGTAGATTTGCTCTTCGCTGAAATTGGTTAACCACAATGCCTTCAATTACTAAGTCTGGGTTGTGGTCTGCTTTAACTTCATCAACAGTATCAAGTAAAGAGTAGAGTGCTTGTTTTGAAAAAACATCGCAATCAAACGGTATAATGCAGTTATTTACTGCGATTAGCGCCGATCTTGTATAAAAGTTTAAAGCGGGCGGTGTGTCGATAAAAATATTATCGAACTCATCCATTGCTTCAAGCGCCTCTTTTAATTTGTAAATTTTGTAACGCGATTCCAGTTTTGCGTGAAGATTGTCCATGTCTGGGTGAGATGGCATCACGTACAAATTTGGCATGTCAGTTTCGTAAATGAATTCACTAAAATCTTTGGGGAATAGGCTGACGCTCAGCGTTGACGCATAAAAATCGGCCAGTGTAGATTCTAGTTCTTCTGTTCTATAACCAAGCAAATAATGTGTTGAATTGCCTTGCGTGTCTAAATCAATAACCAGTGTTTTCTTTCCTTTAGATGCACTAATGGCGGCTAAATTACAGGTGATGGTAGATTTACCAACGCCGCCTTTTTTATTAAAAATAACTCGATTCATGTGTTGCTTGCCTTTTTACTCTGACGTTTAAATTCTGTTTTATGACATTTAGGACACGGTGGTATATGCCCTGTTTTTTTGAAGTTTAGCGTTTGTTCGCAGGAGATACACTGCAAGGTGCCTGGGCCTGTTACTTCTCCAGAGTGATACAGCGTGCTCTTGATGGCATCTAAACTTAGTTTATCCCATTCTAGTTTGGTTTTATCGGCGACTGATTCAATCCAGTCACCAATCTTACCTTCAACCAAGGCGGATTCAAATGATAACCACTGTGAAAACTCTTCTTTAGTTTCTTGCAAATACACAGAAACATCGTCTAGATCTCTTTTTAAATAGTCAGCGACTTTATTCGCCTCTTCTTTTGTGAGTTCACCTAGCTCAACGGCTTTTTCTTTAGCGTGCTCAAGGTTTTCATCAATGGTTGGAATGGCTAGTTTTTCAGCTTTTTCGACCGCATCATGAAGTCGTTTAACCATGGTGTCGTAGGCGTCAATCAATTTGTCTTGTATCGGATTGTTCATAAAGCCTCCTAGCGTAATATCGCTTTAGATTTAGGGGTAGCTAAGGTATTCTACCCACCTTATTAATAGTGTGTCCGATGGTAGAAAAATGCAAGAAGAATATCAACCTTCTCTTATCGAAAAGAGTGTTCAAGAAAAATGGCAAACAACGGGTGCTTTTGAAGTAACTGAAGATTCTGAGAAGGAAAAATATTATTGTCTATCGATGTTCCCGTACCCCAGTGGACGTTTGCATATGGGGCACGTGCGAAATTACACGATTGGCGACGTGATTAGCCGTTATCAACGGATGAAGGGTAAAAACGTGATGCAGCCGATGGGCTGGGATGCGTTTGGTTTGCCAGCTGAAAATGCGGCGATGAAACATGGTGTTCACCCCGGTGGTTGGACAGCGGATAATATTGACTACATGCGCGACCAGCTTAAGCAACTGGGTTTTGGTTATGACTGGAAGCGTGAGCTAGCAACCTGTAACGACGATTATTACCGTTGGGAGCAATGGTTCTTTACTCGCCTGCTTGAAAAAGACTTGGTGTACAAAAAAACGGCGCCGTTAAATTGGTGCCCAGATTGCAATACCGTGTTGGCGAATGAACAGGTGATTGATGGCTGTTGCTGGCGTTGTGATAACGAAGTTGAAAAGCGTGAGATTTCACAATGGTTTATGCGCATTACAAATTACGCGGATGAATTACTTACTTCACTAAAAGAGCTTGAAGGCTGGCCAGAGCAAGTGCGTACCATGCAGCAAAACTGGATAGGGCGTTCTGAAGGTGTGGAACTGTCATTTGATATTACTGGCGGTGAGCCAGTGTCGGTCTATACGACACGACCAGATACGCTGATGGGTGTAACCTATGTAGCCGTTGCCGCAGAGCATCCGTTAGCACTAAAGGCCGCGAAAGATAACGAGAGCATCAAAGCCTTTTTGGATGAATGTAAAACCATGGAAACATCGGAAGCAGCGATGGAAACCATGGAGAAAAAAGGTGTTGATTCAGGCATTAAAGCTATACACCCAATAACGGGCGAAGAAGTTCCCGTTTGGATCGCCAATTTCGTATTGATGCATTACGGCACGGGCGCGGTGATGTCGGTGCCAGCACATGATCAACGTGATTATGAATTCGCCACGAAATACGGTTTGGATATTAAACAAGTCATTACCTCGGCTAACGATGAGATCAATATCGCTGAGCGAGCCTATACAGGCAAAGGTACGCTGATTAATTCAGCTGAATTTGATGGGCTTGATTTTCAACAAGCATTCAACGCAATTGCTGATGCGTTAAACGCAAAAAATAAAGGCGAGAAAAAAGTAAATTACCGCCTACGTGATTGGGGTATTTCACGCCAACGCTATTGGGGAACGCCTGTTCCTGTTGTGTATTGCGATAGCTGTGGAACAGTACCTGTGCCGGATGAACAGTTGCCGGTTATTTTGCCTAAAGATGTGTCGTTAGAAGGTGTAGGTTCACCGCTAGCTCGACACGAAGAGTTCGTTAATACGAACTGCCCTAAATGTGGTGGTGACGCTAAAAGAGAAACCGATACCTTTGATACCTTTATGGAATCATCGTGGTATTTCGCGCGCTATTGTTGCGCTGATAATGATCAGGCGATGTTGGATGAACGGGCCAATTATTGGTTGCCAGTTGATCAGTATGTGGGTGGTATTGAGCACGCTATTTTGCATTTACTGTATTCGCGTTTTTATACCAAGTTATTGCGTGATATGGGTCTGTTAAATTGCGACGAGCCGTTTAAGAATTTGCTAACCCAAGGCATGGTGCTAAAAGATGGCACGAAGATGTCTAAATCAAAAGGCAATACGGTTGATCCACAAGGCTTGATTGCAAAATATGGTGCGGATACTGTTCGTTTGTTCACCATGTTTGCGGCACCTCCAGAGCAATCATTGGAATGGTTCGATAGTTCGGTAGAAGGTTCATTTAGGTTTTTACGCAGAGTATGGCGACAAGTTAAAGAACATGTGGATGGTGGTTTAGTTGCGAGCTATTCAGTCGATGATTTGTCGAATGACGAGAAGGTGTTACGTAGACAAATTCATGAAACCTTGAGTAAAGTGAGCGATGATTACGGTCGCCGTTTAACGTTTAACACGGCTATTGCCGCAAATATGGAACTGCTTAATGCGGTGTCTAAATTTAAGGCTGAAACAGAGGCGGCTAAAGGTCTACGTCAAGAGTGTCTAGAGAACATTGTGTTGATGCTGTCGCCAATAACACCGCATATTTGTGATGAATTATGGAAAGCATTAGGGCACGATGACGAATTGGTTCAAGTCGCTTGGCCCATGTTTGATGCGTCAGCGTTGGTGTTAGATGAAGTGCAAATGGTGGTGCAGGTTAATGGTAAGTTACGAGGTAAAATCACCGTTGCTGCAGATGCCGATAAAGAAAGCATAGAAAAATTAGCGCTATCGGAGGAGAATGTCGTTAAATATATTGACGGCAAGCCGGTTAAAAAGGTTATTGTTGTTCCTAAAAAGTTGGTTAGCATTGTTATTTAACGGATATCACCTATGAAAACTCAATCGAAATCTTTTGTTGTGCTGCGTGCAGTAATACTTCTTTGTTTATTAACGGCCGTGCTAACAGCTTGTGGCTTTAAATTACGCGGCTCATTCCAATTACCTGAGGCGTTACAAAAGATTTATGTAGTGGGCTCTCAAGGTGATTTAGTCAATGATTTGAACGACATGTTGGCCTTTTCTGCGGAAGTGGTGAGTAATCGAACAGATGCAGATGCGATTTTAACCATCAATAAAGAAGAGTCGGAGAACAGAACATTGAGCGTGGATTCGCGAGGTAAAGTGCGTGAGTCTGAGATGAGTTGCTCAGTGCTCTACAGCTTAGCCTTGGCTAATGGTGATGTGTTGCTGGATAAAGAAGCATTGTTATTAGTACGTGATTTCATCAATGATGAAAATGACATCATTGGACGAACCAATGAGTCGGCTGTTATCGCTCGGGATTTAAAACGCGATGCGGCACAACAAATTCTAAGACGGATTCAAGCCTTAAACGTCGACAATTAATATCACGCTTAAACGTTATATCGGTTTCTTAAGCAGACTGACATGCAGCTAGACGTTAATAAATTGTCTTTTTCAGTGGATAAAGGCTTGGCTGCCGTCTATTTGATTACGGGTGATGAGCCGCTTCAACAAGGTGAAGCCGTTGATTTAATTCGCAAAAAAGCCCGTTTAGACGGCTTTCTTAACCGTGAAGTGCTGCATGTGGACGGCCGCTTTGATTGGAATCAATTATTGGGTGTGTGCTTAACGCAGTCGTTATTTGCAGAAAAAAATCTGATTGAATTAAATTTGCCTACCGGAAAACCAGGCCGAGATGGGTCGCAAGCGATAGAAAAGGTTATTAGCGATTTATCAGCAGATAATGTTTTGATTATCATTGCGGGTAAATTGGACAAGGCATCCAAAAACACCAAGTGGTTCAAATCTGTCGATAAACACGGTGTTGTTGTTCAAGTGTGGCCGTTGTTTGAAAATCAATTATACGGCTGGTTGAAGCTGCGCCTAAATCGTAAAGGCATGACAACTGATCAGCAAAGCATAAAGTTGTTGGCGGACAGTGTTGAAGGTAATTTGTTGGCGGCGGTTCAAGAAATTGAAAAGCTGCATGCCATTCATGGCGCAGCGCAGTTGTCTGCCAGTGATATTGTTAACGCTGTAGCAGACAATGCGCGTTACGACGTGTTTAAGCTGACCGACAGTTTGTTAGCCGGAAATTCAGTAAGAACGGTTCAAGTGTTAAAAGGCCTGCTGGGTGAAAAGTTAGCAGCGCCAGTGATTTTATGGGCGCTAATGCGTGAACTACGGATAATGGCTGGGCTAAGCTTTGAAAAGGCCAGCACGGGGCGAACAGCCGGAACGTTTAAAAAGCACCGCGTGTGGGATTCGAAACAAAGCCAGTACATGCGGGCGCTTTCACGCGGGAGTGTGCGCCAGTGGCAAGGTTTAATCCAGGCATGCGCAAAGGCGGAGCGAATGACAAAAGGTGTGGACCAAGGGAATGAGTGGTTGCTCATTGAACAAATTTGCTTAGCATTTTGTGAACCGAAACGGCTCAAGCAGTACGGTATAATCGAATAAACATTAAGACAGTAATTAGGTAATAAAATGAGTGAATTAATTGAATACATGCAGACATTGGGCAAGCGCGCAAAAGCGGCTGCTCGTGTGATTGCAAATGCGGATACAGGCGTAAAAAACAACGCATTAACGGCCATTGCTAACGAAATTGAAGCGCAACAAATAGCTATATTGGACGCTAACGCCTTGGATATGGCAGCAGGGGCTAAAAACGGGCTTGATGATGCATTACTCGATCGTTTAGAGTTGAATGCTGAGCGTGTTGCTGGCATGGCGGAAGGCTTGCGACAAATTGTTGCGTTACCAGATCCTGCGGGCGAAATTAGCCAGATAAACTCACGTCCATCGGGTATTAAAGTGGGTCAAATGCGAGTGCCTTTGGGCGTGATTGGTATTATTTACGAGTCTCGGCCGAACGTTACCGCAGATGCTGCGGCGCTCTGTCTAAAATCCGGCAATGCCAGCATTTTACGTGGTGGATCAGAAGCCAAACATTCAAATTTAGCGATTGCCGCGTGTATCAGTAAAGGTTTGCAAGAGGCCGGTTTGCCATCGGATGTTGTACAAGTAATCGAGACAACGGACCGCAATGCGGTGGGTGAGTTAATCCGTATGGAGGGCACGGTTGACGTAATTATTCCACGTGGTGGCAAAGGGCTTATTGAACGGATTACCAAAGAAGCTCGTGTCCCAGTGATTAAGCATTTACATGGCGTATGTCACGTTTATTTGGATGATAAAGCCGATAAAGAGATGGCTATATCTATTGCCCTTAATGCCAAAACGCAGCGTTATGGTACCTGTAACACCATGGAAACTTTATTGGTTTCGGAAGGTGTCGCGGCTGAGTTTCTACCTGAATTAGAGGCGTTATACCAAGCAGAAAATGTTGAATTACGTGGCTGTGTAAAAACTTGCGAGATCTTACCGTCTTGCGTTAAAGCCGTTGATGCAGATTGGGACGAAGAATACCTAGCGCCGATTTTGTCCATTCGAGTGGTGGCAGATATGGACGCAGCAATGGACCATATTCACCGGCATAGCTCTGGGCATACAGAAGCTATCGTGACGGATGATTATTCAAAAGCTATGCGCTTCTTACGTGAGGTGGATTCAAGCTCGGTGATGGTGAATGCGTCGACACGATTTGCCGACGGTTTTGAATATGGACTAGGCGGTGAAATTGGTATCAGTACTAATAAATTGCATGCGCGTGGGCCGGTTGGTTTGGTGGGTTTAACAACGCAAAAGTACATCGTGCTGGGTGAAGGACATATTCGCCAATAATTGTCATTGCTCACGGTCATGAGTGCTGAATCTATTGGTTTGTATGGCGGCACATTTGACCCCGTGCATTTAGGTCACCTGACAGCGGCCAGTGATGTACAGCAAACATTAAGTTTAGACTATGTTCAGATGGTGTTGTCGGCTAATCCGCCGCATAAAAAACCACCTGTTTTAAATGCGGATGAACGGTTTTCTTTATTGTCTGCCTCGGTAAAAGCATTCCCGCACTTACAGGCAGATGACTGTGAAATAAAGCGTGATGGCCCAAGCTATATGGTTGATACGTTACGTTACTATCGGAAAATAAAGCCAGAAGCCTCATTGTTGCTTATCTTGGGTATGGAAGCGTTTAATGGCTTGATGTCTTGGCATCAGTGGCAACATATTATCGGCTTAGCGCATATTGTGGTGACGGACCGTGCAGGGTTCAATAACGAGTTGGTGCCTGAAATTGAAGCGTATGCGGCAACGTATATAACAAAAGATAAGTCAACGCTAAAACACTTAACACATGGTAAAATATATCATCAGCCTGTGTCTGCTCTGGATGTTTCTGCAACACAACTTAGGCAACGAATAATGGATAAAAAGTCGGTAGAGCAATGGCTTGTTGGGGATTGTTGGACAATGATTCAGCAACACGATTATTACACAGCGTTACATAGATAAAAATAAGGTATGAAAGAATGAGTGAGCAGTTGTTAGCAAAAGTAACTGAGGTCCTTGATGAGAGAAAAGGTCAGCAGATAGAAGTGATTGATGTGAGGGGTAAATGCTCCTTTACCGATCATATAGTGATTGTGACGGGTACATCAAGCCGACATGTTAAATCACTGGGCAATGAAGTGGCAATGGAGGCTAAGAGAAATGGCTTAATACCGCTGGGTGTTGAAGGGATGAGTGCCGGCGAGTGGGTATTGGTCGATTTAGGTGATACGGTTGTACATGTTATGCAGCCGAAAATTAGAGAGTTCTATCAATTGGAAAAATTGTGGATGGTTGAGGCTGAAGCTTAGTGTTTGAACCAGTTCATTGTTTGTTCATTTAAGTGGTTTAAGATATAAAACTACTAGGTGCGGTAGAACGTTCGCGTAACTAAAATTTCTAAGTAAACACAGGGAGAATGAAATGAATAGAAAAAGTTTAGCAACAGGTATAGCAGCAGGGCTTATTTTTACCTTAGCAGGCTGTACAACCATTAATCCATACACTGAAGAACAACAAACCAGTAATGCAGCGAAAGGTGCAGGTGCGGGTGCCATTGCGGGTGCCATTATTGGTGCTATGAGAGGCGATAGAAAAACAGCTTTAAAAGGCGCTTTGATAGGTGCCGCGGCTGGTGGCGGCGTTGGTTATTACATGGATGTTCAAGAGTCGAAATTGCGTCAACGATTAAGAGGAACTGGTGTTAGTGTCAGCCGTGTTGGTAATAACTTGGTGCTTAATATGCCAGGTAATGTAACGTTTAGAACAGACAGTACGAGTATCAATGCTGGTTTTTATCAAGTATTAGATTCTGTTGCCATTATATTGAAAGAGTACACCGATACAACAGTAACAGTTGTTGGCCATACGGACAGTGTTGGGAGTGAGTCGTACAACCAGCTATTATCTCAGCAGCGCGCACAAAGCGTGGCAAGTTACCTCGGTTCACAAGGCGTTCAAGGGCAACGCTTTAATGTTATTGGGCGGGGCGAACAAAGTCCGGTTGCTGGCAACTCAACAAGAGAAGGGCGTGCGCAAAATAGGCGCGTAGAAATCACATTGACACCGCTTAATGTTCGGTAGCAGTGCTATCAATTGATGCATTCAAAAACGGCTCATTTGAGCCGTTTTTTTATTATGTTGAATCAGATTATTTAACGACAAGCATTAATACTATTAATCACTATGAAACTTAAAATTTTAGCCGTCGGTCAAAAAATGCCTGCATGGGTAACAGCGGGTTACCAAGAATATGCCAAGCGTATGCCTCGTGAGTGTTCATTAGACGTGGTGGAAATTGCACCGGCTAAAAGAACCAAGCAAAGTAACATGGCTAGAATTGTTGACAACGAGGGCGATCGAATCCTAGCGGCAATCAAGGACACGGATTACGTGGTGGCACTGGAGGTTAAAGGCAAGCAATGGTCAACCGAAGGGCTGGCGAATAAGCTTTCTGCGTGGCAAAGCATTCATACGCATATTATATTTGTCATTGGCGGGCCAGATGGGCTGTCGGGCAAGTGTTTGAAGCGCGCTAACGAACAATGGTGTTTATCGCCGTTAACGTTTCCGCACCCGTTGGTAAGGGTGATTCTAGCTGAGCAACTATACCGAGGCTGGAGTTTAATGAACAACCACCCTTACCACAGAGAATAAATATGAAAATAATTTTAGCATCGGCATCACCCCGGCGTGCTCAGTTGCTTAAGCAAATAGGCGTTGCGTTTGATGTTAAAGCCGTAGACATTGATGAAACACCTCTTAATGATGAATCAGCTGAAGATTATGTGCTACGGCTTGCAATTGAAAAAGCTCAAGCAGCGAAATTTTTTTTTGCTAACAGTGATGTGCTGATTATTGGCTCAGATACTTCCGTCGTAGTGGATGGTGAGATTCTAGGAAAGCCAGCGGATAAGCAACATGCGTTCGCTATGTTGCAAAAATTATCGGGGCGAACACATAAGGTGCTGACGTCAGTGGCAATGTTAGGGCAGACTACATCGAACTTTGTTAGTACTAATCAGGTGACGTTTGAAGCTTTAAGTAGCGACGATTTGGAGTGGTATTGGGCGACGGGCGAGCCAAAAGGTAAGGCAGGTTCTTATGCTATACAGGGTAAGGCGGCGATGTTTATATCGCACCTTGAAGGGAGCTTTTCTGGTGTCATGGGGCTGCCTTTGTACGAAACAACCCAGCTGTTAAAACAGCATGGGCTAAAATTGAAATAAAGCTTATTTTTTTATCGCTAAATTATTGGCTTTATTTTTAATGGCTAAGTCTTTGCCAATGGGTGTGAAGCTTTGTGTGATGCCGTCTTGACATTCAACAGCGGTGCTAACACCAGCGTAGATAGTAATGGATTTTACGCCGTTATTATTTTTGCATTTTTCATTGGCTAATTTAATATCGACATCGTCAACAGATTGGTAAAAGCAGCCTTGTAATAAGAGTAAAATCGCAGCAGTAAAAAGTGTTTTCATAGTAAGGTAGTGGACGTATTTAATAAGCGTTTATAGCCAAAGGGCATAAGTTTCATGGCGCTGAGAAAAACACTCAGCGTAATTCAGCTTTATCATAACGAAATAACAGGAAATTTGGAAATAGAATGAGCGATGAAATTCTACTCAATATAACGCCACCTGAAACACGCGTCGCGGTTCTTGAAAACGGGGTGCTACAAGAATTGATCGTGGAGCGACAACGTAAGCGCGATATTGTCGGGAATTTATACCGGGGTGAAGTTTCCCGTGTGATGCCGGGAATTCAAGCCGCCTTTATTGATATTGGGCTAGGCCGGGCTGGTTTTTTACATGCATCTGATGTGCTGATTGATGGCGAAACACCGTGTGATGAAAAAGGCATTGAACGGTTCTTACACCAAGGCCAAAAAATTGTTGTGCAAATTCTCAAAGCCCCTATTGGTACTAAAGGGCCGCGCTTGACGATGAGTTTATCTATTCCGTCACGTTACCAAGTTTTTTTGCCGTATTCTGAAAAACTAGCGCTGTCTCAACAGCTAGAAAATGAAGACGAACGTGAGCGTCTGATTGCTTGTATGGAGGTGTTTAAGGAGCAAGGCTACTCAGGTGGCTATATAGCGAGAACAGCAGCAGAAGGTGTCGATGATGACAATATTCGTGCTGACATGCTGTTTCTTAATAAACTTTGGGATGTTATTGAACGGCAAATCAAAGACGTTGAGTTAGGGTTGATATATGAAGATTTGCCACTAGCACTGCGTATTCTTCGTGACTGGTATCAGTCGTCGGTAACGAAAATAGTGATTGATTCTAAAAGTAACTTTGACCGAATGGCGGAATTTGCGGTTACATTTATGCCTGAAGTTGAATCAATACTAGAGCTGTATAAAGGTGAACGTCCGTTATTTGATATTTACAATATTGAAAATGAAATTAAGGCCGCTTTAGAAAGGCAGGTGGCATTAAAGTCGGGTGGACATTTGGTGTTTGATCAAACGGAAGCGATGACAACCGTGGATGTGAATACGGGCAGTTACCTTGGACGAAGTAATCAAGAGCAAACTATTTTTAAAACGAACATGGAAGCTGCTCAAGCAACGGCACGTCAATTACGTCTGCGAAATTTGGGCGGTATTATCATCGTTGATTTTATTGACATGCACAATGAAGCGCATAAAGCAGCGGTGTTGAATGCGCTTGAAAAAGCGATGAATAAGGACCATGCGAAGTACACCATCAGCAATGTATCTGAGCTGGGCTTAGTTGAAATGACGCGTAAACGCACGCGTGAAAGTTTAGAGCGGGTGATGTGTGAGCCGTGCGGAGCTTGCCAAGGTTCGGGCACAGTACGAACGCCTGAAACCACCTGTTATGAAATTTTCCGCGAAATCATGCGCGATGCGAGGCAATATGAAGCCAAAGAGTTATTGGTTTTAGCATCCAATGAAGTCGTCGAGATGTTGCTGGATGAAGAGTCTACGACGTTGGCAGATTTAGAGGCATTTGTGGGTGCGCACATTAAATTTAGGGCCGAAAACGAGTATAGCCAGGAACAGTATGATGTTATTTTGGTGTAGGTCTCAAGGGCATTAATGATGAGTAAGGTACGACTATTTGGGCATTCTGTGCTGTGGATTTTCACCGTTAGCATGGTGGTGCTTGCTTTAGTACTGATGGCAGCAAGGTTGGTTGCCATGCAAGTGCCTAGTTACAAACATGATTTAGAAGTTTTTTTAAGTGAGGAAACTGGTACCGATATCAGCGTAGATGGTTTGTCTGCGTCAATGAATGGCTTTCAGCCACAAATTAGCCTATTAGGGGTAACACTTGGGGAACGAAGCAACCCCGCGCAAGCTTTACAGGTGGGTGAAATACGATTGTCCTTCAATCCCCTAAGTTTTATTAAGGGGCGTATAAACCCGAACAAAATAACCATCCTAAAGACGGATATATCAATCAAGCGATTTGCAGATGGGCACCTGTCTATTTTAGGCTTATCGAATAATAAGTCGGCGGAAAACTCCACCAGTGATTTCTCTTGGCTGTTAGAGGACGGCTACTTTGAGGTATTGGATAGTCAGATAACTTGGCAGGATGGTATGCGTGACGTGCCAGATGTCACGTTAAAAGACGCACGCATTGTTTTTAAAAACAATGACCAGAAACACGTGTTTTCCCTTCGGGCAAAGTTGCCAGAGGGTGATGGTGAGAGCATTGCTTTTTCCGTTGATATAGATGGAGACCCTTTATCTGATAATGATTGGAACGCAAAGGGCTATTTAAAAGCCGAGAAACTTCACATTGATAAATATTTGTCGAGGCTAAAGGTCGACGAGCTGTCTATCAACCACGGTGTGGGCGATCTAGAACTATGGAGCAGGTGGGATTCAGCGCAATTGACTCAGGTAAAAGGCTATGTTGTTGTGGAGGCCGCGAGCTTATTGCGAAATAAAAAAACACTGGCTATTTCCCAATTCAATAGTCAGTTCGATTGGCTTAAAACTGCCAATGGTTGGAGCTTGACGGCCAAAGATTTTTCGTTTGAAGCCGCTGGTTCACAACAAGAAAAAAGCCAATTTAGTGTTAAATTTCAGTCAATTAATGAAGGGCAGCTGCAAATAAACATTGAATTAACGGGGTTAAATTTAGCCGCAATTAGCAGCCTAGCTCAACACAGCGATTTATTGGATCAAAAAACAGCCAACCTGCTACAAGCCGTTAACCCGTCGGGCAGGTTAAATAATGTAACGGTGTCTTTGCTAACAGAAGGTGAACAACAAGCTTGGGCATTTTGTGGTCAGCTAAAAGATTTTTCCAGTCATGCCTACGAGCAGTCGCCGGGGGTTAAAAATGTGACTCTCAGCGCGTGCGCGACAACAGAGAAGGGATGGATAGAGGCTGATACTGCAGATGCTGCGGTGTACTTTAAAGGTTTGTTTAGGGACCCGATTGAGCTGGATGAGTTGACTGGGCAGTTGACGTGGTTTCGTGATGCTAATGGTTGGGCTGTTAGCAGTAACCGGCTGGTAGCAAACACACCTCATTTTGAGACAGCAACACGGTTTAAGCTTCAACTTCCTACCGATGGCAGCGATGCCGTGATTGATTTACAAGCAGGCTTTGGTCATGCCGACGGACGGTTTACGTCGTTATATTTACCGGTTGGGATCATGGGGGAAGGCGTTGTCAATTGGTTAGATAGCGCTTTTACCGAAGGCCAGGTAACCGGTGGTGGCGTGTTGCTGAAGGGTGCTTTGCCGGATTTTCCCTATCGAGATAAGCAAGGCATCTTTCAGGTGTTGTTTGATACCGAGTCAGTGTTGTTACATTATGCTGACGATTGGCCTGATGTTGTCGATGCGTCCGCGCAGGTGGAGTTTAAAAACGAAGGTATGCGCATTGTGGGGTCAAAGGGACGGATATCTGGCAATAATATTGCCAACGTTCTGGTTGATGTTGCTGACCTTAAAAATGACCATTATCTGAATGTATCAGGCAAGGTTAATGATGATATTGGCGGCTTGTTTACTTTCTTTGAACAGTCACCGATAAAGCAAACAGTGGGTGCTTTATTACAGCAAAGCCGAGCGTCTGGGGAAGCGATGGTAGATTTAAACATTGCAATCCCTCTACGGGCTAAATTAAAAACACGTGTGAAAGCACAAGCGACGTTAAGCAATAATACGTTAATGTTTCCAAAGATAGACGTGGCGCTTGAAAACATACAAGGCGTGATTAAATACTCGGAGCAAGGACTCAGTGGTGCCGCTTTACGTGGACGTTTTTTGGGTCAGCCATTAACGGTTGATATTTATTCGCAAGAAAATCGTACGCTTATTAAAGCAAACGGTCCGTTAAACACAGCTGTGTTGGCTAAAAAGTATCCGTCTAAAGCATGGCAGTACGTAAACGGCGACAGTGCAGCTGAATTACTCGTGACACTTCCGCATGCAGGCCTGTCGGGCGGTGGTTCATCGAGTATTTCACTTAGCTCTGATTTGGTGGGTATAGCTGTAGACTTACCTGCACCTGTTGGCAAAGTGTCGGCCGACGCCAAACGGTTTAATGTCGAGCTTAACTTAGGCCAAACTGGCTTGCCGATGGCGGCCAGTTACGGTGATAAGTTAAAAGGATATTTCCATTTTATTGAAGACGAAGGTGACGTGCTTTCGTTGTCCAAAGGCAGCTTACATTTTGGTGGGGGAGAAACTGAATTACCAGCTGAGAAAGGATTCAAATTGTCCGGTTTTGTTAAGGCGTTGGATGTAAAACAGTGGCGAGAGGCACTCCATATCGGTGGCGCAAAATCGGATGCAACGCTAAGTGTCAATCAACTAGATATTACATTAGGTGAGCTAAACTGGTTGGATCGAACATTCAGTGATGTTCAGATAAAGGGTGTACATACGGTATCGCATTGGGCTGGAGACATTGTCAGTCCGTCTGTGTCGGGTCAATATGTACTGCCAGATAGTTTCGGTAATAATGAAATTATTCAATTGGACTTAATGACGTTAAAATTGCCTCCGTTAAACCCCGAAGGATTGCGCGAAACAAAGTCCCCCCTGAATCCAGATGAAATACCGAATATCAACTTGAAGAGTAAGGCCTTGTTTCTCGGGGATGCAGCATTGGGTGCGATGGAACTTAGGCTGCGACGAAAACACAACGGGATGATTATTGAAAAATTATCTCTGGAATCTAAACGCGATCAACTTCAGGCATATGGGGCATGGGAGTTGGAAGGGGGCGTTAGCCGTACGGGATTGAAAGGCCAGTTAACGAGTAAATCACTGGGGAGCTTGTTAAATGACACAGGTGTTTTTGATGATTTAGAAGGCGCGCCGGCAGACGTGGTTTTTGACGTATATTGGCCAGGCGAGCCGCAAGAGTTCTCAAAGAACCATTTAAATGGGTATGGCCAAATCAAAACCAGTAAAGGTAAATTGCTAGACGTAGAACCAGGGATAGGCCGTATTTTCGGTTTATTGAGTTTATATACCTTGAAAAGGCGCCTGCAGTTGGACTTTAGTGATTTGATTGAAAAAGGTCTAAGTTTTGACAAGATAAAAGGCCGGTTTACGATTAATGACGGCGACGCTATAACCAAACGTTTTTATTTAGAAAGCCCGTCTGCACGTATCGACTTTGACGGCCGCGTCGGGCTTGGGAAAGAAGATTTTGATCAATTGATTACGGTGACGCCCAATAGCACAGAAAGCTTACCAATAGCGGGTGCACTTGCTGGTGGCCCACTGGTTGGGGCAGCTGTATTTATTGTGCAAAAAATAGCCGGCAAAACGCTGAATAAGTTTGTAGGCTATCAATACCGTGTCACCGGGCCGTGGAGTGACCCTAAGATTAAACAGATCAGTAAACCGGGCGGTAAAATATTTGGTATGGTGGATAATGCGTTAACACCGGTATTTGATGCGTCGATAGGCCAGTTACCGTTCAAAAAATTGGTGTCTACATCACCAACGGTTGAATGAAGCGAATAAATCAGATGTCGGTTGCCGCCATTCAGATGGTGTCATCAGATCAGCTGGCTGAGAACCTGGCTGTAGTTGAAAAACGGGTAGTAGATGCTGTAACACGAGGCGCCAAATTACTTGTATTACCAGAGAACTTCGCATTGATGGCATCAAAATACAAGCAACTGTTATCGATTGCTGAGCCATTGGGTGTGGGTCCTATTCAAGATTTCTTGAGCAAGTTATCAAGGCGTCATGCGTGTTGGATAGTGGCGGGTTCAATGCCTATTCGTACAGCCGATAAAAATAAAGTGTATGCCAGTTGCTTGGTGTATAACGAGTATGGAGAGCAAGTTGCGCATTACCATAAAGTCCATTTATTCGACGCGGATATAGCTGACGAGAAAGGTAGCTATCGTGAATCAGACAGGTTTTTAGCCGGTGATAAAACAGTTGTGGTGGAAACGCCCTTCGGTGTATTAGGCTTGTCTATTTGTTACGACCTGCGTTTTCCAGAACTGTACCGTGAGTTGTTAGATAAGGGCGCTGAGGTGGTTGTTGCCCCGTCTGCGTTTACGGCGCTAACCGGACGAGCGCATTGGTCGCTGTTATGCCGAGCTAGGGCGGTCGAAAACGCGTGTTATTTGATTGCGGCTAACCAAGGTGGTGTGCATGCAAATGGCCGCTCAACCTATGGACATAGTATGATTGTCGACCCTTGGGGCAATGTACTGTCAGAACTTGAATTGGGTGAAGGTATTTGTACGGCTACGCTTAATCAATCTGAACTGAAAAAAGTACGAACAAGCCTGCCGGCTATTCAGCATCGGCAGCTTTAAAAATGAGAGATAAATGAACGATTTAATTCAACAAGCAGAAAGCGTTATTCTTAAACCTGTCGGTCTATCAATTAACGATATAGACCGGGTCATGGGGGGCTTAATGTCGAGCTCTATTGACCAGGCGGATATTTATTTTCAATCGTCACGCAGTGAATCGTGGGTGCTTGAAGACGGCATTGTTAAAGACGGTAATTACAATATTGAACAAGGTGTTGGTATACGAGCGGTGAGTGGTGAAAAAACAGGCTTTGCGTACAGCGAAGAACTGGCGTTACCTAACTTATTAGACGCAGCTAGGAACGTTAAGGCGATTGCTCGCAGTGGACAGGCTGGAATCATTAAGCCAACATCTCGTCGCAGCGTTCCTGCATTATACGCTGCTATTGACCCGTTAGATTCAATGTCACGCGAAGACAAAGTTGCGTTGTTAAAGCGAATTGACCAGCAGACGCGCTTAATAGATTCGCGTATTGAGCAGGTCATCGTTAGCTTAATCGGTGTGCATGACGTTATTTTGGTTGCGGCAGAAAACGGTTCGTTGAACAGTGATATTCGTCCATTGGTGCGCATGAATGTGTCCGTTATTGTTGAAGATAATGGGCGGCGTGAACAGGGCGGGTCTGGCGGCGGTGCACGGCAAGGTTACGACTATTTCCTAGAAGATGATCGGGCCATGTCATACGCACGTGAAGCAGTGCGTTTAGCCCTGGTGAACCTAGAAGCGGTGGATGCTCCGGCTGGCAATATGACGGTGGTTTTAGGCCCTGGCTGGCCAGGTATATTATTGCATGAGGCGATAGGACATGGGTTGGAAGGTGATTTTAATCGCAAAGGCAGTTCGGCTTTTAGCGGGCGTATAGGCGAAAAAGTGGCGTCACCGCTGTGTACGGTCGTGGATGATGGCACGCTTCAAAATAGACGAGGTTCCTTGTCTATAGATGATGAGGGGGCGCAAAGCCAATGCACAACACTGATAGAAAAAGGTGTGCTGAAAGGTTATATGCAAGACAAGATGAATGCGCGTTTAATGGGGCAGGCGCAGACGGGTAATGGTCGGCGAGAGTCGTATGCGCATTTACCGATGCCGAGAATGACAAATACCTATATGTTGGCTGGCAAAAGTGATCCGGGCGAAATTTTAGCGTCGGTTGAAAATGGCTTGTACGCGGTGAACTTTGCGGGCGGTCAGGTTGATATCACCTCGGGGAAGTTTGTTTTCTCCGCCAGTGAAGCGTATTTGATTAAGAACGGCAAAATTACAACACCCGTTAAAGGCGCCACATTGATTGGCAATGGCCCCGATGTGTTGACGAAAGTAAGCATGGTGGGTAATGACCTTGAGTTTGATAGCGGGGTTGGTACTTGCGGTAAAGAAGGACAAAGTGTCCCCGTTGGCGTTGGTCAACCAACACTAAAAATTGATGGTTTAACGGTAGGTGGTACACATGCCTAATTCAGTTACCAATACGCCAATTGGCGAGCAAGATATAGCGCGCTTAAAGAACATCGCGGAAGACATTTTATCCGAAGCAAAAAAGCAAGGCGCAGGCCAAGTTGAAGCAGCCATCAGTATTGGCCAGGGTTTGTCCGTAAATGCTCGATTAGGTGAGGTCGAAACCATCGAACACCACCGTGATCAAGGCGTGGGTGTTACGGTGTATAACGGTAAGAAAAAAGGTTCTGCCAGTTCAACTAAGTTGGATTTATCATCCATTAAAGAGATGGTGACAGCAGCGTGTGCAATTGCCCACTATGCAGAAGACGACCCGTATTCAGGCTTGCCCGAACAGGCTCTATTAGCAACCGACTTTCCCGATTTATCTTTGCACCATCCATGGGCGTTAAGCGCGGAAGCCGCCATAGAGATGGCGGTTACCTGTGAAGATGCTGCGCGTGGCTACGATGAAAAAATCACTAATTCAGAAGGCGCTAGCGTTCAAACGTTTGAAGGCACACGTGTTTTGGCAAATAGCCTTGGCTTTAATCATGGCTACCTTGCCAGCAGGCACAGCATGAGCTGTTCTGTGATTGGTGAAATAGACGGCAATATGCAACGGGATTATTGGTATACCGTGGCGCGTAAAGCGCAAGGTATGGACAGCGCTGTGAGTGTTGGAGAAAAAGCAGCTGAAAGAACGGTTAAGCGATTAGGTGCGCGTTCATTAAGCACGCGAAAGTGTCCAGTGATGTTTGCGGCGGATGTCAGTGGTGGTTTAATTGGTCACTTTATTTCAGCCATACGCGGCGGAAATTTATACCGTAAGTCGACTTTTTTGTTGGACAGCATAGGCCGTCAAGTTTTCCCTGATTTCATCGACATTTATGAGCAGCCGTTGTTATCGCAGGCGATGGGCAGTTCATCGTATGATGCTGAAGGCGTAGCCACTTCTGAACGATATATTGTTGAAGCAGGTGTTGTGAAAGGCTATGTATTGGGCAGTTATTCAGCGCGTAAATTGGGCATGACAACAACAGCCAATGCCGGCGGAGTACATAATTTAACGGTTAAACCGGGTGACTTGGATTTCGTTCAAATGCTGAAAGAAATGAACACCGGTTTGTTGGTGACGGAATTGATTGGGCAGGGCGTTAATACGTTAACCGGAGATTACTCTCGCGGTGCGGCAGGTTTCTGGGTTGAAAATGGCATCATACAATTCGCGGTAGAAGAAGTGACTATTGCGGGTAATTTGAAAGATATTTTTCAAGCGGTAGTCGCTGTTGGTAACGATGTGGATTTACGGGGTAATACGCGGACCGGTTCAATTCTTATAAGTGAAATGACGTTGGCAGGTTCTTAGAGGGCGCATCGGTTTTAGCTAGTCGCCCTGAAGAACGCTTAACTCATTAATAGCAAAGGAAAAAATGGACTGTAAGTTGTTGATATATAAAGCTACAACAAAGCCTCTCTCTCCGCCATATTCTTTTTAAAATCAACAGGTTGTAAAAAGATATTGAGTCGAACGCTTTTATACCCAATGCGCTAAATTTAAAAAATATAGAGCTTCGTTGTACTGCTGTTATGTGTTCAGTGTTTTTTTAGTTTCTAAAAGCGCTTCGAATTCGTCAATTGATAACGGTTTTGCATATAAAAAGCCTTGATAATTGAAACAGCCGAATTTGATGAGCATCTGCTGCTGTTTTTTCTTTTCTACGCCTTTCGCAATGACATCAATTTTTAATTCTTTAGTCATAATGGTGATAGCCCGTACAAGCCTACTGTTTAGTGGGTCATCTTCGAGGGTAGATATAATGGACTGGTCGATTTTAAGTTCATTTAAGGGCAGTTTGCTGAGGTGATGCATGGATGAATGGCTTTTACCAAACCCATCCAATGAAAATTGGACGCCAAGGTTACTTAATGGAATAATTTTTTCGATAATCTCGTCAGATATATCCGTCAACATTGATTCAGTCAACTCTATTTTTAATCGTTCGTGTTTAATGTTATTCAGTTTTATGGTGTTTTGAATATGCTCAATAAAATTCTCTTCCAAAAACTCCACTGGGCTCACATTGATTGTTAGGGTTAGTTTGGATGTCGCTGGGGATTCTTGCCAGCGTTTTAGTTGCCGGCAAGCTGTTTCTAGCACCCATCTGCCAATAGGCGCTATCATGCCTGATTCTTCCGCGATAGGCAGGTATTCGTTGGGTGGTATATAGCCTTGTGTTGAATGCTTTAACCGCAGTAGTGCTTCTGCCCCTAATGGTTGCCCTTTCGCGTCAACTTGCAATTGGTAATGCAGTTCAAAAGCAGTCTCAACTAAAGCCTCTTGTAGATATGTAATAATCTCGGATCTACCATCAATGGTTTTTTGAATGGCTGTGTCGAAGAACCTAACGCCATTTTGTTGTTTGTTGCGGGCTCGATGCATAGCCGTGTCAGATTGTTGAAACAGTTGTGCGGGCCGAGAGTCATGCGAAAACATGGCGATACCGATACTGGCGGAAATTGACAGTGGCTTCTCGTTTAGTTGGTATGGTTTCTCTAAATCTATCAGAATTTTACGACTGGCTGCTTCAACTTGTTGAGCCGCTTTGAATTCATCTGGGTTTAAATCCTCAAACATGATGACAAATTTATCTCCTCCAAAGCGAGAGACGGTGTCCCCTTTTCTAACACTGGTTTGTAATCGATTAGCGATGGTAATGAGGAGTTTATCTCCCGTTTTGTAGCCGTATCGGTTATTGATGGAATTGAAATTTTGTACGTCTAGAAACAGTAATGCGCCTCTATAATGGGTACGGTTATAGACGGCTAAAACATGTTGTAAACGTTGAGTTAGCGCAAGTCTATTAGGAAGTTGAGTTAATTCATCTTCATAAATGTGCTTTGCAATTTTTGCTTCAATGGCCTTTCGTTCGGTCATATCCCGGAAGGACAATTGAGTAATCTGGGTTTTGCCCAGTGTTAGCAATGTTTGAGTGACTTCAAGGAAAAATGTTTGGCCTGTATCAAGCCGCTTAGACAACCAATCAAAACAACAAGAACCGTTCTCTAATGTCATCTTGTTATGTCTTTCAATTTCTTGTTTAGAGCGTTGCCCATTAAATTGTTTGTTTGGAGATAAATCTAAAAAACTCAATGATATGAGGGATGTTATATCTGCACAGCCGAAAAGCTCAAGCGCACCTTGGTTGCAGTCATCGATTAAATTGTCACTAATTAGCACCCATGCATCTTCGTTAGTTTGTATTAAAGAGCGTGTGTTGGTTTCAGAGGACTGCAGTAAAAATTTTTCTGCTTGAATTCGTGCGCTTATATCAACGAATGTCTCGACGGCACCAATGGTTCGTCCTCTTCTGTTTTTAATCGGTGTAACTGCAAACTGTAACCATTGACCACTTCCCATGTCCGAGAAAAAATCTTCTGCTTGAATTGATAAACCGTTGGCTAGTAACAACTTGTTATTGGGCGGGTATAACTTTTCGATTTCCTCCAAGCTTGCGCCATCAACAACTAGATCAGCTAGGCAGGGCCTTGATGTTGCGTAAAAAGGCTTCCACTGATCTCGCGTACCTATCATTGCCTTACTGGCCAAACCAGACGCATCAACAAGGGCTTTGTTCCAATGTATGACGATGTGGTTTTCATCAATAGCGAACATAGGGGTTGATGCGTTATCGAAACATTGGGCGGACAGCTGATCCGTTTTTGAACGACGTTCTTTTGAATTATTAATGGACATTTATTTTTATTATGTATTTATTGGATTATTGTTTTTACATAGACATACTACTTAATTTTAAGGTGAAT